>Ga0326728_10005684_pt1 | contig 34558 bp, 26 predicted proteins | sample MB3enrmetagenome_FD_207602 | JGI IMG/M metagenome (GOLD analysis project Ga0326728, IMG submission 207602) | Lab enriched peat soil microbial communities from McLean, Ithaca, NY, United States - MB31MN | ecosystem: Environmental > Terrestrial > Soil > Wetlands > Peat | place: USA: New York...
GCAACGCAGAATTCCTACCTTGCGCATCTTGCGGCGAGAGTCTCGAGCCTGGAACCGCCAGGTCAATCGCCATCGGGTCAAGATCAACTGGCAGTTCACGCGCACGGGGGCACGCGCAAAGTTCGGCCATAAAAGGAATCTATTTAGGCGGTCAGAGACCTAGCGCCTGAAATGTTTGAGCGCCCGCAACTTGCAGCGAGACGGGCGAATAGATTCCCTCGCGAACAACTGGAGAGTAACGCCGGGGTGCGACTGGGTGCGGCTTTCGGTTCAAGCTCCGATGTACTTTTCAAAGCGCGCTTCCGATTCATCGCTAATCGGGGCAACTCCGAGGTATCCCGCCAGGGGCGTGCGGGTGCACGCGTCCTCACTCCCTCATCTCCGTCAAACGGAATGTGTCCGCAACCCAGCGGGTGCAATGATATCGACTGGCATTCCGGCGGCTAGCAACCTGCACCTTCGATCCGGACTAGAAATCCGTCCCTTTCTTGATATGTGCTAAACGGCGATCCATCCATGTGAATGCAATCCGATAAACCAGCCTTCCGAGCTGTTTCTTCCAGCCGCTCACCGCGAGATTGAGCTGATCGAGCGCTTGGTAGTACTCATAGTCCGCCTGAAAGAACCTCGGATCAGTCGCGGGTGTGGCCTTCATGACATAGAGTTGAAGCACCTTCCGGAGCGACAGTGAAGCAGGGCGACGGGACAAGGCGTTCTCAAAGCGCCTGTCCGTTTTCTCGAGTTTTCAGTCGACGCCTTTCCCACGTTGCCAGCCACGACGAGGCGAAGGCCATACCGGTAGTCCGAGCCTGGAAACGATCTCAAACCCGGTATATCCAAACCAAGCAAGGGCCTTCAGCGTATCCCTGGTAAAGGAACTGGCGGTCGCCACTAGCATCGCGGGCTTTCCCAGAAAGGCAGGCCGATGCGCAGCAGCCAGCCCTGGACCTTGAAAGTCGCACCCATCTCCTTGCGGAAGACTTCAGCGACGTCGGTGATCGGCGTGCTCGCGATCCACGCGCCGATGCGGGGGTCCGTGGCAGCCGCCTGGGCAGTCATGAATCCGCCGTCGCTGACGCCGTAGATCGCCACCTTCTCAGGCGGACACGCCGCATAAGCATTTTCGACATGTGCGAAGCGGGATTGCAGCCGACCTGACTTGATAGGATTCAATTTTGGTTGCCCAATTACTGGTGTTTTCGGGCAGCGTTATCTCCTCCAACCCCAGGACGCAGAATCAGTGACTTGCGCGGTGGCGAGAAACAAGGCTTTTGGGCAAGCTCAACACGGTACTAAAATCAGGGTCCAAGACTCGGCCCTGTAAAGTCTGTGGTCACCTCAAGACCGGCTGACGAAGGCCACCAGACGTTGACTTGTTTAACCCTGTGGGCTTACGTCTTCTGAGAATCCGGGATTACTGGCGAAAGGGGGATCGCCAGGAATGGGAGGAAGTGCCATTAGTAAACAGTACAACGTTTATGGAGAGTAATCCGCTGCTGGCCGACAAGCGCGTGCGGAAAACGGGCCGCCACGCCATCGGGGCGTCGGTCTGGCACAGGCATGTAGGTTCCAGCACTGCGGAGTGTGCCGCAACCAAATAGTATTGCCTCAGATTCCGATATGGGAACCTTGCAATTACTGGCAAGCAAAATGTCGCGACGAACATGTGGAGCGGTTGTGATATAGCAGTCCCAGAGCGCACACGACCCGCTCAAGGGAACATCGCCTGCGGTAGAGTGAGCCTTACCTTTCGTTCGCGCAGCAATCCTTCGACTTTGCTGAGGAGGTCTCCTTCCTCAAGGCGAGCATCGCGCACTGTCTGAACTAGCGCTCCATCGAGGCGGGGATCGTTCAATGTCAGCAGTGATTCGAGCGCCGCAGCGCGGGCCCCCTCCGGGGAGCCTGGATCAGCCAACAAAGCAGCGAGCTGATCGCGCAGGTCATCCGCATTTTGGGCGGCTGAGGCAAGGAGGTTTCCAGCAGCTCGTGCGCTGGCCGTCACCATCTCCGTATCGCGCGAGGCGAAGCCTGCGCGCGCTATCTCCAGGGCCTTAACCTCATGGAGGTCGCCGAGAGCGATCAGTGCCGAAGGAGCGAGGGGGTTCTTGGCGTTTCGCGCCATCTCCAAGAATTGCGGCGCAAATTCGACCGCCCCCAGCCTCCCTAAGCTGCGCATCGCCACGCTGTTCCAGTCAACATCGTTGCTGGTCTCGAGGATTTTGCGGAGTTCTCCAACCGCGCGAGGCTCGTGAATCGCAGCCAATGCGGAGATGGCCTGCTCGCGAAGAGAGGGCTCGGACATATGCTCGAGGGCGTAAGGATACCCGTCCCGAATCCCATGCCGGCCCAGAAACTCGGCGAGCTCGAGTTTCCGTGACAAGTCCATTTCCTCGCGAAGGTGAGACTGTAACGCTTTCGCAGCGTGGTCCGTATTGATCTTGATCAGCGCTTCGACCGCTGCCTGCCGGACCTCCTGCTGGCTCGGATCAAGCATACCTGCCAGGGGTTCAACCAGCCGCGGATCGGCCAACTTCGCGCTGGCCGATGCAAACGCATACTGCTCCGCCTCATCCAAGTGGAGTCTCGAAATCTCGACCAGAGCAGGCGCTGCGTCAGCGGCCGGGAGGTCTCCTAGCACGTTGGTCTCAGTTGTGACGGGGAGCCCGGCATCGAATTTGTTCTTGCTCCTGACGGTGATCTCTTTGATGCCTTCCGTCGGATTCAAGCGCGCCAGGGCCCACTCTGCCGGGCTCTGAATCGTTGGCGGCGCATCCAAGGGCGTTTGCTTGAGCAGCGTCACCAGGGCGCTTTCGAGGTCGTGCATTCGGAGTTCGCCAACCGCCCGAAGGCGCGCGCCCTCTTCAGCAAACGTTGCGGGAGGATCGTGCTCGAGTTCCTCTTGGGCGGCCTTGTTCTCGAGCGCTTTGGGTCCAGCGGCGCCCAGCGCCTCGAATGCCGCGACGCGCGGCGTAAAGTTCGGCTGCCGCACCTCCAAGACTGCGACCAAAGCTTTCACAGCGTCCGCCCGAAGCTCAGGCTGCTCGAGGTAGTCGTCGCGGAGCAGAGAGTAGACCGTTTTTGCCGCCCGCTCGCGGACGGCGGGCGAAGGGTCATTCATGCGGGAGGCGATGGAGGTCATTGCACCTGGCGTCTGTGTGGCAAGCAGCGAACGGCGCTCGAGCGCGGCAAGCAGCGGGATCACCGCCGGCCCCCTTTCCTTCCGTAGTCCGTCCAGGAGCAACATGACCTTTCCCCATCGATCTCGGTTGGCGTTAACCGCCAGGAGCACTTTCACGCTTTCGAGCAGCGCGTCGTTGCTATCGCGCAACAGCGGGACCGCCTGCTCGAAGCTCGAGGACTGGCGCAGGACCGCGTACCCCTCCCTTGAGCGCCCCAGAATCAAAAGCCGCAACTGTCCGGTCTCGATGGGCGTAACATGTCTGAACCCCTCGATTCCGAGATCAGCACTTGTGAGCGATAGTGATTCCCGTGAAAACACGCCCTTGAGCGTTAGCACCGGCACGAATTTGAATTGGAATAGAGTGAACTCCCCCTTGCCCCCTGCCGCCATGACGGTGCTGTTGACATCTGCGACGCGCCCCGCCAATACGAGGCTCGCTTCGCTGAGCGCCGGTTCCAAGTCCAGGTCGCGAAACCACTCATCATGTGCGACAGATTTTGTCGGCCAAGCCAGAAGTACGAACAGAAGGCAGATGCAAACGACAGTGCAGACAAGTCGACTCACGAAATGAGATTTGGCATTCATGGTTCCCCCTTCGACGCTGCGTGGAGCGATTCGAGGTCAGTCAGCTCTGCATCTCTCTATAGACGCAGCGGAGTTCCAGAGTGTTATCCGTTGCTTTGGGTAACTCTTCATAAGGCGCCCAGTGATTAGTAAGCTCCGAGAGGGGCTCAACGGCCTCGCTGTCGTCCCGACTACAAGATTGTCCTTGCGAAGGACCCGCTGGAGTTTGTAGACTGCTGTGGCTCGGTGAGGGCAAACTAAAATCCTAGCTCGATAGCTGAACTCAAGACAGAGGGGGAAGAGATGCTGACGTATAGGCTACTCGTTACATGTGCTTTGGTGTCCTTAGTGGCAACCGCATCTTCCAATGCGCAGACCTGTAACGGTCCTGGAAAGGCTCGCTGGCCGCTCAAGACGAGTTTGGCCGACGGCGTAGGCGCCAGCGGTCCAGGTCAAGCCATTGCCTTGGATAAGCTACTGGCGCTGGCTGCGCCGCCGGGCGTCAAGGAGGACGACCCACGATACCAAGACTCCCGAATACCCAAGTTCGACAACTCACTCGGGGTCAAAGAGGGCGACCTAGTAACTACTGCTGGGTGGCTGTATCTGGTGGCAACCGAGAAGGACGATTGCGATTACCGCATTCAGGTCAGCCTCCAAGCAAGAACTACGACCAACAAGCCACAGGAGAGCGACGACTGTATTATCGTAGAGGCGCCACGGCCGGATTTCGTCACTGCCAGCGATTTGAGTACTAACGTCGGTCAGGTGCGGGACTACATCAAGACCAAGCTTCTCGCGGGGAATGAGCCATCGAACACTGGCTCCGTCATGCAACACGCAGTATGTGTAAGCGTCACCGGCCAGCTTTTTTATGACGAGGCCCACGAGCAAGGCGAGTTTCGTGGAAACAAGGGCATGAGTTCTCACACCTTTTGGGAGCTTCATCCGGTCGCGGCATTCACGATAACGCCGGCGTCGGCGTGCCCAGCGAGTAGTGCTCAATAACGCGCCAGAAGTCAGATTCGATGAGCCGATTTAGTACCAGTGCGTCCTGCTGCGAGGACCGCCCTATGCGCCGAGGCCAGCACTTGGTCGAACTGGTTCCCGCCGAGCCCGGTTGCGCGAGACGGAAAACATGGGCCAAAACATCTACGAGCTGCTGATGGTCGGCCCTTCATCTGATCCTTCACTGCCCTGCCTCGAAATCCCGAGCGGGCAGGTTTTTGCCTACGGTGACGTCGAAGAGCATTCGGCTCGCATCGCCAATCTTCTCGCATCACATGGAATTGCGAAGGGCGACCGGGTCGCGGTACAGGTGGAGAAGTCGGCGCCGGCAGTTTTTCTTCATCTCGCCTGCCTCCGCATGGGTGCTGTCTATCTGCCCCTGAACCCCTCCTCCACACGCGACGAGATCAGCTATTTCCTGGCAGACGCCCAACCCCGGGGCATGGTCTGCCAGCCCGAACGCTTCGAGGAAATGGCGGGCCTCTGTCGCCAGGCAAGCATCCCGAAGGTTTTCACACTGGGTGCGGCAGGAGAAGGAAATCTGCTGGATGCAAGCCGCGCTATGCTCTCGACCTTCTCCGCTTCGCCTTCCTCGGATGGTGACACGAAGGCGATCCTCTACAGTTCGGGAACGACGGGCAAGCCCAAAGGAGTAATGCTGACTCAAGGCAATCTCGCTCACAACGCCCGCACGCTGGTCCAAGCCTGGGGCTTCACGCGCCATGACGTTATCCTCCACGCCCTGCCGATCTTTCACGTTCACGGTCTTTTCGTCGCGCTACACTGCACGCTGCTGAGCCACGCTCGCATGCTTTTCCTGCCGCGCTTTGAAGCGGCCCAGGTATGTTCCCTACTTGCGCAGGCAACTGTCTTCATGGGCGTGCCCACCTACTACACCCGCCTGCTGTCTCTGCCCCAATTCGACCCTGAAAGCTGCCGGAGCATCCGCCTGTTCGTCTCCGGCTCAGCCCCGCTGCCGCCGGACACCTTCGAGCAGGTCCGGGAGCGGACCGGCCAATCGATCCTGGAACGCTACGGGATGACCGAAACCCTCATGAACACCAGCAACCCGCTGGAGGGAAGGCGCCTGCCGGGTTCTGTGGGCTTGCCGCTTGCGGGAGTCTCCGTGCGCATTGCGGGCGGCGATGACCTTCCCCTTAGCCCAGGCAAGGAGGGCGAGATCCAGGTGCGCGGCCCCAACGTTTTTTCTGGATACTGGAACAGGCCGGAGATGACGAGCAACTGTTTCACCCCCGATGGATTCTTCCGGACCGGCGACTTGGGACGCATCGATGAGGACGGCTATGTTTACATCTTGGGAAGGTCTAAGGACCTGATTATTTCTGGAGGGTTCAATGTCTATCCGAGAGAAGTCGAGGACTGCATTGACCGTTTCGAGGGGGTGCAGGAGTCGGCAGTGATCGGCATGCCCCATCCTGACTACGGCGAAGGGGTAATGGCTGTTGTGGTGGCCCGTCGTGGCGCAGAGATCGACGCGGATTCCCTGAAATTGTTCCTGCGCCGAAGCCTCGCGAACTACAAACTGCCGAAGTGTGTGGCGATTGCGAACGAATTGCCGCGAAACGCGATGGGCAAGGTGCAGAAGGACCGTTTGCGAGAGACCTACCTTCCGCTTTGGAATGAGCATCTGGAAGGGCAGAAATAGTTTTGGCCGAGAGATTAACTGCCGCCGTGAGAGTTCCTGGCCGGACTCCTCTGACTCGCCAGCAAATCCTAGGCTTCTGGGCCGCCTGGGCGGGGTGGACCTTGGACGGCATGGGCTCTTTCATTTATGCGCTGGTGCTCAGCCCTGCGCTTACCGAACTTCTGCCCAGGTCGGGCATTGCAAGCACCGCCCACAATGTCGCTTTCGCGGGATCTATTCTGTTTGCCCTCTTCCTGGTCGGGTGGGGGCTGTCGTTTCTCTGGGGACCTCTGGCGGACCGCTTCGGGCGCACCCGAATGATGGCCGCAACAATCATCGTCTATTCCGTCTTCACGGGCATCGCCGCCCTGTCGCAGAACGTGTGGCAACTCGCCGCATTCAGGCTGCTGGCCGGCATCGGGATCGGCGGCGAGTGGGCGCTGGCGGGCACCTACGTGGCGGAGGCGTGGCCGGAGGACCGCCGGAAAATGGGCGCGGGCTATCTGCAGACCGGTTACTACTCCGGGTTCTTCCTCGCTTCCGCCCTCGACTACACCGTGGGAGCGCGCTACGGCTGGCGTGCCATGTTCCTGTGCGGCCTCGCGCCCGTGGTTCTGGCCTTCCTCGTCTTGAGGCACGTAAGGGAGTCGGAGCGCTGGCGGCGTGCCGCAACTGTCTCCGCTGCCGCCGCCGAGTCCCGCCTGCGCCGCATTTTTTCCCGAAACTATCGGCGCCGCACCTTGGTGAACACGGCGTTGCTGAGCGTGGCCATTGTCGGCCTCTGGGCAGCCGCCGTATACGAGCCTACCGCTATCCTTCTGCTGGCGGGAAAGGCGGGCATTACCGGAGCCCACGCCACGCGGACGGTTTCCGTCGCCAGCGGCATACTCGCCCTCGGCACCATCCTCGGCTGCCTCCTGGTCCCCCCTCTTGCGGAGCGCTTCGGACGAAAGCCGACTCTGGGCCTCTATTTTGTGGGTATGGGCGCGACCATCCTTCTCAGCTTCGGGTGGGCGTTCTACCTGCCTCACGGGCTCTATGCATTCATCGCGGTATTGTTCTTCCTGGGATTCTTCGGAGGGAACTTCGCTCTTTTCAGCCTTTGGCTGCCTGAGCAGTACGGCACTTCCGTCCGGGCCACGGCGTTCGCCTTTGCGACTTCCTTCGGGCGCTTCATCGGCGCCGGAATGAATTTCCTGCTAGGGACGATGGTCCGCAGACTTGGAACACTCGGAAGTCCCGTGGCCTTCACCTCCGTTGCGTTTGGGGTGGGCCTGCTGCTGCTCCCCTTCGCGGAGGAAACGCGGGGCAGCGCCCTGCCGGACGAATGACAGACGTAAGATACGCCGTGGGGGATTGTACGCCCTCGGCTCATCCTACCTTGTACTTCCGAATCTCCTCGGCGCTCACCGCGCTGCTCATGCCGGGGTCTTCGGGTGCCAGCACTTCGCCGTCAATCATCTTGACCGGCCCGCCTGTCTCCATATAGATCGCATTGGGCATGGCCAGTAGCATGTTGAGGTTGGTCGCGCCGCCTCCATGGCTCGCCACTTCTACTCCGTAGCCGTCGGCGATGGCGGCGATTTCCATCCACTCGCTAACCCCGCCGGCACGACGATTGTCCGGCTGCACGATATCGGCTCCTCGTTTTGCGATAAGGTCGGCAAAAGCATACTTTGTGTTTAGATTCTCCCCGGTGGCAATGCGAATATCCAACGCCTCGGCCAGCATCGCAAAGCCTTCCATGTCGTGGGGCGGCAAGGGTTCTTCGTACCAGAAACAACCCATCTCCTGGTACGCCCTCCCGCGCCGAAGCGCTTCTTTACGGTCGAATACCTGGTTGGCATCTACCATCAGTCGTCGATCTTTGCCGATGATGTCGAGTGCCAGGCGGATGCGCCGGACGTCATCGTCCAGCGTGTACTTCCCGACTTTGATCTTTACGGCCTTGTAGCCCTGTTCTACTGCGTCAGCGACTTGGCGCTTGAATCGAGAGAGGTCGCCATCGTTGTCGTAGTACCAGCCGCACATCGAGTAGACGGGGATGCGGTCGCGGTATGCTCCTAGCATCTTGTACACTGGCAGCCCCGCGTTCTTGCCCAAGATATCCCAAAGGGCAATGTCGGTGGCCGCCATTGCAAACTGCCCCACCCCGGTTACTCCGTGGTAGTTCATGGCCTTCCAAAGTTCGCCACGAATACCGCGGGGGAATGCCGGATCCTTTCCGATGACTACCGGTTTTACTTCGTTCTCAACAATGGACTGGACCACGCTTGCGCCTTCCCCGCGATTACCGAATGAACTGCTGGCCCACCCGGTGATACCGGCGTCGGTGAGAATTCTGAGAACTACTGTGCCCGTGTCTACGTTCAGGGTCTGAAGCGCATCGTAAATCGGCTCACTGGGAGGCGGTTTGAGCAGGTCCGTTTCTACTCCCGTGATTTTCATCTCCTTTTTCTGCTCTGCAGCTACCGACAACGCTGCCTCCAGGGATGGCAGTGCTGCCGCCGAGCGAAGTAGTTGTCTCCTGTTCATCTTTTCTCCTCATGGCATGGACACGCCGCAGATTAACCCCGCCAGTACGGCATGCTACCACTTCCAAGCGGTCTTGATCGTTCAAATGTGTGCGCATTTCGACAGGGGGCTGACTCAATTAACGAAGAAGTTCAGAGGCTTGCCATAGAGGCGGGCAAATTCCCGGAGTTCGACAACATCCACCCTGCGTTCCCCACTTTCGCATTTTGAGACGAATGACTGGAGGCACTTGGGTTATTGTCGGAAGTTCTTTCCTTTAAGGTGGTTCAGTCACCGGAGGCTTGCTTGTCCAACCCTCGGACAAGCCGTGCCATCGGGATGCGGAATGTGTCGCAGATTCGCAGAAGTGTCGTGACGGTAATAGGGCGACCGGCCTCAATCTGCTGCCAGTGACGGGCCGAGAAGCCGAAGCTAATCATGTCCTCCTGGCTATACTTGTGCTTCTTCCGCAAGTCGCGGATGCGTCGGCCCGGTTCGCGGAAGAATCTCTGTTTCCCGTTCGTGTAAGGGCTGGCAGCGTCGTAAGGCCCGATTGTACACCCTTGCCAAAGATCATAGACGGAACGCTCGGCGATTTAATTTTGCCGACCAGCAGTCTCATCGATGAAGCGGAACGGCGAGAACTTGAAGCCGAGTCCGTAGAGGAGTTGCTACCAGAGCGTAGCGTGGTATTCGCCGGGCTCATCTGCATAGAGGGACTCGCGAGTGGAGATGCCCTCGGCTGCCATCGCTTCCCTCAAGGCTTCGCTCGCGTCGGCGCATCGAGGTTTTGTGGAAATGCACGCTTGCACTTCGCTCATTTCGGCCTGCCTTCCTTCGAAGACTTTTGGCCTGCGTACTTCCCAGCGCCGCCTTCCACGATGCGCTCGATCTCGGACGTGGGCACCAACACGCGCCGCGAAATCCGAACGGTTTTGAGTTGCCCGCTCGCGGCCAACCGACGAAGCGTATCACGCGAGACCTGAAGTTCCTCAGCCGCCCGCTGCGCAGCCGTGGAAGCCCTCATGACCGCCAAAACGGGACAGTTTCAGGGGGAGTATGACACAAATCATGCCACAAAGCAGTTTTCAGCGAGCAACTGGAATTCCTAACCCGTTGATTTGGTTGGTCGGGGCGCGCGGATTCGAACCGCGGACCTCTTGCGCCCAAGGCAAGCGCGCTACCAGGCTGCGCCACGCCCCGACTGGGAAGATGTTTCCATTTTGCCAAGCTTCCTCATGTGTGTCCAGCCCGAATCTTGAGGCCTGATACAACCTCCGGGTAGTGGTACAGTTTGATGTAGAGGCGGCTTTACGCCGCCATTTGGCGAGCTGAACTCGCCGCTACCGCATCAAACTGTAGTGCTACCAACCTGCCGATATCGCTGGTGCCTTCTCAACTCTAGCGTTACACTATGGCGGCCAAGGCGGCAGAGGCAAAAGCTCCTGTGCTGCGGCGAGGAAAACGGCGCGGAGGGGGGTAGCGATGAAAAACGAGATGGATCGGCGAGACTTTCTGAAGTATGGGGCGGCAGGTACGGTAGCGATGAGTTCGGCCAGCCACAGTTTCGGACTTGCACCAGGGTCGCCGGAGAAACCGCTGCGGCTCGGTATCGTCGGGGTCGGAAACCGCGGCACGAGCCACGTGGAAACATTGCTGGCCATGGGCAGCGTTCAAATCCCGGCGCTCTGCGATATCAACCAGGAGCACCTGGAGCGCGCGCAGGCCATGGTCGAGAAAGCAGGGCAGAAGCGCCCGGAGGGATACGGGCGCGATGTGGAAGACTACCAGCGACTCATGTATCGTGACGACCTGGACGCAGTCCTCATCGCGACCTACTGGGAATGGCACACCCCCATGGCCGTCTGCGCGATGAAGTCAGGGAAGTATGCGGCGGTGGAAGTCCCGGCCGCCCTCAGCGTGGAGGAATGCTGGAATCTCGTGAACATGAGTGAAGAGACCGGTGTGCCCTGCATGATGCTCGAGAACTGGAGCTTCCGGCGCGACAACCTCGCCGTGCTGAAGATGATCCGGGCCGGCCTGTTCGGGGAGATCGTGCACTGCCACTGCGCGCATTCGCACAACTGCATCGATCACTGGTTTTTCGACTCGGAAGGGAACATGCGGTGGAGCGCGGAGTATCTGGTGAAACGCAATGCCAGCCAGTACACCACGCATGCGCTCGGGCCGGTACTCAGTTGGCTGGACCTGGGGTGCGGCGACTACGTCGAAAAAGTGGCGTCCTTCGCCAATCGCTCCCTGGGGATCAATCACTATTTCGCGACCAAGTTCGGCCCTGACCATCCCAATGCGAAGCGGAAATATGCCCAGAGCGATATTGTTACGACGCTGGTCAGAACGAAGAAAGGCAATACCGTTGTTATTAACTATGATATGCAGTTGCCTCGGCCATACGACAATCGCTGGGAGATCCAGGGCACGGAAGGCATTTACAACGAACAGCGCAATGCGGTTTACTTCAATCACCGCAGTCCCAAATACGAAGAATGGGAGTCCTTCGACCCCTACCAGGAGAGATACGAGCACGAGTGGTGGAAGCCCCTCGAGGCCCGGGCGCATTCCGCCCCCGCGGGGAAGGACGTGATCGAAAAGCAGCTTGCACTGGGGCATGGCGGGACCGACTACCTGGAACTGGAATTGTTTCTGAGCGCCGTGCGGAACAAAACGCAGACCCCGGTGGACGTATACGATTCGGTGCTGATGAGCGTTATCTGTCCGCTGTCGGAGAACTCGATCGCGGAGGGCGGTTCGACCGTCGAGTGCCCCGACTTCACACGAGGAAAATGGAGCGAGAGGAAGCCGACGTTTGCCCTTGAAATATCGTGAGACGGCGGCTTGCGCTCTGCCAACTCCGCGGGCGGCAAGTTTCGCGGCGATGACCGATAGAAGACGATGCTTAATGCACCACCGTTGAGGCAGGATCCACATCATCGGACAACGAAGGAAAAAGAGATGAGTGAAAGTGTTACGGGTCGCAGATCGGGCTCCTCGTGGTACTTTCTGCTGCTGGTTCTGGTCAATATGATATGGGCTTTCCAGTATACGGGGGCCAGGATCGCCACCCGTAAACTTGGCTCCCTCACGGTTACGCTTTTGCCCATGGCAATGGCCACGGTTTTCCTGGGCTTGCTCCTCTTCTCCAAGCGAGGCGCGAAAGCAACGCAGCCCTCAAGGGAGCGAAGCGGCTTCGGCCGGCGATTATTGGAGTTTGTAGCGTTGGGTCTTGGGGGCTGCTTTGTGGGGCAGTTCTGCTTGACTGCGGGCGTTAGCCGCTCCTTGGCCTCGAACGCGTCCGTCATCACCTTGGTCATTCCGGTCCTCACGGCATTTTTCGCCACCCTGCTGGTGGGCGAGAAGATGAGCCGTCTGCTGTGGGTCTCGTTTGCCCTGGCCATCGGCGGTGTGTTGCTGGTATCGGATCTCGACTGGCGCACGATCCACATCTTTCGTGGTAAATACCTGGCCGGCAATGCGCTGATTCTGGTGGGATGCTTTGGGAGCGCATTCTACAATGCCTTCAGCAAGCGGTTGCTGCGGGTTTACACTCCGCTGGAAGTCCTGGTTTACAGTTACATGGTTACGGACTTGGCGCTGCTTGTGACCATGCAGGCGCGCGAGCCGTTGTCGTGGCGGCGGTTGGCGTCCCTGGGGTTTGCGGTGTGGCTGAGCCTGGGGATGATTGCTTTCTTGTGCCTGACCTCAGCGATGCTGCTGTTCTTCTGGGTCATTCAGCGGGTCGAGTTGACCCACGCGGCGCTGTCCATTTATCTGCTGCCGGTTTTTGGCGTGCTCATCTCAACTGTCACGCTTCATGAGAAGATCAGGTGGCAGTTGCTGGCGGGCGGATTTCTGGTGTTTCTCGGTGCCTTCCTGGCTACGAAATACGGCGAGCGCGAAACGGCGCGGTGAATCCGCAGGGAGACGGCCTGCTGTCCCACGGGTGTTGTATCATTCATTGAAAAGGGTGGGGCGAGCGTTGTCTCGACTGGTTGCTTAGAGATACCAGGAACGTGTCATCCGGAGCGCAGCGAAGGATCTCTGCAGTACTTTGCAAATTACCGCACTATGGAAGACCGCGGAGATCCTTCGCTGCGCTCAGGATGACATGTAGTTGTTTTCTTCGAACATTCAGGGAGGATGGGTCAAACCGTGAAACCGGGAAATCGAGAGACGTTAGCAACAGTTTCAATTCTGCTAGCGGTTGCGGCGGCGCTTTCGCTGGCGACTTCGGGGACGGCGCAAACTTCCAAGAAGGTCTTCATGATTACGGATATGGAAGGCGTGTCCGGCATCTACGACTCGGAACTGCAAGTTCAGCCGTTTCAGAGTCCGCGCTGGGAGGAGTCCTGCAAGCTGCTCGCGGGCGAAGTGAACGCCGCCGTTGAGGGCTTACTGGCGGGCGGCGCGACGGATGTGGTGGTCTGGGACGGGCACGACTCCAGTCGCAGCCTCTCCGTGCTGGATATCCATCCGAAGGCGCGCCTGCTGACGGGCGGGCCCATCTCCCGTACGCTCGAACTTGATTCATCGTACTGCGCCATCATCTTCATCGGACAGCACGCCATGGCTGGTGCGGAGAAGGGAATCCTCAGTCATTCCTATGATTCGCACAACATCCAGAACATCTGGGTGAACGGCAAGCCCACGGGAGAGATCGGCGGACGGGTGCTGCTGGCGGGCGCTATGAATATTCCCGCCATCATGCTCTCCGGCGACACTGCGGCGTGCAAGGAGATCCACGACCTTGTCCCCGAGGCCGAATGCGCCCAGGTGAAGAGCGGAGTCAGTCGCAACGCCGGATTGATGCTTTCCCATCCAGCGGCCTGCGCGCTCATTCGCGAAAAGGCTCAGCGAGCCATCGAGCGATTGGGCGAGTTCCGGCCGTACAAGATTTCGGGCCCCGTGGAAGTAAGAGTCGAGTTCACCACGGCGGCGGGAAGAGTCTATGAACTGCGCGAGGGCGTGGAAAGAGTGAACGAGCGCACCTGGGCGTTTCGGGGAAAGGACATAATGGAGGCTTGGCTGAAATACGGCTCGTTCTGATTGGGTGCAGTGGCTGGCGGTTAGTGGCTAGTGGTTAGCAGGTGTTTTTTTTCCAGGTCGGCCTGACTGCTAGCCACTAACCACTAGCCACTAGCCACAGCCTTTAAGGAGGAGGAGCATGGCTCGAAAGAAGATCCTGATGTTGGTAGGCGATTACGTTGAAGACTATGAGGTCATGGTGCCGTTTCAAGCGTTGCAGATGGTGGGGCACACCGTACATGCGGTTTGCCCGGATAAGAGGACTGGGGCAACGGTGCGAACGGCCATTCATGACTTCGAAGGGGATCAAACCTACAGCGAAAAGCGAGGGCATAACTTCGCTCTGAACGCCAGCTTCGACGAAGTGAAGCCGGAAGACTACGATGCCCTGGTGATACCAGGAGGACGCGCGCCCGAATACTTGCGCCTGAACCCCAGGGTGATCGAGATGGTTCGGCACTTCAGTGATGCCGGCAAACCCATTGCGGCGATTTGCCATGGCGCCCAGATTCTTGCGTCCGCCGGCGCCCTGAAAGGCCGGACTTGCAGTGCTTATCCCGCCGTGTCGCCAGAGGTAAAGGCGTCAGGTGGCGCTTACGCAGATCTGCATATGGATGAGGCGCACGTAGATGGGAACCTTGTCTCGGCGCCTGCATGGCCTGCCCACCCGGCCTGGCTTGCAGCATTCCTGCGAGTATTGGGCACGGTCATCGAACCCTAAGGCGGTGGCGAGTGACGAGTGACAAGTGACGAGCAAGAGAAGAACTATTTTCCGCCTCGTCGCTCGTCACTGCTTCAATACGCTTCCCCTCCGGTCGCTGCCTCATGCAACGTGCCAAGCTTCTGCGCCACAGGCTTTAGGGTGGGATAGAACTGCACATACGTGCTGTCGACCGCGCCGTGATCGTGATGGCATTGCCAGCACGCGGCTTTCGGATTGGAGTGTGTAGTCTGGGCGGAGGCGTCGAAGCTGAAGTAAGCCCACTTATCCGGGAATCGGGCAGCGTCTTTCACCTTAACGCTGATCCCCACCAACTCGCTTTGAAATTGGGATGTTTTATTGAGGGAACCTTTGTTTGACGACGTCCTCTTTTCCTCGACCAAGACGGTCTTGTCCGGCCAACTTCCGGTTGTCAGAAACTGTTTATAAGCGGAAGGATTGACAAAGACGTTCGTGAACGTCGCACCCTCGGCAGGCGACGGGTTATTGCTCAGACGGAAGCCGGAGGAGACGAACACCCACTCCCGGTAATCCTGCGGGCGCACGAGTTCATCCCCGTTTGTGAATTGAGGCAGATCTGTGGGCGGCGCTGGGTGAGAGACCACGAGCGAAGCCGCGCATACCGAGATGATAATCAAAATTCCTAATAAGATAGCGTTCTTCAATTCAACCTCCTTCAGAGGAGCCAGGAGCCAGGAGTCAGAAAAGCGGCGTCGACGGATGCCGGCTTCCCTCTGGTTTCTGATTTCTAATTTCTGACTTCTGCTTTCCATCTTCTGACTCCTGTCTCCTGCCCTACTGACTGACCGTGCAAAGGATACTATGGAATTCGTCCAGAGTCACTTTTTCCGGGCGCAGCGGGAGGGTAACATGCCCGTGCACTTCTCGGGAGCCCTGGATCGGGATAAAGCCCAAACGGCGAGGCTGCCCATTGACGTGAAGGTAGATCGGGACGCGCATTGTGAATTGATCGGAGACCTCGCTTTGCTTGACGGAAAGCTCCAGAGTTGTCTTGCCGCTGCCTGCGTCTTGCAGGCTGTAGTGGAAGTCGTAATGAGGGGTTTCCCGTCCGTACACCCATTCGTTGAAAAACCAGTCCATCGGTTGCTTCGTGTGTTTCTCAACCATTTTGCGAAAGTCGTCCGTGGAGGCATTCTTCGAGGCGTAGGTCGTGACGAAATCTCTCATGATCTCAATGAATAACTGGTCGGGCTCCCGGAGTTGCGGGTTTTCGAGCAGCAGACGCAGCATCTCGAGTGTGTAGGCGCCTTTATCATAAACCAGGATGCGATACAGATTGCGTTCCATGTAAGAAGGGAGCTGTGCAGAGAGCCACAGCGGACCGACATCCACCGGCCGATGGCCGTCAGAGTCCTTGTCGAGCAGCCACTTCCGTTTCAGATCCCAGAAGCCTCGCACTTTCGCTCCTTCGAGCTTTCGCAAATAGAGTCCGGCTGAGAACTCGGCAAATCCTTCAGACAGCCACTCGTCGTGGTAGGTCTTCCATCCCACGGTATGCCCCCACCATTGATGAGCCATCTCATGTACGGCGACAATGTTGTAAAACTCCCTGGCTTCCGCTGTATCCTGCAACCGCAATTGGTGGCGCGTGGTGGAATCCAAAAGCGAGTCGTAAGGGAGGAATATCAAAGTTGGCCAGCTCTGTCCGTAGCCGCGGATGGGCTGCTCGGTGACGGAGATGCTCTTGAACGGCAAACTGCCGTAATAGTATTCGAAGAGCTTCAGGGCCTGAAAGCTGATGTCCGCTGCATACTGGGCGTTGGACGCGGTGTTGAAACCACCCGTCGTGATGCCTAGCTGCGCCGCCACGCTTGGCCCGCCGGGACCTCTCGCAAGGTCCGCCATATCGAGAGCCGACTGGAGTCCCTTCAATTCATCGGGAATCTCCTTCCCGGCGTAAGCAGTAACCGCCAGGTTCGGGTCAGTGTGGCTCTTCTCCACGAAATCGCCGTAATTGAATCCCACGACGCTGTAAGGGACTTCGGTCTCCCAGTCAGAATCCAGGACGTCGCCTTCCTTCGCCTCCCTGAGCAGCCGCCCCGTGGCCACAAACTTGAATCTCTTGGGAGAGCGGAAGTGCAGTTTAAACATCGTGCGGTCGTCGAAGGCTCCGAAACTAGGGAACCACGACTCGCGGGAAGTGACGTAGTAAAGCCCCGCGCCTTGTTGAAATATGATGCGGCTATCGTGCGTCGAATCCTCGGAGTAAGCGATTTTCAAGGTGTAGGACTTATCCGCAGCCGGAGCCTCGGCGAGAACCACCCAGGGATCGCTGTCCAGGTTGCGGTCTTCCTGAATGAAGGCGACCTTCTCGCCGCTGCCATCCGCGACGGAACTGATGCGAAGCACGCCGCGCAGCTTTAACGGCAGCAGGCGGGGTGTGCCTCCCGGCACTTCGTACTCCAGGTTCGCTGCAGCCGAGAGGCGGTTGTTGTTGGCTATTTCTGCATCGATCTTCTCCGTCCGGCAATGTGCAAGGAGCTTCCGATGCTCGGGCCGCGTCGCGGTCCGATACTCGTCGCCTACATGGAAACCGGACCACCACTCCGAGTAGCTATTCAGGTTGTAGTGGATTAATTGCACTTCCTCGTCGTTGCCCGCCTCGGGGAAAAACAGGGGATCACGGTTAAAACTGATGTCGTAGAGCAAGGAGCCTGCGTGCTCAGCCTTGAGATCCGCGAGGAAGAAACCGCGGCTGGAAGGGTCCGAGAGGTCAGCCAGAATGCGGGCCGCCAGGTTGCACATGGTGGGATTATCGAGCCGCTGGTTTTCCCACCAATCGTTGAATCTCTCGGAGTATTTGCGCTGGGCAGCGGCGAGAATTTTGCCTGCCGCCGCGGCGTTCGCACCGCCCTTCACGTGCACCAACTCCTGAAGCTGGCTCCAGGACTGGTCTGTGAAGAAAAAGACGGCGTCCTTGAATTCCTCGTCCAGCTCCGGGGTTTTGGTGAACCGCGCCAACTGGTGCTGCTCGGTTTCAGTCGGCGGCTTGAGTTCGATGCGGCCGCGACCTTCGAAAACCGCCGCCACCACATGCCCTGCGACCGGCTGCGCAAAAGTCAGGCGTCCGTCGATGAACGTGAAAGTCGCCGCATCGCGCTTCCAGACCGCATTTTCCGCCACTGCACCTTGGTCGCTCCCTTGCAACGAGCGCAGTTGTTGATAGACTCGGAGGAGTTCCTCCGGAGAAGCCGTGGCGAGGTCTGCGGCCGGAAGGCTGGCCGCAAGCTGGAGGGAGACGAACAGCAGACAGAGTCGCAGAATCATCACGAACCTCGACGACGCAGTTTCGAAGATCGGCGCGAAGCGCAAATCAATACTCCGCCGGACGCCGAGTGTCGAAGAGATTATCCTTCTCAGGATGGCATTACAAGCTGCATGTTGGAAAGCTGTAGTTTGGAGCGAATCCAGTGAGTGCGGCAGCTTCCTGCCACTCAGTCCCACTCGACGGGGCAACAGGTTCAGCCTTACAAAATGTGACACAATAAGACTCCAAGGACGTTTCTTGTTGGCATCTCAGGAGGTGACGGGTGACCTTGGGTGATGTGTTGATTTCCGCATGGCAGCAGGCATTGGGCGACAGGCGCGACGACGTTGAACTGGAAGGCAAGACCTATCGAGTGATCGTCTTGAGGTCGAAAGGACTTCGCGTGGTGGAATTTGAGTTCGGTCCCCACGCTATCGTGGGCATCGAACAGAATCCCAAGACGGCGTCACGCTGGGCGGAGTTGGCCCGCCAAGGTAATCGGATCATGCAGTTCAGGTGCAATGGGCGGTATGTAGCCAACGTCTGCGAAGGCAAGTTGCTGCGCTATCCCGCTTGGAAGGCCCTGGAACTGCCGGAATGACGAGAAACGCTGAGGGCGCGGCTCATGGCTGGGAGCCGGCGCCGGGGTTGGGGGATGACGGCAGCGGTGCGCCACCCGGATTGGCAGTGGGCGCCTGAGACCCGGCGGGCGGGTTAGCCGTTGAGGGCTGAGAACTGCCGCCTGGGTTAGAGGTTGAAGGCTGAGATTCAGCGTCCGGGTTCAAAGTGACTGTCACGGGATTCTTCAAAGTGAAGCTCAGTTTGGTTTCGGACGGGATTTTCACTTGCTGGCCGTGAGTGCGAGCCTCCACGGCGGCGCCCGTGCCCGCACCCGCTACGGAGCCGACCGCGGCGCCGCGCCCTCGCCCGGCAATCGCGCCGATCAGGGCGCCCAGCACCGCTCCTCCACCTACAGCCTCAGCAGTGCGTGTGTTGCGGGAAGCCCCGGCTTGCTCGTAGTAGTCGGTTTCCAGGGGATAAGTCTTCCCGCCGGCCGTTACGCTAACCAACTCAACCTTGAGTTCAGAGCGCCCGCTCATGCGTCCCGCGCTGGTAGCCTGCACCAATCGAATCCGCGCATCGGAATGGTGGGGAAACACCACGCGATTGCTGACCACCAAGGGTACGTCGAGAGTTGCTGCAAACTCGTCGCCGGCCTGGTTTCGACTCGAATCGATGCTGTCAATCATGCGGACGGAGAAGAACGAGCCAGCCGGGATGGTGATCGGCTCGGGTGGTTTGACCACAGGAGGAGCCGGAGCAGCCGGGGCCGGTGGGGGCGCAACAGGTGCTGGCGCCGCCTGCGCTGCCATCTCCGGCGGATTGTCCGCGGGGGTTACAGAAGCTTGCTCGGCGGGCGCTTCGTTGTTGCTTGAGCTGCGAGCCTGACGCTGAGTCCGGAAGGATCGCCAGCGCCCCGTTTGAGTCGCGGTTTTGGCCGGCGGCTTCGGCGTTGCCGGCTTGGCGCTTTCCGTGGGTTGCGCCGCCGCCGACTGCTTCTCAGGGAGCGGCGAAGACACCACAAGTTGATTGACGACGCTCTTGACGCCGTCCGCACGGCCGGCAACGCGCTCTACCGCGGCTTTCTCCAAATCCGTGTTGACCGTCCCGGTAAGCGTAACCGTGCCTTTGTCGGAAGCCACATGGACATCGCGCATCTTCAAAACCGAGTCGTCAAAAAGCCCGGCCTGGATCTGGGTTGTGATGGCTTTATCGTCCGGCGAAGAGCCCAGCTTTGAGCTGTTGCACCCGGCAACGAGAAGTGAGCCCGCCATTACCACAATGCTCGCCATTAATCGCGGTCTCGAGACTTCTGTCCTTGGCATCGCTGTCCTCCCAAGCATCTGTTATAGCGCGTCAATGTGCTAGGATTCAACTCCCCACATTTTGGATGCACGAGTTGCAGCAGGACCGCGAAATCCGCATGTGGGCAGTCTGGGCATGCTAGAATCACACAGTCGGATGGTGGAAAGTATCGAATTGAGTGTCGTCATTCCCGTTTATAACGAAGCGGAGAATATCCGGCCGCTCGTGGAGCGACTAGTGCGGGCCCTACGCGACGTTGCCGGCCCGGTCGAGGTGCTGTTCGTGGACGACGGAAGCACCGACCGGACCCTGGCGCTGCTCAAAGAAGCCCAGGAGAAGGATGCGCGCATCCGAATCGCGCACTTTCGCCACAACCTCGGCCAAACCGCGGCTATGGCTGCGGGCTTCCAACTGGCGCGAGGGAAAGCGGTGGTGACGATCGACGGAGACCTGCAGAACGATCCTGCTGAAATACCGCGCCTGGCAGCAATGCTCGGCGAATGGGACGCCGTCTGTGGCATACGCGTTCGCCGCCAGGACGCGCTCTGGAAGCGCATCTCCTCACGCATCGCAAACGGTTTTCGAAACTGGACGACGGGTGACGACATCGTTGATACGGGATGTACGCTGAAGGCCTACCGCCGTGAATGTTTGGAGCGGCTGGAGCTTTATCAGGGCATGCACCGGTTTTTGCCCACTCTTCTTAAGATGCGCGGCTTCCGAATCACCCAAGTGCCCGTAAGTCACCATCCGCGGCTGGGCGGGAAAACCAAGTACGGGACGTGGGGCAGGCTTAAGAAGGGCCTGGCTGACGTCTGGGCAGTGCGCTGGATGAAGAAGAACTGGATTGACTATCGGAGTGTCCTCGAGGTTGTTGAGCCCGGTGCCGTGCCCAGCGCGGTGGTGAATCTCGCTCTGCCTCGGAGCGGACCCCCGGAGAGATAACCAGGGCGGGATCCCTTCCCTAGTCCGCCGGCAACGACGCGCCATTCTTTCTCAGTTTGAATTCGTAGCGGCGAGTTTACCTCGCCAAGTGGCGGCGTAAAGCCGCCGCTGCTTCGAACTGAGACACTATCTATTTTTCGCTGTTTTTCGCTTGACAAACCGCGGGCCAAGTGATAGCCTATAGCTGTGGTCACTATGTGGACACATTGTCGTAGGCAAGCGCCCGGAGTCCTAAAGCGTCAGAAAAGTCGGGAAGGTCCCGGCGATTGGGGAAACTCGGGATTGAGAACATATAATAAAAATACGATCGAAGCCAGTATCTTATTGAAATCAAATATAGCCAAACTGCGAGTGCTGGAACGAAGCTAAGAAGTAACTGAAAACAAAGGTAGTTACACGAGAATTGGGGGAACAAAGCTAAGAAGTGCTTGAAAACAAAGGACATCGCTATTTTCAAAGCTGAAGATTTCGCGCGTTTTTGCGCAAATTACACTAATTTGAACTCAAAAAGAGCACAGAACGTCACTTTATCCGAAATCGAACTCAGGGCTTGTGACCCCCGGCGCGATGTCGGGACGGTGACAAGTAGTCGGCTAGACAGCGTAGGGACTTGCATCGGCGCCCGACTGACCCCCGGCTGGGTCGCTGCACTTTGTCGAGGGGTTAGGCCCTTGCGGCATTAGCTGCGGACAGCAGAATTGGGCAAGTTCGTTGCCCCGCTCAGGATGACCACAGACGGCCTCGGAATGACAGCATCGCGTGAATTTCGCGGAGAGACATTGCGGCTAGCCTTGCCCCTTTTCTTGCTTTTTTTGTTGGCGGGGACGCTTTTCTTCGCCGGCCTGGGAAGCTTGCCTTTGCTGGAGCCGGACGAGGGGCGGAACGCTGAAGTGGCGCGGGAGATGCTCGCCTCCGGCGACTGGATCGTTCCGCATTACGACGGCTTGGCCTACCTGGATAAGCCAGCGGTTTTCTTCTGCATGGTGGCGCTTTCGTTGAAGGTTGGGGGACTGCAAGAATGGGCGGCGCGAGCGCCCTCCGCCGTGATGGGGTTGTGCCTGCTGATTCTTGCCTGGATCCTCGCGCGCAGGATGTTCGACAATTCCGCAGCGTTGCGCGCCATGGTCGTCATTGCCACCGCGCCGCTGGTCGTCGTCTTTTCCCGATTAGTCATTTTCGATATCACTCTCGCCTTCCTCATCACCCTCGCCATGGTGTGCTTCTGGTTCGCGGAGGCAACAGAGTTTCAGCATCCCGGTCTGGACATGCTCATGTTTGTCGCCATGGGGTTGGCGACTATCACCAAGGGTCCGATCGGCTTCCTGCTTCCGCTGCTTTCGATCACTGTTTATGAGGCGGTGCGTGGTGAGGGGCGGGAATTGAGACGCCTGCGTTGGGGCCTCGGATTCGGAGTGTTTCTTGCTACCGTGCTGCCGTGGTTTATCTTCGTTTCAATTCGGCATCCAGATTTCCCTCGCTACGCGCTTTTAGAGGAGAGCCTCGCCAGGTTCTCAGGCAGGCTGGCGCATCGCCAGGGTGGACTCCTCTACTATGTTCCGGTGTACCTGGCGGGGTTTTTTCCGTGGAGCATCTTTCTGCTTTGGGCGGGATGGAATCGGCATAAGCGCTGGAGGGAAGTTCGTGCCCGGCCGTTCTCAACGACCTTGTATCTTCTCACGTGGTCGGCGGTGACTTTTGCCTTGTTTTCGGTTTCGCGCTCACAGCTTCCAGGCTATTTCCTTCCAGCCATTGTGCCTTTGGGCATTTTGATGGCAAAGGTCTGGGATGATGCCGGTGAGCCGGGGCTGACGCGAGCCCCGGATTGGCTGACCGCAGGTTTTGCCACGCTGCTGGGAGCAGGACTTATTATTGCTGCTTGCTCACAGTTGGCGATGTTCAGTTCCCCTCGTTCCCATCTGGCGAGCAAGTTCCATCCGGATGTCTTCGCCATGTTAAAGCCGTCGGTCCTCTATACGGGACTGATTCTGGCGGTCCTGGCTGTGGTGGGCAGGAACGTGGCAGGCCGGGCGCGCGGAAAATGGCTCTCGGTCGCCACTCTGGCGCTGCTGGCGCTGGCCACGCCGGCGCTTCTGGCGCGCTGGATTGGCCCAATGAAGGCTTATGCGGACGTCAATTCCAGCCGCCGTTTGGCGAGCACCATTCTCTCGAGCCCGGAGAAGGACCTGCCGATTTACGGGTATTACTATTTCCGAACCAGCCTGCCATTTTATCTTCGGCGGCCTGTGCGACTGGTGACTACGGACGCAAACGAGTTGACCAGCAACTACCTGGCGTGGCGAGTGGCCAAGATTCGGCGCGGGTTATCACCGGAGGCATTGCCGAGCGCCCTGTCGCGCACCTTCCAGGATCTCGATCCCATCCCGGTTGACCAACGACACTTGCTGGATATCACCCAGTTCGCAGGCTTGATCCGTTCTTCGCCGCAGCCTCGGCTGGTTTTAGTTCCCAACACGCACGTCAGCCTCGTGGCCAACGACGTGGGCCGCGTCGAGCCGTTGTGGACGGGATGGGGGTTTTCGGTGTGGAAAATCCCGGGAGGGCAGTGACGAGTGACAAGTGACGAGTGACGAGCGGGAAAAGGCAGTAGCGCGAGCGTGCATATTAGGTTCGCGATTCTTGCGCGCATGCAGGGGGAAACCGCGGACATCGGAGGCCAGTCCCGGTCGGCCTGCTCGTCACTTGTCACTCGTCACTTGTCACTGATTTACCATGTGCGGCATTTGCGGTCTTCTGAATCTGAAACTCGATCCTGTGGCGGGTCGCGAGCGCATCGATCAGATGTCGGCTTGCCTCGAGCATCGCGGCCCCGACAGCCATGGCAAGTTCAAGCTGCCTCACGTGGCTCTGGCCATCCGGCGGCTCAGCATCATTGACCTCCAGGCCGGCGATCAACCCCTCTCGAACGAAACCGGCGATATCACCCTCGTCTTTAACGGCGAAATCTACAACTTCCGGGAAATCCGCCGGCGCCTGGAACCCGGGCACACATTCAAAACCCACTCGGACGGGGAAGTGATCGTTCACCTCTACGAAGAGCTGGGGCCTGATTTCGTCAGCGAGCTGAACGGGATGTTTGCCCTGGCGCTTTGGGACGAACGCCAGAAGCAGCTTACGCTGGCGCGCGACCGGGCGGGCGAGAAGCCGCTTTTTTATTGGCATCGGGACAACACTCTGGTTTTTGCTTCGGAAATCAAATCGCTGCTTGCCTATCCCGCGATTGGCCGCGAAATCGACCGCACAGCCCTAGCCCAATATTTCCTGCACGGCTACTTCCCCTCGCCCCGCAGCGTTTTTGCCGAGATTCGGAAACTGCCGGCAGCCCATCGCATGGTGATCCGGGACGGCAAGGTGCAAATCGACGCCTATTGGCGGCTTCAGGACCATCTTCTGCCGCCGGGCAAGCCCAGGGTCACGGCCAGGCAGGAAGAGCATCTCGTCGACGAGCTCTCCCAAAAGCTCCACGAGGCTTGCGTGTCGAGGCTAGTCAGCGACGTCCCCCTGGGCGTGTTCCTGAGCGGCGGAATCGATTCCTCCACCCTCGTGGCGGTGATGAGCCAGTTGACGCCCGGGAACGTCAACAGCTTCTCGGTGGCGTTTGAAGAGAAGTCTTTCAACGAGGAGCCTTATGCGGATTTTGTGGCCCGGCATTTTCATACCCAGCACCACGTGACTACGGCTGACGAGCCGAGCCTGCGGGAGGCCTTGAAGATTCTCGCCAACCACCTCGACGAGCCCCTGGCCGATCCGGCCGTTCTCCCCACCTATCTATTGTCACGCTTTGCGCGCCAGCACATCAAAGTGGCTTTGAGCGGCGAGGGCAGCGACGAGCTTTTTGGCGGCTACCCGACCTACATCGGAGCCTGGCTGGCAGGCCATTATCTGCGCCTTCCGCGCTTCCTGCGCCATCAATTCTTCGCGCGCCTCAAGCGGTTTCTGCCCTTGTCTACGGGTGCGGTGCCGCTGGGTTGGTACCTCCGGCAGTTCTTCGATTACGTGGAATTGGCGCCTGCTGAGCGGCACGCGATCTGGTTCGGCATGACGAGTCCCGAGGGGCTGGATCAGCTTTTTGCTCCAGACTGGTGCGGTTCGAATTCCCCGAGCCGGGAAGCCTTGGCGCCGCTCGAACGCGTTTTGGGTGGAGCGAGCTTCGAATGCGACCTGGCGGAGATGCTTTACCTCGATTTCCGGCTCTATCTCGAAGATAATCTGCTGGTGAAGGTCGACCGCGCCAGCATGGCCTGTTCCCTTGAAATGCGGACCCCGTTCCTCGATCACCGCCTGATTGAATTCGCGGCCGGCCTGCCGGCGGAGCTGAAAGTTCGCGGGTTCGAGCTGAAGTACCTTCTTAAGAAAGCAGCCGTGAAGTGGTTGCCTCGCAAAATCGTTTACCGGCAGAAGCGCGGATTCTCTGTGCCCATCAGCCGTTGGATGCGGAGAGAACTGCGTCCCTGGCTGGACGAAGCGCTAGGAGAAGAGAGGTTGAAGCGGCAGGGACTGTTCAACGCCCCCCATGTCCGCCGGCTGCTCGAAGAACACTGGGGCGAGCGGGCGGACCATCGGAAGTTGCTGTGGGCGCTCTTCAGCTTTCAGCTCTGGTACGATCGATGGGGCAGCTAGCGCCGCATTTCTTATGCCTTCGCGGAGATCGAAAAGTCAGCCCTCTCCCTTGGGGAGAGGGTGTCCCGCCCCGGCGCTTTCATCAGCCGGGGCGGGACGGGTGAGGGGGCACTTGTTTGCCCGATTACCACCGCCATAGCTTTCCCGCCGTCACGCACGAATTCTTTCGACGTTACTCATGCAGAAGCCTGTGACCAGCCTAGGCAGAGCTTGGATAAGCTGCCTGTGCCGGACCAATAGAGCGTAGATGGTAACTAGTCCGTTTTGGCGTTGACAGGTCAAGGTTATGTATGGTATATGTAAGGTGTAATAGGCAACCGTCCTTAGGGGAGGATCACATGGTTGCGACCGATCAACTCAAGTCGCTTCGAGATAAGGCCCACCAGCAGATGGAGGCGGCTATGAAAGCGGGTCACATAGACGGGGTTATCAAATACGCTCGTATAATCAAAGAAGCCGATGAAGCTCTCAACGCTAGCAAGCTGGTAGTGGAACGCATTGCGGCCCAGATGGAATCTGATGGTTCTGTGCCCGTCGCTACGCCTGTTCTCCACGCGCCGGCTCGGTCACCGACCTCAAACTTGATATCTCGAAAAGCGCGCGGCAATGCCTGCCGTGATGAGTACTTGCGCGGGCTCCTCTCCAGGGGGATCAACCTCAGCCGGGTCAAGGGCAAGAGGATTTTCCAAGATTCTTCGGGAAGGCGGGTGGGCATTGCCTACGCCAGCGAGGACGGAAACAAGTGGTGGATGGGTTTGCCGGATGAGCACTATGACGTGGTTATTCTCCTTTGTCAGACGAGTTCTGGAGAGACTTTGGACTTTGTCTTGCCGCCCACGTTCGTCCACCGCGTTTGGGGTGGTTTCAGTTTGAGCCAGAACGGTCAAAGAGAATGGCACGTCGTTCGGAGCGGGCCAAACTACGAATTGGATCCAAAGAGACAATTGGGCCAGATCAACCCCTATCTGTCCAGGCTGGAACCACTTCGATGACGCACAGACTCCCTGCTTTAAGACGCCCCGTTAACTTAAGAGGAGACGATTTGGCAGCGATTAACCCCTCACCCGGCCCGCGACGGCTGATCAAAGCGCCGTCACGGGCCACCCTCTCCCCAGGGGAGAGGGTTGTCTATCCGCATGGGGCGGACTTTCGCCCCAGAGAATGGTCGGTTATTCAAAAGTACCGAACCCCTCGCCAGGTTCAAGCATTTCTTCGCGACCTGCCTTATAACTGGGAGAAGGGCGGGGAGACGCTGCGGACGTTCCGCGGCGTAGTGAGGCATTGGAGCGCTCATTGCCTGGAGGGCGCCCTTTCGGCGGCGACCATCCTCGAGCAGCACGGCTACCCGCCCTTGCTCCTCGATCTCGAGTCCCAAGACAAGTTAGACCACGTTCTCTTCCTATTCCGGCGGCGGGGACTGTGGGGAACGGTGGCGCGCTCCCGCGACGCCGGCCTGCACGGGCGCAAGCCGGTCTTCCGTACCGTCCGCCAATTGGTGATGAGCTACGTTGATCCTTACGTGGACGGGTCGGGCCGAATCACCGGCTACGGCGTGGCTGACTTGCGGACTTTGGTGAAAGGTGACTGGCGGCTCTCAGAGAAAAACGTTTGGGAAGTGGAACGCGCCCTGATCAACTTGCCTCACAAGAAGCTCAAGACTTCCGACCGCAGATATGCCGCTATCTTAAAGCAGTTTCGCGCGTACAAGGTGAAACACCCTGACGGACCTGTCACGTTCTACTCCAACAAAAACTTGTGGCTGTGAAGGCGGTTTTTTTGCCCTGCCTGACGATTTTTCTTGACACGTTTTAAACCTCTGATTTACTTTGCGAATGGACGTTGGATTTCTGGCACTTCTTGGTCACCCAGCGTCTGGATCCTCGGTAGGCGAGGCGTCCGCGCGACACACAAGCCACTGCCCAAGAGCATCGAAAGAGGCTTGTAAGCAGGGTAGAACAGGCACTCCCGGATTAAGGGTTTGTCTAAGGTGGCTGATCCCGCGAGGCGGGACCTGACGGCGCGCGGTGCTGAAACTCGGGCGAGTGAGGACAACCAGTTCGACAGAGGCTGCACGTCCGGGCCTTGCGGTCAGCCCTCAGCATTAGCCCCTTCTCCGTCTTCCGGGGAGGGGGTACTATCCCTCCCTGGATTCACGTCTCACCTCCGGAAAGGTATATGCGAAACAGAATTGACAAGCCTTGGAACGAAGCCTCGCGCTGTAGGTCGTCTTAGAAACGGATCTGAGTGGGTGACCCTCCTCAGCGTCCTTCCCGATCACGCCTCCCACAGCCGTTGCCCTTCGATTCCTGATAACAACCAGTGTACGCCGCAACCTGCAGCAAGGCCGGAGCCTCGCGGAAGCGTCTGCGCGCAGGCGGAGGCCTCGTAGGGTCAATCTTGGCGGTTGCCCACGCGCGGCCCTAACGGCCGCCCCTACGACGCCGCTGCGGCGGTGGTACCAAAGGGGAAGTGGAATGGAGAAGGAGTACACCGCGCCAACCGTGATTGAGGGCGCGAGCACACCCTTGCCGGTCCTGGACGGCAAGTCCCCGATCCGCCGCGGGGACGCGTCCATGAATCTTCTTTCCAAGGCTTATTACCGGTACAAGAAGCTCCTGAAGGTGATCAGGCTGTTCCTCATGATCGCCGGCCCAGGCATCATCGTCATGGTCGCTGACAACGACGCCGGGGGTATCACAACCTATACCGCAACGGGGGCAAAGTTCGGTTTCCATTTGATCTGGTTCCTTATCCTGCTGGGGCCGGTCGCCTACTATGTGCAGGAAATGACGGTACGGCTGGGTGCGGTGACCAAACGGGGACATGCGGAGGCGATCTTTCATGCCTTCGGGTCTTTCTGGGGATGGTTTTCCCTTATGGACCTCGTCCTCTTGAATTGGCTCACGATGATCACGGAGTTCATCGGCATGACCGCGGCACTCAGCATCTTCGGGGTGCCGCGCATCGTGACCGTGCTGCTGGCAGCGACTTTGATGGGGACGATGGTGATTCAGGGGCGGTACTGGACGTGGGAAAAGGCGGCGATGGTGTTTTGCGTGCTCAATCTCATTTACATACCTGCCGCGTTCATGATCCACCCGCCCCTGAAGCAGGTTTTGCAAGGCTGCTTGATCCCGCAGCTTCCGCCGGGAGGGTTCACGAACGAACTGTTCTTCTTCCTGATGGCGAATATCGGGACCACGATTGCGCCCTGGATGATCTTCTTCCAACAAAGCGCCGTTGTGGATAAGAGCCTTCAAGAGAAAGATATCACGGGCGGGAAAGTGGACACGGGGATTGGCGCCTTTTTCACGGTCGTAGTGGCCGCCTTCTGCGTGATCCTCACCGGCACGCTTCTGCCCGGTCAGAACATTTACGATGCCGGTTCGGCGGCCGCCAAATTCATGGGCATCAGCAAGCAACTGGGCACGTTCCTGGCCATCGGGCTTTTCGACGCAGGGTTTCTGGGCGCGATCTGCATCTCTCTCGCCAGCTCATGGGCTTTCGGCGAAGTGTTCGGCTGGGCCCATTCGCTGAACAACAAGGTGAAGGAGGCGCCGTGGTTTTATGCCTACTACTTCTTCGGCATCCTGCTGGCAGGCACGGTGGTTCTGATCCCTCACGCGCCCCTGGTTCTGATCACGCTGTTTGTGCAAGTGATCGCGGTGACGCTGCTGCCTGCGGCCTTGGTTTTTCTGATCCTGCTGCTGAATAACGAAGAGACAATGGGACAGTTCAAGAATACGCTGTTCCAAAATATCGCCAACATTACGATTGTGACGCTGATCGTCTTGGTTTCGACTTTGTACGGCATCAGCGCGTTGTTTCCCAGCATTTTGAAGTGAACGCAGTTCTAGGGGAGGTGGCACCTTGTCGGGGCACACCTTGTGGTGGCCCAAGGGCGGCCACCAGGGCCGTCCCTACGATGGGGGCGGCTCACAGTAGGGGGCGAGGCTGAACATGATTCTCGGATTCTTCAAAAACACCATGAGCACGGTAAAGGGCATCAACCAGAAGTACGCCAAGCCGCAGATCAAAATGACGCCGCTGGTGAAGGTTTCGCTCCTGGCGCTTCGGCTCTATCTGATATTTCTGGTGGGAATCCTAGTCTACAGGTTTATCACTTTGCTGCGTTGAGTGGAGGCGGCGAATGAGCGATACGAGAACGGCCCGCAACGGCGTCGAGCAGCGGTATTTCCTTACCGAACTCATCGGCGCACGCGCTTACCACCAGGGGAAGAAGATCGGAAAGCTTACCGACGTCATCGTCGTGGACCAGGGCAAGCTGGCGGAGGTCACGCACTTTCAGATCAGCCGGCCTTTCGGCGACCCGGCGCTGCTCGTGCCGCAGCAACAGACCCGGTCGGCTGGCCCTCGAGAGATCACGATCGACATCGATCGTCCTCAGAACTATGTGCGCGGGCTGGCGGCCGGAGAAATTCCACTGAGGGACTACCTTTTGGACAAGAAAGTGTTGGACATCGAGGGTCGGGAAGTGGAAGTTGTCTACGATATTCGGCTGGCGGTCAGAGGCGACAAAGTTTATGTCAGCGATGTCGACATCAGCCGTTACGGCCTGCTCCGGCAACTTGGACTTAAGGCCTTGGCCAACCGCTTGTCAAGACGCAGCGGCGACGCCGAATCGAACCTCATTCCCTGGTCTTATGTCCAGCCGTTGCCGCCCCAACTCGGCGCGCTGAGAGGGGATCTTCAGCTTAGCATCCTGAAGGAACGCTTGGCGGAGATTCATCCTGTGGACTTGGCCGATATCCTGGAAGAACTCGACAGTTCCCAGAGAGCTACCATCTTGGAGGGTTTGGACACAGAACAGGCTTCCGATACACTCGAAGAGATTGAGCCGGCTGTGCAACGCGACATCGTCCGCTCGCTACGGAAAGATCGGGTGGCCGAACTGATCAGAGAAATGACACCCGGCCAGGCAGCCGATATTCTCTCGATTCTCCCTTCTGACGATAAGAAAGCCATCCTGAAACTGCTCGAACTTGCTCAAGTCAGCAAGATTGAAGAGATCCTCGATGAGCAGGATCTAAAGATTATTAACTTCGCTTCCACTCGCTTCTTCAAATTCCCTCCCGACATCACTGTCGAGGAGGCCCAGTTGAAGTGCCGCCAGTTGGCCAAACGAATCGACGTGGTGATGTACCTTTACATCGTGGACGCCAACGATAGACTCTTGGGGGTGGCGGACATGAAGACCCTATTCATGGCCGGGGATCGTGAACTGCTGAGGGACCTGATGGTTGAAAACGTCATCACCCTTACTCCCGCCAGCACCATGAAGGAGGCACTGGATTTGTTCGCCCGGTACGGTTTCAGGGCTTTGCCGTTGGTCGGCGTGAACAACGTCATCCTGGGGGCTGTACCGGCACGTGATGTGATCAACGTGAAGCAGCGCGTGTTGGAGTAGACACGCCTATAGAAGTCTTACCTGAGACACAGAGAAACAGGTTTTTTGTTTCTCCAAAGCGTGAGCCGGCTTACTTTTCCAACGCCGAAACTAACAGGGACGCTTTGCGCGCCAGCATGAGGGCGCGCTGCAGGTCGGATTCATTTAGAGCCTGAGTGGATTGGGCAATGAAGGCCTTGGCGTCTTCGAGGGTCTTGCGATCCACGGCAGAAAGATCGGCTGCGCTGAGTTTGCCGATTCGCTTCTGGAGGTCATCCTGCAAGCCCTGGATTTCACGACGCTGCGTCGCTTGCTCCGATGAACTCCCTTGCGGCTCGAGCGAGGGTACCGGGGGCGAGGATTCCTCGTCCGTTTCGGGTGTGCTTTCAGGGGCGGGGGCGCGTTTGTTCCCGGTGCTGCGTGCGGTGCGTTTTGGCGCCGTATCCGTGTCCGTGGGAGCTTTGGTTCCCGGCTTCGGAGTGATTACTGCCGGTTCCGGCGGCGGCGGCTCTTCAATCGCCATCACCGACGGGTTTTCGGGGCTTGGAGCTTGCATTGCCGCATGCTGCGGCGACGGGACGTAGACGATCCGCGGGGGGGGCTGCCGCCTCGGGCAGCCTCCGATCAAGAGCGCCAGACTGCACCACCAGAATGGAATGGCCTTCGGTTTCATGCCATTAGAGATTTTATCATTTTCTCGCTTCCTGACCTATGGCATTCCGGCAAGAGTGGGAACCCACGCAGCCACAAGGGTCGCCCCGACGGCGCTAGGGGTGCTCATTGAGCTTCATCTTCCGTCTCGACCAAGGAGCAGAGAGTAGCGAGGGAGGGAGAACGCGCTGCAATAAAGTACAGACTGAAGTCCTGAAGAAAGACCTGGCCCGGCATTCCGACTGTGCTCAAAAGTGCAATCAACAGCCCCGCCAGCAAAAGCAACGCGAGGGTAGCCAGGCCGATGGTCGGCAGACTCCACACCCAAGTCAAACCAACCAGGTGCAGCGCCAGGACGATGACCGCTGCCACAATGATCGAGCCGGAAAACAGACCTACGAGCAAGGGGACGAGGAAGAGCAGAACGCCAACACTGACGCCAACCGAAAGCAGAAACCGCAGCAGGACATAAACCGCGAACGAGGCTGGGTCAGCGCGCATCTTTTGCCACAGCAACTTCCACGCCGACGGCAGCGTCAATCGGTCGGCGTACATCAAGGGAACCACCAAATCGTCAGTGAGCATAATCAGGAGGGCTACAGCCAGACCGACGAGGACGATCAAGGCGAGGATCAAAGCCAGCGATGCCGTGGCGAAAAGCCTGCCGGGCCCGGATGCGGAAGCCGCTTGGAGACCAGGAAGAGCCAGGATGACCATAAGAGCGAAAGCAGCAACGAGCCCCACCAATGTTGACGCCAGCCAGCGGAAATACGACTCTCCGAGGGGGCGAAGGGCGGTCCAGGCGCGGCCTAGAGACACTTCCCGCTTGACCAGTGAATCCACCAGGATGAATCGAAAAAGCGACCGCAGATACAGTACACTGATCCCCAGCGCAAGAGCCCCCACGACCACCAGAAGTATAAGAGAAGGGTGCTGCTCGACGAATTGACGCGTACGGCTCAGCAGGCTGGGCAGTCGCAGATCGCCAGGCAGAGCGCCCAGGCTCCATTGGAGTGCCGCCGTAGGAGTTCCGCCTCCCAAGAAAAAGCAAAGCAGGCCTAGCTTGGCCCACCTCCAAACATCAAATGGGCGGAACAAAAGCCGAAGAGTATCTTCGAGGGCAAACAGGATCGCGCCCGCGGCGGAAATCGGCGCAGGGGGGCTCTGGCCCAATGATGGGGCATTCGAGAAGGGCGTTGGCGGTGAGGGTTGCGCGTCCATTCAGGGCCCTGGTCACGACACGGGAACGAATACCCGAAACGTCGTGCCGTGGTGTAGTTCGCTCGTGAAGTCGATGAATCCGTTATGGAGTTGAAGAATTCTGAACGCCATGGCAAGTCCGATGCCCGTGCCGCCGGGCTTCGTGGTAAAGAAAAGCGAGAAGACTTTCTGACGGGCATCCTGCGGAATGCCCTCGCCCTCATCGGAGACTTCGAGGTTAAGATAGCGACCGTCGACTTGCGGTTTGACCTTGAGTTCTCCTCCTGAGGGCATGGCTTGGCAGCCGTTTAGAACCAGGTTCAGGAGCGCTTGTTTCATAAGGTCCCGGTCGATGCTGACCGTTGGAAGCGCTCCCGGGCGCTCGAAGACCAGTCGGACGTTGTTTTTCTTGGCCAGAGGCTCGGCCAGCATAAAGACGTCGCGCACCAGTTTTTCCACATCAGCGGGTGCGGGGTGGAGCTCGACAGGGCGGGTGAAATCGAGAAAGGTCTTGACCACTCGATCGAGCCGGTGGATCTCGTTCGAGAGTATTGCCAGGTGCGGGCCCACCTTATCACCCTGATCGGTCAGCTTGGATTTCAGGAGTTCGAGTTGAAGGACCATGGCATTGAGCGGATTCTTCACCTCGTGCGCGACTCCGGAAGTGAGCCGGCCGAGGGCCGCCAGCTTCGTCGTGACATCAATCTGGTCCTCGAGCTGAGCGCGCGAGCTGGCGTCCCGCAAGGTAACCAGGCATCCCATCGGCTCGCCCTGTTCGACGATGAAGCGAACGTTTACCGCCAGGCGCTCCGGCGGCTCGCCTCCCAGATCTAAAGTTCGCCAGGGCGTCGACTGGCGTGAAGCAAAGGCCTGCCGCAAGAGCTCATGAAGGGGATTCTCGGCGGTGAACACCTCTTGCGCCTGGTGATGCAGTATGGTCTCCGCCCGGCAACCGAGCAGACGCGCGCCGGCGGGAGTGGCCAGGACCAGGCGATCGTGCCGCTCGAAAAGCAGCAGGCCGTCGCTCAGCTTGGAAAAGAGTTGATCGAGATTCTCCTGCAATTCGACAAAAGCTGCCTTCTCGCCGCGCATCTGTTCGCCCAGGAGGTTCAGTTTTGAGGAGAGCACGCCCCACTCGTCGCTGCGCTTCAGACGTACCGATTCGGAATACTGGCCGCGCGCCAGCAGGTCGACGCTTCTGGAAATGGTTTCCAGAGGACGCAAAAGAATATACGAGAGCAGAACGGACGAAAGCGTGGTCAGAATGATGACGGCAATTGAAAGGGTGACGGCGGCGCGCAACTCCGGCGTGATCTCGTTCCTGACGAAGAGCGTCCCGACTCCGACCCGCACATCGCAGAACGGCTGATTCGCAATTTCCAGGTGCAACACGACTTCATACACCGTGGAAGGACCATAAATGACGTGGAGCTGCTTGAACAATCCGGCGCGAAGCAGGTCGTCGAAGCGCGGAGCCTGGGCCAGCACCTGGCCGATCTCAGTGGAATCGTTGTGCACCAGGGCCCGCCGCTGGGTATCCGTAATGGCGGCGTAATAGACGGAAGGCGAATAGCCGACGGCCGATTCCAGCAGCGAGCTCAATCCCGCGTTCTTCGCGAACTTACCCTGCACTACGCTGCGCAGAGCCTGAAAATCGAACGGATTCGAGCCCCGCGGCATGCGCGCCTGCGACAAGACCGTGCTGGCCTGATGATAGATCTCGCTGGCCACATATTCGCCCCGGCTTTCGACCTCCGCGAGAGCCTGCCGCGTCAGATGTGAGAGGTAAAGCGTCGAGATGCCCAGCACCATGAAGAGGACCAGCAGGGTGTTGAGGGCGGTAAGCTTAATCTTCAGACTGAGCCCCATATTCCTTCAGCTTGTTATGGAGAGTTTTCAGGCTGATG
>Ga0326728_10005685_pt1 | contig 34544 bp, 30 predicted proteins | sample MB3enrmetagenome_FD_207602 | JGI IMG/M metagenome (GOLD analysis project Ga0326728, IMG submission 207602) | Lab enriched peat soil microbial communities from McLean, Ithaca, NY, United States - MB31MN | ecosystem: Environmental > Terrestrial > Soil > Wetlands > Peat | place: USA: New York...
CCTTGAAATTTCCCACAAACCCGCTCACGGCGCTGACCTCTGAGTAGGTCATGAGGTGGATATTGGGGTGCTGTTTCACCGCCGTCATCTTGGGCGTCAAGATACAGGCGGCGCAATCGAGGGTGGGGAAGGTCTTATCAAATTGCGCCATGTGCCCGCCTATCGACGGTTCGCGCTCCACAAGGTAAACCTGCTTCTCCGCGTCCGCCAACGTCAGCGCTGCCTGGATACCTGCAATGCCCCCCCCGACGATCAGCACATTCGGGTTGACCGGAAACCGCCGGCGTTCCAGTTTCTGATGCCAGATGGCGCGTTGCACAGCCGCCTTGATCAGCGCTTGGGCCTTAATGGTCGCCATCGCGGGGTCATCGGTAACCCAAGCGACGTGCTCGCGAATGTTCACCATATGGAACAGGTAGGGGTTTTGGCCGGCGTTGGCCGTAGCCTTCCGAAAGGTCAGCTCATGCAGGTGAGGAGAGCAAGAAGCAACCACAACACGATTGAGCCCGAATTCCTTTGCATCCTGGCCAATCAGGTCCTGCCCTGGGTCCGAACACATGTATTTGTACTCGCGCGCAATCACCACCCCGGGCAATTTGGAAGCGCTCTCGACCACCGCGTTCATATCCACCTTGCCGGCGATGTTCGTCCCACAGTGGCAAACGTAAACGCCCACCCTTACACCATTGTTCCCATTACCTCTCATGACAGTGTCCTCTCACCTTGGATCACGACCCGGAAGCGAGCCCAAACTCGGCCCACGCCGCGGTCAAGTTGTCTACGCGACACTTACCGCCTCCGCCACGAGCTCGGTCAAATCCTTGACGGCCAACCGCGCCTCGAGGCCCGTCGTCTTCAAAGCGTCCGTGAACATAACGTAGTCTTTCGGGCAAGCCACTACCAAGAATTGAACGCCTTCCAGCGCCGCGGCTTCCCGCACGCGACTTTCACTCGGACGGGAATGGACCTCGCCAATCTCCTCCATCCAGACGCGACCACCGCCTCCACCGCAGCAGAGGCTATTACGGCGCGAACGCGGCATCTCCTTCAAATCCACGCCGAGAGCCCGCAGAACCCTCCGCGGCGCGTCGTACACCCCGTTATACCGGCCAAGGTAGCAAGGATCGTGATAAGTCACCCGATAAGGCAAGCTGCGAGTAACTTTCAACTGCCCGCGCTGGAGTAAGTCTCGAACCAGTTCGCTGTAGTGATACACCGAGTGCCGCCCATGGTTGAGATCCGGGTATTCGTTCTTAAAGGTGTTATAGACGTGGGGGTCGGTCGTGAAAAGTTTATTGAACTGGGCTTTCTTGAAGGTTGCCATGTTCTTTTCCCGCAGCAGCTCAAACAAACCCTCTTCACCCACTCGCCGGATGTCATTTCCGGAGTTCCGTTCTGCTTCATATACAATCCCGAAGTTGGTGCCGGCAGCGTGAAGCACCCGGGCCAACGACTGGGTGATGTGCTGGAGCGCAGGATGGTAGCCGGCGTATTCGCCCAAGTACCACAGCCACTCCACCGGCTCTTTGCGGGCGTCCTTGGGCTTGAAATCCAGGGCCTGGGTCCACACGGCACGCTTTCGTTCCGACTGGCCGAAAGAATTGCCGTAGCGCGCCAAGTTGCGAAGCGCTTCTTCGAGGTGTTTGTCAACCTCTCCCCGATCCACCAGACGTCGGCGCAAATCCACCATAATGGACATGTGCTCATTCAGAACGGGACAGCGCTCGGAGCAAGACAGACAGGTGGTGCAACCCCAGAGCTCCCCGGCGGAGATCAGGCCCCCGATCATGGTCGGTTCTCCACCATCCGCTGCCACCCGCGCGTGGCTGAGCAGAGCGGGGCCGTAACGCAAGAGCTGTTCCTTCAAGTTGTGAACCAACTGGCGTGGGGAGCATGGTTCACCGACTTGACGGCTGGGGCAGGCACGCTCGCAACGTCCGCACTCCGCACAGGCAAAGGCCGAAAGCAATTGGCGCCAGGTGAATTCCTCCAGGCGTTCGGCTCCCAAGCGAACTTGCTGGTCCATCGGTGCTGCCAATCGTCCGGCCGGCTCGAGTCGGCTGAAGAACGCGCTGAAGGGAGCGGCCAACAGATGAAGGTGCTTGGAAGAAGGAAGGTAGGCGAGAAAGAAAAGCACAATCAGAACGTGCGCCCACCAGAACAGACTATGGAATAAGGCTGCATTTGCCCTCAGCACGGCCGAACTCCCCATTAGCCCCGCAAGCCAGTTGCCCACAGGGACCCAAACCCCACCCGCTAGGGATGACGACATCCGGCGGAAGGCCTCGACCAGTAGGAAGGTGAGCATGAGCGACGCAATCAGGATATTCACCAGGGTCGCGTCCCAAGTTAGCTGCAATCCTGTGGGGCGAATCACGAAGCGCCGGAAAGAGGAAACCGCCAAACCCCCCAGGACCAGCAATGCAAAGACGTCCACCACGGGAGCCAGGTACCGGTTGCTTTCCATGCCTGGCAGGTGCAAAGAAGGGAAGAGCCCCTGCAAGAGCATGCCGCTGGTGGACATCAAGAAGACGAGAAACCCGTAAAATATGAGCACGTGGGGAATGCCCACCAGGGGCTCGTCCAACAGCCGACGCTGGCCGAAGACATAGATAAGCACTCGCTTCAACCGTTCCGGGATATTGTCAAAGCGATTCTCTGCTCGGCCCAACTTAAGCAAACGAATAAGGAAGACAACACGCCGAGCAAAGATTCCCACGGCCACCAGGAAAAACAACCAGAGGACGGCCCAGCCGGGTACCAACCCTAGTTTTGCCGTTGTAGGTATCATGAGCTTGCCTTCTTCGTGGCTTGGTTGCTAACCTCTTCCGTCAATAATGGCAAGAGTTCCAGCGCGTCAACTACCGCGCCGTAGTGGGCGACGCTGAAAATGGGCGCGTTCGGGTCTGTGTTGACGGCCACAATCAGCTCAGATTGTTTCATCCCTTCCAGATGCTCCGGCGCGCCGCTGATCCCCAACGCCAAGTAAAGCTTAGGTTTGACGGTCATGCCGGACTTCCCAACCTGTCGGGTGAGCGGCAGCCAGCCCTGGTCGATTACGGGCCGTGAGGCGCAAACTACTCCGCTCAAGGCTGCCGCGAGCTCCTCCGCCAAAGACATATTGTCGGCGTTCTGGATGCCCCGTCCTACGCCCACGAGAATGGGTGCTTTGGTAATATCCACATCTCCTGAGGGCGGCTCCAACAATTTCCGAAACGTCGTCCGCGCTTCGGGCAACACGGGTGGCAAAGCGATGTTGCGAAGTTCAGGCTTGGAAGCGACTTCTCCAGGCTCCTTGGGAAACGATCCTGGAACCACGGCGACCAGGGTTGTGGCCTCAGGCAGCGCCACCTCCACAAAGACCTTGCCGCCATAGGTCTGGCAGGTTGCGACCAACTGCCCGTCTCTGGACTCGAGCCGAGTGCAGTTGTCAAGGCATGGGACACCTTCGCGCGCCGAAATGAGACCTAGCAACTCCAGGCCAATCGACGTGCTGCCTAGCAGCACCAAGCGCGGTTGAACATCTTCGAGTATGGCCTCCAGAACTGCTTTGGTAGAGTCGGAAGCGAACTCCTTCAGCTCCGGTCGGTCCACCAGGCAGACTTGGTCGGCCACCCCTAGCCTTTCGACCAACCCACCCACTTCATGGCCCAGGAGACTAACTAGCAGTCTGCTGTCCAAGCTCTGAGCGAGTTCCCGGCCTTTACCCAATAGCTCGTACGTTATATCGTTGAGTGTCCCCCGGAAATGCTCGGCGAAAACTAGGATGTCGTTGCGCACACTTCACCTCAGTAGACGACGTTCGGAAAGAAGGCTCGTGATTTGTCGGGCGGCTTCTTGGGCACCACCCGAAATCATCACCGCTCCTGCGCCCTCCTCGGGCTTGAACAGGCGTGTGACGTCAAGGGGTTGCTGACTCGGTGGTGCGACGGAAACTTCCTCGACCGTTGCCGTCTTCATCACTTGGCGCAGACGGCTGATCGGAACATAGCGTGGCGGCTGTTCGGCAGCCTGAATGCCGAGGACGGCCGGCAGGCGCACTACCAGCTCTGCGGCATAGCCGCCTGGGTACTCCTTCTGAACTATCACCGTTTTCCCATCTCCGTCGGCGTCTGCTTTCCGAATCAGGGCAGCATAAGGAAGGTCAAGAGTGCCCGCCAGGAGGCCACCCAGTGAGCCATCCAAGTCGTCGATGGCGCGCACGCCAGTCAGGATCAAGTCAAACAGCCCGCCACCAAGCAACCCCGCGAAGATCTGCGCCGCCGCGTGGTTGTTAAGGGGTGAATCGAGCCCCGCGTCCACCAGAACGGCGCGGTCGGCGCCCTTGGCGATGGCCGTGACCAAAGATTCCCTGGCTTCGCCCTGATTGAGGGCAAAAACTTCGACGCGCCCGCCCACTTTCTCTTTGAGCAGGAGCGCTTGTTCCAGCGCATGATCGTCGGACTCACTGAGGATGTATCGGAGGTAATTGACGTCCAAGGCCTTGCCGTTCGGGTCTATTTCCAAACCCTCCACCAAGTCCGGCACCTGCTTGGCTAGGACAGCAATGTTCATGGTTTTTCCCTCCCTCAGGCGAGTCCCATGGAATTGGCCAACATTTCGATGATGTCGCAGACCATGAGTTTCCCCTCGTGACCGGTGATCTTCACGGCATCCTCAAAACGCGAAGGCTCGTAGGGACAGGCCACCGCCAGAATCTCAGCCTTGGTGGCTGCCGCCTGCTCCACGCGCTGGTCGGCCAACCGTTCCTTTACCCGTTCCTGGATGAAACGGTCGAGGTAAATCGTGACCGAGCCGCCGCCGCAGCAGAGGCTGGATTCCCGGTTCTGGATCATTTCCACCAGTTTTAACCCCGGCAGAGCCTGAAGCAGCGCGCGCGGCCCGTCGTATTCAGACATTTTCCGGCCCAGGCAGCACGAGTCGTGATACGTGACGGTCGCGTTCAGTTTTTGTTTGAGAAGCGGTTTGAGTTGGTCCAGTCGCTCTGCAAGGAATTGGGTATAGTGCTGCACCTCAAAGACCCCACCCATGCTTGGATAGATATTGCGCAACGCACGGTAAGCATGCGGGTCGGTGAGGAGAATTTGTTTGAAACGGTACTTATTCAAGATATCGATGTTTCGTTCGATGTGCATCTCGAAGAGACCGCGCTCACCCGCCAGCCATTCGCAATCGCCAATGCAGCGCTCTTCGTGGCCAAGAATCGCGAAGTCCACACCCAGGGTGTTGAGGATGCGGGCCAGTTTTCGCGAGACCTCCTGGTTTCGCGGCTCGAACGAGGGGGAACACTCCACGATCCAGAGCACATCCACCGGCCGGCGCAGTTGTGAAATGATGGGGACCCGCACGCCCGCGGTTTTCGCCCAGTCGGCGCGCTTGCGCGGAGCCTCACCCATGGGGTTCCCGTAAAGGTAAGTGTTCTGCAAAGCTTTTTGCAGGTCCGAGGGCAGCGGCTTCCCCCCAGCCATTACGGCGGCGCGCAGAGCCGGGAAAAGACCGTCGGAAATCTGCAACTGGCTGGGACAACGTACTGCACAGGTGTGACAAGAAACGCAAAGCCACGGCGTGTTGCTTTCCACTACCTCGTTAAACCGTCCCTCCATCAGCATCTTCACCGCCTTGCGGGGTGGAAAGTCCATAGCTTTTGCCATGGGGCAAGAAGCGCTGCAAACCCCGCATTGAAGGCAAGCGCGAAACTTGTCGTAAGCGCTCGCAATTTCAGGAAAAAGGACACTGGGTTTTTCCGGAATCGGAGGGACCTGAAGTGTGCCCATGGCTGAACTCCTTCGACTGACTATGACTATCCCGCTACTGGCACGAGATCGGCCATAACCGCACTCACGGGACATTATAGCCCCATTGCAGATTCTCGCGCTCATGCGATCCTGAATACGGACTTGTTGTACCTGGCATTCTTGGGAGCGTGCTGCATTTTGCATCAAGCGCAAACAAGCATGGGACCTTCAAGGGGCACTGCATATAGGATCAAGTGCCAGCCATTTTCGGCGATAACTGCGCGAGATCGCCCTCTGAGCGAAATCACCCTTAATCGAATCGGCTGCTCTTGTCCTGCAATGTCCTATAACTCGCTATAATTGAAATACTTCCCGACAAACAGGCAGTTTGACTATGGAGCGCCCTTTAGCCCCGTCTTCGCAGCAGCGACGTAAACGAGGTTGCGGCCCGCGCGAAATCACCCTTCACTGACTGCACATTGTTGCGGACCTGCGGAACCGGCTCACCTTGTGTGGACATCAAGTCACCGAACCGGGCACGGGGTCGCTCGTGTTCACGCGCGGTCGATGAAGTGTCGAGCTATCTGCCCGAAGAAGAAGTCGGCGGGGACATATGAGGCTGCGGTCTTTCCCGAAGATCTCAGAGAGCCGCTCGTTAGCACGAAACGGTGAGGCGACGGTAGAAGAAGGCATAACAGAGTTGAAGCACTGTCCGGGAACCAAGGCCCGGATAGTCCCGAGCCGTGGACGACAAAATGGAGGGTCGTGAAACCCAAAGGTCGGGGTTTGATGTTCGATTCTGTTGCGCCTGCGCCAAGCAGTGACCTGCTGACGTTGGGGGGATTGAGCGATCGTTCCGGAATCTCTGCCGTGGCACGGATTCTACCAGGAGGATCGCCGCAAAGGTAGCCGCTTGTTGGGTGACTTATGGTTCCCGCCCGTTTCTGCCGTTCATGAGTCCACTTCGTTACAGTTGGCGGTAAGAGGCCACAAGATAACGCCTTCGCCGAATGTATCGAAATGGTGCCCGTTCTGGCCGGATCTAGCCTAGCTGGAAATGCTGATTTACAAAGCGCGCAAGATGACTTCACCGAACCGATATCAGTTCCCGCTGAATCCAATCCCGCAATTGCCGGACTCTAATCGGTCGTGGATTTTTGTCTTCGAGAATCGCGACGGGTATATGTCAGGTACTTCGAAGCATGCATGGCTTGCGAACCGTATGGGCAAGTGCAAGCCTTCTAGCCTACATTTCGCATTGAGTTACACGGGCTTAAAGCTTTACCCAGGTTCCTGTATCGGCGGCGTCGCGGGCACGCAAACAAATTCGCGTGATGGCGAAGGCATCCTCGGTCGAAACCAAAGGCTCGCCCTCACCGCGGAGGGCGGTAATAAACGCTCCGAAGAAATCCACGGGCAGTCCGAGAGGCAATTCTCCCGATCTGCCATTGGCGCTAATCAGCTTCACCCTATTGTTCAAATCCTCAGCCTCAAGCACTCCCTCACTCCCCGCGATGCGGAGGCGGTCATCTCCGTGGGTGTGCGCACTTTCCGGGCGAAGGAAATCCAGGTGGCAGGTCGCCGTGCCGCCATTGGCCAAGCGGAACAGCAAGCCGGCGTGGTCCTCGCAGCCAGGGGTTTGCGGGTGGGCCTTGTTACCTTCGAAAGCGGCCACCTGGGAGTATTCTTGTCTGGAAACCCACCGCATGTAATCAAGAGCATGAATGCCCACCCAAGGAATCGTGCCTCCGTAGGTTTTCCTCTCCTTGTAGTACCAAGATCGCTCGGCGCCGAATTGGTAGGATTTCTGACTGGAAAGGAGAATTGGTTCGCCAATCGCCCCCTCTTGGACGGCCTTGCGGGCGGCCTGGAAAATGGGTAGCGCACGCATGTTCAGCATAATGCTGTAACAAACGCCACTCTGGTGGATCTCCTGCTCCAGGCAGGCGAGATCCGGGAGATTGATGGCCGCGGGCTTCTCCGAAAGCACATGGATACCCTTGCGAGCGGCTTCGATTGCCGCCTCGGCATTCTGGTAAAACGGCAGGCAAACTCCCACCACGTCAAGCGGCTCTTTCTCCAACATGTGGTGATAGTCCTCGTACACGCGGGTGTGGCAGCTCCCGGGGAATTGGTTTTGCACCCACGCGCAGTTTTCACCGGGTTCCCCCTTGGCATAGGCAGTCCACTGGACGCCAGGGAGGTTGGGAATACTGCTCAGGAGGACCTCGCGGTGGCCAGCGCTGCCGATCAATCCTACGCGAATCAAAGCGTTGGGCGACGCCGGGCGCTTCGTTTGTGCGTGGCTCGTTCCCGTGAGGACCAAGCTTGCGCCTACGGCAGATTGCAGGAATCGGCGACGGTCAACCGTATCCGCTTGAAGGTGAGCGCTGGGGTCAAGGAAGGCGGTCGGCGTTTCGTCCGGCACTGTACAGCTCAGCGACTTTTTGTACTTGTCCTTTGTTTTCATAGACATTCTCGCTTTGTTCCCTCGATGTTGGTGTAGCGCGGACCGCCGTGTTTGCGGTCCGCGGCTCGCCCCAGCGATCATGGAAAAGCCGCAGACCGCAGAACCGGCGGTCTGCGCTACCAGACATTTTGTACTTGTCCTTTGTTTTCATAGACATTCTCGCTTTGTTCCGGCGAATTCAAGTCGAGAAGTCGAGAGTTGAGAGTCGAAGAGTGACAAGCAGTCGGCATCCCGACCAAACCTCTTCAGCGCCTTATTCCCTGGGGAGAGCGTGGCGAGCGTAGCGAACCAGGTGAGGGCTTTCTTCCCGTCGAGCCTCGCAACTTCTGAATTCGGTTCCCGCCTTAGACACCCTAAATTGGGTTCGTTTTTCAGTTCGTTTTGGGTTCGTTTTCAAAACACACCATGTGTTTTCAATAACATACTGGCTTCGTTCGTATTATTTTTGTGCTGTTTCGGAGTCATGCTTCCCGGCTCGCTCGCCAGCCTCCCGGGTCGGGAAACGAACCGAGACCTCGGGGAGCCCGCCGCCTTCCGGCCTGCGGCCCGTCGCTCGCGGTCGGCAGTTGGTGTCCAAGGTCCTCGACAGCGATCTGCCCACCTGCCCATCTGCCTACCTGCCCTTGCTTTTGCACTCCTCGACTTCTCGACTGCACTTGGAGGCAGAAACCACAGGCAGGGACTACGGACGAAAGCAGAAGAGGACTTTCTGGCATGGCTTAACCGGCAGGGCCTGACCCCTGCCCAACCGCACAAAACAATTGTAGCCTATGTCGATCCCTTTGTCAAGAGAAAAATGCGCGGGGACAAGAAGTCCGGTGGGTCGACAGGACCGGCAGGCGGTTGCCCCCCGGAGGAAAGGAATCCGCGGACCCTCTCGCATTCAAGAGTTTGCGCACGTTCTCATGTGCTGCGGCGAGCCTTGAACCTACCTCACGGAGTATACTTTCAGCACCTCGTCGCCGTTGTGGTTGATGACCTTTACGGCGATTTTGCCGGTCTTGGGCGGATCGAATGGGCGGCTGACGGTTGAATAGAGGGCGGACCACGCGGCCTCGTCGATTTCGGCGCGAAGGGCGCGTTTCAGCTTCTCGTAGGGGTCGCCTGCGCCGGTAAAATAGGCGTGACGGACGAAGAAACTCTCGCCGTTGTAGGCAGTGTCGATAAACCATGCGGCGATGTCATCGGTTGAGTGGCTGCGGACTTGGCCGGTGGTGGGATCGTATACGTCCACTCCCTTAATCTTTACCGTGAGCTTTCCGTCTTTTTCCGGGCTCACGTCGATGTCCGGCTCGCCGTATAGCACGAAGAGGTTTCCTGCGCCGGTCTTCTTCAACAGTTCGTCGCCCATCGTGAGGTCGTAGTTCATGCGGGCGGTCAGGACAGTCAGTTTCCCGTAGCGCTTGGCCTCTTCCGAAACGTGCGGGTCGAAGTAGAATCCGCAAACAATGAGCGTGTCAAAGCCGATGCCTTGCACGGCTTCCTTGGCCGCCTCCTTCACCTGCTCGGGTCCCACCGTGCCATGCTCAGGGCCGATGGAAACAGCCACTCGGCGTGCTTTACCGCCCTTCTCCGTGTACTCTCCGGCGGCGTGCAGCGACGTGCCGGGATAAGGCTCCAGGCGATCAAAAATAAGGCGCTCGTTTTTGATCGTATTTTGAACGCCCGCCTTTTTCAGGTTTTCGAGAATCATCGTCTCGAATTGACCGGCGGCGGGTTCACGGCGGGCTTCGGATTCAGTCGCGGGCCGGTCGTCGTCCGCCGATAGCGCGCGGTGGGGCGACAGACTTTCGACCGTGAGGGGACCGGCCACGCGGACGCGCTTGGAATCTTCGTAGGTTTAGTTGGGGAAAACTTCGTTATATTCGGGTCTTCCGGGAGTTGGGTTTGCCACCGAAGTGAATTAGATGTAAGGTGGTGTCTGGTTGATTTCCAAACCCTGGGTTATATTCGACGACGTTCTGTAGGCAGCCGATGGAGGAAAGAGTATGTTTCACCTAATCTGGTATATTCTCATTGGGCTAATCTCGGGGGTTATCGCAAAATCGGTGATGCACACGCACATGACGATCTTCTGGACGATCGTGCTCGGCATCATTGGATCAATCATGGGCGGCGCCGTTACCCATTTGTTATTTCGATCGAGCAACGAACGATACCATCCCGCCGGCCTCATCTTTTCCACACTGGGCGCGATCCTGGTTCTCTTCATTTGCTATAAGCTGGGGATTCATTTTCCCCAGGTTCACGGATTCCGATAGCACGGTCATGTCTCGGGCTGCTTGAGACCTTTAAGATGATTCGCACGACCGTGCCTCCTCCGCCAGGCGGGCAGGAATATCTTCGCCTAGCTCCTGATAGGAGCTTGCTTATAAGCGGCGACGGTGAACCGTCGATGGCGTGAAGGGGGGTACGATTGAAGAATTCTGTCCCCTAACTCTTGGGCGTGAGCACGCAAATAAGTTGCGATGTCGGTTTTGGGCTCCATGGCTCTGAAGGTGCCTCCTGTGATGTTAGGATGTCCCCCCGCAGCGAAACTCATGCCCTCTTCGTCGTCAATCGCGAAGCCGGCATCAGGGGAGAAATAGTAGCCCACAAAGTAGGCCCAGTAGTACTGCACCACTACCTTAACCGCTCTGTAAATTCTTCACGTACCATGTAAAAGGGGTAATCATACCCTGCTGAGTGTTCGACAACGGATGAGCGCTAACCGCTTGATTTCGCAGAGGCAAGCCTGAACGCACTCCCCTTTGGCAATGCCTTTGCTCAGTGCCTGTGGGGCTTCACCATTACAGATGGAGCTGATCCGTGAAGTGCGGCGGAAGCACCCAAGTTTTATCTTGGAGGTAATCCCATGAGAATCTTAGGTGATCTAGATAGAACTGGAGCACATGGAACCAATGACCTTTCGGTGTCGCCGGCTCCTGCCGGTGAAGGGTCGGCGATGAAAGATGGGCAAGGGGTCGGGTCCGACGAACAGACGGGTTCCGGTGTACAGGAATCCGAGAAAGACCGGCGCAGTGCATTCGCGGGTGGGATTCCGCAAGCCGACCCCGCTGCGCACCTGCGCGGCGGCGGGGAATCTGGCAACCGTGCCAGCGACCTAATCGGTGAGCAAAGGTTGGAGCCCGCGGGTGACCTTTACACCCGAGCCCAACTATCGTCCCGGCGCTCGAGCCGAGGACTATGGTTCGCCCTGATGATCCTTGCGCTCGCGGTGGTTGGGGCGAGTACCTACCTTTATCTTGCTCTGCGAAACAACAACATCCGCCTTTCGCAAGTGCCTGAACTGTTACAGTCCATCACCACCCTGGGCGGACGGATGGGTTCCACGCAGGCCAAACTACGTGATTTGACAGCCAGTTGGAATGGCTTAACAAACCACATGGCCGAACTCGATCGTAAGGTTGATTCCAGCCTGCGCACAACGCGCAATCAGACACGGGAACTGGTGGGGCAAGCTGCCGGACGCTTACAGGCAGAGTTAGATCAGCAAGGTCAAGTGGTGGATGCGCGATTGAACAATGTGGAATCAATGCAAAGCCAAGACCGGGCGCAACTCGCTCAGCTCAACGATCAACTTCGGGCTCAAGTTGCCAGCCTTCGCGAACAACTGACCGCCGCCCAAGAGAACACCGGACGCGACCTTGCGAGCTTGCAGGGACAAGTAAACGAGGATCAGGGCAATCTGCACACGCTCGGCCAGCAGCTACACCGCGAGAAGGTGCTCTTTGAGACTGTCAAAGACTCGCCCGCGGAACTGGTACCGGGCGTAACACTGACCGTTCTCAAGACGGACGCGAGCTACCAGCGCTTCCGGGGCTATATCTCCTTGACTAACGAAGGAAAGACGCTTTGGCTCAACAACCTGAGTGCGAAAGAGGCTGTGGACCTTTACGCACAGAAGTACAGCCATCCCTATAGCCTGATTGTGACAGCGGTGCGTAAGGACGGCGTGGTCGGCTACCTGCTGCTCCCCGCCGGCGCGTGAAGGGGAATACCAGGCAGCACATTTCAATGGGGTTCGATTTGGGCATGATGAGATATCTCCACCGTGGTACCTACTTTCGCGATGGGTCACGGCTAATTCGCTCATGAAGAGAATTCTCGTTAAGATGATTCGCATGCCTTTCCTTTGCCTCCGCCACACTGCGCCCCAGCAAGCGGGGCGCTGCCGTACTTTTGCTGTAGCGAACGGCCCCTTTGTCGCCGCAAGTGGAAGTCACCTGCGCAGGGCTTGTGTCGTTGCAGAAAAGTCCAGCGCTATTTCGGCAGCGATGAGTGAAGGCGATGCGAGCTTATTTGGCGCCTCGGGAGGCCTTCTTTCTTCTCTCGGCCCACCGCTTCTTCATCATATCCGAAATACGTTTTCTGCCCTCCGGGGTGAGGTGGCGACGCTTCTTGGCTGGTGGAGCAAGAACATTGGGAGCTGGGGATGCTTTCCGGGGAGTGGGGGGTAAGTCTGTTCCTTCTAAAGCTTCAATTGCTGTATTCAGCCGGTCACGCTCACGTTTCAACTCTTTCACGATAGCCTGAATATCCAAAGGTCCCTCCGTTGTTATCTCATTTCATGCTTAAACAGTAGGTCAGAGTAGCAAGGTATGAGATAACTGTCGAGAATTGCATATCTCAGCCGGGCAGCAAGGCCTGGGCCTGTTGGGTGAGAAGCAACTTTGCGAGTGGCTCTTGTCTTACGGTTGCCATATCAGTACTGCGGCTCACAAGTAGTCGAGAAGGCGAGCAAGGAGATAAATTGCGCTTCCAAGTGCGACCGCGAGCAACAAAACACCAATGGCCAGCCGAAGGAACCAACGAATACCCTTAAACTGGCTTTCAGTTTCAGCCATGCGAGTACCTCCTACTAGATTGCGTAAAGGCGAGCAAGAGTGTGTCAGGAATTGCAGCAGGTGGGACTGGAAACGACTTTCTGTCCGGTCTTACGCTCTGCTCTTTTCACTCTTGCTGCGCCGTCGGAGTCGCCTCCACAAGGAAGTATCAATCGGCAGACGACTGCCTATTCCCGTCGAGAGGCTGATGAAACTGCCGTGGCAACAAAGCGTCCCGTATCGGAACAGCCGCGCCAGCAATGCTAAGGTGTGTTGGGCGAGGGTTGAATTGATGAAGGACTCCTGTCTTTCCATGGCGGCGGCGGCGCTACAGCTTGGCTGGCCGTCATCGTCGAGAGTCGGGTCAACTATCCTCAGGAAATAACTCCGCCGCAGTTGGCAGTCGCATTCTTGCCCTGCGATTCCGGTCCCAGGCACACTTTCTCCAGTTGCGAGTATAATGAAGGTGCGGGTGGCCACTCTAAGCTTCTAAAGCAGCAAGGAGCCTGGGATGAGCGGGCGGAACAAGGCGGCTCGGATTCTGGTTGCGATGGGCAGCATCGTGCTGTTCGCTAGCGCCGCGGTGCATTCGCTCGCTGCCTACCCAAGACTTTCGAGTGCGCTGGGTGCCTCGAATTTGAATGTGCGTTTGCAGGACCCTCTGCGCGCCGTTTTTCTTTTGGTGGGATGGGACTGGATCGTCATTGCGATTGTGGCGCTATTGGCTGCTTTTACGGAAACGAAGCTGCGCAAGATCCTCGTCTTGTTCTGCGGCGTGGCCGTTCTGGTCGAGACGGCATTGACTCTGGCCTTCATAGGCGTGTTTCTGGGCAACGAGATGATTGGTTCGGCGGCGGTGTTGCTTCTGGTTGGCGGCCTACTGGTTCAGAACGGCCCCGCTGAATAATGAGCATTCGCTGCCTGATTATCACCGACAACGTGATCGCGGGAACTAGCACGCCGGGAAGAGTCCAAGTGTGCCGGTAGATGCCTGGGAGGGCGCCAGCTCAGCAGGAACTGGGGACGCTGCGGAGGCAGGTGTCTTGTGAATTGGGAAGATTGAATAGTGGGGTCAGTTTGCGAGTAACAACACTTCGTCCATACTGAATTGTCATCCTACGCCGCCCATCCCAGAAATATAGCTAGGACAACGACTGTATCGGATATTCCGTGCGCGAGGATCGCAGCCCACAGATTACGGCCGGAGAATAGATAGACGCCTCCGAGCACGAGACCGGAGTAGGTGGAGTCCATAATGCCTGTCGGACCTTTGTAGAAGTGTGCCAATCCAAACAGGACTGCAACGTAGAGCATCGCAGCGACGTAGGCGATCTTCGAGCGGTTGCCCAGGTCCGCAGCACGTGTAAGCAGGTAGCCGCGGTAGCCCACCTCCTCGCCGAACCCCGCAAAAACCCAAACAATGGCCAAATTGCGCACGGCGAACTTCCAGTCGTGGGCGGGCACCTTTAACAACGAAGAGACCTGTTCCGGCCTAGGCCAAAGGTGGCTGGCCAGCGGCTCAATGACGAATTGACTGCCCAGTAGCAGCAGGGCAGCCGCAACGATGGCCATGACCACAATCTTCCACCACGAATTCGGCCGCGTGAGTCCCGCCACACCCCATCCGCCGTCGCGAACCCGTAGTGAAAGCCAGAAGAGCACGAAGAGAATGGGCACCTCGTTCGGCACAATGTGGAAGATATTGTGGCCAATGACGGTGAATGCGCCGAGCACGACTTCCAGAAGAGACAGCCAGCGCTCGTTGGGGGTGAGTTCGGCAGGGGACGGCGATGCAAGGGGCCGCACACATAGATACTAGCAGGAGCGTGGATTCAATCCAAATGGCCTTCGAAGCCTCAGCAATGTCGATAACAGGAATTTCACACCGACCAGTGAGCACCTTCGAAGTCTGCTGCTTCCACAATGCTGGTAAATCTGCAGTATGGAAATGCGCAGGCCGTGGTCTATTGACGGCACTCGAGGGATCAGTTCCTCAGTTGTCGCCCAGTATTTACGGATGTGTCTGCTCCGGATGGCACACTCGCCAGTCAACCATATTGCTGCAAACGCCCATTCAGGAAACTGACCAATTTCCGACGATTGAGTTGATCAGGACGGATAGCTTATACTGCCTTAAGCACTCTTGGCGTTGTCGCGTCTGTGGATGATTGGAGCGGACTGCTCTTGCTCCGCAGCCTTCATCGAGAATTTGTGGGCGTCTCCGACACTTTAAATTCGGGGGATAACGAAAATGCCAAACGATGAGTGGATGAGAACACTTGCAGACGGCAGAAAGGTGAAATTCAATCAGGACGAACTGGTGGACGCCACGTTTATCAGCGCTCAGATCGAAGGCAATGAAGTCGTTTATTCGATCCTTTTGAACAAAGCCGAAACTACGCTGAGTCGTGAAAACGTAGAAGGGCGTTTCGAACGCGAGCTTTCAAGGAAGTAGCTGCGTCGACTAACGGTTATACCGCAGTCACTGCGAGTCTTTTCTGGTTGACGCCCACTTTCTCGCAGACTTGACGATGCGCGGCTGCGCCATTTCTTTCTTGACGCGGGCGAGTGTCGCTTTGTCAGATTCTTTCCTGGGTCTCCGCGTGGTTCCCATGTCAACCCACCAATTGTGGGAGAAAGTTCCTCTCAGTCTTTCCCTGAAAACAATCATAGAAGCAGCGGAGACGCGTGTCTGTCCACTTTTGCACAGGTGCCGGTAAAATTGCCACCAATCCTCGTATCTGGGTTGGGCATTCGAGATAAAGGGCCCACCTCAGGTGTGCTTGCGTGCGTAACAAGACCCGTGTATATTACGGGTCATCACGGAAGACGAACTCGAAACTCCAATTAAATGGGGGGGCCAATGGCTCATTATCTGTTGCAGGTGGCATACACCTCTGAAGCGTGGGCGAATATGCTCAAAAAACCCCAGGACCGGATCGAGATTGTGGCTAAGGCCGTTCAGAACCTGGGCGGGAGTGTTGTGGGTGGGTGGCTGTCATTTGGGGAATATGATGTGGTGGCGATTCTGCGAATGCCGGATGACGCTACGGCGGCGGCATTTGCCATGCTGGTGGCGGCGGGAGGCGCTTGCAAATCCGTAAAAACGACACCGCTCCTTTCGAGCGAGGAAGCCATCGAGGCCGCAAAGAAAGCAGCTAAGGCAGAATACGCCCCATTCAAAGGGGTCGGCAAGAAAGAAGTATCCGCCTAGACGGCCAAGACCGTGCGCTTACTCCTATGGTACAAACACGTTGTCGAGACGCTGTTTGAATGACCAAAGGAGGCTTTCCGTGTCTTTAAGAAGCGCGAATTTTTCGGACTAGAGGCTGGGGCGTACCCAGTAGTTCCTTCGGCCTGCCCAGAGAGCAATTCCAAACAGCAGCCTTCCAGCTTCATGAACGAGTGTTTCTCCCACGCTGAGAGCCAGGTTGGACAGACGATTCATGTTTGACCTCGATGGGGGGTGGGGATATGGACCTCTGCACCGGTTGAGGAGGCATTGATCGAAGCTCGCAAAGAACTTTTCAAATGTGAGCATTATTGAACAGACAGGCTCTGTCCAGGGGCTCAGTATGTAAACTGGCCTTCTATAATGCCGAGAGGGCGACCATGGTGGGACAACAGAGCGACCGAGTCTTGTTGTTAGACGACGAACCTGTATTGAGAAAGCGCATTTGGGGATATTTTGCACTGCGGGAAAGTCGTTCACTTCATCGTCACGGACGGAGTTACCGAGAGCCCCGCACAGCGGTAATTCCAAGTAGTTGTGCTAACATCAGCGGCGGGTTCAATCGCGGGTTCCGGAAAGAACTACCCTTAGTCAGCGTTTTCTGGGCACGACCACAGTCGAATCTAGGAGGCGGAACCATGATACGGGCATGGGGAATGGCCCTTTTGGTAGGGGCCGGCGTGGGGCTCTTTCTTGGGCCGCACCAGGTTCTCGCGCAGGCTTGCAAGGATGAAGTCTCCATGGTGGAGGCATCCAAGCAGGCCTTCGTGGAACTCACGGAGACGGTCAAGAAGGAAAGCCTTGCGGATTTTCAGCGCCTCAACCACGAGAAGAGTGTGTTGAACAAGCTCACCATTAACAACAGTATGTTAGAGGAAACGGTAAGCTGCCTCGATAAGGCCGCACAGGACACCACGGCGCCCAAAGAACAAGTGGAGGCGGCGAAAGCCCAGCACGATGCCTTCGTCAAACTGCAGGAAAAGCTGCAGCACGCGCGAGCCGACATCAAAGCTGCGCCCACGCCGAAGGACGCAAAAGCTCTTATCGAAAAACTAGACATGACGCCCTGAAGGATCAATTGCTCCGCCGCCAAGCACGGCGCGTGCGGTGATGAAGAAATATCAGTCGGATAGAAAAGAACGACGCAGCAGCGACACATTGCTGGAAGACAGCACGGTCGACGGGGTGACGAGTCAAGTCGCAGATCTCATAGGCGGAGCGTTGCTCGATCTTGCTGCTACTCATTCACACTCAGGCGAGTTCTCGGGCTTGCCAACCCATAAGCACAACGATTATAATTAAGGAAAATAGGCGGGAGGGAGGTGCATTGCCAGACCTCTTCCCGTCCATAAGGGAAAGGATATCGAGATGGCGACCCTCTCCGGCAAATCACGTTTCTATCGGACTTCAATCCTGCTGTGGCTTTCTGTGGGCCTCGCTCTCCTGCTGCTGGGCGCTGTTCCGATGGCCACTCAAACTGGTTCCACGCAATCTCCTAGTGGAGGAGTAACGAGACGGGAAGCCGCCGACGAGATAGTAGCTCAGCAGCAGAGTGAGATAGGAAGCGGGCAGGAACACTCACAAGAGTCAACCACGGCCAGACAAAGGCAGTACCTCCTGAAAGACAACCTCGAAAGATTGAGGCGCGATGCCGGGGAGCTTGCCGACCTCAGCAAGGCCCTCCAGGAAGAGCTCAACAAGTCCAGCGAAAACGTGCTCTCACTGGATGTCGCCGCCAAGGCGGACAAGATTCAAAAGCTGGCGAAAAAGATTAAGGGGAACGCGCGAGGTTTCTAGCAGGATGCCGAGAAGCCGGTGGCCCCCTAGACGCAGTACTCGGTCACACCGCACCATTGCCAATCCGTGAACTGAGATCCGACGGATAGGTGTACTCATCGGTTCCTTAGGCGCTTATGGTCAGCCCATTCTGCTGGGAACACTTGCGCATCCGGTCGAGCGTGCCTTCGATCATTTCGGCGATGGCGGGAATCTCAACCCGCGTGTCCGTGCATACCACGGTCACTTCCTTCTTTCGCCGCTCGGCGGGAATGGACAGGATCACATCAAAGATCAGCGACGCCAGTCCGTCAACTGACGGATGCTGTCCCTTCGCTGCCGCGCAGGGCAGGCTCTTGCCGCCGCTGAAGCCGACCAGCCAGGGCCGCTCGTCCTCCAGATAAAGTTGGCCAAGCGAGTGGGAGATGTCTTGAAACGCCGTCATGGTCAGAGGCGCGATCATACGCCTAATCTCAGGCTGAAATGCAACACGGTGCCGAGTCTTCAGTGCAACCGCGCCGACCGATCTTCTGCCATTGAGGGCTTGCGCCTGGCGGTTTCGTGACTAAGTCGGACTTTTTATGCTCCGTGCATTTTTCTCTTGACAAACGGGACGACATAGGCTAGAGTTGTTTCGTGGAGTTGGGCAGGGGGTTGAGCCCTGCCAGATAGGTTATGCCAGAAAGTCCTCTTTTGTTTTGGTCCGTAATTCCTGCCTGTGGTTTCTGCCTCCAAGTGCAGTCGAGAAGTCGAGGCGTCAAAGAGTCAAAGAGTCGAGGAGTTGGGAAGCCAACCGTCGACCCCATCTTTGGGGTTGCAGCTTGGGGAGACGGCGGGCCTTTCCTGGACTTCCCGACTCGCCAATTTCCCGACCCGGGAATCTGGCGAGCGAGCCGGGGGGGCACGACTCTGAAAAAAACCCAAAATAATACGAACGAAGCCAGTATGTTATTGAAAACACAGGAAGTCACTTTGCAAACGAAGCTAAAACGAACCCGAAACGAACCCAAAAACTCAGCAAAAACCCACTCATTTTGCCGAAAACGAAGCAAAATCTGCGCGCCACGCTACGTCGGCGGATGGCGGGTGGAAGGGGGGCTAGACGCGCTCTAAATTCGATGTTCGGGCTTTGCGTCGACGGCAGGCCGGCAGCATACTTCCGCCACTCGGCCCCCGATGCTTGTCCCTGCAAGCCGCGCTATGGCGAACGATGACGGTGACCGTCTTAGTGGAAAAAGAAGGCGGGGCTGGATTTCCTCCAGCCCCGATGCTGGTCGCTAGGCCTGGCATCTCAGCTTTCCTCCCTCAGCCCTAATACCGGCCCGCAGGTGGAAAGATCGCCGAGTATGCCAAAAATAGGCCAATTTTGTGTAGCGTGTCTGCAACTGCTTTAAGGCACGCCACTTACGGCTAAATGTCGTAGTAGAGCGCGAACTCGTAAGGGTGCGGCCTCATGTTCACGGCCTGCACTTCGTTCTTCATCTTGTAATCGATCCAGGTCTCGAGCAGTTCTTCGCTGAAAACGTCTCCTTTGAGCAGGAAATCGAGATCGTTCCCGAGAGCTCGCAGCGATTCTTCGAGCGAACCAGGGAGGGTGGGCACTTTCTTCAACTCTTCCGGACCCAAGTCGTAAATGTCCTTGTCGAGCGGCTCGCCGGGGTCGATTTTGTTTTCAACTCCGTCGAGGCCCGCCATCAACATGGCAGCGAATGCCATATAGGGGTTGCAGGACGGGTCGGGCGGACGGTACTCGACTCGCTTGGCTTTCGGGTTGGGCGAGTACATGGGGATCCGGCAGCAGGCGCTACGATTGCGTCGCGAGTAAGCGAGGTTGACGGGGGCCTCAAAGCCCGGCACCAGCCGTTTGTAGGAGTTTGTGGTGGGCGCGATCAGCCCGGCGAGCGCCGGCGAGTGCTTCAGCAGCCCGCCGATGTACCAAAGGCCGAGTTGGCTGAATCCTGCGTACTTGTCCCCGGCAAACAGCGGCTTGCCGTCCTTCCAAAGGCTCTGGTGCGTGTGCATTCCCGAGCCGTTGTCCTGGAAAATCGGCTTGGGCATGAAGGTCACGGTTTTGCCGTACTGATAGGCCACATTGCGGATGATGTATTTGTAGACCATCATCCCGTCGGCCGATTTCAACAGGGAGTTGAATCTCTGGTCGATCTCAGCCTGGCCGCCGGTGGCGACTTCGTGGTGGTGGCACTCGATGTTAAGCCCGGCCTTTTCCATCGCCAAAACCATCTCGCTGCGCAGGTCCTGGTAATGGTCGGTGGGCGGAACCGGGAAATAGCCTTCCTTGTAGCGCGGCCGGTAACCCAGGTTATCCTTTTCGCGGCCCGAGTTCCAGCGTCCCTCTTCGGCGTCAATAAAATAGAAACCGTGTTGCTGGGCCTGATCGAAGCGGATGTTGTCAAATATGAAGAACTCGGCCTCCGCACCGAAGTATGCCGTGTCAGCAATCCCGGTATAGACGAGATAATTCTCCGCCTTCTTGGCGATATTCCGGGGATCCTTCAGATAATGTTGCCGGGTCACGGGGTCGATGATGTCGCCAATCATAGCCAACGTGGGGGTCTCGGTGAACGGATCGAGCATGAACCAGCTCGGGTCGGGAACCAAGAGCATGTCGCTCTCATGAATCGCCGCCCAGCCACGGATGCTGGAGCCATCCATGCCGAAGCCATCTTCGAAAGAACTCTCTTCCAGTTCGTGAATAGGGAATGAAACGTGCTGCCACAGGCCCGGAAGGTCGGTGAAACGGATGTCCACGATCTTCACGTTGTTGGCAGCAGCGAACTCCAATACTGCCTTCGGATTCATAGATCCTCCCTGGGAAAATTTTCTGCCCACGATCAAGGGCGTAAGCGCAGGTTGTTTTTACTTAATAATGCAACATAGCGTGCGCGGAGGATTTAGTCAAGGGTTGCGGCCATCAAAATTTTTTATCAGTCGGTGTAGCAGGCGGCATACTTCAGTCACGCGGATGCGCCACAGAATGCTGTGCGGGAGACAGGTTCACGCAAAGGCGCAAACTACGCGAAGGTCGCAGAGAATAAGCAACTCCCACTTTGCGTTCCTTCGCCGTTAAGTCGCTTGGCGCGAGCTGTTTTGATCTTTTGAAAAATGCGTTGACACTTTTCTTGGCTTTTTGTTAGCTTACATCATTCCTGGCCATACCCGAAAAGGAGTCTTCCAGGGCTGTCTTCGTCGCGTCGCCGCTCGATTTGGGAAAAAACAGCGCCGATGAGAAGGTGGGGAATCGAATGTTCGTAGCCAAACGCATGTTTTTCACTAAAGGTGTAGGGAAACACCGGGAAAAGCTTACCAGCTTCGAATTGGCGCTTAGGTCCGCCGGAATCGCTGCGTGTAACCTGGTACGAGTCTCGAGCATTTTCCCGCCCCGCTGCAAGCTGGTTTCCCGGACCGAGGGCGTGAAAGAACTCCGTCCCGGCCAAGTGACATTCGTGGTCATGAGTGAGAACTCAACACGGGAGCCGCACCGTTTGATTGCCGCTTCGGTGGGAGTTGCCATTCCCTCTGACCGGAATGCATTTGGCTATCTCTCGGAGCACCACTCGTTTGGCGAGACAGAAGAAGTGGCCGGGGAATACGCCGAAGAACTGGCGGCGGAAATGCTCGCCACCACTCTGGGCGTGGAGTTCGACCCCGACCGCAGTTGGGATGAAAAGAAGGAGATTTACCGAATTTCCAATAAGATCGTTCGCACGATGAATATCACCCAGTCGGCAATTGGCGACAAGCGGGGCCTCTGGACCACCGTACTGGCCGGGGCAATCTTGTTGGGAATAGACGAATAGGAGTCAGGATCGGATTGCTCGATCTTTGCCCTGCGACCCGGGCGAGACCATTGATTCAGACTCAGATTTGCTCCTCAGGCATTTGATCAGAGCGAGATTCCTCGCTGCGCTCGGAATGACAGTGCATCTCTCTTGTGTTTTGGCTTGTTAGATTCTTCCGACGGAGAAACCTCTTGCGCCTGATTTCTTTGATAATACTATTACAAGCTTCGTCGCTGGTGGCCGCGGACATGCCTGTGGCCTTTGTCCGGCACGGCGATCAAGTTGACGTGAGCATCGGCGGAAAACCTTTCGCGAGTTACTATTTCAACCCTGATACCCCTAAACCCTACCTCTACCCTTTGCGTTCGCCGGAGGGCATCATCGTCACGCGTGGGTATCCCATGGTGAAGGGCATCCCTGGCGAGAGCAAAGACCATCCACATCACCGCGGGTTGTTTTTCGCTCACGGAGATATCAACGGAGTTGATTTCTGGGGCGAAGCACAGTTTATGGAAAAGGCGCCCGTGCATGTCGCGGGGAAAGCCTACGCCACTTCAGAGGAACTGCCCAAAGGTCGTACCGTCTTCACCAAGCTCGAAGAAGCGAAGGGGGGGCCTGATTCCGGCACGCTTCGGGCGGTCTTCAGCCTGCTCGGCCCGAATGGAGTGGTGATGGGCAGCGAGACGCAGGAATACGCTTTTCAAGGCGATGCCAAAACCCGCACCATCGACTGCGTGTTTACCATCACGGCGGACCATGGAACGCCCCTCAAGATGGGCGACACAAAGGAGGGAACCTTCGCCATTCGTGTGGTTAGAAATCTGCAAGAACCGGCCGTCAAGATGTTGAACTCCAACGGCGCTATGGGTGAGAAGAACATTTGGGGCAAGCGAGCCGATTGGGTTGATTACTCCGGGGTGGTAGGAGGGGAAAGGGTTGGAATTGCCATCTTCGATTCTCCCCGCAACATCAAACATCCCACTTATTGGCATGCCCGTGGATACGGTCTCTTCGCCGTCAATCCTTTTGGCGAGCATGACTTCTATGGTGATCCCAAGCGCGACGGGAGCGTGACCATTGCTGTGGGTGACTCCCTGACCTTGCGATATCGGGTGCTGATTCATGACGGTGATGCCGCCGAAGCCAAGGTTGCCGAAGCCTATTCGCAGTACGCCGAGGGAAAGTGATTCTGGGGGGAGTATGGAACGATTAATTAAAGCGCAAGCCAAGGAAGGATTTCAGCAAATCGTCCCGCCGGGAGTTTTGCGTTTTCTGGACTTTGCCCGGTTGAGGTTGAAAAAAGGTCAGCGGTATTCGGCAAAGGCTGGGGAGCGCGAATCGGTGCTGGATATCTTCTCCGGCACAGCGAGCATCGCTGTCGAGACGCCCAACGGGCAAAGTCAGGTCTTCGCAGATGTTGGCGCACGCGCTGATGTTTTTTCCGGACCGCCCGTCATGCTCTACTTGCCGCCGCGCTCCTCCTACGAGATCACGGCTGCCTCGGAAGAGTTCGACGCGGGGGTCTTCTCCGCTCCGTCGACCGCTACCGCGCCTCCGATGCTCCTTGCGGGTCCTGAGGTAACCGCCAAAAACGTGGGTCGCGACAACTGGCAGCGGACCGTCTACTCGGCCTTGGCCGAAAACGTATCTGCGGAGCGCTTGTTGGCGGGCGAGACGGTCAATCCGCCCGGCAATTGGTCCAGCTACCCCCCTCACAAGCACGACCGCTCGAACCCGCCTAACGAGGCGGTCCTCGAAGAGATTTACTTCTTCCGAATTCGACCCGCCCAGGGTTTTGGCTTGATGTGGACCTATACCGCTGCCAATGACCCTGAGGGCTTCTCCACGGTCTTCGTCATCGAGGACGGGGATACGGTCCTTCTGCCCAAGGGCTATCATCCTGTCGTGTCGGCGCCCGGCTACGAACTTCACTACACCTGGGTACTGGCCGGAGAAGAGCGCCGCTATGGTGCCTGGGCGGATGACCCGCGCCACGCCTGGGTGAAAAGCAGTGGCTAGAACGTAGAACACGAAGTTAAAAGGTTAAAGGGCAAAGGCTAAAGGGTAGAAATTAACCGAGATCAATTTGCGCTTTACCCTTTATCCTATACCCTTTACCCTTTACCCTTTAACCTTTAACCTTTAGCCTTCAAAAGCAGCCACTACTTTGAAGCTATGCCGAAACGTCCCCTCACGATCCCCCACCTTCGCTGGACCATCTGTGCCCTCTTATTCCTTGCCTCCACGATCAACTACGTTGACCGGCAGACGGTCTCCGTCCTGAAGCCTCACTTGCAAAGCGTTCTGCACTGGTCGGAGAGCGATTACGGCTGGATTGTTTTCGCCTTCCAACTCGCCTACGCCCTGATGTTCACGGTGGCCGGCGTGGTCATGGATTGGCTGGGAACGAGGTTGGGATACGCGATTTCAATCACCTGGTGGTCCATTGCCGCCATGGCCCATGCGCTGGCACGCGACGCAATCTCGTTTGGCGCGGCGCGTTTCCTTCTGGGCGCGGGTGAAGCAGGGAACTTCCCCGCCGCCATTAAAGCCGTCGCCGAATGGTTTCCCAAAAGAGAGCGCGCGCTCGCCACCGGCGTCTTCAATGCCGGGCCGACCGTCGGCGCCGTCATCGCCCCTCCCCTGGTCGTCTGGCTGACACTTCGCTGGGGGTGGCGGGCGGCTTTCATTTTCACGGGAGCTTTAGGTTTTCTTTGGCTGTTCTGCTGGTTAGCATTTTACCGCCTTCCTGGCCAGCATCCATGGATTACTCCCGGCGAATTGGAACTCATCGAAGGCGGGGAGGGCGAACCGGAAGCCGCTACAACCGCTCGGATCCCGTGGCGGAGAATCCTCGCCTACCGGCAGGCTTGGGGTTTCATCCTGGCGAAATTCATGTCCGACCCGATCTGGTGGTTTTACATTTTTTGGCTACCTTCGTACCTCAAGCAGGGTCGTGGCTTCACGCTCCAGGAGATCGGCCTCTTCGCCTGGATTCCTTTTCTCGTTTCAGGTGTGGGAAGCGTGGCGGGCGGGTGGCTTTCGGGTTTCTTCCTTAAACGCGGCTGGCCCGTAAGCCGAGCGCGCAAGGCGGCAATGGCGATCTGCGCGTTTTGCATGCCGTCCGGGATCGTGGCCGTTTTTGCCCACAACGTCGCGTGGGCGCTGGCCCTCATTTCCCTTTCGCTTGCCGCCCATCAGGGTTGGTCGGCGAACGTCTACACTTTGGCCTCGGATATGTTCCCCAAGCGGGACGTCGGCTCGGTCACGGGCCTCGGCGGCACGGGCGGCGCCGTGGGCGGCATGATCCTGGCGCTCGTCGCCGGTTACACACTTCAGTGGTTCCACACTTACGTGCCTCTCTTCATCATCGCCGGAATCATGCACCCGCTCGCCTTCGGAGTTGTGCATTGGATGATACCCAAAATCGAACCGGTCGCAATCCTGAATAGTGAATGAGAATTGCAGTTCTCTAGTGTCTTGAGGCAGAAGCTCGTTGAAGTATTCAGCCCGTCAGCCGACGGGCGGCAGACTGTAGCCCACGGCGCAAGCCGTGGGTCGCGAGAGCCCACCCTCACCCCCGTCCCCCATGAGCGCTAGGATAAGCGCGTGCCTGGGGTCCCGAAGGGACCCAAGATCATTAGCCGTAGGTGAAACCTACGGGCGGGCAGGGCAAAAAACAGTATTCGACCCCTGCGGGGTCGGAGAACATCAAAAGATGAGGACTTCATCTCCGTAGGTTTCACCTACGGCTAATGATATTAATGCCCTTCGGGCATTTGACATCGTTCCTACACACTTATCCTAGCGCTTATGCCCCCGTCCCCTCTCCCGCCCAGCGGGAGAGGGGTGCCGAAGGCGGGGTGAGGGGCGTCTAGCCCAGGGCTTACGCCCTGGGCTACTCTATGCCGCCCCTGTCGGGGCTCTATTAGACATCAGTCGGGCTCACATAAACGGTAGTCGTGAAGACTTGCACGGAGTCGTTTCCTGGCGGAATCGGTTGGTCGTGCGCAGCTAGATTCTCAAGGTGAAACTCGATGGCCTCTCGGACGTTTGCGGTCGCCTCCTCAATAGTCGCACCGCAGGAGACGCAGCCCGGAAGCAGAGGGACGACCACGGTGTATCCTCCCTCTTCATCGGGAATCAAATTAATCTGATAGGAGTATTCATTCTTACTTCTTCGCATAGCCACATTATCCCCGATCGCTCACTACTCTTCAATTCTTCGATTCACTATTCACAATTCACTATTCAATTCGCCGCTCGGCCGGCCCAGCGTTTCCAAGTCTCGCTATCCGCCAGCATTTTGATGAAAAGCCCTCCAACCACCGAGCGCGCCTGGAATCCCACCTGCGTGCCGTCGGTCGTCCAATACCAATCCGTGAGCGGGACGCGGCTAGGCGACTGGTTAGCCCAGTCGTAGATCGGGGAAATGAGACTCTCCCAATCCGCCGCTGAATCCGCCAGGGTTGCGGACCAGAATTCCCAGTCGAGCTTGGTGTAATCCTGGCGATTATCGAGCGGAAAGCCGAAGTGGTTCTTGGTTTCATAATAGACAACTTCTTTCGCGGCGACGTCAGCGGGGAAGAGGTGAAAGCCAAGAACCTTATCCCACACCAGGTTGTATTTCTGGCTCCAGGTCCCAGGCTTATCGAACGCCAAGCGGTAGTGGTCCCCGTCGTCGGCCATCTTCACCCATTGGCGGGCAAATTCCTGCGCGGTGTTGGAGTAGAGATCGTGCTCCTGGTTCTTGCCGAGCATGCCTGCAAGCTCCCCATAGGCATCGAGGGCCTCGATGGCTTTCAAGGAAAGATTGGCGTTGTGCGCCAGGTGTCCGGCGAAATCATCCGTGCAAAGCTGGTTGGCGGGATCCAGTCCCTTGTCTCTCAAATATTCCGCCCACTTCGTCAGCAACGGCCAATACTTGCCGGCAAAGCTCGCACCTCCTTCAGCCTTTGCGATGCCGGCGACCAATAACAGCATGTTGCCGGACTCTTCCACCGGCATCTGATCGACATCCGACTTCTCGCCGCCGCCGTAGACCTGCCCGTTAGCGAGCGGATAGGTCCCAAGATCGTGCGGGGCAAAGGGAAAATGCCAGCGGTCTGACTCTGCATATTCAAAGAGCGGCGCCAGCGAGGCTTCCAGCAATTTCGGATTGAGCAGCAACAGAATAGGCGAAGCGGGGTAGATCACGTCTACGGTCCCGATGCAACCGTTGCTGAAATTCTCCTTGGGTAGGAAGACCGGCTCGCCATCCGGCCCTGCCGCCAAGATCTGCGCCGCCATGGCCTGCCGGTAAGCCAAGGCCGCAAGGCGAGCGTACTTCTCGCCCCCGACTCGGGTGAGTTCGGCCACCAAGTCGGCATCAAATCTCCCGCAGCGCGTCGCCAGAGACGAGTAACTCCGGTCCGCCTCCTCCAGCAGGCTGCTCGCCTCGGTCCGCTTGAGCCGCCAATAGGGGCGCAGGGGCTTGTGGAAATATTCAATGGCATAGATCTGGTCGTAAGCGAGGATCAGATGGCGCTCGACAGGGTCGGCGCCCACATTGCCGAGATCAAACGCCACGGCCATCGCGGGCATGTGATCGTGCGGCGGCCGGGGCATGCGTGTGTCAGCCGGAGGCAGCGACCCCTTCCTGGCGAAAGTCCCGATAACGCTGTTGACGTTCGCCACTACGCTCTGAGGAGATTGCGCTTTTGGGGCCGCGACGTAGAGATAGCCCCAGTCGATGCGAAGGTCGTCGCCGAACTTCTTAAGCACAGGCTGCGCCTCAGTTCCCATGCGCAACACGCTCAAGCCTCCCGTTTCTTCACGCTGCCAACCCACCGGCTCGTCCTCGGTATTCACCACGAGCTGTGCGGTGTTGTCGTATTCAATTGAGACCTGGTGCTCCTTCCCGTCCAGCGATCGAGCTTCCCAACTGAGGTAAGTGACAGGCCAGGACATCAAGTCGAGATCCGACGGCAGCACCGGGGTGAGAAAGGTAAGCGTGATGTGGACGCCGCCGCCCTCGAACTCATAAATGGTGCGCGTCGGCAGCACCTGGAGGCTGGTCTGCGGCATGGGCTGGATATCCCGCCGCTCGTCGCCCATGATGCGCCACGCCCTGCCGTCAATCCTCACCAGGCTGTGGAGTTCCTGCTTGGCGCCGGTCCAATGGCGCGTTGCGTCATAGGTCAGCCGGTCGGCAGTCGACCAGACACTGAAGTACGGATTACAGGTCACCAGCGGCACTGCGGGCGGACGAAACCCCGGCGTGTCAGACGCGGCCCGCATGGGGACAGAGATTACTAAACAGCACAATAATTTGAGAGCAATCGAACGTGCCTTCATCGCCAAGTCTCCTGTTCGCAGTATCCTGAATCGCAGGTTAGAGCCGGCCCATGCGGGGTCCTCCATGCTTCATTGGCATAGGAATTAGGAGTGTACACGCGCGGCGTTGCAGGGGCAACCCTTGTGTTTGCCCGGTGTTTGCCCGGTAGTAAACAACTGCATGTTATATTGTTAATGGGCGGGAAAATGCTTGCGCCGAAGGCGCCTTGGAGTGCGGTAGCGCCAGCTACCGCCTTTCGTTTCGATTCCAAGGCGGCAGCTTCGCTGCCGCACTCCAAGGTGCTTCGCACATTGGGACCTTCGCTCCGTCGAATATAGAACCTTATGGAACAGGCAGTTGCGATGGAGGGTCGTGAGAATTGGGGTGTGCTGCTCCTCGCGCACGGCGCACCCGACCGGCTCGAGGATATCCCCGCCTTTTTGCTCAACGTGCGCGGCGGCCGGAAGCTGCCTGATGCTGCCGTGAATGAAATCATCCGCCGTTACGGGCTGATCGGCGGGTCACCTTTGCTGCGCCTGACCACCTCGCAGGCGCAGGGCCTGGCAAAGCGGCTGGCCCGGCCCATTTATGTGGGTATGCGCAACTGGAAGCCATTCATCTCCGATGCGGTTCGGCAGATCGCGGCCGACGGGGTCGAACGCGTTGTGGCGCTATGCCTGGCGCCTCAGAATTCCCGGACCAGCATTGGACTTTATCGTACGTGCCTGTTTGAAGAGACGGAACGGCTCGCACCGCAGGTAAGAGTGGTCTTCATCGACAACTGGCACGATCATCCGGGCCTGGTGGAAGCATTTCGCGAGCGAGTGGCGACGGCGCTGGCCCGCGTGGAAGCTGAAGCCGCCCGGCCGGTTCCTGTGATCTTCACGGCGCACAGCGTTCCCCAGAAGACTATCGAGGACGGCGATCCCTACGAGCAGCAAGTGAAGGAAACCGCCGCTCTGGTGGCTAGGGCCTTGGGCCTCGAGGAATACGAGGTGGCTTTTCAAAGCCAGGGAATGACCAGCGAGCCGTGGATCGGCCCCACCGTCGAATCCCTCATCGACCGGAACGCCGCCCAGGGCCGGCGCCACATCCTGTTGGCGCCGGTGGGCTTCGTTTGCGACCACGTTGAGATTCTTTATGACATTGACGTCGTATTCCGCGAATATGGAAAAGCCAGGGGTGTAACCGTACACCGTACCGAGTCGCTGAACGATAGCCCGCTGTTCGTCGAAGCGCTGGCAGCCGTCGTCGGAGAGCGGGCAGGTGGGCAGATGGGCAGGTAGGCAGATGGGCAGGTGGGCAGATCGGCAGGTCGGCAACTGGCCACATCGGCAGGTGGAAGTGAGGACTTGGCATTCAGCAGCACGCGAAAGGCAGCGGACCGCCGCAATTATCCCTGTTTCCCACGGGACAGCGGGCACAGAGCCGCTGCTCTTGCCATCTACCCAACTGCCCATCTGCCTTCCTGCCCATCTGCCTGCTGTGCGGAGGGGACGCGGTAGTGCCAACTGACCAGCCAAACCGGAGACGCATCGCAGTACTGGGAGGGGGCATTGCCGGTCTCGCGGCGGCTTACACTCTGGCGCGCGCTCGGGAGTCCGGCGCCCCAGTTGACGAACTGCTCATCGAGGGCCGGGAGCGCCTGGGAGGGGTGATCCGCACGGAACGTCTCGAGGGTTTCGTCATTGAAGCCGGACCGGACAGTTTCCTTGCCGAAAAGCCTGAGGCGGCGTCCTTGGCCCGCGAACTGGGCTTAGGTGACTCGTTGATTGGCTCGAACGACAGCCAACGGCGTACCTATATCCTTCACCGGGGCCGTCTGATTCCTCTGCCTGATGGACTGATGTTTCTGGTCCCCACTCGCCTCTGGCCGATGGTCACGACTTCGCTGCTGCCGTTCAGCAGCAAACTGGCGATGGCCGCCGAGTTGTTTGCCAAGCGGCCTTCCGGCAACGGGGATGCAGACGAGTCCGTAGCGAGTTTCGTGCGGCGGCACTTCGGAGAGGCCATGCTGGAAAATGTCGCCGATCCTCTGCTCGCTGGGGTTTATGGTGGCGATTCAGGAGCTTTGAGTGTCCGCTCCGTGCTGCCGCGCTTCTTCGAAATGGAGCGCCAGCACGGCAGCCTGACCCGGGCTACGTTGCGCGCCATGCGGCAGCGCCGCAAGGCCAGAGCTAAATCAACTTCTCAGCTTGACTCCGGTGGCGCCGATGCTGCCCCTCGCAACCCCTTGCCGCTCTTCATGACACTTCGGGACGGACTCGAACAGCTCACCGGCAAGTTGGTCGAGCGCCTGGACATGGCTCGCGTTCACCTCGGACAACGGGTTGCTGGAATCGAACTGGCGCCGGGCGGGCCAGGTGGTGCGGTGGACCGGTGCAGCCGCAGGTATGAGATCTTTTGCGAGGGGGGGCAGGCGTTCGACGCGGATGCGATCATCCTGGCCATGCCCACCCATGAATGCAGTCGACTGCTCTCTCCGTTCCACCCGGCACTGGGTGGATTGCTCGGCGAAATACCCTACAGTTCGTCGATGACGGTCTCCCTGGGGTACGCCGAGGGAGCCAGAGAGCACCTTCCCCCGGGCTTCGGATATCTGGTCCCGCGCAAGGAAGGCCGGAGGATGCTGGCCTGCACCTTCGTGCATCGCAAGTTCAGCCACCGCGCGCCCGAAGGCAGAGCATTACTGCGCTGCTTCCTGGGCGGCTCGCGCGACCCTGAAGCCCTGAATCTACCTGACGAAGAAGTGGTTAAGCTGGTGCGGCAGGAACTGAAGGAAATCCTGAATTTCTCCTTCGATCCGCTCTTTTGCCGGATTCACCGCTGGCCCGCCTCCATGGCGCAATACCCGGTGGGACACGCCGAGCGCCTAACGAGAATCCAAAGTCGGCTCGCCGACTTACCCGGTATCTACCTTGCCGGCAACGCCTATTCGGGCATCGGAATCTCGGATTGCATCCGCACGGGCAGGGCTGCGGCGCGGCGGGCAATCGCTACCTTCGCCCCCACCTTTTAGGGTAGAGGCACGCCATGGCGTGCCCCTACCTGAGTTCCAAATGGGTCACATGAGCCGAGAATTTGCTCCCACCCGTTTTTCCACACCTACTCTTAGAGCGAGTACTTCCCCGGACGTCGACTTCAAGCTCTAGCCCAACCGCGCGCCGTTCGGCGCAGCGGATTCCGAAACGCGGTGCGGTTTCCTGGTTCGCCCCCTATAGCATTCGGGTTCATGTCAACCCCTGCCGATTGCCGATATAAAAGTGGAGCTGCTCTCGACGACGCCAACTGCGATGCAGGCTTGTGATCGGGCCTAAAGTGCAAGGGAGGGGTGTGGCAAGCGAAATGAGGGGAGGGGACGGACATAATGTCACTATTCGCGCCCGCCATCGACTCAAAGTCGGCCCCTGCCTCTTTCCTCATGAAAACTAACCAGATATTGTTTGACGAGTTTCGGAATCCTTTTGACATAGCACGAATCTAACTTATGTAACGGTTCAAGAAGAAAGGACAAGGTAAACGAGAGAATGGTGACCTACTTCAGCATCGTGTTGGGCCACTTGCTGAGCTGGCTTGTCGTCGCAGCCGCTGCCCTCTATGTCGGGGTCGTCCTGGTCAGCTATCGGATGGCGGGGCCACGCTACCGCCTCAACCTCAACCTTCATGAACCTGCAAGGTCAACGCAGCAGTTGGGCGTCTGGTTAGGTGTGAAGGTGTTGGTGGGCTGTGTCCGGATTGCCAAGTCCACTCTGAATACTCTACTTGAAGCCTCTGCTGAGGTTGGGGAATGGCTTATGCGCCGCAGCCCCGCGGTGCAGGAAAGTATCCGCTCGCGCTTCCTCGTGTGACTCACGCCTTGGGGTGAGTCTTGTCATAGACGTCAATCAACTGTTTGATGGATACCTGGGTGTATTTCTGCGTTGTGGCAAGACTCGTGTGCCCCAGCATTTCTTGAATCGCCCTCAAATCAGCTCCTTCCGTAAGCAGGTGGGAGGCAAAAGCGTGCCGGAGCGAATGGGGGCTGACTCTTACAGAGGGCCCGTACTGCCGAACGTATTTCTTCACCAACCGGTCCACGGAACGCGTCGTGAGCCGCTCGCCCCACACATTCAAAAACAAGGCTTGCTGGCCGGACTTCTTCCGTTCCTGGAGTGTTCCCTGCCTGATCGGGAGGTAATCCTCGATGGCCTGCCTCGCCTTTGAGCCGAACGGCACGATCCTCTCCTTTCGTCCCTTGCCGCGCACCAGCAACATGCCGTCTCCGAAGTTCACGCTGCGGAGATCGAGGCCCACCAGTTCGCTCACCCGCAGGCCTGAGGCGTAAAGCAGTTCCAGCAGCGCTCGGTCCCGCCGCATTGCGGGGTTTCCGGTCCTCGTAGCCTCAGCCACCCGGTCGAGGAACGTGTTCATCTCTTCCTCGGTCATGATCCTGGGAAGGGTCTTGTCCTGCTTTGGCGTCGCGACAATCGCGGAGGGATTCTCCGCCAACACTCCCTCGCGCCTCAGGAACTTAAAGAACGCCCGCACCGCCGAGAGCTTTCGGGCGATAGAAGATTTCTTCTCCTGCTTTTCAAAGAGAGTACCCAGAAACCCGCGAATGCCTAAGGCGTCGACCGATTTGATGTCAACGCTGGCGCTGGCGAGGCCCGCGGCCAGGAAATCCCGGAACTGCAGCAAATCGCTGCGGTAGTTCCGCACCGTGTGCGGCGAAGAATTGCGCTCGTACCGGAGGTAGTTGATATAGCGTTCGATCAGCTCATCCATGTTCGCTTACCTGCTGTCCCGTTTCCGTCGGCTGTACACACGGTTCGCCCCCGAGCTTGTCCGCGTCCGCGCAAAACCCTTGGAGCCACCCGTGCAGCTCGCCCAGTGCAATCTCACACTGTCGCGCGCGCCGAGCACGCCGGTCACGCGCTAGGGCCCTCGACAAATCCTCCAGGGACGGAAGCAAATCGAAAGAAATGTTGGCAGGCTGATAATTGCCGGGGTCGGCATGCGTGGCGTAGTGAATCAGTGACCCGAGCGCCGTGGCGCGCGGGGGCGGTGTGAAGCCCTTGCCTGCCGCTTCCTGGGCCAACGCCACTCCCGCCAGGAACCCCGTGGCGATGCACTCGACGTATCCCTCGACCCCGCAAAGCTGGCCCGCGACGAAGACGTTGGGGGCGGCGCGCAGCCGCAGGTCGGCGCTCAGCAGCTTGGGCGCATTGAGAAACGTGTTGCGATGGATCTGCCCGAAACGCAGAAACTCCGCCCGCTCGAGGCCGGGAATCTTCCGTAAGATGCGCGCCTGCTCGGGAAACTTGAGATGGTTCTGGAACCCCACCAGGTTGTAGCTGGAAGAACGCAGGTTTTCCGTCCTCAGTTGCACCACGGCAAAGGGCTGCCTGCCGCTGCGCGGGTCGGACAACCCGACGGGCTTCATCGGGCCGAAGCGAAGTGTGTCGTACCCCCGCCGCGCCAGTTCTTCGATGGGCAGGCAAGCTTCGAAGTAATTCAGGTCTTCGAATTCGTGCGCTTCGACCGTCTCCGCGCCTCGCAGGGCTTCATAGAAGTCGCGATATTCCGCTTCAGTCAGCGGGCAGTTCAGGTAATCGTCGCCATTCCCCTTCCCATACCGTGAGGCTGGGAAAACGCGCTCGAGGTTCACCGTTTCGGCATCCACGATGGGGCTGATGGCGTCGTAGAAAGCCAGGTTCTCCGAGCCGGTGCGCGACTGAAGTGAGCAGGCCAGGGCGTCAGAGGTGAGCGGACCCGTGGCAATCAACATCGCTCCCGTCGAGGGAATCTCCCGCAGTTCCTCCCGGCGTAGGGTGACCAGTGGATGCTCGCGCAGAGCCTGCGTAACTGCCTCCGAAAATCGTTCCCGGTCGACCGCCAGCGCCGCACCTCCGGGAACGGCACATTCACCCGCCAGCTTCATCAGCAGGGAGCCGGAGCGGCGCAATTCTTCTTTCAGAAGCCATGAAGCGGCGCCCGGCGTGTTCGACTTCAGTGAATTGCTGCAAACCAGTTCGGCCAGGCGGTCCGTTTTGTGCGCGGGCGTTGATCGCGCGGGCCGCATTTCGTACAGCGCCACCGAAACGCCGCGCACGGCAAGTTGCCAGGCGGCTTCACTCCCCGCCAGCCCGCCGCCCGCGATTGTAACCGGTCCCATCAATTGCCCTCGCTGCATGTGATTATATCAACAGAACCAAAAGCCGGGGCGGTTCGCGAACCGCCCCTACACGATGGGTTACTTAGTTTGGTAGTCCGAATTTCGAGTTTCGAATTTCGGCTAGTCTCACGCCACGGCCATCTCGTACTTGCAGCTTTCGTTGGGGCAGTAACGGAGAGGCGGGCCGTTCTTATTGTACTTTTCAAGCAGCAAAGGATGGCCGCAATTGGGGCAG
>Ga0326728_10005686_pt1 | contig 34542 bp, 23 predicted proteins | sample MB3enrmetagenome_FD_207602 | JGI IMG/M metagenome (GOLD analysis project Ga0326728, IMG submission 207602) | Lab enriched peat soil microbial communities from McLean, Ithaca, NY, United States - MB31MN | ecosystem: Environmental > Terrestrial > Soil > Wetlands > Peat | place: USA: New York...
GCTCGGAGCCGCGATCAGAACCAGCTTGTCGACCTTGCCATTCGGGCCGTAACTCGATTGGTAGAAGCGGACACCGCTGTAGAGAAGCGGATCGTTCACCACGATTTCTTTCTTCTTTACGTCCCGTTTGTCTGCCACCACGGCCAGCTTCGACCACCACTTCTTGGGAGTGCCGTCCTGGTAGTTTTCCTGACCAGCGGCATCGCAACGAATGGCGAAAGGCAGCGCGCGGGTCGAGCCGTCGCGCAATTCAACGATATTGGAAGTCTGTCCCTCGTTCAGATTGAGCGTGCCGCGCCAGCCCCAGAGACCGTCCACGATGGTGCCGAAGAAAATGAGCAGGAGGCTGGCGTGGACGATGTACACGGCCAGCTCGGAGATGCGGTGCCGCTCGGCGAAAATTCCGAAGTGATAGTCGGGGCGATTGTCGAAGTGACCATCGCGAGAGTCTTTCGATGTGAGCCGGGGAATGACCCGCTCGGGTTTGAACCCCATCGAATGCAGTGCGCGCTCGGCCGCCACCAGCCCCGATTCTTCGTCGGCGATGGGCAGCGATTTCTGCGGACGCAGAGCGCGGCGGAAACTTTCATCGGGATATTTGTACGGGCGCGAGAAGTAGCGCCACGAGTTGGGAAAACGATCGACCGAAGCCGCCACGATGCAGAGGCTGACCAGCAACATCAATCCGAGAAACCACCAGGCGTGAAATACATCGGTCAACCCAATCGCGTCCAGTAGGCGGAGGGCATGCGGGGAGTAGGCGTTCTGCATCTCGTCGGGGTCGGTGACCGGCCGCTGCAGCACGATGGTTCCGACCGCCGAGAGAATCACTACCAGGATCAAGAGAACCACGCCGGTCTGTATGGAAGCAAGGGTGCGCCACGTTTTGTGCGCGACGGAGCGTAAAGCTACGGCCATTAATCCTCTCCCTGTTCCCAAGCTTGAAATGCAAGTTCCACGCCAGACGGGCGACAGCGCGTAACTAACAGATGTAACGTGAGTTAGCAGACGATGCGGCAATCATCGCGAACGCTGGTTTGGGCGATATGGCGCAACCGTGCATGGTTCGGCGGGCATTTCACACATCACATGGGCCGGTGATGACTGTCGCTCATCCTTGTGATGGACGCCCCGAGGCTTTTCGAAGTGTGCCCATGCTTCAGCTTGGGGCATTTCACTGACGAGGCTGTGGCAGAAGGCTCATGCAAGCCTCATAATTAGGGCCCAGTGCTTTCCGAGCCCGATCAACCATGATTCTCAACCTGCTTTTGCTCAGTCAGTTAGACGCGCGCGCCTCTTCGCAACCGCTATTTCTTGATACGGCAACTTTCGTGCAGAGGCAACCCTTCGGAGGCGGTGTGAGACTGCTCCCCCATTGCAACTGGTTCTGCAAGAAGGCCGTCAATCGCGGCGGCCGCAGCCTTAGGATTGTCGTCCTGATTCTGTTTGCCGCGATGGCGCTGCTGATCTCGCGCGCCACTGCCGCCGTTCACCCCGTTCCTTTAGAGCAGAACGTCGACGCGAAAAAATGCCTCGAGTGCCACGAGGATAAGTCGAAAGGCAAGTTCGTCCATTCCGCCATCGCGACGGGCTGTTTGAGCTGCCATGAGGTGCGGGTCAACAAAGATATTACGCGCGTAAAGCTGATCACTACGACTCCGCAATCACTCTGCCTCACCTGCCACGCCGACAAGGACGCGGCGTCGCTCAAAGGCACGGTTCATCCGCCCGCGGTGCGCGACTGCATCAAATGTCACGACCCGCATACTTCCGACAACAAGAATCAGTTGTTGAAACCCACGTCTGGAGATAAGGGCAAGAACCTCTGTCTGGATTGCCACAATCAAGGCGTGAACGTCCCCGAAAAAGGCAGCCGCCACGCCGCTCTCGACATGGGGTGCGACACCTGTCATGTGACGCACAAAGTTGGCGAAAAGAAGAAACAGGAATTCGACTATCACCTGACCAAGGCCGTCCCCGCGCTCTGCATCGATTGCCACGATGTGAAGGATGAAGCTCTGATCAAGGCTCACCGCGGACAGCCTTTTGCTACGGCCACGTGTACGCAGTGCCACGATCCTCACCAGTCGGCGCAGCCCAAGCTGATGCAGAAGTTTATTCATCCGCCATTTGCCGACAGGACGTGCGAGATCTGCCACGAGCCTGCGAAGGAAGGCAAAGTTGTTCTGACCAACGCCGACACCAGAGCGCTCTGCGCCACCTGTCACAGCGATCAGGTGGAGAAGATCGACAAGGCCAAGGTGCCGCATCCTGGAGCTCAGGGAGAATGCGTGGCTTGCCATAATCCCCATGCCGGCAAAACTCCGGGCTTCCTGCAACCGGATCCGGTCAGCGCCTGTCTGGCGTGCCATAGCGAGCAAGCGGACGAGTTTAAGAAGGCGCATGTCCATCAACCGGCTTTTCAACAGGGATGCGCGATCTGCCATGAGCCCCATGGAGGCGACAACGATCACCTGTTGCGCACCAAAAAACCCGATACGATATGCCTTGAATGCCACGGGCCCGACGCTGAGCCACCGAAGAAGCTCGAAGCCGAACACCTGATCACCATTCTTGACGGGCGCGTGAAACTACCCGAGGACTACTTCATCAAAAACAAGGCGGTCGTGCTGCCGCTGAAGTATGGGCGCGGGCATCCGGTGGATGGCCATCCGGTTGCCGACGTGGTCGATCCGAGCGACATCACCAAGCTGCGCGCGCAGATCAACTGCCTGTCTTGCCATCAGCCGCACGCTTCGGCGCAGCCAAATTTACTGGTGAAGGATCAGGCTAACAACGCCGTTTTCTGCGCCAGTTGCCACAAGGATCTGACGCGCCGATAGTGGAATAGTCATGACGAGCAAGCAGTTCGCCGGAGAAGTGAGAAGAATGAGGAAAATGACGACCATGTTTGAAGTAAGAGCACGCCGGATTGGCAATTGCAAAGGACGGCTCGTGCTGTGTCTGATGCTGGGCCTCACGCTGCTTGCGCCCAGTTCCGCATTCGCCGACAAGAAAAAGAAAGCCGAACCCAAGAAGACGCCGGTCATCGATTACTCGAACATCGTGTGGCCGAATCCACCTGCCATTGCGCGCATCCGGTACCAGGCGTTTTATTCGGCCGAGAAAATTTCGCAGGTCGAGGCTGGGAACAACACCAAAAAGGCGAAATGGATGGACCGCCTCGCGGGCACGCAGCCCGAAAGCGAAAGCAAGGTACTGTTCCAGCTCGCCGAACCGTACGGCATCGCGGTCGACTCCAAGAACAACTTATACGTAGCGGATCAGAAGGTTGGCGCCATTTTCATCTTCAACACCGAGACGCGCGATGTCGAATTGATCAAGAACAAGACGCACGCGCACTTCGCGCGCATCATCGGACTGGCCATGGACGACGGCGATCGCCTATTCGTTTCCGATCCCGGGCTGCGTCACATTCTGGTATTCGATGCCACCCACAAAGCGGAAGACGTGATCACCGATGGACTGGTCGAGCCGAGCATGCTGGCCATCGATAAGGAGAACCGCCTGCTCTATGTATCCGATGTCGAACTCGATCAGGTGCTGGTGTATGACGCGGACACGCTCAAATTAAAACGCAAGATCGGCACCACCGGACACAAGCACGAACTCACCACGCCGGGGGATTTCGCCAAACCAACTGGGCTGGCGGTCGATCCAGAGGGCAATCTCTACGTCGCCGACACCTTGAACAACCGCATCGAGATCTTCGACGCCGACGGCAAGTTCATCAGCACCTTCGGAAAAGCCGGCGACGGACCGGGCTACTTCGCGCGGCCCAAGGGCGTAGCGATTGATGCCGACGGTCATATCTGGGTCGTCGATGGCGTGCAGGATCGCGTGCAAGTGTTCAACCAGGAAGCCCACTTGCTGATCGCATTTGGCGGCCATGGATTGCTCCCCGGACAGTTCCAGGGACTGGTTGGTATCGCCATCGACAAAATGAACCGCGTCTTCACCTCGGAGATCTATCCGGGACGGGTACAGCAGTTTCGTTATGTCACCGACGCCGAAGCCGAGCAGTTGCGCAAAGAGAAGGAGGAGCAACGCGAAAAGAAAGCGGGCACGTCGGAAAAGGATGGGGCACCAATCGCATCCCCTGCTCCCCTGACGACAGCTCCCCAGAGCCGCTAAGGAAGGCCACTGACGACGACCCGCAGCTCCGATTTCTAGTTGCGTTTTTCCATTCTCATTGCTGCGTTTAGCAACAGTTGCCAGTATCGCTTGACCAGGAGTCACCATGGAAACTGCGGGATTTGACCACACGACTTCCCGAGTTGGCTCTTTTCCCCCAGTTGCCCATCTTCTGCAAAGACCTAGTGCAAGCGATTATGGAACGATTTGTAGTTTAAATTCATTGAGTTACGTTGAATTTTGCAGGATGAGGGGCTACCTCCCATTTCGGGCAACCAGTTGCATTACTAAAGGACGAGGGGCGGCGGCGATGAGTGCCTAAGCACAAGCGCAGCCCAAGGCCTAAGCCTCTAAGAAATTTGCAACGCGCTGCACAAATCATGGAGGTTTCAAATTTTATGAAAAGAACGGTGTTAGTTGTAATGTTTGTTCTCGCGGTCGCGGGGTTTGTGATGGGCCAGGCTTGGACGTCGCCGGTTGACGTTCTCGGTGCCCACAACAACGGCGGCCGCGGTTGCGCGGGCTGCCATTCTCCGCACAGCGGCTCGGCCGGCTCCGGACACGGTGTTGGTTCAGCCGATACGGGCAGCTATGCATTGTGGGGCCAAGATGCCAGCCCGCTCTATGGGAAGACAATCGCGTTCGGTGACAACGGAAGCTACACGGAACTTCTGCCGAACGGCATCGCCACTGGCAGTCAAGAAGTTGGCGGTATTCTGCTCTGCCTGAGCTGCCACGACGGCAACGTCACGCCGAGCAACATGATGAGGAATCAGTCTTACGAACAGCTGATTGGTCTTCTCACCAACACCGCGTATGGCACCAAGCCGATTCCGACCCTGCTCGGCAATGACGGCACCGGTGCCGGCAACTACACCAACGATCACCCGGTGGGTCAGTTGGCCAACATCAGCACCGGCAACGGCTTGGTCAGCACGGGCGGCGTACTGTCCGTAACCCCTGCCACTCCGTATGCTCAGTTTGTAGCCAATTATGGCTGGCCGGCCCTGGCGCCTGGCAAATGGTCCAACCCTTACGGCATCACCGCCGGGGGAAAGCCTTACGTGCTGTGCACCACCTGCCACAACCAGCACGTGATGACGGTGTACACTTCCACCGCCAACAGTCCGATCGCGGGCGACGGCGGCGGCAAGTACTATGCCACCTACTTCTTCATCAACGGCCCGTACAACCCGAATATCAACAACGTGGCCAATACGAACGCGCCTTCCACGACGCAGTTCTGCCGTCAGTGCCACTTTGGCGAGTCGAACGAAGCCAACAACACCAACCACATCACGACAGTATTCCAGTAGAAATCGAGTGTGATACAAAAAGGGGAGAGTTCAGCTCTCCCCCTTTTTTTTGGATTCGAGTTTTCGAAGGAACTCAGCGAGCGAGGAATTATGAAGTACCGGCTCCCCATCTGCGCATTGCTTCTGGCAGCGCTCCCGGCGGCCCTGGCGCAAGTCGCCTCTCATGCCCCGACCGCCATCGCGAACACGACGGCTCCGCAGGTGGCTCCACTGCAGGTGAGCGACAAACCGGTGGCGCGCGTGAATGGAGCCGTGCTCACCGATCGCGACCTGCTGCGTGAAATGTACGCCATCTTCCCCTATGCCCAGCAGCACAATGGATTTCCCAAGGCACAGGAAGCCGCCATTCGCCAGGGCGCCCTGGAAATGATCATTTTCGAAGAACTGGTGTACCAGGAGGCGGTGCGGCGCAAGCTGACCATTCCGGCGGAGAAGCTCAATCGCGCGGAAGCCGACTTTCGCAAGCAGTTCAACAGTCCCGACCAGTACCAGCAATACATGCAGACTGAAATGCAAGGCTCGGAGGAGCGGCTGCGGCAACAGATGCGGCGCTCGCTGCTGATCGAACAAGTGCTCAAGAGCGACGTGGAAGACAAGTCCGCCGTGTCGCCGGCCGAGGTGAAGGCTTATTACGAGAGGAATCCAGCGCGCTTCGAACAGTCGGAGTCGTTCAGCTTCCAGAGTATTTCCGTGGTGCCGCCGCTGAAGCCGACCGCGGCGCAGGCTGCAGAGGCCCAGAAGCACGCCGAAGATGCGTTGCGGCAGGCCAAGGCCACCAAGAGCTATCAGGATTTCGGACTGCTCGCGGAGAAGATCTCGGAAGATGATTTCCGGGTGAACATGGGCGACCACAAGGTCGTCGGACGCGATAAGTTGCCGCCCCAGGTTGTCAAAGTCCTGCAGGCCCTGCAGCCGGGACAAGTTAGCGGGTTAATCCAGATTGAATCTGCGTACACCATCATCCGGCTCAATGCTCATAACATGGCTAAGAAGCAGAGCCTGGAAGAAGTGAAAACCAATCTGAAGGTAGAGTTGCAGAAGAGCAAATACGAAAAGCTGCGCTCGGGTCTGGCCAAGCAACTACGCGCGAAGGCGAAGATCGAAGTGGGGTGAACCAGTACGCAGTCGCCAGTACCTAGTACCCAGTTGCCGACAGCCTTGGTGCCCAATCCCTCGTTGCCAGTTCCTAAAACTGCTTTGAAAAGTCCCGGGCACTTACCTCTGGTACTGGCAACTGGGTACTAGGTACTGGCAACTGGGTGATATCCCGCACTGGGGTAACACCGGGCATTTCAGCAAGTCTTTTCCAATAAATAACGCCTTTGTTTTCAGTGTCGTATCGAATTTCCCTTAAAGAGATCTTTGGCAATCGTTGTGCCTTCCAGAGGCTAAGTTTGGCCCCCGGGTTTTGAGCCTCTGGCAGGAAGGGTAGAAGGTCCATGAAGGTTGCGATTCGCATCATCGCTCTGGCGGTTCTGGTGATGGCGCAACTGGCCCATGCACAGCTCAATGTGGGCGAGAACACAAAGATCACCGCGGGTGGCCTGTTCAGCTTCGGGTACACGGGCGACTACGGAGACGCGGTTCCTTCCAACCACGGATTAGACCTCGGCTTCGATGGCAAGATATCCGGTTCCTATTACAATCCCAATTTCTTTTCGTTCACCGCGAATCCCTACTATGACCAGTCGCGAGCCGATTCCAACTATCAATCCCTCACCGGAGCCAGCGGGGTCAACGGCACAGCGAATTTTTTCACGGGCAGCAATTTTCCGGGCTCGGTCACTTACAACTACGCCAACAACAGCACCGGCACATTCGGTTTGATGGGACAACCGAATTTCACCACTTATGGAAAGAGTCACGGTTTCGGGATCAACTGGAGTGCATTGGTTCCTGGCCTGCCAACGCTGTCGGTCGGGTATTCGCAAGGAAGCGGCGATAGCACGATCTTTGGCACCGATGAAAAGGACAATTCCAGCACGCGGCTGTTCAACGTGCACTCGAACTACCAGGTTGCCGGCTTCCGCCTCAACGGCTTCTTCGATCACAACAGCTTGAACTCGGAATTTCCCCAGTTTCTTTCGGGCGAGCAGGCCGCCAACCTCAGTTCCAGCGGCCACGATCTCGGCTTCGGGGCGCAACACGAACTGCCCGAGCATGGTTCGTTTTATGTCACTTACAACCGGGCGTCGGCCACCAGCGATTACCTGGAGAACCAGGGGCAGAACGAGAGCACGACGAATACTACAAGTTACACGGACAGCTCGGAAACTGCGAACGCCAGTTTTCACCCTACGGCGAAACTGACCTGGAATGTCAGCCAGAACTACACCGACAATTTGACCGGCTATCTGGCGCAGAATCTCGGCAGCAACGGGTCCATCGTGGCCGGAGTAAATCTGGGGTCGGGATCGTATTCCTCCACCGTGGGTGGCGGAGCGACCTATACCTTCACAAATTTCCTCTCGACCTCGGTGCTGGCGACTTACTACGACCAGCATTACTTTGGCCAGAGCTATACGGGCGAGTATCTGAGCGGCACGGTGAACTACGGCAAGAGACTGTGGGATATGTTCACGTTTTCGGCTTCGGTGATCGACAGTTCCAGCGGCCAGAGCAGCAACGCGCTGGGATTCGTCGGCAACGTGAACTTCTTTCGGCGCATCGGACACTGGCAGACGTCGGGCCAGTTCAGCTACGCGCAAAACGTGCAGACCCTGCTGATTACTTACACAGCTTCCTACTACAGCTACCGGGCAAATCTGAGCCGCCGATTGCCGGGTGGTGTGGAGTGGATAGCGGCTTTCAACGGAAACTACACGGGCTTGACACCGGATCAGGGTACCAGCAGCCACAGCGAGGGCTATTCTACTTCGCTGAGCATGCGGCGGTTGCAACTCAACAGTTACTACACGAAAGCCAACGGAGTTCAGTTGCTGGGGGCCGGAGGATTGGTGACGCCGGCGCCGACGCCCGGCTTGACCGACTACATTCTCTTCAGCGGATCCAGTTACGGCGGCGGGTTCGCGGTTTCGCCGGTGAGGCGGCTTTCAATTGCGGGAACCTTCAGTCGCGCCCTCAGCGACACCATCGCCAGTACGACCTCGCGTAATAACACGGAGATCTACAACGCCCAGATGCAGTACCATCTGAGAAGAATCGGGCTGCTGGCGGGATATACCCGGTTCACGCAAGGGATCAGCGCAATCGGCGCGCCGGTCAACTCCACGTCGTATTATGTCGGGATGACCAGATGGTTCGACTTCTTCTAACCATGCGGGGCACATCGGTGCAGGGCGAGTCCGGGTTGTCAAAGTCGCGGTTTGGCAAGCCGCTATTTTGCGCGGGACTGGCCGTGGCTGGGCTGTCGCTTCTGCTGGCGACGCCCGCCGCCAGGGCTTCCAAGCGTTCGAAGGATACTTCGAGGGATACTCTGAGCGCGCGGCAGCCGCCGGATTTGTTGCTCGACGGCGGCCGCAAACTTTCCTTTGAGCGCAGCTTCAGCCTGGAGCGCCAAGTCAAACCCAAGCGCAGCTTTTGGACGCGAGTGGTAGACGTGATCGCGGGCCAGCCGGATTTTCACTACCTGGTGAGTCCGTATAGCGTGGTCACCGACTCTCATGGACGCATCATCGTCACCGACGTGGCCGCTGCCGGCATTCACATCTTCGATTTCACGCAGCAGAAGTACAAGTTTATTTCGCGCCGCGATGTCCGCAAGGATCCGATGCTGACGCCGCAGTGCGTGGCGGTCGACGCGCAAGACAACATCTATGTGACCGATTCGCAGACCGGCAAGGTGTTCGTGTTCGACGCGAACGGTAAATTCCAGCGCGCCCTCGGCAGTCTGAAGGGCGGTGAGGGATACTTCAAGCGTCCCACCGGAATCGCGGTGGATTCCGCGGCGCAACGCATCTATGTCACCGACACGCTGCGCAACAAGATCTTCATGATGGATATGCAGGGCAGCGTGCTGCAGAGCATCGGCAGGACCGGCACGGGAGACGGCGAGTTCAATTTTCCGACCGAACTGCGGCTGAACGGCGCGGACTTAGTCGTGGTCGACGCCATGAATTTCCGGGTGCAGGTGCTCGACCGCTCGGGCGCGTTCCGCTATGCGATCGGCAAGGTTGGAGACGGGGCAGGATGGATGTTCCGTCCCAAAGGGATTGGCTTCGATTCCGAAGATCATCTCTACGTCGTCGACGGACAGTGGGGCATCGTGCAGGTGTTCGACCGCGAAGGCCGTTTGCTTTACTACTTCGGTCAACGCGGGACGGGGCCGGGAGAGTTTCAACTGCCGACCGGGTTGCAGATTGACAATCAAGATCGCATCTACATCGTGGATTCCTTCAACCGGCGGGTTCAGATATTTCACTATTACGGCATGGCGCAAGCGGCGGAAGCGAGGAGACAGTGAAGAGAATCCTGTCGCTTGCAGCCACGATGACCCTGATGATGGCCGTTACACTGGTGGTCCTGGCGCACGGTTTCGCCGCGGCCCAGACTCCGGTGAATGCCGATGTGTTGGGCATGCATAACCTGACGCCGTCGAGTGGAGCGTCGGTTTACTCCCAGGGAAGTCTGGGCTGCACTTTCTGTCACGCTCCGCATAGCGGATTGGGAGGCGTTACGCCGTTATGGAACCAGAAGTTGTCGACGCAGACTTACACGCCCTACACCAGCACGACCTATGTCGAGCAAGGCAACACGCAGCCGACGCTGGGAATTACCAGCAGTCTCTGTCTGAGTTGCCATGATGGCACGGTGGGAGTGGGACAGTCGGCAGTATATGGTCCGCTGCCTACCGTGGGCGCATTGAATAGCGTCGACTCCTTTGGGACGACGCTGACCGGTTCGCACCCGTTCAGCCTGGTGCTGCCCATGAAAGACGCGGCCAACCTGGTGGCGTCGCTGGTGACGCAGGGCAAGACCGCCGACCCCACCGGCGCGGTGAAGCTCATCAAAGGCAACATCGAGTGCACCAGTTGTCACTCCCCGCACGTGCAAGCGATCGACAGGATTGCGCAGAATTTTCTCGTCCGCGACAGCTCGAACGCGCAAATGTGTCTGGCCTGTCACGATCCGAACCGGGTGTTGCAAGGACGGGTCAATCCGCTGGCAGGTTTTACGGGGAGTATTCATCAGACTGCAACCAACCAGGTTTCACCGGATGGCCACGTGGGTTCTTATCTGACGGTCGGAGTCAATGCGTGCACATCTTGCCACATGTCGCATGACTCGGTTGCGCCGGCACGGCTGCTGCGCCCGGCTACCCCGGCGTCGCCAGGAACTGATCCGGTTACACAGGATTGCATGACGTGCCACAACGGGGGGACATACTTGTCGCCCGTACCGATGAACATTATGGCCGAGGTGGCGAAGACTGGACATCCGCTGCCATCGGGGAATAACTACCACGACGCTGCCGAAGCGGTGGTATTGAACAACAACCGTCATGCCACGTGCGTCGATTGCCACAACCCGCACGCTTCCAATCAGACGACGCAATTCACCGCGCCACCGGCATTGCGTCCTTCGCAGGCGGGTGTGAGCGGGGTCAGCGCGCTGGATGGGGTCACGGTTCTTACGCCGGCGGTCAATCAGTATGAGAATTGTCTGCGCTGCCATGGTACGTCCACCGGCAAGCAGCGGCTGATCATCTATGGGTACGCGCCGATGCGAGTTGTGTCGGCGCCGGATGCGCTGAACGTGATTCCGGAATTCGCGTCCACGGCCACGTCGAGCCATCCTGTAACCCATGATCGAACCAGTCCGCTGCCGCAGCCCAGCCTGCTGCTGAATGAACTGAATCAGAATGGAATCGCGTCTGCGCGCGCGATGGGAACGCGCATCTTCTGCACCGATTGCCATAACAGCGACGACAATCGCGAGTTCGGCGGCGCCGGACCGAACGGTCCGCACGGATCAGTCAACTCGCACATCCTCGAGCGCAACTATCAGTTCAGTCAAGCCGCGGTGCCAGGCGGAATTGTCACGAACCTTTTCCCCAATCCCGACCTGACCGTGACCGGGCCGTATGCGATGTGCGCAAAGTGTCACAATCTGGCCAACGTGGTCGCCAACAACAGCTTCACCCAGCACAACCTGCACATATCGCAGTACGGCTTCAGTTGTTCGGTATGCCACACGGCCCACGGCATGGGCGCAACTTCCCCGACCATCACTGGGGAGCGGCTGGTGAATTTTGACGCGAACGTAGTGGGAGAAAACGGCGGCGCTCCGATCGCTTACAACCGCGGTACCAACAGCTGCACGCTGATGTGCCACGACGTCGCCCACAATGCCGACGGAACTGTAGGCAACAATACCAAGAAACGGCCTGTCCGACGAACGATCAGATAGGCCGCAAGTGCTCTGTCCCGAACCGATGAATTTCAGTTTACAAGAACAGATGGTCATGACTCACGATGGCAGTGGTCGTTTCCCGGCGACGGCCGATCTTGAAGTGTCTATAATTACGCTCGAGTTCTCAAGTCGCTACTCATACCTAATCGCGAGGTTCGAATGAAGCTGCTCTGTTGCTTGGCTGTAGTGGGTGCCATGGCTGTAACGGCTGTGGCTCAGGATAATGGGTCCGTTGAATCCAAAATCATCGCCATTGAGAAGGCTTGGAATCAGGCCTATAAGTTCCGAGACAAAAAGGCGTTGGGTGAAATCCTGCACGACTCCCTGGTGCTGGTCAATGACGATGGTAGTCTCCAATCCAAGAGCACGTTCCTGGCGAGCGTCGATGCGGCGAAGCCATCCGACCAGCAACAGGCCGAGCCAGAGTCGATCTCAGTGCATGTGTTCGGCGATGTTGCGATCGCCACGGGAATCTTTCGGGAGAAAGGTGTTGAAAACGGGAAGGCTTACGTCAGACGAAATCGTTTTGTCGATACTTGGGTTGGCAAAAACGGTACGTGGGTGTGCGTGGCAGCCTCAGCAACTCCGGTTCGCTGAGGGAATTTCACGAATGGATGTTTGGGAATTTTCGACTATCCTCGGCCTGACGTTAAACATCGCAACTGCCTAACGTCTTGCCTTGGGGACCTTGCAGGGCTGGATCACGATGGGTTTGAGGACGCGGTTAGGCCCACGAAATCAGATCCGATCCAGCCCTGTCTCGTCAGCGGATGCATGCGCCGTCGCGCGATTCCGAAAGAATGACGACATCGCCTGAAATAAGAACAGTTCGTGGGTGGCGCTTCTGGGCGGCGCGCATTGCCACGTCAATCTTCGTTCCCGTGCTGTTACTCGGCATAGCGGAAGGCGCGCTGCGTCTATTTGGCGTCGGATTTCCGACCGGCCTTACTGTCCCGTGCACGGTGCAGGGCCGGCCCGCCTCCTGCTACAACCTATTCTTCCCCGCACCATTTTTTCCTCCGGGCATGATCAAGACACCGCAGGCCTACGCAATTCCGGCCGAAAAACCGCAGGGAACCTTCAGAATCTTTGTCCTGGGAGAATCGGCGGCCATGGGCGATCCCGATCCCGCCTATGGTTTCAGCCGCTATCTGGAGGTGATGCTGCGGGAGCGCTTCCCTGCCATGAAGTTCGAAGTGGTCAATACCGGCAGCGTCGCCATCAACTCGCACGTACTGCTGCCGATTGCCAGGGGGTTGGCCAACGAGCGTCCGGATTTGTTCATCCTTTACTCGGGCAACAACGAAGTTGTCGGACCTTATGGTCCTGGGACTGCGCTTACGTCCTCCAGCATGAGTCTTCCCGTCATTCGCGCGAGCATCTTCGTGCGCTCGACCCGCATCGGCCAGTTGCTCACTAAGTTGGGGACACAAAAACGCGAATGGGGCGGGATGGAAATGTTTCTCGACAAGCAAGTGCCAGCCCGTTCGCCGCTCATGAAGCAAGTGTATGAGAACTTCGCAAGCAATCTGCGGGACACGATCGCCGTCGCTCGCCGCTCGGGCGCCCGGGTAATTGTTGCCACCGTAGCCACAAATCTGAAAGACTGCGCGCCGTTCGCATCGATGCACCGCGAGGACTTAAGGCAAGATGCTTTGCGTTCCTGGTCGGCGCTGGTGCAACAAGGATCGGATCTCGAAACCAGCAGGTCGTACGCGGACGCGCTGAAAGCATATCTCTCCGCGCAGCAGATTGACGACCAGTATGCCGAGCTTGAATTCCGCATTGCTCGCTGCCTCTGGAGGCTGGGAGATTACCGCGCCGCCAGGGAACATTTTTCCCGTGCCCGCGATCTTGACACGCTTCGCTTTCGCGCCGACAGCAGGATCAATGACATCAATCGTTCGGTCGCCTCATCCTCAGGCGCAGAACTGGTAGACGCCGATGAGATTTTCGCCAACGAGAGCCCGAACGGAATCGTCGGCAGCGAGCTCGTGTATGAGCACGTACACCTGACTCCGGAGGGCAACTACCTGCTGGCGCGAGCCATGTTCCTGCAGATCGTTAGCAAGCTGGCAAAAGTGGCGGGGCAAGCCCCGTCTCTACGGGGCGGCGATGCTTCTTCGGATGTTCCGTCACAAGCCGAGTGCGAGCAACTGCTGGCCTTTACCAGTCATGATCGTCTCCGCATTACTCGCGAGATGCTGGAGCGATTGCAAAAGCCTCCGTTCACAAATCAACTGAACCACTCCGATCAGGTTTTGCGGTTGACGATCGAGGCGAGCGCTCCCGATGAAAGCCCGGACGAAACAGCGGCGGAGTATCAATGGGCGATCCGGAGAAAGCCGGACGACCGGATCCTGCATTACAACTTTGGGCTCTTTCTTTTCGACTACAACCGCGCGGCGGCAGCGGACCAGTTGCGCCTGGCTCGGCCGTGGGATGGCTTCCCGGTTTTTGCTCCGGACGGTACGTCGATCGAATAGAGTACAGACTCTTCGATTCGCGGCCTTCAAAAGTTCCGGTACATGAATTGAGACGCGACAGCGCCGCGCGTGTGGGTCACGACTAGGACAATCAGCAATGCCAACACATATAGTGGTGGAATCCAAAACCAGCGATTGCGGACAATGATGGCGATAACTCCTGAGCGGGAGCTAACATCCGGTTCAATCGAGTAGCGATCGAGCACATCGACAACTAACAGCACCATCGCATAACCGGCCGCCAGAGCCATCACCAGGAGATAAAGACTCCCGCTGAGAAAGTGGGAAGAGTAACTGGTTGGCGACAGCACGGCCGACAGCATCTGCCGCGCTTCGGCTAGAGAATTGGCGCGGAAGAAGATCCATCCCAGGCTGATGAGAGCGATGGTTACAAGCCACGAGACCGGCGTCCAGAGGGTGGATGCGGGCGTCCAATCGAACTTACGCTGAACTTGCTGTACCTGACGATGCAAGACCAGGAGCACTCCGTGATAGCAGCCCCAGAGTATGAAGAGCACGCTTGCTTTATGCCACAATCCGAACAGGACCATCGAAACTACTAAAGCAAGATTTCGCCACCACATCTCGCGGCGCACTACCGCCAGCGGAAGAAAGACGTAGTCGCGAATCCAGAACGACAGCGACATGTGCCAGCGCGTCCAGAAGATCGACGGACTGGCGGATTGAAATGGACGAGCGAAGTTCTCGGGCACCGTAAATCCAAGCGCTTGGGCCGCGCCGATGGCGATATGCGAGTAACCGGCGAAATCGAGGAAAAGCTGCAATCCGTAGCCGAACGCCAGACACCAGACGTCCGCGCCGCTCCAGTGCATGACATGATCAAAACCGGAGTTGATGCCGTCGCCCGAGAGAATTCCCTGCCCGAGCAATTGCGCCAACTGCATCATGAGCACGCCGGTGGCGATGCGGCAGAATCCGCGTCCGATGTCGTGCGCAGAGGTGGCTTGCTCGGAGCGAAACTGCGGGAGCATTTCGGGCAGGCGGCAAATCGGTCCCGAGATCACGACCGGAAAGAACGACATGTACAGCGCGAATTCGACAAATGATGGGTCGAGTTCCTCGCCGCGGTAAAGGTCAAACAGGTAACTCATCGCCTGGAAGGTCCAGAAGGAGATCCCCAATGGCAAGGCAAGATGCAAAAACTTTTGCAATGAGGATAGCGGGACGCTAACCGCGATTTCAGGGAGGTATTTGAAGCCGCCGAGCAACGCCAGGTTCAACAGAATGGCGATGGACAGAACGAGCCCGGACGGCTTGTGCTGAAGCCATTTTCCCAACAGGAAATTCATCACCGTGGAAGTGAGAAGAACCGCCGCGAACCAGTATCCCCAGGTGAGATAGAGCGCGCAGCAGCCGATGAGAAGAACTGTCTGCTGCACCGCTCGCGAGCGGACCTTGGCAAAGACGGCGACGCAAAGCAGAAATACCAGAACATACAGGATTGCTTGAAGCAACATTCCTCCCCGGCGTGATCGAAACCGTTTCAGATCGCAAGAACTTGTTTCATGCACTGGTTTCAGAGGGGACCGGCAGTTCCCTCAGGGGCTAAAGCCCAGTGTTTATGCGGTTCGTAGCGGCACGGCTGAAGCCGTGCCCTTCCCAGACTCTACCCACAACTTCTTGTGAAGCGTGCCTAGGCATTATTGCGCATTCGTCACCTTCTCGCATATGTCCTCGCGCATACTACCAAGAACTTGTGCGATGTGATCTGCGTCGCCGATTTCCGCCTCTCGCACCGGCTACAATGGCCTGCAGCGTGACCAGATTCCGCAATCTTATTGAGGCGCTCGCCGCAGCTCCCGGAGATCGTCCATTTGTTACTGCCTGGATCGACGAAGACGAGCGCGAGACAGTGACGTTCGCCGAGTTTCGGCGTCGAGCACGTTGGCAAGCGCAAGCGCTCCGCGACCATGGTGTGACGCTCGGCGATCGCGTGATCGTCATCATGCCGCAGAGCATCTTAGCCATGACGACCTTCGTCGGGGCGATGATGCTGGGCGCGGTGCCCGCTTTTCTTGCTTATCCCAATTTTAAGGTCGAGGCTTCCAAATATCGCTCCGGACTGGCTGGAGTCACGGCCAACCTTCGAGCCAAGGCCGTCGTCATCGATCAAGAGTTTCCCGACGACATGCTTGGCCACGTATCTCTCGGTGAGGAGACGACGCTGCTTCGCGCCCGCGACGTCGGGGATTCAGGCGGAGAAGACGAACTGCCCACGGAGAATCACGGCGAGAGCCTGGCGTTCATCCAGCATTCGGCGGGCACAACCGGACTTCAAAAGGGCGTGGCGCTGACCCACGCCGCCGTGCTGCGCCAGATCGAACATCTGGCACAGGCGCTGAAAATCGACGGAGCTGCGGACCGCATTTATAGCTGGCTGCCGCTCTATCATGACATGGGATTGATTGCGTGCTTCATGCTGCCCATGGTTTGTCATACGCCAGTCGTGATGCAGTCGCCGATCGACTGGGTCATGCATCCGGAGACCATGTTGCAGATCGTCAGCGAGTGCAAATGCAGTTTGGCTTGGATGCCGAACTTTGCCTTTCAGTTCGTTCCCCGGCGCACGCCGCCGAGCCGATGGGCGCAGTATGATCTCTCGCCGGTTCGTGCGTTGATCAATTGTTCGGAGCCGGTCCGGTCCAGCAGCATGCAGGAGTTTGAGAATGCTTTCTCTTCCATTGGATTAAAGAACGGCGCCCTGCAATCTTCTTATGCCATGGCCGAGAATGTTTTTGCTGTGACGCAATCGGACATCGATCAGGCCTCGGGTCCCGCGCGCATTTTGGCAGATGGCCAGCGATTTCGCAGCGCGCATCGCATCGTCCCGGTTGCGGAAGGCACGCCGGGCGCGATTTCTTTCACCTCGTCGGGCCGGTTGCTGGCTGGCAATGAAGTCAGGATTGCGTCCGATTCTGGCGCTCTTCTCGACCCAGGCCAGGTCGGCGAGATTCTCGTCAAGAGCGATAGCTTGTTTACGGGCTACTACAACCGCCCCGATCTGACGGCCAAGGCGATCATCGACGGCTGGTATCACAGCGGCGATCTTGGTTTTTATCTCGATGATGAACTTTATGTGGTCGGCCGGAAGAAAGATCTTCTTATCGTCGGCGGCGAAAACCTTTACCCGCAGGACATCGAGGAGATCGTCGCCCGGCACCCGGCCATTCATGACGGCCGCGTGGTTGCGATGGGAGTGTACAATCCCGATCTCGGGACCGAAGACATCGTTGTGGTGGCGGAAGTAGAACGCCAGGAACTTCTCGCAAATACCCTGGAGAACGAACGCGAGATCCGCAACCTGGTGGTCGCCGAGATTGGAGTAGCGGTGCGCACGATTTTTTTGAAGCCGCCAAAATGGATCGTGAAGAGCACGGCCGGCAAAGCGGCGCGTTCCGCCACGCGCGAGAAGTTATTGAAAGAGCATCGGGAACTCAACCTCGATTCTCTCAACATCGATTCTCTCACTCTCGAGTCTTAGGAGAGCAAATTCGCATGACGCCAGAGGCACAGCAGATGATCGAACACATCGTCGGACTGATTCGCAAACCAGGGCTGACGATCGACGAGAACACACCGCTGGTTTCCTCTGGATTGATCGACTCGATGGCGCTGGTGGACCTGTTGCTGAAGCTCGAAGACCTCACCCACATGCGCATCCCGCCGGGGAAAGTGCAAGCGAAGGACTTGGATACGGTCGCCAAGATGTTTGCGACCGCGCAGCGGGTAGGGAAACCGCGGAAGTAGACATGGTTCCGAGACGCGGCAAGCCGCGTCTCTACAGAAGAGTTTGTGAATTCGCTCTATTGCAGCGGCTTGGCCGGCGTGCCGGGTTTGACGCCTGAGTGCTTTTTCGCCTGTGCCATCAGTTCCAGAACCTTGTCTTTGGCTTCGTAGTTGGGATTCGTGTCCAGCAACTTCTGCCAGGCGGCGGTCGCCTTGTCGATATCCATTTTGCCCTGCCACTCGACGATGCCCAGGTTAAACAACGTGTTGGCCTTGTTGGGTTCGTAGGAAAGCGATTTCTGGAGTTCCGCGATGGCAGTATCGGCGTCGCCGGTGTACCAGTAGGCGGTCGCCATGTCGGTACGAACTCCCGTGTTGGCTGGCTCGGCCTTCAGCGCGCGCTGGTAATAATCGATGGCGGTGGGGAACAGCTGGGCGTCGTAATAGATGTTCCCGATGTTTTGCAGGAGACCGGCATTGGCCGGGTCTGCCTTGAGTTTCTCGATCAATGGTCCGGCTTGCGTGTCGGCCATTTTCTGCATTTGCGCCGGAGTTGGCGTTGGAGTTTGCGCGCTCGCGCTTTCATTCCCGGCGGCCGGCGCCGAGGTGCTCACCATCTCACCTGCAGCGGCCGCTGGACTTTGCGATCCGCGGATAAACCAGCCGGCGGCGATTCCCACCAGCAGGCAGATGACCGCCAAGGTGTACGCCTGCACGCTTGTCCATTGGTCAACAGCATTAGAGGTTGCTCGATTTGTATCCGCCATTTACTCAGTGCTCCTTTGCATCATTGAGCCAACAGATCATTGAATCAATTGGTCATTGAATCATTAAATCATTTGCGTTGAATCAACGATTCGTTGCCCCAACGACTAAATGATTCAATGTCTCAATGACTCATCTGGACGTCGGCCATCAGCTTCTGCACCGTGGCTTTGCGCTCCGCACTTAATTGCGGATTCGACTTCAGCAACTGCCGCCAGGCTGCCAGCGCTCCTTTGCTGTCCTGTTTACCCTGCCACTTGATCATGCCGAGGTTGAACAGCGAGTTGGCATCCTTGGGGTCAACGCGCAGCGACTGTTGGAGTTGGCTGATCGCTCCGTCCACATCGCCGTTGTAGTAGAGGCACGAAGCCATCTCGGTGCGAATAGCAACGTTCTTGGGATCGATCTGCAATGCCTTGTCGTAGTAGCTGGCCGCTTCCTTGAACTGGTGGGTCGATTTGTAGATGTTTCCGACCTGGATGAGCAGATCGCTGTTGTTCGGATCACGCTTGAGCTTTTCGAGCAGTGGCGCTGCCTTTTTGTCCGCCATCTGTTTCATCTCTTCGAGGCTGGGCATGTGTCCGCCCATTGCGCCGGCCGCGGCGGAGGGCTGGGCATTGGTTTGGGCGGCTTGGGCATTGGCCGCGGGTTGTGGCGGCGCCGCCGGCGATTGCGATCCGCGAAACAGGTATCCGATCGCCAGCCCAACCACGAGGCAGACTACGGCCATCGCATAGACCTGCTTCGCCTGCCAGGATGATCCCGCAGTCGGTTGCGTGGTGAGTTCGTTTGCCATGCCCTATTCCCCCGAACGAGCGTGCTCCCGCGGATTGGGGGATTTGCCGCGCTCTGACATTGCTAATTTACCTTAAAGGCGAGTAGGAAGACGGGCAGCATTATGCGTCACTTGCGAATGTGATGACGATCACGTGGGGGACTGCGAAGGCAACCCAAAGCGTTGCCCAGTATTTCCGAGTTGTCGCTCTTCGCCTTCGGGAAACTTCGATCAAGTGTCGGCAGAAAGCACAAACCACAGGGTACACAGGGTGCACGGAGGACCCCGGGGACGTAATCAGAGATTCCTTAGACGGCCAACGCGTCGACGAAGCGATCGCAGAGCGTGGTCTCGAGGTCGTAATAGCTCACCTCGACCGGCTTGGTGAGGAACGGCTTCAGGATGTCGAGCACCCTGGGATAGAACTCTCGCTCATAGCGCTCGGCATCGTGACGGGTTGTCCACAGGCTGATGGCGAGCACCTTACCCTGTTTCGTCTTGTTCTGGAAAAAGGGCAGAGTCTCGAGGAAGCCGACCTGCTTCTTGAGGATCGGCAGGACATGATCATTAACGGCCTTCACGAATTCTTCTTTCTCTTCCAGTTTCACTTCGAAAGCGAGAATACGAGCAAACATAAGCGATGCTCCTTTCGTTTGTGACAACAACAAGCAGCCCCTAAAGGGCCGCTTGATCTCGAAGGACTTACGGTATCGCCAAAGCGATACCCCGAGTCGAAGCTTGAATTCTTCCGCTGGCTGCCAGCGTCCGACCGTGACTTACTGTTACCATTACGACGACTGGTTTCACCATGCTGTGACGTGTGACCGTCAGTGCTGTGAACAAAGTCACAGAATCCAATAAGCATCGCATTTTCACTGGACTGACAGTCTCTACGGCACGCCGTCTGGCGCTCCTCGCCTTTACAGGCAAGCAGGTTCCGACATAAATTTGAAGACCGACGGTTTACACAGCGGAGCAGTACTTTGCCAAGTTCCTCTGACCATCAGCAGCCCGCACCCGCACTCTCGGCCAAGCCCATGGCTTCGGCTAAGACGATGGCTGAGGTTCTACTTTCCAGCAATCTCCTGGAGACTCTTCCCGATGCCATCGTTGCCGTCGATCACGATGGCACCATTGTTCAAGTCAATTCCCAAGCGCAGGAGTTATTTGGCTACGACCGCGAGGAATTGATCGGCCAGAAAGTCGAGATGCTGGTGCCGGAGAGCTATCGCCCTGAGCACCACCATCATCGCGAGAAGTTCGCGGAGACGCCGAAGACGCGGCGAATGGGAGCGGGCTTGGATCTCTACGGAAGGCGGCGCAATGGCTCGGAATTTCCGGTAGAGGTTAGTCTCAGTCCGGTCGTCACGGAGAATGGGGCGATCGTCCTGAGTGCGATTCGCGACATCAGCGACCGCAAGCGAATCGCGGAAGAACTGCGGCGAGCGAATGAAGAGCTGCATCGGAGAACGGCCGAGCAACTGGGAGAATACCGGTCGCGACTGGCCTCGATTATCGATTCTTCTGAGGACGCCATCATTGGCAAGAACCTCGACGGCACCATCACCAGTTGGAACAAGGGAGCCGAGCGCATCTATGGTTACACGCCAGAAGAGGCCATCGGAAAGAACATCTCTTTTCTCACGCCCACCGACCGTGCCGACGAAATCTCGGAGATTCTGCGCAAAATTGCGCGCGGGGAAAGCGTCGAGCATCATGAATCGGTGCGGGTCACCCAGGATGGACGCAACCTGAACGTCTCCATTTCCGTGTCTCCCTTGCGCGATGCCAAAGGCGACATCGTGGGAGCGTCGGCGATTGCGCGCGACATTACAGCCCAGAAACGGGCCGAGAGCCAGCTGCATCAAGCTCAGAAGATGGAAGCAATCGGGCGGCTGGCGGGAGGCGTCGCGCACGACTTCAACAATATCCTGGGGATCATCAACGCCTGCACGGAATTCCTGCGCGATCGCATCGATCCCGCCGCCGAACCGTCGCTCTACGTCGAGAACATCAAGAAAGCGACGGAACGCGGCACATCCTTGACCCGGCAACTGCTGGCCTTCAACCGAACTCCCGCAACCCAACCCCGCATCCTCGATCTGAACGAGCGGTTGAAGGAAATCGCCAAGCTGCTGCGCCCGCTGATGGGAGACGATGTGGAGATTCTCATCGTGCCCCGATCACCCTCGGCGGTGATCGAGGCAGACCCTGGCCAGCTCGACCAGATCGTGGTCAACCTCGCGGTGAACGCGCGCGACGCCATGCCTCGCGGCGGAAAATTTATTCTCGAATCCGCGTCGGTGAAATTCGACGAGGACTTCGCCGAGCAGCATCAACCCATGGCCGCTGGAAAATACGTTCTGCTCGCGGTCAGCGATACCGGAACCGGCATGGATGAAGCCACGGTGTCGCGCATCTTCGAGCCTTTCTTTACCACCAAGGAACTGGGCAAAGGAACTGGCCTGGGCCTGGCCACGGTGTACGGCATTGTCAAACAGAGCGCCGGACACATTTTTGTCTACAGCGAACCGGGAAACGGAACGACATTTAAGATCTATCTCCCCTGCGCCAGTCACAAGATCGGGCTCGGATCCAAAACTGAAGTGGAGACCGTCAGTCCGATGCGGCACGGGACTACGATCCTGCTGGTGGAAGACGACGAAATTATGCGGGGCCTGACTCGCCAACTGCTGCAGGAACACGGCTATACAGTAGCGGAGGCAAATGACGGAAAATCCGCGCTCGAATGGGTGGAATCTCATCCTGGTCCCATCGATCTGCTGCTGACGGACGTGGTGATGCGCCGCATGAGCGGTCCTGAACTGGTGGAGCGCCTGAGCGTCTCTCATCCGACTCTCAAAGTCGTATACATGTCGGGCTACACAGGGGAACTGATCGCGGAACGCGAGGTGTTGAAACGCGGTATCACTCTGCTCGAAAAGCCGTTTACTCGAACCGCTTTGCTGAACACAATCCATACGACCTTGGGATGAATATGGTGACCCGAAGCCACAAGCGGGCCGTAACCGTAATCTTTGGTCATGTGACCAACCGGTCGGTGATGGGGATCACACATCGGTGTGGAAAAGGACGCACTTGCAGGCTCCACACTGGCGGTGGACGGGTCGGATGGTCACCTATAATGCTAAAGGCAACTAAATTGTTTTGTTACACTTAGATAAATGTCGGCAAAGTTTTGTCCACAAGCGTAGAGTGGCTAAGGACTTGCCAAAGTAGCTGGTTAGCGGAGGCAATCATGGCCACACAGGTTGTAAACGCTGTTGAGAAGCTTATTCCGGTAGATAAGACCTTTTGCGATCTTCCCCCAACCATCGCCGATGCCGTTGAGCAAGCGGCACTCACCACCAGCTATCCCACGGGAGCGGTTTTATTCGCGGAAGCGCAGGCTCCGCGCGGCGTGTTCATCGTCCGTAGAGGACGGGTGAAGCTCTCCATCTGCGGCAGCGACGGACGCACGTTGATTCTGCGCATCGTCAACGCCGGTTGCCCCTTGGGAGTTGCCGCGGTAGTTTCCGGACGCCCGTATGAAGCGACGGCCGAGACCCAGGAGCCCTCCGAGATCAGCTTTCTGCGACAAAACGATTTGGTGCGGCTCATGCGCCTGCACGGCGAGTTTGCCCTGTGGGTGACGCAGCACATCAGCCAGGATTACGCCTCCACTTGCCGCGAAATCCGCGACCTGATCCTCTCCGACTCCGCCAGCGAAAAACTTGCTCGCCTGCTCGTGGGATGGCTCGACCAGAACACCACCTCCAAGAATCCCAGCCAGGTGAAGCTGGCATTGACGCACGAAGAGATCGGGCAGATGATCGGCTCTTCGCGAGAAACCGTCAGTCGCCTTCTCGCCGGCTTCAAGAAGCAACACCTCATCCAGCAGACCGGCTCGACGTTAGTGATTCCCGACCGCCTTGCCTTGGAATCCCTCATCACAGCGTAGAAGAATGCACTCGACACGGGCCGGTCACACCCACCGGCCCCGTTCCTTCTAAAGACCCATTTCTTGTTGACGTCGAATTCGTCCTAATGTCCGTCGTTCATTGTTCATGCGTCACAGACTCGCCTAAAGAGCTCGTGCTATATTTCGCTTGCAAGCTGGGTTATGGCCGTGGGCCGCGATTCCGGTTCGGGCCATGGCAACGGCTGCAGACATGCTGGTTCAGGAGTGGCGCATGTCGAGGATTTGGAGTCTGTTTTTTGTCGCGCTGTGCATAATCCGGGTAAACCTCGCCCCGGCGCAGCAGATTCTCCCTTTCGAAAAAGTTCCACCCACTTTCTCCGCGGACGCTCAGTTCGCCGCCCGGGTCCGGTCCCTGCTGCTTCCCTACACTGCACCCGCCACCGGCCAGTATGCGGTCGGCAGGCAAGTCATGGAGACGCTGCTGCGGCAACTCCCCGCGGACCGCACGCACTTCTCGTGGGACCTGCGCATCGCGAAGGACGCGGGAAATATATACTCCGCTCCCGACGGGACCATTTTCGTCGACGCAGACCTCGCGCAAGCGCTGGGACCGAAGCCCGGTCTTTGGGCGGCAGCGCTCTCCCATGAAATCTCGCACATCGTGCGTCGCGACTGGGCGCGGCGATATTTGTTCCAGAAGTCGTTGCAGGAAGCCGGAGCCTCACAAATCATGCTCGGCGACGCGGGCGCGGTCTCCGGGTCCTGGGTGGACGCGCGAGGCGCATCGAGCCAGCTTGCCAGTTTCTGCCAGACCATGGAACTGGAAGCGGACGCCGAGGGCCTGATGTTGATGACGCGCGCTGGATTCGATCCCGACTTCGTGCCCGCGCTGCATCACTTGCTCGAAGCTCAGCCTCGGCAATCGGACGAAAAGTTTTTTGATCCTTCGCACCCCACCTGGGACGATCGCGACCGAAGACTGCAGAAACTCTATGTTGCGGCCGGCAAGGAGTACGATCGCCTGTGGCCGGAGCGCTATGCCTCGCCGGGAGGCAATTCGCCCATCGTGGTGTACGCCGGTTCGCCCAGCGCCAAACGCGGCGTCACTGGAGAACTGGAAGTGCTGATTCCGCTGCACTGCCAGAATCTCAGCGGATCGATAGAGGTGGTGCTGCGTTTCACCGCGCCGGAATCTGAGTTCCCCAGCGAATTGCGCCAATTCACCGGCTGCACCTCGGAGCGGACGTTGGTCACATTCGTTGTGCCGAGCGTCTTGCCGAGCCCTCAGGTCCGCCGCGGTGGCTCGCGCGTGCAGGCCGAGGTCTCCGTGCTGGACGACAGCGGTGCGATCCTGACTCATGCGCTCGCACCCATACCCGTGCGCTGACAGGGTCGCCATGATTGTACGTACAATGTTCCACGTGGAACACTTTGCTACTTGCTCACTTGTATGTATATTGATGTACGTACTTGTAGCACAATGAGACGCTTGGGGCGAAGGGGTGGGGCTGCAAGTTATTGATAATGCTCAGTGCCGGTTGTGGCTAAAGAGATATAAGCGGGTACATATTACGCTGTAATTATTACAAACCTGATTTTCTTGGTTGACGGGCAGTCGGCAAAGTTCCTCAATCGTCCAAACATGGTTGCGGGTGCCCCATCTTCGCGTATGTTGCGAAAAGGGTGGGTGATGGGATCATCGGTGCATCCTGGGCATGACGAGTCATCTCAGTCCGCAAGAAATCCTAAGCGGGAGACGACCGTGGGATCCCACTTTTCAAAAACCGAAGGGTGGGGCACCCGGCTTTCCAACAAACGCAAGGAGCAGGCCGCCCGGCGCTTGCTAGTTCTTCGCGGGTGGGTTGCCGCCGGGTTTGTCGGAAGATCGAGCCTCGTCGCTTCCCTGCTCATCTTCATCGTGAGGGGACTCAGCGTAGTCGGAAGGCTCGGTCGGCAACTCGACCAGGTGGGCCCGTTCCAGGGCGCGCAAATATTCCGGGCGCGTATGGCGTAAGTGATCGGCAGAGGCTTTGCCGTCGATGAAGGCTGTATCCATCGGATAGACGAGCGGGTCGAAGATCACCATGTAGAAGTGCCAAATCAAAATCGAGAAAGTCGCGAGCAGCGCTTCGTAGAAGTGCACGGCGGTGGCCGCGTCCGAAATCCACTTGGGGAAATGGCGCAGGGTGAAATTGTTAAACCACAATAGGCAGCCGGTGACCGTCATTATCACCGTTCCCCACATGAACGCCCAGTATTCCATTTTTTCGGCGTAGTTGAATTTCTTGAACTGCGGCTCGATCTTAGTAAGTCCCAAATTGTGAGTGATAACTTGCACTAAGTCGGTCGCGTCTTTCACTTCGGGCAACATCGCTTTCAGGAACACGTTGCGGTCTCGCCGAACGGTGGCGAGATGAATCACGTGGTAAATGGTGGAAGCGACGAGCACAACGGCCGCCGTGCGATGCACCATGCCGCGGAATGCGAAGTGTCCTTCCAGGAGCAATAGCGGATGCGCAAACCATGCGTCGGGATACTTCAGCGCGAACCCCGTTAACACCAGTGTCGGGAAGCTGAAGATCACGCCCCAGTGAGCAATGCGGAAGTTCAGATTCATCCGGGACACTTGCTCGCCGGTTTCATGCCGCGGCTGGCGGCGAATGAGTTTCGAAAGGAAGTCCAGCAGGTTGTGCAGGAGCATGAAGCCCAGGGTCATGGGGATCAGGGTCAAGTACATCCAACGGATCCACTTGACTACCGGATGCGCGGAAGCGGCCGTTGTCTGCACATGCACTGGTCCGATGACGAAATGTTCGCCCGCACCGGCGTGACAATTTCCGCAGGTTTTGGGAAGGTTCGCGGCATTCACGGTGGAGCGTGGGTCGGTCGACGGGAAGATATTGTGCACGCCATGGCAGGACGCACAGTTGGCAACGCTCTGGGATCCTTCTCGCGAAGCCAGACCGTGATAGCTGTCGGCGTAGGAAGGAATACGGTCGGCGGGCAGGTTGTAGCGCAACTCCAGGCGCTCATCGTTGTGGCAGCGGCCGCAAGTGGCCATGGAGACGCGATTGGCGTTGACCAGCGATCCCTGCTCTTTCGGGCCCAGGATCAAGTGCTCGCCGTGGCAGTCGCTGCAGACGGGAGCAGCGGACACGCGGGCTTTCATGGCTTGTCCGTGCACGCTTTCAAGGTAAGTCTTGCTGATTTCGGAGTGGCACTGGCCGCAGGTTGCCGAAATGTTCCAGTGGTTGACCTTGGAATGCACATCTTGCGAGGGCAGGATGCCGTGGCTGCCGTGACAATCCGAGCAACCGGCGGCCGCTTCGTTGCCAGCGGCGACGGCTCGTCCATGCACACTTTGCCGATAGAGTTCGACGGGATGCGCGAACGGAATCTTGTGCCGCGAGAGAAACTGCGGGTTACTGTGACAGGCGGCGCAGGTGTCGGGCAGATTCTTCTTGGCCACGCGCGCGACCGGCTCGCTTGCAGTCTGAATCTGATGCACCGGCCCGTGGCAGGACATGCAGTTCGGCGCGTCCGGATCGCCCTTCGCGGCCGCTTTTCCGTGTATGCTCTGGCGGAATTCCTTCACTTCGTCGGCATGGCATTGCGCACACTTTGCCGGAGCCGTCTGGGCCGCAGCCGACACCTCATGGGGATTGCCGTGGCAGGATTGGCAAGCCTCCTCGCCGAGCGCGCTATGAACGCTGCCCGGCACATGGGAAGCCTCGTCGGCGTGACACGTCGCGCATTCGACCTTCGGCACTTTGCTGGGATGGGGGAAATCCTTGATGGTGGTGTGGCAGTCGGTGCAGCCTAAAGAGCCGTGAACGCTGGCCGCATGTTTGGCGGGATCAATCGAGATGCTCTTGCCGCTGCCGGACTTCATCCCGGGCTGGCTGTGGCAGGCCAGGCAGGTTTCGTCCTGCTTCAGTGGATGAGGCGCTTGTGCTCGAACGGGAGCGGGGAGCAACGCACAGATGGAAACAAGACAGGCGGCGAGAAACAAGACCAGATAGACGGCACTGCATCGTCGGGCGATATCTGCGGCGCGTGGTGTCCGGGTCGGCAAGCTCGATCTTTCGCTGGTCATTCTTAGTCAGTTCATTCTTAAAGTGCGTTTCATAAACCGGCTTCCGAGGACACGGACAGTTCTCTCAAGGGCCAAAAGCCCAGTGTTTATGCGGCTCGGAGCGACACAGCTGAAGAGGGTGCGAAAAAACTCAGCAAGGCCGCAACAAGCTCACCTCAGGCGCTAAAGCGCGACACATTTTAAACCACTAACGGCACGACTAAAGTCGTGCCCTTCCCAAGAACCTGCGTGAATCAGAGTTTTTTCCTCAGCCTTCCAAGCCGTGCCCTTTCCAAGTAACTGCCCAAAACCATTTGTGAAACACGCTCTACTTCGTGCTTACTTCATTCCCAGGTCGGTTAGGATCTTGGGATTCTCTTCACCCGATGCCAGAATCTGATGGCACGTGGAACAGTCATTGGGGATGGTCTGGCCATCGGCGCTGGTGTGGCTGCCATCGTGGCAGCGGAAACAGCCGGGCGAATCATTATGTCCGATATTATTCGGGTGAGTGCCCCAGGTTACACGCATGTCGGGGAAAACGTTACGCAGGTAGATCCTTGCCACCTCCGCCGCCGATTGCTCGACCGTCGTGCGCCGCGCCTGATAGATGGCCGGGTAATTTGTCTGATAGAACTTATTGATTTCGGCAATGATGCTCTGCTGGGCCAGGTCGCGGGTCGGGTAATTCACCTTAAGGACCTCGACCGCCTTCTTCCTGATGTAGGGGAGATCGGTGCTGATCTGTCCGCCCGACATTTGCTTATCCACCGCGTTTTCGGGCAGGTCGAAGGCATGGGTGGGGCGATTGTGGCAATCGACGCAATCCATCACGCGATGGTCTCCCTTGTCCAACTGTTGTTGGGAGGGCTTGGCATCGGTGGAAATAAATTCAGTGGTCTTGCCGCTATCGTCGGTGTAATAAACGGCGGGAATGGTCATGCGCTCGGGGTCGGTTGAGATGTAGCGGATGCGGGCGCTGTCGGAGAGGTGGTGGCCGTGAATGCCGACCGAACCTTGCCAGGTGCGTCCGCCTACTTTCAGCAGTAAGACGTCGGTCTGGGGCGTGTTTTTCTCGTCGTCTTTGTAACTGGTATTTACCAGAAACTTATCGCCGGTAAAGCGCTGCGGCCAATGACACTGCTCGCAGGTTTCGCGCGCCGGGCGAAGATACTTTACCGGGGATGGAATGGGGCGCGAATAAGTATGGAAGGTTACGGCGACAACCTGGCGCAGTCCGGAGAGCTTCGAGCGCACAAACCAGCCGGCTCCGGGTCCGATGTGGCACTCGACACAAGCCACGCGCGAGTGCGGAGAATTCTGATAGGCGGTGTACTCGGGATCCATAACGCGGTGACAAGTCGTGCCGCAAAAACTCACTGAATCCATGTACTCCACACCTCGATACGAAGCGGTGGCGATAATGAGGAGATTGAGAACCGTGGCCGCTGAAACATACTCCAGGGTACGCCGCACCACGGGCAGGCCCAGATCGACAGCGGGGAAAATCCCCGGCAGTTTGCCGCTCGCGCGCAGGCTTCGCCGCCGGAGCCAGATGCCAAGGGGAATCAGCAACAGGCCGAGCACAAAAATGCCGGGGAGGATCAGAAAGATCAGAAGGCCAACATAAGGGTGCGGCGGTCCGGGCAGGAAGACGTCATAGAACCAGAAGGCGATGGTGGTCAGCGCCGTGCTCGTCGTGATGACGGCGCCCGTGAGGGTGATGGGATTCTGTCCCAGAAAATAGATGGGCTCCGACCACTCCCGGATGCGTTTTCGCAAATCCATTTGAGACCGCTACTCCTCTTTAACTTCCATGCGCCGCTAACTTCCACGCGCCGCTTGTGGATACACTCCTGACGTACCGGCGGATCATCCGCCGCGCTGGACAATCTTTCTAATGGAATGGCGAATAAGCGGCCAGGACTATTTTTTCAAAGTGCGAATGTACGCCACCAGGCCTTTAACATCTTCCGGCTTCAGAGATTTGTACGCGGGCATCTTGCCCTTGCCGTTGCTGATAATTCCTGAGATATCTGCGTCCGACTGTTTTTGCACGTCGGCAGTTTGGAGATTGTGGCCGGCCAGTTTACTTCCGTCTGGGCCATGACACATGGCACATTTTGCTTTATAGAGTGCGGCCCCGTCTTGTGCACTCGCCGATAGGGAAAGCGTGAGAATGACAGCCAATGCGGCTACGAGGGTGAGCACCTGGATGCTGATTTTCTTCATCTGTAAGCTCCATTCAAGTTTTCGTTAACCCAGCAATTGAACGAGGATACAACCATAGGACTGCATCTACAATCCGCAATATTGAAGCCTCCGAGGGTGGGGGTTCTGTGACGCAGATCACAGGTGTTGTAACCGCGATGGGGATCGGCTGAATCCCGGTCAGTGGAGCTCGGGTGCGGCGGTTGCTCGTACGAGATTCCAGCAGGCGCGAGCGATCATCCAGTCTTCCTGCGCGCGAATGATTAGAACTCGGACCGTCGAATCCGGAGCGGAAATATCTTTGTCTTCACGCTTATCCTTGTCCAAGGGAGATTGGGCGTTCTTCTCCTGATCCAGCTTGAGGCCCAGGAAGGCAAAATTGTCGCACGCGGCGGCGCGAACTTCGGGCGAATTTTCGCCGACTCCAGCGGTAAATACCAGAGCATCAGCGCCGCCGAGCACGGCAATCATGGCGCCGATTCCCGATTGCAGGCGATGAACATACATTTCAAGCGCCAGCTTGGCGCGCGCCCTTCTTGCGGGATCGTTGCCGTTCTTGCGGGCGTCAAGAACCTCCCGCATATCGCTGGAGATTCCCGAGATGCCAAGCAGGCCGGACTTCTTATTGAGCACGTCGTCAAGCTGCTCGTCCAAGAAGTGTCTGCGCCGCATCAAGTAGGTAAGGACGCCAGGGTCCACGGAGCCGGAGCGCGTGCCCATCATTAGACCCTCTAGCGGAGTAAACCCCATGGTCGTGTCCACGCTTCGACCTTCGCGGATCGCCGCCAAAGAGCAGCCGTTTCCCAGGTGGCAGGTCACCAGTTTCAGGGAATTCAGACTCTTGCCCAGCAATTCGGCAGCGCGTTCTGCGCAATACTGATGATTGATCCCGTGGAATCCGTAGCGGCGAATGCCCTGCTCGAACCACTCGTAAGGGCCGGGATAGGTGGCCGCCGCTAATGGCATGTGGTGATGAAAGCCGGTATCGAAAACGGCGACCTGCGGCACTGGACCCAACAATTTCGCGGCGATCTCCATGCCTTGCAGTTCGGCGCGATTGTGGAGGGGCGCAAAAACAGAAACACCTTCGATCGCCGACTTGACCTCGGCGGTGACCAGCGCGGGCTCGAAATAGTGAGGACCACCGTGGACCACACGATGTCCCACGACGCCGATCTCGGAGGGCTTGGAAATGGCGTGCGTGTCGCCGCTCCACAAGCTCTGGAGCAAGCGCTCAATGGCTTGCGGACGAGAGCCCGCGGATGGCAGGTCCTCGCGGGAAGCTCCGCGGGAGTTCCTTATCGAGTACTCAGCCTTGCCGTCGACCCACTCGATCTTACCCTCCCAGGTGCATCTGGGTGGATCTTGTGGGAGCGTGTCCCCGATTTCGTAGAGACAGCTCTTCTGGCTGCTGGAGCCGGAGTTGAGGACTAGGACTTTCATTCGTAGGGCCAAGTCCAGTCGCGGATTTCCGGCAAATCGTCTCCGCGTTCGTGAATATATTGTTTGTGCTCGACCAGCTTATTGCGCAGCAACTGCTTGAAGTGACCTCCGACATTCTGCAGCCTGGGAACGCGGTCCACCACATCCCCGGCCAGGTGGAAGCGATCGAGATCGTTCATCACTGCCATATCAAACGGGGTGGTGGTTGTGCCCTCTTCTTTGTAGCCGCGCACATGGAGATTGTCGTGATTGTGCCGGCGATAGGTGAGGCGGTGAATCAACCAGGGATAGCCGTGATAGGCGAAGATCACCGGCTTATCGACCGTGAACAAGGAATCGAAATCGGCATCCGATAGACCGTGTGGATGTTCGCTCGCGGGCTCAATGGTCATCAGGTCGACAACATTCACCACGCGAATTTTGAGGTCGGGGAAATGCTGGCGCAAGAGATCGACCGCGGCCAAGGTTTCGAGCGTGGGGACGTCACCGGCGCAGGCCATCACAACATCGGGCTCGGCCCCCTTGTCGGTGCTTGCCCACTCCCAAATGCCGATGCCGGTGGTGCAGTGTTCGATGGCCGACGCCATGTCGAGAAACTGCAACGCAGGCTGCTTGCCGGCGACGATCACGTTGACGTAATGCCGGCTCCGCAGACAATGATCGGCGACGGAGAGCAAGCAATTCGCGTCAGGCGGGAGATAAACGCGGACGATGTCAGCCTTCTTATTCACTACAAGATCGATGAAGCCGGGATCCTGATGAGTGAATCCGTTGTGATCCTGGCGCCATACGTGCGAAGTCAGTAAATAGTTCAGCGAGGCGATGGGACGCCGCCATTCGATCTGGCGCGTAACCTTCAGCCACTTGGCGTGCTGGTTGAACATGGAATCGACAATGTGGATAAAGGCTTCATAGCAGGAGAAGAAGCCGTGGCGGCCGGTGAGCAGATAGCCTTCCAGCCAGCCCTGGCACATGTGCTCGCTGAGCATTTCCAGCACACGGCCGTTCTGCGAAAGATGTTCGTCTACCGGCAGGATCGGCTCCATCCAGAGTTTGTCGGTAGTTTCATAGAGAGCCTCGAGCCGGTTCGAGGCCGTTTCATCGGGGCCGAAGACGCGGAAGTTCTTGGAGTCGGCGTTCAACTTCATCACATCGCGCAAAAATCCTCCGAGAACGCGCGTGGCTTCGGCATTCCCGGTGCCGGGCTTCGGAACTCTGACGGCATAGTTGCGAAAGTCCGGCATGACCAAGTCGCGCAACAACAGGCCGCCGTTCGCGTGGGGATTCGCTCCCATCCTGCGCTCGCCCTGGGGAGCCAGCTCGGCGAGTTCGGAAATGAACTTGCCATTCTGGTCAAATAATTCCTCGGGCCGATAACTTTTCATCCAGTCTTCGAGGATCTTCACGTGCTCCGGCTTGGTTTGCAGGTCAGTCACTGGCACCTGATGCGCACGCCACGTGCCTTCTACGGGCTTTCCATCGACCACTTTCGGGCAGGTCCAACCCTTCGGGCTGCGCAGGACGATCATCGGCCACGTGGGGAGACCGGCGTCTCCGCCATTTCGGGCTTTCTCCTGAATCGCTCGAATCTGGTTCACGATGACATCCAAGGTTCCGGCCATGAGCTGATGCATGGCTTCGGGTTCGTGTCCCTCGACGAAATACGGCTTCCAGTGGTGGCCGGTGAAGAACTCAGTGAGTTCCTCATCGTTCATACGGGCAAGCACGGTTGGATTCGCGATCTTCCAGCCATTGAGATGGAGAATCGGCAACACGGCGCCGTCGCGCGCCGGATTCAGAAATTTATTGCCATGCCAGCTCGTAGCCAGCGGCCCCGTTTCCGACTCGCCGTCTCCGACCACGCAACAGGCGAGCAGGCTGGGGTTGTCAAACACCGCGCCGCACGCGTGCATGATGGAATAACCGAGCTCTCCGCCTTCGTGGATGGAGCCTGGAGTTTCGGGCGCCGCGTGGCTCGGAATTCCTCCGGGAAAAGAAAATTGTTTGAACAGCTTCTGCAGGCCCGCTTCGTTTTGCGTGATGTTCGGATAGAACTCGCTGTAGGTGCCCTCCAAGTAAGTATTCGCGACCAGTCCGGGGCCACCGTGGCCGGGACCGGCAAGGTAGATGACATTCAAATCGTGCTTCTTGATCAGACGATTGAAATGAGCGTAGATGAAGTTCAGACCTGGCGTAGTGCCAAAGTGCCCCAGCAGCCGCGGCTTGATGTGCTCGATCTTCAGCGGCTCGCGGAGAAGCGGATTGGCGTAGAGATAAATCTGGCCTACGGAAAGATAGTTGGCGGCGCGCCAGTAGGCGTTGATCTTGCGCAACTCTTCTGAATTAAGGGGGGAGGCAAGCGGCTGGGTAGAAATGCTATGCGGCGCAAAGTTTGCCGAGGCTGGGGGAGTCATCGAATCCTGCCTTTCTCTTATAGTTTGCTATCTTAATTTCCCGGCATCACCTGCGCCAGCGCACAAGAAGGGAATCTATTTCGCGGTCCTAACTTCGCTGGGCATTTCTTGAAACTCCGTCGCGACAGAGAATCATCTAGCGGCCATGCGTGCCCGGTCTGCTTCGCGGGCAACGATTGCCTGAAACTTTCGCAGCACATCTTCTGGAAGAGTTGGCTTCCGATACTTGCTCACCAGTTCGTCGACGCGGGTACGGGCTCGCTTGAATATGTCGCTCGGCAGCTCCGAGCCGCGGGCGCTGCGATCGATGACGGGGGAGGGTATGTGCTGCTCCTGCCGAAAAAGCGCGCGCGTCTCCTTCAGCTTGAGAAATTCTCCGGAGAGGCCGGTTTGCGCGAACATGGCGGTGGCCAGAGTTTCGCCTCCGACTTCAATACCCCGGACCAGCCGCTGCGCCGAGGCGATCGACTCGGCATCGATGACCAGCTTTTCGACGCTGAAACACGCGAGAGATTCGATCATGCCTGCTCCCGAGATCATGTTGATGCCCGTGAGTGCACCCAGCATCGCGGAGCGGGCGCTCTCGGCGCCGGCTTGGGCGTCCACAAACTTGGAATCGGTGGCAACCAGATAGCCGTGGGTCGGCAGGCCGAGATGCTTGCCGACTTCGGCGCACGCCATGTTCAGCATGGCAGTTTCCACCGCACCCATGGGCGCGCCTCCGGTACGCATGTCGAAGATGGCAGGAGCGCCTCCCCAGACTATCGGCGAGCCTGGCCCGGCGAGTTGATGCAGCGTGATGCCCGCCAGGGTTTCGGCGGCGTGCTGCGTTACCGAACCTGCCAGCGTCACCGGAGCGGT
>Ga0326728_10005687_pt1 | contig 34542 bp, 23 predicted proteins | sample MB3enrmetagenome_FD_207602 | JGI IMG/M metagenome (GOLD analysis project Ga0326728, IMG submission 207602) | Lab enriched peat soil microbial communities from McLean, Ithaca, NY, United States - MB31MN | ecosystem: Environmental > Terrestrial > Soil > Wetlands > Peat | place: USA: New York...
GGACCCTGCCACAGACGCGTCGTGAGATCCAACGCCTGTTGTTTACCTGGACCGGAGAGTGCGCGTATTGTGGCAGCGTAATTCGCAAACGAAACCGTCCACCTTAACTTAACGTAGTAGTACTAGTGATTAGTGGTTCCGTTCGAGAGATGGCGGAAAACCCCCGACAACTGACAACGGGCAACTGACCACGGACAACGGACAACGGACCACTGACAACGGACGAGCCTTTTCCGTTGTCAGCATTTCTGAAGTTGGAGTTTCCCATGGAGCAAACCCGACAATTCCTGGCCAAACTTGGTCTCCCAAGCGAAGATAACCACGCGCTCGCGCCCAGCGAGAAGCGGTTCAAGGATGGAGGGGACTACCGCTTCGAAATCCCCAGCGTGGAAGGCCCGCGCGTCTTTCGCGAAGTGCTGGAGGCGGCGAAGGAACTTGAGGTGCCGATCCATCGTGTCAGTCAGGGAAGCGGCATCATGCTGCTGACCAAAGATGAAATTCGCGAGATGGCGCGCATGGGCGCCGGCGAGCGGATTGAAGTGTGCTTGTTCGTCGGCCCCCGAGCGCCTTTCGAGACCGGCGCCCAAACGGTGTCCACAGCAGGCAAGGTGATTGGCCTGCAACACCGTGGCGCCGACCAACTGGTTTACGCCCTCGAGGACGTCCGCCGGGCGTGCGACCTCGGCATTCGCAGCGTGTTGCCTGCGGATTTAGGCCTGATTTTGGTGCTCAAGGAGATGAAGGAGGCGGGTGAGCTCCCCAAGGAGTTGATCATCAAGAGTTCCGTAACGCTTCCTGCCGCCAATCCCGCCACAGCAAAAATATTTGAGAACGCCGGCGTCTCGACCCTGAATGTCCCCACCGACTTGACCCCTGCCCAGATCGGCTCCATCCGGCAAGCCGTGGATATTCCTATCGACCTCTACATTGAAGTGCCGGAAAACTTTGGAGGATTCGTCCGTTACTACGAAATGCCCCAAATCCTGCGAGTGGGTGCGCCCGTCTACTTCAAATTCGGACTACGCAACGCGCCGGATATCTACCCCTCCGGGAAGCACATCGAAGATCTAGCTGTCAAAATGGGGCGAGAGCGCGTGCACCGGGCGCGCATTGCGTTGGACCTGATCGAGGAATACGCGCCCCAGGCGAAGATGTCGCCGCTGGGCAGCGACGACTTGGGCATCCCGGAAGTGTAAGACCGGCCCTGTCGCTTCTGATGAGTCGCTGCGCGCTCGTGAATTCCAGCTAAAGGCCACGAAGGCGCCAAGCCTCAGGATTTTCTCGGTAGGTACACGTAGACGTAAACGCCGCCCACGACGGTGAGCAGAGCTCCCCACCAGATTGCGGGGTGCAAATACGCAAGCACGGTGGCAGGAGGGTGAGAGAATTCGTAGAGGCCCGTAGCCAGGATGACCACGCCGTAAATCAGCAGAATCACCCCAACGAAGAACCAGACGGGAACCATGCCGTGACTTTCACTCATAGGAACGTACCTCGCAAGGCTGTCAGCTATCAGCTTTCAGCTCTCGGCTTTCAGCAAACCACTCTCAAATCCAAAATCTAAAATTACCAGAAGATCCATTGTAACAGCAGGAAGATGACCAGCGAAACTGCGGCCCAGAAGATGGGGCGCTTCCAGAGGGGCAAATGTCCCTCGCTGGGCAGTTCCGTACACCCGTAGACCAAGCCGGTCAACTCCTCCACGGGCTTGGGGCTCGTCAGCAAGCTGACGACGACGGTGACGGTCACACACACAATCCACGACCATAGCGCCCGATACATGTTCTCGGCCATGGGTTTGGCATTACTGGAGAGGGCAATGTAAGCCAGCATGTGAGGATTTGCCCTGACCAACGCCCACATGCCGATGGAGGAAACGGTGCCGCAGAGAAGCCCCCAGAAACCGCCGGCGGGGCTTGCCCGCTTCCACAACATGCCGAGCACCACGGTGCCGAAGAGTGGCGCGATGAAGAAACTGAACAGCGCCTGCACATAGTCCATGATGCTGGCGAATTGCATCACCAGATAGGCCGTGCCAATGCTGATGAGCACGCCCAGGATGGTACACCAGCGCCCCATTTTCACGTAGTGATCGTCGGCGGCATTCTTCTTGAAGAAGCTCCGGTAAAGGTCGTAGGTCCAGACCGTGGAGAAGGCACTGACGTTACCGGCCATGCCCGACATAAACCCGGCGATGAGCGCGGTGATGCCCAGCCCCAGTAGCCCTGGGCCGCAATACCGCGCCAGCATGAGCGGAAGAACTTCGTTGTAACTGTGTTGGCCGGGGCCGACGGCGCTGGCGGGCACCAACTTGAAAGGCAGCACCGCCAATCCCAGCAAGCCCGGCAAGATGACAATGAAGGGCACGGCCATCTTGAAATAGGAGCCGAGGATGGGAGCAAGCTTAGCAGCCCGGATGTCCTTGGCTGCCAGGATTCTTTGCACCACCAGAAAATCCGTGGTCCAGTAGCCGAAGGAAATGACAAAGCCGAGGCCGAAAACGATTCCTGTCCAATGGATGCCCATGGGGTTGCCGGCGAAGCTGCCCATGGTGCGCCAGAGGTGGGTGTAATCACCTTGGGGGAAATTCTGGTGAATGCGCGCCACCAGGCCGGACCAGCCGCCGGTCTCCATCAAACCCAGAATCGGGATCAACAAGGCGCCCAGCCAGATCAGGAAGAACTGAAGCACCTCGTTGAAAATGGCGGCGAACAACCCTCCCAGGGCCACATAGACCGCCACCGTGATTGACGAAACCCAGATGCTGAAGTTGATGTCCCAGCCGAGCACGACTTTCAGGACCAGCGCCATGGCGTACATGTCGATGCCGGCCATAAACAGGGTCATGAAGGTGAACATGGTGGCCGCGAGCGCCCGCGCGGATTCGCCGTAGCGCAGGCGCAGGAAACCCGGCACGGAGTGGGTTTTCGAGATGTAGTAGAAGGGCATCATGATGATGCCCAGGAAGAGCATGGCGGGAATCGCCCCGATCCAATACCAGTGCGCCGCCAGGATGCCATACTGATAAGTAGCCGCGGCCCACCCCATGAGCTCGAGCGCGCCAAGATTGGCGGAGACGAAACTTAGTCCTGCTACCCAGGCGGTCATCTCCCGGCCAGCAAGGAAAAAGTCCTCACCGCGCTTCGTATATCGCCGGAGATAGACGCCGATTCCCAGCACCATGGCGAAATACACGGCGATGATAGCGATGTCCGGAGAGTGCAACGAAATGAGGCGACTGGCGGTCTGCCGGTCGGCGGCCAGCAGGGCGAGCGAGCAAAAAGACAAAGGGAAGCTCATAAACACACCTCAGTTCACACTAGCCTCTTCTTGGCTGGCCGTAGGTCGTGTGATAGCGGTCCCACCACTTCTTGATTTCCACGGGCGGCAAGGGTTTCGGCTTGCCGAGCAGCAATGCAAGATGGCATGTCCTGGCAACGTCTTCGACCATCACGGCGGCTTTGAGCGCAGCACGCGGCGTAGGCCCGAAAGCAAATACGCCATGATGCGCCAAGAGCACGGCGGGGGCCTTCTTGCCCATGCTTCTTACGATCGCTTTGCCAATATGGTCAGCCCTGTTATCCACGTAAGGAAGGCAAGGTATCTCTTCGCCGAACTCATCCGCGATGGCCGTTAAATAGACGGGAAGCGGCTTTCTCAGCAGCGCAAAACTCGTCGCATAATTCGAGTGGGTGTGAATGACGCCGCCGATCTGCGGGCAGTGCTTGTAGATGTAAAGATGGTCGGGTAGGTCCACGGAAGGATTCCAGGGGCCCTTCAGCTTCCGGCCCTCGAGGTCGGTGGCGACCATATCCTGCGGCCGCATCCGGTCGTAATCCATGCCGCTGGGCTTGATAATCACCACGCCTCGCTCCCGATCAATTCCACTCGCGTTTCCGCTGTGCATGGTTACAAGGCCAGCGCGATATATTCCCAGATTAGCCTTCCAGACTTCCTCACGCAGTTGTTCGATTCTTGGCATAGGCAGAAGTCATTAGCCGTCAGCACTCAGCTATCAGTGTGCCGCCTGCTCGCGGCGCAGAGCTTTGAGCCGCTTCATCACGTCGTTGGCGCCGCGACCGAAATAGTCGTGCAGCGTCTGGTACTCTTTGAAGAGCCGATTGAAGATTGCGTGGTTTTGGGCCTTCGGCCGGTAAGCCAGTTTCTGCACGTGCGCCATATGCGCAGCAGCCTCAGCGATGGTATCGTAGCCGCCGCCCGCGCGCCCGGCAGCAACGGCGCCGTGCATGGCTGAGCCCAGGGCAGAGCAGGTCTGAAGGCGTTCTGCAACCTTGATCTCCCGTCCGGTCACGTCGGCGTAAATTTGCATGAGCAGCTTGTTCTTTTCCGGCAAGCCCCCGCAGGCCACCAGGGCTTTCACTTCCACGCCCTTTGATTCAAAGGCCTCGATGATCGTTCGCGTGCCAAACGCTGTAGCTTCGATCAGGGCACGATAAATTTCCTCGGCCTTGGTGGCCAGGGTCATTCCGAGCAGCACCCCGGTCAGGTCAACGTCCACCAGCACGGACCGATTGCCATTCCACCAATCGAGCGCCAGCAGCCCTGACTCACCGGGTTTGAGGGCGGCAGCGCGCTTCTCCAGCGCGGCGGCGAAGGGGACTTTCAGTTTGCGCGCTTCACGGTGGACATAATCCGGAACGCCGTGCTCGAAGAACCAGGCGAAGATATCGCCGACGGCAGATTGCCCGGCCTCGTATCCCCACAAGCCCGGAACAATTCCATCTTCCACCGTCCCGCACATGCCCTCCACCATCTGGCGTCCCGTGCCGAGGACCATGTGGCAAATTGAAGTCCCCATGATCATCACGAGAGAGCCGGGCTGGGTCACTGTGCAAGCGGGCACGGCTACGTGCGCATCAACATTGCCCACAGAGACGGGGGTGCCCTCCTTCAGCCCTGTCTTCCGGGCCCAGAATGCTGTCAGCCCTCCCGCCTTTTGGCCGAGCGGATAGAAGTCTGTTCCCACCTTTGTCGCGATAACGTTCTCAAGACGCGGGTGCAGGGTGCGGAAAAACTCCCCGGACGGGAATCCCTTGCCTTTTATCCACATGCCCTTGTAACCGGCCGTGCACGTGTTCCTCTTCTCTTCGCCCGTCAACTGCCAGACAATCCAGTCGGCGCCTTCGATGAACCGATCGCTGGCCTCGTAAATGTCGGCATCCTCGTTCAGCACCTGCAAGACTTTGGAGAAAAACCACTCGGAAGAATACTTGCCGCCATAAACTTGGACGAACTCTTCATTCCGCTCCCGCCCCACTTCGTTGATCCGGTTTGCCTCCGGTTGCGCGGCATGGTGCTTCCAGAGCTTCACCCAGGCGTGCGGGCGCTTGCGGTACTGCGAAAGAAAACAGAGTGGTGTGCCGTCGCGCTTGACGGGCAGGGGCGAGGATGCCGTGAAGTCTGTCCCGATTCCAATCACGTCCTCGGCCTTCACCTGGGCGGCTTTCAGTGCCTTGGGAACTCCCTTCTCGGCCACCAGGAGGTAATCGCGCGGGTTCTGCAAAGCCCAATCGGGCTCCAGGCGCGGCCCGCCCGGCAGCCTTTCGTCAATCACACCATCGGGGTAGGGAATCACCGCCGAGGCGATCTCTTCCCCATTGCGCACGCGGATCACCACCACGCGGCCCGATTCGGTTCCGTAGTCGATTCCCAAAACGAATTTCTCATTGGACATAGAGGCCTCACTTTGAAATCCAATTCGGTCGAGCCGCCGGCAGGCTGACGCTGCTTATTCGGCGAGGGCGGGCGGCGCCACCCACAGTAGGTCTCGACAAGGAGATCCGACAAATGCAAGCGCTTACCGTACGGGATTCTCCGCCTTCTGTCAAGCACTGGGATGTAGCGGGATTTACAGGATGGTCAGGGCGACCAGCTCGGACTGACTGGGGTCCCCGTGGCGGTAGGAGCGAGGCCGAGTTGGTCCGCGATGCGGCGCATGGCTTCGATGCAAAAGGTGATGTGCTCATCCAGGGGAACGCCCAGTTCCTCGGCGCTTTTGATGATATCCTCGCGGCTTACGGAGCGGGCGAAGGCTTTGTCTTTCATCCTCTTGCGAACGGATTTTGCCTCGAGGGTGGCGATCCTGTCAGGCCGCACCAGGGCGCAGGCCGTGATGAATCCGGCAAGCTCGTCACACGCGAAAAGGACTTTGGCTAGCAGCGTATCGCGCGGTACACCGGTGTAGTCGGCGTGGCCGAGAATGGCGCGGCGGATTTCCTCTGAAACGCCCTTTTCTTTCAGGATTTCGCTTCCTTTCAGCGGGTGGTCGGGCGCGTTCGGATATATCTCGTAATCGAAGTCGTGGATCAAGCCCACCACCCTCCACTTGTCCTCGTCCTCGCCGAACTTCCGCGCATAGGCGCGAACACACGCCTCCACGGCCAGCGCGTGCTTGCGCAAGTTCTCATTCTTGGCGTACTCACAGAGAAGATCCCAGGCTTCGGAACCATCCATCCGGTGTGAACCCCCTTACATCGCAGGCAGCCGATGCTCTTACTGTGAACTGTCGACTGTTAACTTGTTAGAAGATGTACCTCAGCCCCAACTGAATCTGCCGGGGCGGCTTACTGCCGTATTTATTTGCCGACTGCACCACTCCAAACCCACCCCCTGAGAAAGCTCCCCCGGGAATATCGAAATGCGGAATATTGAATAGGTTAAAGAACTCAAACCGAAGCTGAAGCCGGCGGCCTTCGTGGCGGAACGGAACATCCTTGAGCAGTGAAAAGTCGAGGTTGTTCAATCCCGGCCCAATCACGGTGTTCCGGCCGGCAGTTCCCAAAAGAGGATTTTCGGGAGTAGCAAAGGCGCAAGTATTGAACCAGCTATTCGGCGTGTGAATTTGAGTTGGGGCCGAGCACCCCGGGTTTGCTGCTACGGGTCCAGCCTTGTTTGGATCGCCCACCTGGTCCGGTCGGTACGGGACTCCAAAAGCGGTGATAGACGTTCCACTCTCTGAGGCCGGCATGCTGACCGTAAAGGGACTACCAGTCTGCATGGTCGCAATTCCGGCCGTTTGCCAGGAACCAAATATGCGGTTGATTATCCCGGGATTATTGAGCCACTTCCGGCCAGCCCCTAGTGGCAGGTCATATAGATAGCTGAAGACTAGGCGCTGCTCGACCTGGAAGTCGGAAAGGCCCCGGTCAGCGCGAAAGTCGTAGGAATTCTGCGGCACGCCCGAACTGACGCTGCCGCTGAAGACTGCTGAATCGTCGTCGATCGATCTCGACCAAGTGTAAGCAGCCAGGAAAGCCAAGCCCTGGCTTACGCGCTTCTCGGAACGGAACTGTAAGGCGTTGTAGATGCTATTGGCACGCGGCTCCACCTCCAGAATCGAGTTGAACTGCGAGTAGGGAGTAGCCTGGGTGGAAGGATTCACTTCGTTTATGTCGCGGGTGGCGGGAAGATGAGTGCCCTTGGTACCCACGTAAGCCAAGTCAATCATCCAGTTAGGTTGCACCTCGTACTGGAGGTCAACGTTCCAATCCTGCATGTAGGTGTCGCGGAACTGTGGGGAAACAAAATTGGCCTGGGGCTCCGGCAATCCCGGCTGGCTCAAGATGTCCTGAATGACACTGGTTCCGGTGTAGTTGACTGCCGCGGATATGTCGACAAAAGGTGGGTTGAAACGCGGCAGAATGTTGAGGTTAAGAATGTTCTCATCATAAAAGATGCCGTAGGCAGACCGGACCACGAAGCGCTCGGTCTTCAAAGGCCGCCACGCGAATCCAATGCGCGGGGCGAAATCGTGAACATTCTTGCCGTAGGTGGCCCGCGGAATCCCGTCAGTGCCCGCCTGAATGAACTGGCAGTCGGGTTGAGGTGAACAGGTGGCAGAGTTGGCGCTCAGGTCAGGAACGCTGAAACGGTTGTGGATTTCGATGGGGGGGCTATTGAACTCCCATCTCAGGCCGACATTCAAGGTGAATCGCGGCAGAACGCGAATATCGTCTTGCACATAGGCTCCCAGGCCGGTGGTGCGCAGCCCGTTGTTGGTATTGCCCGTTTCCGTCACCACATAGTCCGGAACGCCGGCCATTAGGAGAGCCACGGCCGCGACTGGGCAGGGGGCGGCGCCACCGAGGCAGACACCATTCTGCTGAAGGCCATCGAAAAACCAGTCGCCGCGCGAAATGAAGTCGAGGTAGTCATTCAACTGAAAACGGCGGATGTCCGTTCCGAACTTGAATTGATGGCGTCCCCAATTCCAAGCAAGGTTATCCGCAAATTCATAGGTGTTGTCGTGGCGGTCTTGGGGGTAGTTCACAGGCTCGCCGATGCCGTCGAAGCTATAAAGGTTCACGTTGGGGTATCCCCAGTCCACAGGATTAGTGGACACGGTCGGGAATCCCAGTTGCTGCGTGACGTTGATACCAGAGTCCTGTTGAAAAGCGGCGCCACGCAGGCGGTTAAAGCCCAAGCGTGCTTCGTTGACCCAATGGGAGTTGAAGACATGCGTCCAGGTGAAGCCGGCGTTCTGCCCTCGGTTGATAGTGGAGCTGCCGTAGCCAGGCAGGCTTGTGAAAGCATTTACGGGATCGAAAGGATTAAAGCGGTTCTCATTGAACAGCGAGTAGTGGCCTGAAAAGGTGTTGTTGGAACCGGTCTGGCGGTCTAGCTTGAGGGTCAGCAAGTCGTTAGTGTCCTGAATCACAGGGGAGGAGACGTAGGTAGTAGAATCGGGCAAGTCCGGCATGGCGACGTTGGCCGCCGGAATGAGGGCGAGCGCGGCCATGCCCGCGGGGTTCTGAGGGAAACCGAGATTCTGCAACAAGTAGTTCGCCTCCTCGAGTTCCACTTGCGAAGGTACGTTGGCTTCCCGCGTCGTTGCCTGGCGCAGGCGCAGCCCTTCATAGGAGGCAAAGAAGAAGGTCTTATCCTTCTGGATGGGCCCTCCCAACGTCCCACCGAACTGGTTCCGGTCGAGGCGCGGGATGGGCCCACAGGTTCCCTGAATGGAATCGGGCGTGCAGTCGGGCTGATCGAAGAAGTTCTTGGCGTCCATGTTGCGGTTACGCACGAACTCAAACCCGCTTCCATGGAACTGGTTAGTGCCACTCTTCAGCACCACATTGACTTGGGCGCCGCTGCTGCGGCCGAATTCGGCCGAGTAATCGCTGGATTGCACCTTGAATTCCTGAATGGCGTCGACCGACGGAAGGACGCTGTATTGATTGATGTACAAGTCGTTGTTGTCCACGCCATCGAGCAGAAAGTCGTTTGATTGCTCGCGCGCTCCGTTGACGCTGATGGCTCCGCCCTGAGTGGAATTCTGAGAGCCTTGGACAGGTAATTGCCCGCCTGGGACGAGAAGCGCAAAAGTCAAGAAATTGCGCTCGTTCAAAGGCAACTCGCCCACTTGCTTGCGGTCGATGACTTGGCCGAGAGTCGAGGTGTCGGTCTGCACCAGGGGGACAGACTCGGTGACCACCACCTGTTCGCTTGGCTGGCCGATTTGCAGCGCAAAATCGACACGTACGGTCTGGTCCACGTTCAGATTGACATTGCCATAGACACTACGCCTGAAACCGGCACTTTCCGCCGAGACCTCGTACACTCCCGGAGACAGCAAGGGGACACTGAAATCTCCGTCATCGTCGGTCTGCACTTCGCGGATAGCGTTCGTCCCCTGGTTGCGAACCGTGACCCGGGCTTTCGGAATAACAGCCTCGCTGGGGTCAACTACAGTCCCAACTATTGTGCCCGTAGGCCCAACGGCGATCGCAGGCCATACCGCCACGCACGCCAGGCAAAGGGCAAGCATCAAACGTCTAAACAACATAATTCACTCCTCCTTGGTTCATAAGGCAAACAACGGCTTATCTGCACCGTTGTTAGATGCCACAGACGCACAGGCCCATTGTAATAAATTAACACGAATGTTAAGTTTTGCAATCCCAAATGATGCTCGGACTCCCTCGGCGAAGACCCAGCCTGCTGCCAAAACGGGTCCCTCTTCGGCCCCGGTTCGAGCTTGCACCCGCAGGAGGCTGAAGAGACCCCGGCTGGAAGTCGTTCTGATCAGAAGAGCTTGCGTGAAGATTCGAAAAAAGATGACGTGAGTGCAAGGCTGGCGTAAACTTAATTAACTTGGGATAGATGGTACGAGTTGCCAGGAAATCGCGGATTACGTTTGCTCTGTTCTTTTGGGGCGCCTTTGCCGCATCTGCTCTTGCGGGCACTCCGCAGACTCAGGAACTGAAGGGCGAAGTGTTGAACGAAGCGGGCAAACCTCTTGTGGGAGCCGTCTGCACGCTCACTGGCGGCCCTCTGCCCGACACCGGCCTCTCCGTCACTACGGCAGGAAAAGGCGAGTTTAGCTTCACAGGCTTGTTGCCTGCCACTTACAGGTTGACCTGCGCAGCGGCGGATTACGAACCTGTTATGAAGCACGACTTGCAGATTGGTGAGACCCCACCGCCGTTCGTGCAGATGGTTCTTCCCCCCGAAATTGTGGTCAGACAAAAGGTGGAAGTGCGAGAGAAAGCCCCCATCATATCTCCTGAGAACATCTCTTCCCCGGCAAAAGTCACTTCGAGCCAGTTGATGACGCTACCCTTGACCGAACAGCGATTCAAAGCAGCTTTGCCGCTCGTCCCGGGCGTGGTGCGAACTCCAGATGGAAAGATAAACATTAAGGGAGTGGTCGAGAGCCAGGGGATGATGTTGGTTGATGCTGCGGAGACCGTCGACCCGGTGACCGGAGCGTTTGCGATCGAGGTGCCCATCGATGCCGTAGGCTCAGTTGACGTGTTCAAGGCGGCTTACCAGGCCGAGTACGGTCGCTTCGCCGGGGGATTGACCAGCGTCCAGACCAAGGCGCCATCGGACCAATTCCATTTTGAATTGAACGATTTAACTCCCAATCCACGCGGCAAGAGCGGGCATCTAGTGGGCATTTCGGAGGAATCGCCACGCATTGCGGTCACCGGCCCCCTCTTGCCCGGCAAGCTGGACATTTTCGAGTCGTTCAACTACGACCTCCACAAACAGCCGGTTCGCGGGCTTGCCTGGCCGAAGAACGAAATCAAGAGGGAGGGCATCGATTCCTTCACTTCTCTCCAGTACATTATCTCCACCCAGCACTTGCTCACCGGGAATCTCAAAATCTTCCCAGAACGTCGAGAGTTTGCTGACATCGACTCGCTCGTTCCGCAATCGGCATCGTCCAACTATGGACAGCGCGGCTTCTCCGCCGGGGTTAAGGACCGCCACCTGTTCCCCGCCGGTGGGATTCTGACCTCCTTTCTCCAGTTCACCGATTTCTCCAGCTACGCTCACGGCCAAGGGCCTTTGGACATGCTCGTGACTCCGAATGGCTGGATGGGCAACTTCTTCAATACGTGGGCCCGCGATGGCTTCCAGGAGGAGGCTTCCCAGACCTATCAGTCTCGGCGCAAGCAATGGAGGGGCCAGCACGAGTTCACGGTGGGCGGGGACCTTGTCCACCGCAGCTTTTCCGGAACCGATGTTTCGCGGCCCGTGCAAGTCCTGCGACAGGACGGAACGCTTGCCGAGAAGGTCGAATTCCAGGGAGCGGGTCTGCTTTCAGCCAGGGATACCGAGGTGGCAGCGTTCGTTCAGGACCACTGGGCCATCCGAGAAGACCGGCTGGGACTCGACCTTGGTCTGCGCTACTCCGGCCAAACCACGGGAGACCCCACAGCTTTTGCACCGCGGGTTGGCGCAGTCTATTCGCCCGGCAAGGGCGGCAAAACTATCCTGCGCGGTGGTATAGGAGTGTTCTATGATCGCCTGCCGCTGCTTGCGAGCGACTTCACGAACAACCCTACACGGGTGGTGACCTATTATGACACCCAGGGCAACCCTCTTGGGCCCCCCTTGGTTTTCCAGAACGTTTACGCGAGGACCGAGCGAAGGATAACTCAATTCGTCACGCCGGGGCATGATCTGGATAGTACGCCCTATAACATGACCTGGAATCTTGAAGCTGATCGGGAGATTCACCCTCACTTCAATCTTCGCCTAAGCTATCTTTCCAGCCGTACCCACAAGGTATTTATCACCAATCCCTTGATTGACCAGTATGGCGTCCCCCTGCTCGAACTCTCCAACACGGGGGCCACGCGCTATCACGAGTTCGAATCCACATTGCGCATTCGGACTCGTCGGGACACGGATATCAATATCTCTTATGTGCACAGCCTTTCACGCGGCGACCTGAATAGTCTTGCGGACGTTTACGTGCCATTCGAGGAACCTGTCATCCGCCCGAATTTCTTCGCAAGTCTGCCTTCCAACATTCCGAACAGGTTTGTGACCTGGGGACGGTTTAACATCCCCTGGAAGATCGTTGCCAGCCCGGTGCTGGATATCCACAGCGGCTTTCCTTATTCCGACCTTGACGAGCTGCAGCGCTATGTTGGCTACCCCGATACATTCCGTTTCCCCACTTTCGTTTCTCTCGACCTCGAGATGTACAAGGAATTGCGTATCTCTTTTATTCCCTGGCTGCGTAACCATACGTTGCGCGGTATCCTGCGTGCTTATAACGTCACGAACCACCAAAACCCCCGCGACGTCTATAACAACATCACCTCGCCTTATTTTGGTAATTTTGCTGGGTTTCAACACCGCTCCTATGATACGGCGCTCAACCTCCTGTATTGATCGGGGAACCATCATCGCCCCTTAGCCGCCTTTGACCCCTTGTAGGGGCGGCTCCGTTAGCTTACAGATGGCCGCCCTGGGCACCCACGAGGGGCGCCCCTACAAACGCAACACAGGTTAAAGGGCTTTGCTTGCGTAGCTCAGTTGTAGCGGATCTGGACCTTCACGCGAAGGGGAATCAAAGTGTAATCGAATTCCGCCAGCGCTTCATCTTTCTCGGTAATCACCAGAAGGTATTTTCCAATTTTGGCAATGAGGCCGGTGGAAGTAATCTTTGAACCGATGTACTGACCGCCTTGACGCATCGCGTCAAAGTCAGGCAACTTATCGCGACTAACGCCGTGCGCGTCTTCCCAGTCGACCTCTCCATGCCGGAATCGAACTCCATTGATAATGATGCCTTTTGGCTTTGGCATATTCGGCTCCCTGAAGTCGCTGCCGCGAGGCGGCAGGGCTCTTTATAAGTTCACACTGAAAGGCTACAGGGCATTGGCCGCGCTTTCAAGCCCTTTGTTTTCAGCAGACGCTAAGATACCTCGATGTCCAATTCGCGGCCAAACACCTCACGGAAATAGGCCCTTTCCTTGCTGAGCATCCAGACTTCAAGGTCAGCGCTATCTTTGGCCGTCAGTTTTAGCATGACGCGCTCGCGACAGACCTCCGCTGCCACATTGACGATGCAGCCATCAGTTCCGTGGCTCATCGCCTTGGCAAGGCGCAAGAGCGCAACCGCCTTGGGGACGAGTTCTTCGTCTGCTTTGATGAGGGCTTTCACAGGGCTATCGGCCGGATGCGGGCGGGTTTTCCCGAGATAGCGCGCAATGGCGGCGATGATCAGTCGTTGTTCGGGGGTGAAGCCGAAGATTTCCGAGTTAGCGATCAGGTAATACGTGTGCCGGTGGCGTCCACTCCGATTGATAAATGTGCCCGCTTCGTGCAGCATGGCGGCAGCAAGAAGCCAGCCTTCATACTCGGGCGGGAGCGCATGGACCCGGCGCAGTTCGTAGAAAAGGTGTCCTGCCAGGCGGCGAACTTCCTCCGCCCTCTTGAGGTCTACCCCGTACTGCTTGCACATTGCAAGGAGGGCGTCTCCCCGTTCAGCCTCGATTTGCTTGCGCGGAACGGTGGCTTGGTCATGATCGGCGAGCATTTGGGCCAGCAGCCCATCCCGAAGCCCCAAAGGCGAATATCGAAAGCCGGGAAGGTTGCAACGCTCCACGAGTTCCGCAAAGACGTAAGCGCCGGCCACGATGATCTCCGCCCGGCGAGGTCCGATTCCAGGCACCTTATTCCGGCCCTTCACGTCCAGGTTTGCCAAGTGTTCAGCAAGCCTCCCGACAGCGGCGCGAGAGACGTGCCCGGCTTTCAGCCTCGGGCCGAAGGGCTCGACCGCCCGGGCCGCATCCGAAATTGCTGCGGCTGTCCCCGAGGTGGCCAGAACGTTTTTCACCTTGGCTCCGGCGAGTTGCCTGCGGACGCGCTCCAGTTCCTCCGCAATATTTCTGCGGAGCCTTTGAATCTCCACGGACCGGGGAGGGTCGTGAGGCAGGAATTCCTCGGTCAGGCGCACCGCTCCCAAAGGCAGGCTGACCATCTCGCGGATGTGCCCCTTCTCCGAAAGCGTAAGCTCGCAACTGCCCCCCCCGAGGTCGATGAGGAGAGCACGGGAGTCGCCAAGCGAGGTATTTGCCAGAATCCCTAAGTGGATAAGACGTCCCTCTTCCAGCCCGGAAATCGTTTCCACATTCCAACCGGTTGCGGAATGCACCCAGGCAATAAACGCCGCCGAGTTGCGCGCATCCCGGAGAGCGCTGGTGGCGACGACGCGCACTTGGTCGACACCGAAATTCTGGACGTCGCGGCAGAAGCGTCGGAGCACTTTCACCGTGTTCTCCATGGCTTCGGGTGAAAGGGTGCCGAAACGGAAAGCGGATTCGCCCAGACGCGTCACCACACGGTCCTCGTGAATTGTCTCAAGACGGTGGCGGATAACGCGCGCCATCTTAATGCGCACGGAGTTGGACCCAATATCAACCGCGGCAAATATCCTCATAGTCGTTCTGGAACGAACTGCGGACCAAGAAATCAGGTCCGCGCCCCCTCCTTCGTCAAGCTCAGGATGACGCGCCGATAGGTTTTTTCAGCATCCTCTAAATATCTCGCGGCGATATGCCCAGTTTCCGCATTTTGGATTGTAGCGTGGTTCGCTTCAATCCGAGTCGAGTGGCGGCGCCACGAGGGCCGCCAACCACCCAGTTTGTCTCACGCAGCACTCGAACGATATGCTCGCGCTCCGCCGCTTGCAAGGTAAGGTTTGAGGGAGCTTCGGAATGCTGCTTCAGTTCAGCCACGGGCACGCGAAGTTCGGGCCCAGGAGAGAGAATCACGGCTCGCTCGATCAGGTTTTCGAGTTCCCGCACGTTACCCGGCCAGTGATAGCGGGTAAGGGCGTCCAATTCCTCAGCCGAGACGGTTTCAATACGGCGGTCCATCTGGCGCGCGTATTTCTGCACGAAATAGCGCACCAGCAAGGGGATATCTTCGCTGCGCTCACGGAGGGGTGGGATCAAGATGGGGAAAACGTTCAGGCGATAGTAAAGGTCGCGGCGAAAAAGGCCGTCTTCAACCATTTGAGCCAGGTTGCGGTTGGTGGCAGCCACCAGGCGAACATCAACCCGGATGGTGCGGGTTCCACCCAGTCTCTCAAACTCTCTCTCCTGCAATACTCGCAAGAGCTTGGGCTGAAGTTCGAGAGGAATATCGCCGACTTCGTCGAGGAAGAGGGTTCCGTGGTGAGCCAGTTCAAAGCGGCCGATTTTCTGTGCGATCGCGCCGGTAAAGGCGCCTTTTTCGTGGCCGAAAAGCTCGCTTTCGAGCAGGCCCGTCGGGATGGCCGCGCAGTTGATCTTTACGAAGGTGCCCTCCCGCCGCCGGCTCAGGTCGTGGGTGGCCCGGGCGATCACCTCTTTACCGGTTCCTGTCTCCCCCAAAACCAGGACCGTCGAGTCGGTGGGCGCAACGGTCTCCACCTGACTCAGCGCCCGCTTCAGCGCCGCGCTTTCGCCGATTACCTCTTCGAAGTTATGTTCGGTCCGGATTTCCTCTTCCAGATAGAGTTTCTCCTCCGCCAACTTATTCTTCAGCTCCGCGATCTCGTGGTAGGCCAGCGCGTTCTCAACGGCAATGGCGATCTGGTTAGCTACCTGGGCCAGGAGGTCAATATCTTCCTGCTTGAATGAATCTTCAGCGAGGGCGCCAAGGGTCAAGGTGCCGAGGTCGCGAGTTGATGTGAATAAGGGGAGGATGCAAAAGCACTTTAGGCCTTCTGCCTCCGCCAAGCGAGCGATGGGGGATTGGTATCGGTTTGTGTTCGCCCCATCCACAAGCAAGGGCTTACGTGTGGTGAACACCTCGCCGCCGGCTGATCCTTCCATGGGAACGGTCATTTCTTCTTGGATCAGTCCTTTACCTTCGGGGAAATCCAAAGCGCGAAGGCGCATCACATTCGCAGCCGGATCATATAAAGCCAGGGCGGTGTAGTCGTGGCGTATTACTCTCCGCAAGCAGACGGCGATCTCCTTGAGGAGCTCTCGCAGGTCGAGGTTTGACACCAGGGCGTTGTTTACTTCGAGGAGCGACCGCAAGCGGTCTCGTTCACGAGAAAGCTGTTCCTGATAGACCTGGGCGTCCTGAGAGTTCAGAGCATTGTCCACGGCGACAGCGACTTGCGCAGCCACCTGCTGCAGAAATTCGAGGTCGGCTCCGTAGTAAGCCCCCTTTCTTACTGACCCGAAGGCCAGCGCCCCCACGCGCCGCTGGGCGGTGGTGAGAGGGAGCAGGCAGAACGAGTTTATGCCTTCCTTGCGGAGCAACTCCACATTGCGCGGGAAACGCGTTTCAAATTCGAGGTCGGTAACCACCAACGCCTTCTGCTGTTCCCAGACTATTTCCTGGGTAGCCTCCTCGATGGGGAATTCGAAGCCTTCCTTCACCTCGGTGGGTAGAGAACTCTCCAGCACGTGGAGGCGCACTGTATTGCGATCCGCATCCGGGAGTGTCAGCCCGATAAAGTCGAAAGTGACAAGCCGATGAAGGCGCTGAGCAATGGCATGGAAGAGCGCAGGCAGGCCCCGGTGTGTGGCAATGGACTCGGATATCTCGAGCAAAGCGCGATATTGTTCAACAGCGGAGACTCTTTCTGGTTGATTTGCCGTTACTGCACCCATGAAGTCGAGCTTAGCATTGTGACGCGCATGGGCTCAAGCCAAGGATTAATTTTAATCAGGGGTTTTTGGCCGACTGCGTGCTAAACTTGAATTCAAGTTATGATCACCGTCCCGGAAGCTCTATTCAAGCCCTCAGAGGTCCGAACCCGAAAGGGACGGACACTCAGGGTGCGAGTGTACAATTCCGAGGATTTTGGGACACTCGTCGAGATGTACGGGAACTTCGAACCTAAGCGCGTGGCGCAAGGACTCCCTCCACCGGACGTCCCGCGCATTGCCCGCTGGTTGGAGCACCTCCAGAATAAGTCGCACGCACTCCTCGCGTTGGATGGGAAGAAGATTGTTGCCCACACTCTCCTCTGCCCGATTGGCAAAGACGAGGTCGAGTTCACGATCTTTGTCCTTCAGGACTACCGAGAGGAAGGATTGGGAACAGTGTTGAGTAGGTCGACCTTGGCCTGGGCGTTTGAGATGGGGCTAAGCAAGGTTTTCCTCACCACGGAGCTTTCGAACTATCGGGCCATCGGCCTCTTCCGGAAACTCGGCTTCCGCACTACGAGCCGTGACGGCGATGAATGCGAAATGAGGCTCGACCTTCCTGTTGATTCCAAGGCCCAAGCAGCCTGATACCACATTTGCATTTTGAACTCCACACGCGAATCTTCGGATTGCAGGTGGCCGGTGGCGCTAACGCGCGGTTCAGGATGTCTGCGGTTCTCCGATACTCTTACCAATCGAGCCGGTGCAACCCCTTAATCAAATCGAAATGCCGGTCGCGGCTCAATAGCGGGAGGGCGTGTTGGCGGCACAAGGCGCCAATCCAAGCGTCATTACTCGGGATCGGGGTGCCGGCCGCTTTGAGTTGGCCGCGAAGGCCGGCATACCATAGGGCGGTTTCCTCATTGATCTCGAGCACGCGGGAGACAGAAACCATCTCCTCGAGCCAGCGCTCGTACTCACGCTTGTGCCGCGACTGGGCGATTCCGAAACGATATTCACCCAAAACGATCACCGGAATGGAAACCTGGCGGGCACGCACAAAGATGTTCGTTGCGTCCGGTTCACCTTGGGCAATAGCGGAGAGGGCGTTGGTGTCGAGGATCAAGCCCATTCCTCGGGGTCGATTTTCTCAAACTCCTGCTCAATCAAGCTGCTGATACGAGCGGTCTCCTTGCGTAGGTGCCGCAGCTTTCCCGCCAGGGCCATCCTCGCCTTGGCTCCTGCCGAAGATTTCGCCGCCAGCTTCTCAGTCACAGCTTCGCTGACAAATTGGCGCAACGGGATTCGATGTTCAGCCGCCTTCGCCTTGGCGCGGCGGAATATGGCATCGGGAATCTCCAAGGTGGTCTTCATGTTCCCATGCTCCCATATTTATGGGATGAAGTCAACCATGGGGCGCAAAGCGAGCGCAGACCTGCTTCTTTGCGGCTGTTCTGATCGTATGGGAACGGCCGCCACAACCGCGACCTTCCCGCAATTTCGCCAGCCCCCGCCCGCAGGCAGGACCGAACGCCGCCAGGCCAAAAACCGCAGACCTAGAAAACAGGTCTGCGCTCCCCTCTCGCCGCAGGGAGTCGAATTTCGACCTCGAGACCTTTGGGCAAACGGTTGCGGCATTGGACGGCGCCACCGCAGGCTTCCACGCAGGTTTTCACGATTGCCAAACCGAGACCGACGCCACCGGTCTCCCGCTGGCGGGCAAACTCCGGCCGGTAAAAAGGCTTGAACACTTCCTCCAGCTCAGAAGCTGGAATTCCGGGGCCGTTGTCCGCCACGGTGATTGAAACAGTCCCGCCCTTTTCGCGCGCAGAAACCACAATGGATCCTGCATCTCCCGCATAGCGAATCGCATTGCGCAAGATATTGGCGAGGGAGCGAAACAGATAATCAGGGTGGGCCAATACCTCCAACTGCGCATCGATATGGGTGTCGATCCGCGCCTCATCTTTGGCTTCCCTTTGCAGGACCTGCCGTACCGTGTCAGCAACATTGACGCGAGTGAGCGGGGTGGTTGAAGCATTCATGCCTGCTTTGGAGAACGACAGTAGCTCGTTAATAAGCCCCGACATATTTTCGACTTCTTCCTGCACGCCCAGGACGTACGCCTTCTGGTTATCTTCCGCCCGTTGCTCCAAAACACCTAGCGCCACCTGAATGCGGGCGATGGGGGAGCAAAGCTCATGGGCAATGTCGCCAAGAAAGCGTCTCTGGCCGTGCACAAAACCAGAGAGGCGCTCCGCCATATCGTTGATTGCTCGGCTCAGTTGGCCGAGCTCGTCGCGGCGGTTGACGGACAGCCTGGTCGCAAACCGCCCTTGGGCGATGGCGCCTGTGGCACTGGTGAGCTGAGAAATGGAGCGCGTCAAACCTCGGATGAGAGGCAGCCAGCAGGCGACGGACAGGAGGATTACCACAATGACCACAGCGAGCCACGGTTTGTAGTCGAAAAGAAGGGGATTCGTCCACAACGATGAGAACGTCCAGACCAAGGCTCCGTGCATAGGCCTTGTCGCCGACTCGCCCCAGATCGGGACTCGAACGCCGACCCAGTAGCGGGTGGGGACACTGGTCTTGATAAGGAACACCGGCGGGGGCGGAGGCAGAAGCTCCAACTTGCGCGGCCCGGGACCGTGCGAACCTTCAGTTTCAAACGGCGGAGGCTGGTCCCGCCGAATCGTATCCAGCACGGTGGAGGGTAGGTTGATAGGCGGTCCCGCGAGTTGAGACCCATCGCTGCGGAAAAGGTAACACACGCCGTGATTGGCGGATGCGTATTGCGCCAGCAATCGGTTCCACTCTCCACGATTCGTCTCCGGCAATTCCAGGGCAATGAGACGAGAGATAGCGAGGATGCGATCGCGTCCGGGAGAGAGCAGCAGCGAGCTGAGATCAGCGCGATACTGCACTCGGACAAACACCACGAAAACCAGTCCGAGCAGCACGACATTCAGGAATGACAGCAGCAGTATCTTGACGGAGATTGAGGCGCGCGTCTTCATGGAAGTGCCTCCATTCCCGGTTTGCGCATCACGTAGCCGGCGCTGCGGACGGTAATGATGAAGCGTGGGGATTTGGGATCATCGCGGAGCTTCTTGCGAAGCGAAGAGATGTGAACGTCAATCGAGCGGTCGAAGACATCGAAATTGCGGTCGGCCACTTCGAGCAACAGTTGCTCGCGTGTTCTCACTCGTCCTGCGGCTTTGGCCAGCGAGAGCAGCAGATCAAACTCCACCGCTGTCAGTTGCAGCGGCTGATCGCCCAGCGCGGCCACGCGTGCTTCGGGATCCATGTGGAGGTCACCCACAACCACCTGCGGAGCCCGGGGTTCCTCTTGAATGCGTGCCAGGTTGGAGCGGCGAATTACGGCGCGAAGCCGAGCCAACAACTCGCGGGTTGAAAACGTCTTGGGCAGGTAGTCGTCCGCGCCCAGTTCAAGACCCACGATGCGATCCGATTCCTCGCCACGGCCGGTCAGCATTAATACCGGCACTGTGGACTTGGCGCGCAGTTCCCGCAGAACGTCGAAGCCGTTCATCCCGGGCAGCATCACATCGAGGATCACCGCCGAAAAAGGCTCTCCGAGCGCGGCTTCAAGACCCTCAGGCCCAGTGTGCGCCATGTGTACTTCGTAGCCCAACGGCTCCAGATAATCGCGGATAAGACGGCAGAGCTTGGCGTCATCATCCACCACAAGGATCCGAAGGCGCGAGTCCGAGGCATTGTCTGAACGAGGTGACATGGTTCATCCTGTTGCATTCTAACACCGCGGTCCCTGCGCCCCGGCCAACTTTTACCTAAGCTTTACAATTTTCCCCTTCCTCCCTCACACGCTCTTTACTTGAAAGTGTTGAACTGTGAGTGTTGGAGGATTGGAAAATGTTCGATTCTTGGAAGTGCTGGCGACGTGCGCTAATCGTGGTGTGGGTAGTGTTTGTTATCGTTGCCTCGAGCTTTGGGCAATCAGGCACGGGAGGCGTGCGAGGCCAGGTTACTGACCCCTCGGGGGCTGCTGTCCCGGCGATCGCGGTGGCCGCCGTTGGCCCGAATGGCGCCGCGCAACAGGTCCAGACCAACGAAGAGGGCCGTTACGCTTTTCAGAATCTGGCTCCCGGCACTTACACCCTACGGATCCAGGTAAAGGGTTTTGCCGATTTCAACAAGGCGGACGTTGTCGTCACCGCCGGCCAGGTTCGGGTGGTCGATGCGCAACTCGTGGTCGCACTGGAAAAGCAACAAGTCACCGTCACGGGCGGTACCACACAGGTCAGCGTCAGTTCGGAGAACAACGCCAGCGCGCTGGTGCTGAAGGACAAGGACCTGGATGCGCTTTCCGATGACCCCGACGAGTTGTCGTCGCAACTTCAGGCACTGGCGGGCCCTGCCGCCGGGCCGAATGGTGGGGAAATCTACATTGACGGATTCACGGGCGGCCAGCTTCCGACCAAATCCTCCATCCGGGAAATTCGCGTGAATCAGAATCCCTTCTCAGCGCAATATGACAAGCTTGGATACGGGCGCATTGAGATTTTCACCAAGCCGGGCACGGACAAGTGGCACGGGCAGGGAATGGGCATGTTTAATGACTCTGCTCTCAACTCGCGGAACCCCTTTGTGAGCCAGGAGCCGGGCTACCATCGAGAATTCATGGACGGAAGCCTGGGGGGGCCGCTCAACAAGAAGGCCTCTTTTTTTATCGATGGCGGGCGCCGGGATATGGCAGGGAACTCGATTGTCAGTGCGGTGGTCCTGGATCCGAATCTACAACAGACGGCGTTTAGCCAAGCAGTGCCCAATCCCAACACGAACATGAATCTGAGCTCCCGGGTGGATTACCAACTGACCTCGAACAACACCCTCACCGCGCGCTATCAATTCTTTGACGCCAACAGCAAGAACAACGGAATCGGCCAATTCGCCTTGGCAACGCAAGGCTACAACACCCAACAAAGCGAGCACAACATAGAGCTCAGCGACTCGCAGGTCATCAGCGCGCGCGCCGTTAACGATTTGCGGCTGGAGTATGCACATGACACAAATAATCAACTTCCCCTGAGCCAGGGCGCCACCATACAAGTTCAGGGAGCGTTCACGGGAGGGGGGACTTCCCAAGGCAAGCTCTTGGACACGCAGAACCACGTCGAGGTCCACAACCTCACTTCTATTACCAGTGGGAAACATTACTTTTCGTTCGGCGGAAGGGTGCGAGATGTGAACGAGTGGAATAGTTCCACCGGGAATTTCAACGGGACCTTCACCTTCGCATCGCTGGCGGCCTATCAATCCGCGGAGGCCGCCCTTTTGGCCTGTCAGAAGGCCGGGCAAAGCGCTTGCCAAGCCAGCGGCGCAAGTCAATTCTCGCTCACGGCCGGAAATCCCGTAGCGGCGGTCAATTGGATCGACTTGGGGCTCTACGCGGAAGATCAGTGGCGCCTGCGGTCGAATATGTCACTCAACATCGGACTCCGTTACGAGACGCAGAATTCCATTCACGATCGCAGCGACTTCGCCCCACGAGTGGGATTCGCCTGGGCGCTCGGCCATGGCAGTAGCTCGAAGACCGTCCTACGCACCGGTTTCGGCGTTTTCTACGACCGGTTTCAGGAAAGTCAGATTCTCCAAGCGAAGCATTTGAATGGCGTGAATCAGACGCAGTATATCGTTACGGATCCTGACTTCTTTCCCAACATTCCGCTCGCGAGCGAGCTCGCGAAGATGTCCGCGAACACCACAGCGAACACGACCTATCAGATCGATTCCAATTTGCGGGCGCCCTACACCGTCCAAGCCGCGGCGGGTGTGGAGCGGCAAGTCACGAAGAACGCCACGGTATCCGTCACCTATCTCAACTCGCACGGCGTCCATCAGTTCATGACCAGAAATATCAATGCGCCCCTTCCTGGCACATACGTTTCATGCTCCCCCGGGGATACCACCTGCACGCCATCCGCCGGCACACGACCCTACGGGGATGTTGGGAACATTTACCAATATGAGTCGGATGGCCTCTTCAATCAGAACCAGCTCATCACGAACGTCAATGTCCGTCGGGGCACAAAATTTTCCTTGTTCGGGTTTTATTCCCTGAACTTTGCTAAGAGCAACACATCGGGAATCAACTCCTTCCCTTCCAATTCTTATGATGTCGCGTTGGATTACGGCCGCGCCGCGTTTGACATCCGGCATCGTTTGTTCTTGGGAGGATCTTTTTCGCTTCCCAAAGGAATCCGGCTGAGCCCGTTCATGATGGCGAACTCGGGGACGCCGTTCAACATCACCACGGGCCAAGACAATAACGGCGATTCCATCTTTAACGATCGTCCCGCATACGCTCCCGCCGGAGCTACGGGAACAAACATCGTCAAGACCCAGTGGGGAACGTTTGATACCAATCCCCAAGCAGGCGAGACCATCATTCCTGTCAATCTTGGGACAGGGCCGGGGCAATTTTCCCTGAACCTCCGGCTGAGCAAGACGATCGGTCTTGGGCGGAAAACCGAGAGCAGAACTGTCGGAGGTCCGATGGGACCTCCGCCTGGCGGGGGACGAGGTGGACCGCCGGGAGGGGGTGGTGGCCCAGGCGGAGGTCTTGGCCCCGGAGGGCTGAGCAGCAGCGGCGGACGTGGCGGGCCCCCAGGACAGAATGTAAGTTATCGTTACAACCTGACCGTGGGCATCGGGGCAATGAACGCCTTCAACATTGTGAATTTAGGGGCGCCGGTTGGCCAACTTACTTCGCCGCTTTTTGGCAAGTCGAATTCGCTGGCAGGGGGCTTCGGCCCCCCAGGTGGTGGGAACCGCCGGATCGACTTCCAGGTGATGTTCAGTTTTTAGCTGCCCATCGCAAATGTCGGTTAACAAATGTAGGGGCGGTTCGCGAACCGCCCCTACATCCAGCAGCTTCCTCTCGCGCCACGAAGATCCTCACGACTGAATGTTCGCGGGCCGGGGCAAGCCCCGGCCCCACAGGACGCGTTTGGCTGCGGCGGCAGCGGCTTCGGCAGGGTACTGGCGCGAACTCGTCGGAACGTCTAAAATAGGTGCTCTTAGTTTGCCGTTTGCCTATTTGATAAGGAGACGTCTTTATGAAATCGAATTCTTCTCGCCGTGACTTCTTGTGTTCGGGATTGGCACTCCCCGTCGCCGGGCTGGCTTCCACCGTTGGCTTTGGCAAAGCAACTATCCAATCATCGTCGCCACCCTCGCTCGCCTCCGCACCGAAACTGGCTTATCGCGCCATCGGGAAAACCGGATTGAAAGTGACTTCAGTGGGGTTTGGCTGCATGGTTACGTCCGACGCCAGCGTCATCGAGCGCGCTTCGGATATCGGCATCAATTATTTCGATACGGCGCGTGGCTATCAGCATGGCAACAACGAACGGATGGTGGGCGCTGCGCTCAAGAAGAAACGCAAGGACCTCGTCCTGTCCAGCAAGTCCGGGGCACGCACCAAGGATGCCGCATTAAGCGATCTGGACACGAGCTTGCGTGAACTGGGCACCGACTTCCTCGACATCTGGTATCTGCATAGCCGAGACCACACGTCGGATGTTTTCGATGAACTGTTCGAGGCCCAGCAGATTGCCAAGCAGCAGGGGAAAATCCGCTTTGCCGGCCTCAGCACCCACAACGCGAAGGACATGATTCCATTCCTGGTCAAGAAAGGCGCCCTGGATGTTGTCCTGACCACCTACAACTTCACGATGGACAAAAGCATGGATGCGTTGATTGAGCAGGCCAGCAATGCCGGCATGGGCGTGGTCGCGATGAAGGTGATGGCGGGCGGCTTCCGCGCTGGGAATCCTCGCAGAGCATTTTATCCACAACTCACGAAAGATGGGGCCATGCTGGCCGCGCTGAAGTGGGTGCTGAAGAATCCGAAGGTAGACACGACCATTCCGAGCATGACCGACATGGACCAACTCGAAGAAAACCTGAAGGCTATGGCTGAGCCTTACTCTCCGGTCGAGGAGAAACTGCTGGCGCAGCGACTCGAGCAGATCGGCCCCCTCTATTGCAGAATGTGTGGGGACTGCGAAGGGAGTTGCCGGAAGGGCTTGCCGGTGGCCAACCTGCTGCGTTTTCTCACCTACGCCGAGGGTTACGGGCAATTCTCGCTGGGGCGCGAGCATTTCCTGGCCCTGCCCGCTGAGGTCACCTCCGTGCGCTGCCAGGATTGTGTAAGCTGCACCGTGGCCTGTCGATTTGGGGTGAAGGTTTCGAGCCGGCTGGCGCGGGCGCAGGAGTTGTTCGCTTGAAGTCTTTAAGATTAGCTCTGCTAATGCTGGCGGTCGCCTCCGTCGCGCCGGCGGCGGAGGTGGCGGACTGCCACTTGGTGGCGGGATGGGGACAGCAAGGCAGCGCGCGCCACTTCACCGCCGACAACCTGTTCGAGTATGTGGATGGGAACGCCGAAGGCTATCTTCTTTACGGCTTCGTTCAAATGCACGGGGTGACCTGCCAATCGGGGGGCGAATCCATCCTCGTCGATGTCTTCGAGATGACAGACGCCGACTCCGCTTACGGAGTCTTTACGGCGAATCTCGATCCCCACCTGCCTATCGAGAAGGTCGGCATGGGTGGCCAGATCATGCCGCGGCGGGCGCTTTTCTGCAAGGACAAGTATTACGTTGAGCTTGCTGCCAACTCCGAAAAAGGCCAGACGGCGGCGCTGCGGGCGTTTGTGAGAGAAGCCGAGAAACGCATACCGGGCCGCTCCACGCCCCCGGCGGCGCTCTCCTGGTTCCCCACAGAGAAGCTGGCTTCCGTGCGCTTGATTCCGGAGAGTGTCTTGGGGCTGCGCCTGCTGAAGCGCGGCTTCGTGGCCCACTACGAGCAGGGGCAGGCGTTTGTGGTAATGGAACAATCGCCGGAGTCCGCGGCTGCCGTCTTGAGCAAATTGCAGCAACGGTTCGGAGAAGCCGCGCCGGCCCAGGTCGCGGACGAAGCCTTCCAGGCTGATGACCAATACTTGGGCGGGATGTGCATCTTCCGCAAGGGCCGCTATATCGGCGGGTTCGCAAATATGCCGGACCCCAAAGACGCCACAACACAAGCCGTGTCGCTCGCAGACCATATACCCGGAATGTAGAGCCTAGTGAGCCTTGAGGGGGGCGCCAATCCCCAGCCGCGGTTCTTCATTCCCCACCTACCACCTACGACCTACCACGTACCTGCTAACACCATTTATTTTCAACAACATACCCGCATTATGCGTGTATCTCCTTTGTTTTCATAGACATTACCGCTTCGACCCCCAGTTTTCCACAGCGCTCCTTTGTTTTCAATGACATTCCCGCGTCGTTCCGTCAAAAAACGAGCTCGTTTTCAAGGTTGGCGGGCTTTCTTGAGCCCCAGGACAAATTGAGCAAATGATGCTGGGGCGCGCCGGCGGCAGGCAAGCCTTCGTCCCCCAGTCCCCACCCCCAGGCCCTGTCTTTCATTCCCCACATACCCCATACCACCTACCACCTACTACCTCTCTCCCTTGTTTTCAATGACATTCAAGCTTCGTTCCTTCAGTTTTTGAAATTACTGCTGTGCCATCGTCGTAGGGGCAATCCGCCAACTGGCGGATGGTTTCCCCAGGGCGGACACAAGGGCCGCCCCTACGACGCGATTTCTTCACAGCCCCTCGGCGAGGAGGGGGCCAGGGGGTGGTGAGTCCGCGTGGCCTCGAGTTTGTCAAGTGGGACACCACACTGCGCTCCCCCGGCTGCCGGAGCCTCGGACGGGATGCCCATTCCCAGAATCTTGTTGATGTTCTCCATTTCGGCGTCATCTCCTTGGTCGGCAGGCAAGGCTGGGAAGTCGCCGATTGGGAATTCTTTCCGCAGGGCGAGCAGTATCCTCACTTTGCGGTCAATGGAGCGGTCCAGAGCCGCCTCCTGGCGCAGCAGCATGCTCCACGTCTCCCCCTCCGGCGCAAGGCAGGCCTCCCGCTCTATCGCCACTCTCTCCTCGTTTGCCTTTTCCGCGTATGCGAATTCTTCCCGCACGCTGGCGATTTCCTCCTCCAGCAGACACAGAAGTTCCTGGCGCTCGGGCTCCCCCGGCGGCTCGCAGGCGGGGTCTTGCTTGCTTAGGAACTGCCGGAATTCCTCGTCCTCCTCTTGTCGCGCGGCGACGTACACAGGGTCGCTGAAACGGTGCAGCAGATTGAACATCAGCCCCTGTCGCCAGCCCATCATACCTCGGTAAAGAGGTTCCAGTACCGCGTACTGGCGTTGCCGGAAGGTGCGCTGCTTCACCTCGTCCTGTACGAGTTCAAGATAAGAAAGCATCTTTCTCAGCGTCACTCCTCGGTCTGTGGACTCCGACAGGTCGACATCAAACATCCCGTGCTGGGAGGCGGGGAAGGTGACCCGTGCCATCTCCTGCTGGCGGCGGTGTTGCCAGTCGTCGATCCCCTGCAAGGCTCGCCGCCTTAAGCCATCTTGCGCGCGCTCCAGCCTTTCGCGCCGCCAGTAGAGCTTGGCCAGGTCGTCCACCTGCTTCTCCCAGAGCGCATCGCCGGGGCCGAAGGCGGTCATGAGCTCCTGCTTAAGCGAATCGAATTTTTCCGGGTCTTCGCCCAGGGCCAGCATGACTTGGTGGTGGTTTTCGGGCGCGGCGTAGTGGCCTTGTTTCAAGGCATTCAATTTCGAGTTCTGCTTTCCGGCCGGGCTGCGCGGTCCGGTGGAGCGCCGGGCGTTGCTCCGTTTCGCGGCGAGCAGTTCGGGGGTAAGTCGTGGTGATTTACGTAAGGACATGGTTCCTCCTGTGCGGGTTGTCGGATTACCGAGGAAAGGACTTCCTCGGGGATTGAGGTTCTCACAAAGATAGGCTACCACAAGGGGAAGGGCTTGTCAAGAGAAATATGTTCACGGGTGTAGCCCAGGGAGAACGGAATTGTATCATTGATTCATTGGGTCACTGAGTCATTGAAGAACCGCTGACGGCTTGGTCTTTCAATGGGTCAATGAGTCAATGCTGACTCCTGGCAATAGACAATCCCTAGTATTGAACATATAATTTCGACAGGGCCCAATTGGAAAGTTGGAAGCGGTTAGCGGACCTGCGTCCTTTGCAGGGTTGCGGCTTTGGGAGATTCAAGTTGGGAAAAGCCGCAGAGTTCGAAAAGCACGAAGTCCGCGGAGGGGAGGGCGATCCCGCAGAACCGGACAGCCGTGAGACGACCTCCCTAATTGTTCCGACAGAGGGTTGGGAGCCGCTTTTTCGGCGGTCCCGCTCTGCAGGATCGCGCTTCCGGCGGCCAGGCGAAAAACGGCAGAGCGTGGTGAGAAATCCGCTTTAGCGATCCACCGATCGCTACACTCACTTTCATAACCGACATTTCCAGCCGGATGGTTTCTAAGCTCACCTGTAGATGTTATGCTCGCTCGAGGTCAGCACGTCGCGGGATTCTGGAAATCTCTGGAAATGAGATGTGTCGTTCGAATAATCTCACGCGCAAGGGATTCGACATGTTCGTAAGGGATTTCGGTTGTCGAGCCACGGACGGAAACGGATGCAACTACATTGCCGATATGGCTAAAGACTGGGGCGGCCAAAGCTCTGATACCAAGAATGTGCTCCTCATCATTTAATGCATATCCCTTTTTTCGGATGTCTGCCAAATGCTCTTTTAGCTTGTCGAGGTTTGAAATGGTTTTTGAATTGAATCTTGCCAACTTCAGGTTTAGAAAGAGGTTATCGACCTCTTCGTCTGTCAGCCAAGCAATTAGTGCCTTCCCTTGCGCTGTGCAGTGCAAGTCAAAATGATGGCCCACCCATGAACCACCCCATCGGTCGATCGGCCACGCGGCTTTGTCAATGACCACCCCTTCGCCAGCCTTGAGGACCGCAGTCTGAACTGTCATTCTTAGTGCAGCAGAAAGCCCACGGATGTGCTGGGCGGAAGCCCGCTTCAGTCCTTCCTCCACGGAAGTCACTCCATGGAAGTCAAAAACGCGGAGCCCTGAAGCATACTGCCGACTTCCCGGGATCCGCTGCATGTAACCGCGGGCGATGAGCGTTTGAATCAAGTAGTACGCGCTGCTTTTGGGGATTCCAAGTCTCCGGCAGACTTCAGTCAAAGTAAGCGGGTGTCCAATTCGGTCCAGCGTCTCCAAAAGGTCAAATGCGCGTTCGACTGCGTGGACTCTCAATTCAATCGGCAAGCTGCCGGGAATAAAACCAGTGTCGCTCATAGTCATCTCCACGCCTCGAAGGTGCGAGGAACGGGTCTTGAATATTGGGGGAGCACTCCCGGGAATAGAAAAGAGACTCGAGGGGGAATGACCCCCCTCTTTCCCATGCGGGTCAATAGCAATTCTTAACCTGACCCGCTGCCCCCGCTTTTCTCAATTCTAGTGGACTTTTACGCCTCTTGCTCTTAAACGTCAATTTGTTTCAGCTATATGAACAAAACCAATGGCCGCTAACTACGATTCGACCAGGACGCCTGCAACGAGTGCATGCGCCCGGTTCGCACTCCGGTTGCCCAAGGCTTAAGACCTGAAAGGCACGCAAAATGGGAATGGCGGTTTGATCAGATTCATCCCGCATAACGCAACTTCCGGGGGAGCATCACCCGTTCCCTGTGGGTAACCTCTGTTTAGCGTCAAACCCTTTCAGCCTATTGAACGCATTTTAGACGCCGGTTCCATGTCTTTCCTAAGAATGCATATCCCTGTAAATAAGGCAATTAATTGATAAGATTTAGAGGAAACGGCCAATAAGCATGGCTATCTCAAGACCTTGTTTTTTAGGACGGTGTGAGGGAATAGGTTCTGCCAATATACTGGGCGGGGTCTGGGGTCCGTTGTGAATTCTGCTGACGACTATTCCCGTGGCGTTAGCACCGGAACCGAAGGAGCAGCTTATGCCCAAATATTCTTATAACGTCCGTTGTGTCTATAGGCTGGCATTTTGCATTCTTGTCCTTGGTTTATTTACCCTGTCCCCGGACGTTCACGCCTTGCAACCACCGGGAAGCGGGCACGAACAGACCGAGATCACATGGCAAATGAAACCACGCCCGTCTCTGCGAGTCGTTTCAGGCAATCTTGTCTATGAAGAACAGCTTCTGGATGGTGGATTGCGGACCAAATTCTGGTCACCTCATGGACTGATTAAACCAGACGCCGACGTTGAGCCTGGTTCGGAGGGCGGGGAATTACCTTCGCTGGACGAGCCGATCGCTTGCTCGTTCGGGTTGTCAGTTGACGGGCAAGAGCTTTGGGATGGATGGGAATGGAAATCCGCGCAGGAAGTTCCCTGCGGACGGGTGGGTTGTCGTCATGTATTTGTCGAACTGGTGAGTACAATCCGGCCCATCCGCGTGAGAGTCCATACCGAAGCCGACGGCCACCCATTTCTGAAGCGCTGGCTGGAAATCATCAATGATGGAAACAAGGCCGCGGCAATCGGAGCAGTCTATCCGATGTCCGGCTATTTGTTCCAGGGAACCCGGCTCAGGGAAAATCTTCCGGCCGGCGACAGTGGGGTGTTCACGGTTCTTCGTCCTGCCAGTTTTGAACCTCAGCGTGAGGCTGATTTTCGTTGGGTGACTCTTCCCCAGGGCGATTACCGTTACGGAAATTCTAAATACGGAATGCCCTTCACGGTGGTTCGAAACCAAGTAACGGGTGAGTCGTTCCTAATTCACTTCGGATGGTCAGGGAGCTATGCTTTCCAGTTTTACAACGATCGCAAGCTCGGAAGCGATTCCGCCTCGCTTTATTTCCGTGTTGGACTAGACGGACCTGGACCGTTCAGGGTTTTGCAGGCAGGTGAGGCAGTGACCACACCTTCCGTTTACGTGGGGCACGTATTTGATGACCTTGACGGCGGGGTACAAGCGTTACACCAATATTTGCGAAGTTCGGTACTTCCCTCCCTACCCGATCAGAAACTCCCTCCCGTCGAAATCAACTCCTGGGGCTTTGTTGGCCAGAACATTTCAGAAGAAACCCTCAAGTCAGTCATCGATACGGCGGCGGATGTAGGAGCAGAATTGTTCACGATCGATGCCGGGTGGTATGGCGATGCGGGTAGCCCCTGGTGGGAACGTGCCGGGGACTGGACGACGGGTTCCAGGCTGCCCCATGGCCTGGAACCGATCTTCGACTACGCTCGAAAAAAAGGTCTGATGTGCGGATTGTGGGTGGATATTGAGAGGATTGGAACGGGAAGCGAACTTCGTAAGAAACACCCCGACTGGGTCGCCAAACGGCATGGGTCAAGCGACGATCAGACGATATTGGATTTTACCAACCCCGAAGTCGTCAAGTTTGCAGAGGAAACCCTGGCCGGACTGATTGAACGCTATCATCTCGATACCTTTCGATTGGACTTCAACGCGGAAATGGGTCGTGGTGGAACACAAAACAGCAGGGACGGCTTTGAAGAAAACAGTTGCTGGCGGCATTACGAAGCTGTTTACGCTATGTACGGACGACTTCGCAAGCGCTTTCCTCATTTGATGATGGAGAATTGCGCCGGCGGCGGGGGAAGGAACGACCTGGGTATGTTACAGAATTTCAATTGGGCCCAGGTCTCTGATGAGTGGGGCGCAGTGCGAACGCTGAAGATCATAAACGGCTTCACCCTGGCTTTGCCACCTGAGTACGCTTTGAGCTATGTGGGTTTTATGAGTAGCGAGAATTACCGTTATGGGGATACGGACTTTCGTCTGCGCGGCCAGATGTTCGGACACTTGTGTCTGGGGGGCGTTGCTCCAGATTTGAAGTCATTTCCTGCTGATTATCGCGCCCGCCTTAAACATGACGTGGAGCTCTACAAGACGTTCATACGCCCGATCCTGCCAAGCGCTCTTGTTTACCACCACACGCCCATTCTTCCCAACACGGAGCCGGGCGATTGGGTTGTCCTGGAGCATGTCAAACCGGATCGTACTCGTGGTTACTCAGGAATATTCCGCCTCGCTGGCGCAACTGAGGATCACTACTTGTTCCGGCCGCGTGGCCTGGATGCCTCCAAGACCTATAAAGTGACCTTCGACAACAACCAGGAAGTGGTTTACGCAAGCGGGTTTGAACTGCAACGAAGTGGCATCAGGGTTGAAATTGCACAGCCACTGCACTCCGAGCTATTGCTCTTTGAAGAGAAGGCCAACCAGCCTTAGTAAGGAGCTTTCCTTAGCTTTTCGATTTCGTTTCGAAGATTTTGGATTTGTTCGTCAGATTCCAGTACGCCCACTTCCAAGTCATAAGAGCGCTTTTCACCCGGGCTCAGCACAATCACTTGACCAGAGGATCGCGCTTGCTCCCGGCCAAAGCTGTTCGTACAGGGTTCGATGCCGAGGGCGTATTGGCCTTCACCCATCATGCGCCACTCGATATACTTTGGCAGGTTCTTGGATTGGTATTTGACGTACGCTCCCAGGCCCCCCGTGCCGAGATTTGGATTCACCACAGCAACTGGCACGCGGCCTTCACCATCCGCGATCATGGTGTGCTCGAATGTTTGTTGCACCCAGTTCCTCTGGGGAGAAATGAATTGGCAGTAGTCTTCGGGCCGGCCGGGGTCCGCCTTGCCGAAGAGCACTCGTGGCGGCCCCGCGAAGGGGGCAATAAATTCCGAACCTTCATCTACAATCGGAAAACCCAAATTCAAGTGATAAAGAAGCATATGGACGGTGGGCAAGAAGCCTGCATTCTCAATTTCATCATGGATGAAGAATCGTGATTCACCCAAACGAGCCGTGTAGCGGCGCGTCAAGATCAGGTTTTCGCCGTAAGCTTGGGCCTGGACCACTTGCCCTTCTGCCTCCAGCACGCACTGGTCATCCTCCCAGCGTTCGCCATAACATCTCAACTGGCCAGGGATCAACGCCATGCGATCGTGAACTCCATAGCGTTCAGTTGGTCGAGCGGGGAAGTTATAATGCCCCACCGAGTCGGTCTCCGGGTTTCCGATATGAGTCATCCCACAGGAGTTACAGAAACCGCCAAGCGCTGCCCGCAACCATCCGAATTCAGTCTGCTGCTCAAAATACCAAGGCCCTGGCAGCTTCGAGGGGGGAAACCAGGCAAGTGACGCTCCTTGATATTCACAATAGGACACGTCCATTCCACGTTCGACCGCTACCTTGAAGATGAATCCCGTTCCAGTCCGAAATTCCAGGAATCGGACCCCACGTGAGGGGCCATCCTCCGAGGAAAAGAGCTGAACTCCCCCAATTTGGTAGATGTGCCCGACGCGCCGTAGCAGTTCAGCTCTGGAAAAATTTCGTCCAAATAGACTCGGCATCTTAGGTTACCTCTGGCGTTCGTGAAAAGTTCAGTTCGAAACACAAAGGGGGCGGCATGGCTATAGCCAGAAATCGTTTCATTCATGGCCGGTGCTATCCTTCGGCCCCGTGCAGCCACGAAAGGAGTTCCTTGTCGGCCGACAGGGGGTCCAGGGGGAGGTGAACCGCATCGCGCCGGGACAGCGAAAGATGGCATGCCACGCTGAGCTCCAAGGCCCGATACCCATCCCATCCCGTTACGAGCGGCTTCTCAATACCACGAAGAGCCTGTAAGAAGTTTTCCAGCAGTCCCACGAATCCACCGAACTCTTCGTCGAACAGAAGGGTATTCGGGATGACGGGTTTCCACACCTTGGTGGGACCTTCTTCGCTATCGTGCAGGACTAATTCGTATTGATCCTCCACTGAAAGCCAAGCGCGATTGCCGTAAACCTCGACCCGTTCCCAGGGTTTGAAGCTCAAAGCAGAACAACTCGAGTAAATGGCTCCCACGGCCCCGGATTTAAATTCGAAGCTTGCAACCAGATTGTCAAGGGGGTAAGGGCGCCGATTTCTCTGATATTTGTTGATACCGATCGCCCTAACGACCGAGACGTCGCCCATGAAATAGCGGGTCAGGTCAAACAGGTGAATCGTGCCGGACTCGAGCAAATCAACATAGTCGTAACCAAGGTTGAATTTGGCGGCAAATAGAGCGGGGCTTGAAACAGGTCCAGTGGCGATCAGGCTCTTCGCCCGCCGGTACGGGGCAGAATAACGCTTCGTCGCCACGGTCATGAGGGTTAAGCCCTTCTCATCGGCGAGGCGGCACATCTTTTCAGCCTCAGCGAGCGACCGGCAAATCGGCTTTTCCACCAAGACGTGACGACCGGCCTCGAGGCTGGCGATCGTGTGCTCTGCGTGCAAGTTGTCGGGGCTTAGAACCAGCACGCCGTCGGCATCTTCCTCAGCCAGCATCTGGCGATAATCGTGATACCATCGAGCACCCGAAATCTGTTGAACCTTTTTCCCATGATCTTCCCGCGGCTCGGCAAATGCCACTAGTTGGACCGGTTCCCACATGACTTGGAGACGACTAACGGCCGGTAAGTATTTCGATTGGGCAACGCCTCCCATGCCTATGACCAAGAGAGGCACCTTCTTCCGAGCGGCCCGTTCTTCATCGAAGCCGACACCGTAAACGTCCATCAGTTCGAACGCCTTCCGGGCCGGTGTATGTCCGTAGGTCTCTTCCAACACTGGACCATTCCTCCCGACCCCCATGCTATCAGAGGGTTCCAAATGGCGCTCATGTTTCACCAGCCGTCCGCCGGTCTTCGCCAACCACTGCTGCAAACTCGTCAGCGACCAGTTCCTGATCCTATTTGGCAACGCCAATCGTCGCCAGAGGTTCCCTAGGTTATAGGC
>Ga0326728_10005688_pt1 | contig 34536 bp, 24 predicted proteins | sample MB3enrmetagenome_FD_207602 | JGI IMG/M metagenome (GOLD analysis project Ga0326728, IMG submission 207602) | Lab enriched peat soil microbial communities from McLean, Ithaca, NY, United States - MB31MN | ecosystem: Environmental > Terrestrial > Soil > Wetlands > Peat | place: USA: New York...
GACGTTTACTTGCATCCAACTGGCCAAAGTTTCCGCGTTCCTAACAGCAAAGAAGGCATCCGGCGCCTGCGCGAGGAGCTGGGCTGCACCAAGGTGGCGCTCGTCATCGTAGAGGCAACCGGCAAGCTGCACCGGCTTATGCACCGCATGCTCAGCCAGGCGGGCTATCCGGTTGCCGCCGTCAATCCCTCGCGTCCGCGCGAGTTCGCCAAGGCAATCGGGCAGCTTGCCAAGACCGATAAGATCGACGCGCGGCTTCTGGCGCTTTATGGCGCCTGCCTCAGCCCCAGGGCCACGCCCGCCCCGGCCGAGACCGTGGCGGAGCTTCAGGAGCTGGTCTTGGCCAGGCAGGCCGTCAAGGACGATGAAACCGCGCTCAAGAACCGTTATGGCGCCGCTGAAAGCGAAGTTCTCAAGCGGCTTCTTAAGCGTCAGCTTAGAACTTGCGAGCGGGCGGCCGCGGAGCTGGAGGCGGTCATCGCGGCTCTTATCGGGAGCGATCCCGTCCTGAAAAGCCGCTACGATATTCTCCTGTCGATCGTGGGCGTTGGGCCTGCCACTGCCGCAACCCTTGCCGCCTGCCTGCCAGAGCTTGGGCTGCTTCCTGCTGGGAAAGCCGCGGCTCTTGTGGGGGTCGTCCCCTTCAATGCCGATTCTGGAGACGGCCAGGGCTTGCGCAAAATCCAAGGCGGCCGCGCCCATGTCAGGCGGGCACTTTACATGGCGGCCGTCACCGCCGCCCGCTGCAACCCAGACCTGAAAGCCTTCTACGGCAGATTGATCACCAAAGGCAAAGAGGCCAAGCTCGCCTTGACAGCCGTCATGCGCAAACTCGTGATCCTTGCCAGTGCTCTCATTCGCGAAAATCGGACATGGACCGCTAAACATGCTTGACCTTAGACACAGATGCTCCCATCGGGAGAGGGAACGTTATGGACGCAGGGGCACCGCAAGACCTAAAAGCCGGAGAGCGTGGTTAACGCGGGAATGGTAAACGAACGCAGATTCGCATACCTAACCACCGCAAAATGCGCGATTTTTCACGATTTCACCCCTAAAAGCGGACTCGAAAAAGTCCGTTAAATATATTTCCAGCTTGAAATTAACCCTATCATGGCGCTTGCGCCTTCGCGCGGCGCGCCGTCAGACCTCCTTTTTTGGTGTATTATCAATGCCGTAGAGCGCTTAACGCTTTAGCAAGGCGCTTTCTCCTAGCCTAGCGGCGTAAAGAACTGCCAGTAGCGCGGGCGAAGCGGCCATGAAAACTCAGTCCGGCATTAAAGCGCGGGCGGCGAACCCGAATAATGCACCGCAAGCCAGACCGTGGCTTCGTTGGGGCTCGTCCAATCGACGCGGTGGCGTGCATGCGCGGGGATGAAGACGTAATCGCCGGGGCCGAGCGGGCGGGCATCGGCCTCGCCTTCGAAGCGCAGGCGCGCCGCCCCCGAAAGAACGATCGCCCACTCGTCCCAAGGTTGGTCGTACCAGAAGCCTGGCGGGCTCGCCTGCCCGGTTGAAACGATGCGCTCGATCTTGACGCCCGGGCGGGTCAAAAGCTCATTTGTCTGCTCGCCCCCGGAGGAAGGCGGCGCTGGCAACCCGGCAAATATGTTGCCTGCCGCTGCCATCAGCCGGCGTCCAGATCGAGCCGGTGGCGCAGCTCGGCGGCCACAAGCGGCAGCATGACGGGCTTCGTGAAGCTTGGCACCCCTTCGAAAACCGCCGGGAGCTGCCCTTGCGCATAGCCTGTGATCGTCACGAAGGGTATGGACCTGGCCCTGAGCCCGTGCGCAACGGGCTCCGAGGTTTCGCCGCGTAAGTTGATGTCGAGCACGGCCGCATCGCAGCCGCGCGTTTCGAGAAGCGACAGCGCCTGCTCCACGGACATTGCCGGTCCGACGGCCTCGAAGCCAGCATCTTCAAGGCCCTGCCCAAGCTCGAGTGCGAGCAGAGCGTTGTCCTCCACGATCAGGATGCGTTTACCCATAGCTACCCCCCTTATCCCTATAGCTTCGCGGTCCCAGCGCGCTCACCTAGGATTTCTAAAGCTCTCTCTGCCGGACAGCCGAGGCGCCAGCGCACGCCCTGCGGCGTATAATCCAGCTCGACATCGGCATCGAGCTCCATGCGAGGTATAAGCTCGATGACGGTCGTGCCGAAGCCGGAGCGCGTAGGCTTCGATACCGCCGGACCGCCATGCTCAGTCCAAGTCAGCTCCAGCCGTTCGGCGCCCGCCTCCCCGCGGCCCAGCCGCCACTCGATCTCGATGACGCCCGTGGCGCAGGAAAGCGCACCATATTTGCCGGCGTTGGTCGCCAGCTCGTGCAACGCCATGCCGATCACTTGCGCCGCCGAAGCCGACAGCTTCAAGGGCGGTCCAAAGAGCTTGATCCTGTCATCGATCAGCTCCTCGAAATGGGAAAGCTGCGACCGGGCCAGCGCGCCCATCTCGACGCCTTGCCAGCCGCTGCTGACGAGCAAGTCCTGGCTCGCAGCGAGCGCCGAGAGCCGGTCCGAGAAGCGTTTCATGAACTCGCGATGATCGGGCGCCGCCGTCCGCGAAGCGATCGCCTGGACAAGCGCGAGCATGTTCTTGGACCGGTGATTGACCTCGCGCAGCAAGAGCTGAACCTTCTCGTCATGCCGTTTGCGCTCCGTGATGTCGCGAACGATCGTGGAGACGCCGGTAACCTTGCCGGCCGGGTCGCGTATCGGAGAGGTACTCACCGACACCTCTATCGGCCGGCCGCTTTTGTGCAGCCGCACAGTTTCATAAATCTCAAGCTCCCCTCCAGCTGCTGCGCGTGCGAGAATCTCATCCTCCTCGCTCTGGAGGGCTGCAGGAATGAAGCGACGGATCGACTTGCCTACCATCTCCTCGCCCGTGTAGCCGAACAAGCGCTCCGCACCCTCGTTCCAACTGGTTACGGTTCCATCTAATGTCTTGCCTATGATGGCATCCGAAGAAGAGGTCACGATCGCGGCGAGTTGCGCTGTGGCTTCCTCCGCCCGCTTGCGGTCGGTAATATCGAGGCAAGCGCCGACGATCCGGAATGGCACGCGGCCGCCGGGTTCGTCCCTGAAGTCCACACGCCCGTTCCACGTCATCCAGCGGACCTCCCCGCCCGGACGCACGAAGCGGAAATCCATTCTTATTTGACCGCCGCCAGCTCCGGCGATACCGGCTTCGTACTGTGCCCGCACCCTTGGAAAATCCTCCCTGTACACCCGCGCGAACGCATTCTCGATAGCGGTTGACATGGTCTCCGGAAACCCAAGCATGGCTGCAAGCTCGGGCGAGTAGAGCGCGAGATTAGTTTTGAGATCGACCGTGAAGGTGCCTATGCCTGCCGCTTCGTTCGAGAGGCGCAGTCTCTCCTCGCTCTCGCGCAGCGCGGCCTGCGCTGCTTTTTGCCCGCTAATGTCGCGCACGACATACACCCCGCCGCTGCTGCCGGTTTCCTGCTCCAGCGGCGCGTAGGAGCACGACACTTCGATCCGCGAACCGTCTTTGTGGAAGAAAACATCCTCGTGATTGCGCACCGTCGTGCCCGTCTTCTGGAACTTCGACATTGGACAATCGTCCACCGGGTACGCCCTTCCGTCCGCATAATGGTGGTGGAGCAGTTCGTGGAGTCCGCGGCCCAGCATCTCGCCTTGCTCGAACCCGAAGCTTCGCTCGGCCTCCGGATTGGAATAGGTGATGTGGCCCTCCCCGTCCGTAAGGAAAATGGCGTCGGCTGCCCGGTCGCCCATGAGTTGCATGAGCCGCTGCAGCCGGAGCAGCTCCTCTTCCGCCAATTTCCTATCGGAGATATCCTGAACCGTGCCGAATCCGCCAACCAGCTTGCCGCCGCCGAACTCCAGCTCGGCCCGCTCGCGGACCCATTTCGTTCGGTTTTTCACGACGATGCGGTGCTCTATGTCGTAGGGTGCACCTGCAAGAGCGGCCGCCCACGTGCGATCCACATACTCGCGGTCATCGGGATGAACCGCGCCAAGGAAGCTGTCATAGGTGAGCGGCGTTCCCTCGGCGAGGCCGAACATCCGGTACGTTTCGGCAGACCAGGTCAGCTTGTTGCTGTTCAGGTCGAGCCGCCAGCTGCCGGTGCGGGCGACGGCTTGCGCGCGGTTCAGGTCTTCGCGGCTCTCTCGCAACGCCCGCTCGGCCTCGACACGCGCGGTCACATCCTCGGTGAAGATTACAATGCCGCCGATGTTCCCGTTCGCGGCCCGCCATGGCCTCACCTCCCACCGGAGCCACTGCGTCTGTCCCCCCGGGCGCACAACCGGATCCCCATCGCCGCTTATCACCTCGCCGGCCAACGCCCGGCGCTGCACGCCGTGCCAGCTTTCCGGAACGTCGGGAAACAACTCGTAATGCGACCGGCCGATGAGTCCCCGGTGATTGAGCTTGTAACTTGTTATCCAGCGCTGGCTCGCCGCGAGATACCGCATCTCCGTGTCGAACATGGCAATCGCCACCGGTGCCTGCTCGACGAACAAGCGCATCTGCCCGGCGCTTTCCTTCAGCGCCGCCATCGACTTTTGCTCGGTGATGTCGCGCACGGCGCCGGCGAGCCGCCGCAGCCCGATAGAGCCGCTCCCGGCCGCGCGTCCCATGACGTGCAGCCAATGCACGCTCCCGTCCGCCCAAACGGCCCTGAATTCCCCGTCGAGGTCGCCCCCCTCTGCAACCAGCTGACGGAACTGCGCCAGGCACAGTTGGCGGTCGGCCGGATGCAAAGCGCTAGAAACAGCCTCGAGCGATACCGGCAAGTTGTATGGCAGCCCGAAACACTGCCGCGCCTTTAGCGATGCTTCGAACGCGCCGCTTTGCGGATCGAGCTCCCAAGTACCGAGTTTTCCGGCATCGATGCTAAGCTTGAGACGGGCCTCGTTCCCGCGGGCGACCAGCTCGGCATTTCTCCGCTCGGCGATGAGAGCCGCGATGGCCAGCGCGACGAAAGACATGGCAAGCATGGAGTATTGCGCGGCGAGCACCCGGTCGGTCAGGGTGAACGCCGTGCCGGCAAAGCGGTCGTGCCCGGTTAAGATCGATCCGAGGGTGGACAGCCCGAGAACCAGCGTTCCTCCCGCAGCGAAAAGCGGGCCGCAGCGAAGCGCAAGCCATAGGAGAAGAGGCATCTGCACCGTGAGCGGAACCATTTGCATCCAGTGGCCATACCCACCCGAAAGCAGTCCGAAAGCATACATCGTGACGAGCGCGTGCAAAAAAAGCACGCCGGTTCCTTCGGCAAGCTCGCTCCATGGCGGAAGACTACGCACCGCCGCCGCGATCCCAAGCAGAAACGGCGCCACCATGACGATGCCGGCGATGTTCGACCATACGAGCCTGCCCCACAGCGTTGCGAAGCCGGCCTCCGGCCGACCGGCGAGCCAAAGCAATAGCGCAGTGACAGCCTCCCAGACAGCGGTGCCGATGCCAGCGGCGGCGAAAAGCCCGAACACGGCCGCCAGCCGGTCGAGCACGAAAGGACCCCTGAACCAGCGCTCAATCAGCGCCGTCACCAGCAGCGCCTCACCGGTGTTGCCAAGCGCGAACGCAAAAGATGCGAGGCCGCCGCGGCCATCAAGCCCATTAGCTACAAAGCTTGCGGCGGCAACGGCCACCGCGATGGGAAGGCGCGCGCTTCTGCCAAGAACGAGCATGGCTCCGACCGCCACCCCGCAGGCCGGCCAAAATTGCGCTAGGCCCTCCGCTGTTGTAAGCGGCAGGGTCAGCCAGGCTGCTAGGAAATACAGTAAGCCGACCGCGGCTGCCCATTCGAAAGCGCCTGGACTGCCCTGGCGCGGTTCGTGCCTCAGCACCATCCGCGGACTTGCCCTACCCTGTAACTCGAAAAGCATGTCCTCGCTCGTACTTGCGACGCTTCACACTACAATGACGCCCCTTCGCGGGCAACTATACGTGGACTGAGCTTCGTTACCTAAGGCTTAACGAAGATACGCCAGGGCCAAGACTCTCCAAGCTACGCCGCCCTTTTTTCCCGGTCCGGCCAGGTTTCCGCTGGGCTCAGGTGCATTTAATGCTAGTAAAGCTTGGCAAAACGGACCGGGGAAGCTTAGCCTTTGCCGCCCCGCCCAAGCATGCATTACCAGGACTTCAGGGGGCCAGGTCAATATCTAGGGAGCTTTACAGTCACGGCAACACCCGCCCGGACGGCGCCGCAGCTTTTCCTTCGGTGCGCTTCGAACAAGCGCGGCCTCCGGGCAAAGCCGAATGTCTAGGAGCCAATTTATATCAAGTGTCATAAACGCTGACACTTATGGTGCGACAAAACGCGCCACTAGCGCCATGAAAGCGCTGGCTGGACTATCCTTACATATCGGAACTCGGGTCTTGAAATTGTTTCGGCTTGTGCAGGACAGACGCTAAGCGAAACGTCTAAGCGTTCTGCTTTGCGAGCCGCCTTGCCTGCGATTGCATGAAACCGTGCAAGCGCCTCGCAACGAAGCCATTGAGGCGGCTATGAGGCCGAAGCCCAACGATCTTGAACAGCATCGCGCAAATACGCTCCACGAGGTAGGGCTGGTACAAGGGATAGGCACGCCGGGCATAAGCGCGGTTGTAGCGTTTCCGGTCGAAAGGCCCCTCAACACCGTTTGCCGCGTAATAGGCATAGGCTAGCTCGTCGTCCTGGGATTCGGCGACCCGGCCCGCGACGACGCGAACGCGGCCGGCCAGCCCAATGCGCTCTTTCTCAAAATAGCGTTTCGACAACTCGTAGAACGCCTTGTAATGGCGCAGTTCATCGGCGGCGATACGTGCCAGCAGGTCTCGCAGAACAGGCTCGCGGGTTGCCTCGCGAATAGCGGTGTAATGCGAGCTCGTCCCTGTCTCCACAACGCAACGTGCCAGCAATTCACCGGTGAGCGACCCCCTGACGGAGCGCTCGACATCGACGGGCACGTGGAATCCATCCTTGAACCGCTTGAAGCTTGCCTCGTGGTCGAAATCGCGGTCCGCGAGCTTTGCCCAGCGGCCCAGCGTCTGCCCATGCTGGACCTCCGACTCGGCCCACTTTAAAGCGAGTGCCTGGAAAGCGGGATCGCCGGCGAACACTTTGCTGAGATACGCGGCATATTCCCTTGCATTGTATTCGACCATGCTGGCCGCCTTCACCAGCTTCACGATATCCGGGTCCACAAGAGAAGGCTCAAAGCGGTCCCAGGCAATATCGCTGGGCGTCCAATTCGACATCGTCATCCACAGCGCCATTTTGCCCCCGTCTCCTCTCAGGCCGCCCGCGTCTTCGTTTGAACCGGATAGCGTTTCATTCGGCTTCAGCCGCCGAAAAGCGGCGGCAAGCTCACCGTCAGGCCATCGAGGCCGTCCGAAACCGCAACCTGGCAGCCAAGCCGGGAGGTCGGCGTGAGCCCGAATGCGAGATCGAGCATTTCCTCCTCGTCCTTACGCGCCGCCGGAAGACGCCCGTAATCGGAAGGCGCGACGATAACGTGACATGTTCCGCAACAAAGTGCGCCTCCGCAGGCGCCTTCAATCGCGATGCCGAACCGGCGGGCGACCGAGAGAAGCGTTTCGCCGCTCCTCGCTACCAAATCGTGCCGAACCCCCGACCGGTCGATAAAGGTCACTCTTGGCATGGCGATTTTACCTCGGAGATCCCCGCTTAGAAAGCCGTCTCATCCGGCTTTGGTTCTTCCAATCTTGAGAAATCCCATCCCCCAAGAAGCCAGCGGTTGACTTCCAAAAAAGAGATCCCAGCAGAAATTAGGTTTTCCAATGCCGCTACGCCGTACTTTGCGAAGCTTGCGCGACGGCCTTCTTAGCAAACTAAAACGCAAGGTTTGGAATGTATTTGTCGCAATTTCCTGCCGCCACCGGAACCTGCGAATTTGAAATACAAGTTCGCGGGAGTTGCGCCGCTTTCCAGACATGAAGCCGGGGCGCGCGCCTTCAGGCGGGTTCGTCTTCAAATATGGCGGCAACCGGCTCCCTGCCTGCTTCTTGCCGCGCCCGGTACATGCCCGGACAGTTGAAACTCCAGGCCAGCTGACCGTCCGGCGTGAGCGCGATGGCACCGCCGCTGCCTCCCAGCGCTGTCAGGCGCTTCTCAATCACCTCGTCTAAAGCGGCCGTCAGCGTCATGCCTTTGTATTCGACAAGCGCGCAGATGTCGCGGGCGGCGGCCAGACGGATGAAGTACTCCCCAATGCCGGTGGCGGAAACGGCGCAGGATCGGACGGAAGCGTAGGTCCCGGCCCCAATGAGCGGGGAATCTCCGATCCGGCCGCTCAGCATGGCTGTAGTCCCGCCGGTCGAGGTGCCGGCTGCAACGCCGCCTTGGACGTCGCGCGCGACAGCACCCACAGTGCCGCAGCTCGCATCGCCCGGGGAAAGCGGGGGAAGGACCGGGCCGGCGGGCTCAGGCGGTACGCCAGCTGGCCGGGGAGGGACCGGCCGCCCGGCCTTTTGCAACGCGCGTTTTAATTCCTGCCAGCGCCTTTCGGTAAAAAACCACGCCGGCTCGACCTGCTCGATGCCGAGCCTGGCGGCAAATTCAGCGGCGCCGTCGCCGGCGAGCATAACGTGCGGCGATTGCTCCATGACCGCCCGGGCCAGCGTTATTGGGTTGCGGGTTCGGGTAACCCCCGCAACGGCCCCAGCTTTTAGCGTTGCACCGTCCATGATGGCGGCATCCAACTGGTTGCGGCCGCAGGCCGTGAACACGGCTCCCCGGCCAGCATTAAACAACGCGTCGTCTTCGAGGACCCGGATCGCTGCCTCTACGCCGTCCAGAGCCCGGCCGCCAGCATCGAGCAGCTTCGAACCGCGTTCCAGGGCCCTCAGCAGCGCAGCGCGGTAGACGGCTTCTTTTTCCGGGGTGAATTTGGCGCGCTCTATGGTGCCGGCACCGCCGTGCACGGCCAATGCCCAGCGCGCGCGCGATGCCGGCGGCGCCTTTGCACCAGTTGTCAGCACGTCAGGCATGCTTCACACGCCGGGACATGCGGGGGGGAACGCCTCCAGGTTAACGTCCATGTTCGTGCGCCTCGTCTGGTCCTGCGGCAAGGGATCGAGCATAAACGCCTTACTCTACGATCTCAACTCGCCGGACGGTTTGTTCCTAAGCTGCGCCAGAAATCGTAACGGGCAACGGCCTCGCGATGACCGCGCGTAATCGCAGATCGGGTTAATCGCTTCACCACCCGTTGCGCTGGTCCAGCAAACCACAGGGCCATCGCCGGTGATGCATACACTATTCCCGGCGTGCCGCCCATTCGTCCACGCAACGGTGCAGGTCTTGCAAATTCAGGCGCATTTGCTCGAGGGCGAAGCCGGTGGCGAACAACCGTTCAACCGCCTCACCGGTCAGCTCGCGTAACTGGCCTGCCCGTCTCAAGGCTTCGATCCCGGCCGTGTAGTTGGTGAGCGCCAAATCCACAGGCGCGCGCGAAGGCGCTTTCTGCTTAGACATGAGCGCAGCAGCACACCCTTGCAAATGCACTGTCGTTTCTTTCCCGGCGGTCGCGAGCAGCGGCTGAAGCGGTTCTTTCAACGAGGCCGGGATTGGCGAATGGGCGGCCCTGCCTATGATCACCAAATCGTGGCGCAATCTTAGCAGCGTGCGAAAGAGCGGCCCCGTCAGTGGATCGCCCGGCAGCCGTAAAGGGCGCTCCCGCTCGGCCTCGGCGGCAACAGATGAAAGCTCGTTCAGCTGTTGGCCGATCCCGTCTTGGATGCGGTGCGCCTCCGCATCGCTAAGGCCGTGCTCGAAGCCTTCAATAAGTTGGGGAACGGCTTGAGCCATGCCCTCGAGCGCCTGTGAGGCGATCTCGCGGGTGTGCCGAAAGGCGCTCGATGGCACGAGCACGAATGAAACGAAAAGACCCGTCAGCCCCCCAAGCGACACCTCGATGACCCGGTCGAGCGCAGAAGCAATCGGGGTTGTGTGCATCATTTGGGGGATGAGAACCACAATGGCGGCCGTGACCGGACCGACACTGAGGCGGGGATAGAGCGCTGCGACAAAGGCAAGGGGCGCAAGCGCAAGCAGGAGTACGAAAAGAACTGCGGTCTCGCTGGTGTGTGGCACGAGGACAGCAATGAGCCCGCCCCATAGAACGCCGCCGATGGTCGCGGCGAAGTAGTCGAAGGTTGCTCTCAGCGATCGCCCCAGGCTGATCTGCGTTACGACGAGAGCCGTCAAGACCGACCAGAGCGGCAATGTAACCCCAAGACGGTAGGCGAGCCAGAGGGCGAGCAACGCCGCTGCAGTCAGCCTGAATGCAAACGCAGCGGCGCCTTGCAGCCGGCGTAAATCCAACCGATCCCAGTTCATCGTGCCCCACTCAAAGGCCGCTACTCGCCTCTCCACACGGAGAGCCTATCAGAAAAAGCTCAGAGCTTGTGGCAACTTTCAGCAACAGTCCTCTGTCGAGGCGCGCGCTGACACTTAGGCGGCGGCGACGGCCAAGGGGGCTATGGCCAGTATTTCAAAGAGGCAGCTTGGCCCTCAGCTACCGAAGCGGCCGGAATGTGGGTCGCAGCTTTTAGAAAGCATAACGGAATCAGCAAGGGCAAAGCGTCGCGCTTTTAAGCTAAGTCTTTTAGAAAAACGCTTTTGGCGCTCCCTAGGGGAGTCGAACCCCTCTTTCAAGATTGAAAATCTCGCGTCCTAACCGATAGACGAAGGGAGCGCAGCCGGAAAACCCAGCGAGGCGTGGATATAAAGCCGGTTCGACGCTCTTTGCAAGAGCCTCTTTCCCAGCTTGTAGCCCGCAATGGCTTGCCCCGCCTAGGCAGCGCACCGGCTGTCCGGCGATCCCGGGATTTCACCGGCCTGTCGAAGCCGCAGCGGCGTCCTCGATCTGGAACTCGACGCGGTTACGTCCGCCCCATTCGTCGCGGGCTAGGCGGCCCGCGATATGGCAAGCAAGATCGCGCCCGCGCTTGAGCGCTTCGCCGAGCTCCGATTGAGCGGACCGGAACGCCACCGCGCTGATTTGGCTCCCATCCGCAGATTGCAGTGCGCAGCGAAGATGGCCGCCGGAAAACTCCTTCATCATGGTGAGACGTACCGACGGCAAGCAAAAGCGCGGCGCGGGGTTACCTTGGCCGAACGGGCCTGCATGCTCCAGCTGCTCGGCGAATTCGAGCGTGGCCGCCCGCGGCGTCAGCGCGCCGTCGACGGCGAGCGTGGCCGACGCAGACGCCGCCCGGTAGGAGTGGCTGAGAGCATCGCGCAAATAAGCGGTAAGCTCCGGCAGCTTATCTTGGCAGACCGTGACGCCGGCGGCCATGGCATGCCCGCCGCCCTTTTTCGCAACCCCGGCCTCGACCGCGCCGCGCACGGCGGCCCCGATATCGACGCCTGCGACCGAACGCGCCGAGCCGGTCGCCTCGCCAACCCTTTCGTCATACGAGAAGATCAGGCTAGGGCGTTGAAAACGGTCGGTCAGCCGGCTTGCCGCAAGGCCGACCAGCCCCTTGTGCCACTCCGGCGATCCCGCGACGATAATCGGGCAATCCGGGTCTTCCAGAAGCGTGCGATCCGCGTAGGCCGCCGCCTCCTCTACCGTTTTCAGCTCGATCTCGCGGCGTTCGCGGTTTAGCCTATCGAGCGTTTGCGCAATTTGTGCAGCTTCGCATTCGCCGTCCATAGCGAGAAGGCGCGCGCCAAGGCCCGCATCGCCGATGCGCCCGCCCGCATTGATCCTAGGGCCGAGTACGAAGCCGAGTGTGTAAGGCGTTGGCGGCTTGTTCATGCCCGCCGCGTCGCAAAGCGCTTTCAGTCCGGGATTTTGCCGGCTACGCAGCACCTTCAGGCCTTGCACGACGAAGGCGCGGTTGATGCCCTTCAGCGGCACTACGTCGCAAACGGTAGCAAGCGCGACCATGTCCAGCCATGAAAGAAGATCGGGCGCCTTGGCTTTGGCGTAAAACCCTTTGGCGCGCAAACGCCGCTGCAGCGCGACGCAAAGCAGGAAAACGACGCCCGCCGCACAAAGATGCCCCTGCCCGCTCAAGCAATCCTGCCGGTTGGGGTTGACGATGGCATGGGCGGGGGGCAGCTCCTGACCCACTTGGTGATGATCGATGACGACAACGTCAACGCCGCGCCGCGCCGCCACTTCGAGCGACTCGAAGCTCGTCGAGCCGCAGTCCACCGTAACGATCAGGCTCGCGCCATCCTCGATCAGCCCATCGATAGCGGCGGGGTTCGGGCCATAGCCCTCGGTGATGCGATCCGGGATATAAATGCGGGGCGCGAGCCCGTGCCACGCCAAGAAGCGGTAAAGCAAGGCCGACGACGAGGCGCCGTCAACATCGTAATCGCCGAAAATTGCGATTTGCTCGCCCGCGGCGATGGCGCGCGCCAAGCGTTCCGCGGCCTTATCCATATCGGTGAGAGACGCGGGGTCGGGACAAAGCGCGCGAATGGTCGGGTTCAACACGTCGGGCACATCGTCCAGCGAAACCTCCCGCGCGGCGAGAAGGCGGCCGATAATCTCGGGCAAATTATGACGCTGTGCGATGGCTGCGCCGAGATAGGCCTCGGAAGGCGAAAGCCGCTCGACCCATTTCAGGCCGCGCGCGGACCGCTCGACGCCGAGAAATGCCGCATTGGCGCGCGGCGGCTGTTGCAGGGATAAGGACAAGGAACGCAAACTGGAGCTCCATAATAATTGGAGTCTCAGCGTATCTGATTCGCCTTGCGTGGGCCTCTTCGTGAAAACCGGCAAAAAATTCTGCGGATATCGGGCCCCCAATAACCCTTTCCGCAGGCCTCACGAAGCCTGGCGCTCGGGGCGCGCGCTTGCCGGAGAAACCTTCGATCAGCCGGGTCTGCGCGCGAGCAGCCACGATGTTTTACGTGGGCTGCCGGCGCTTGGATCGTCGAGCGCATATTGTGATCGCGAGCGCGACGTCAGGCGATATACGCCGCCGCCGCATTCGGTTAGCATCGCCATAGACCTCCGCGGCACCCCGCAAGCTACCATGGAGTTTAAGCCCTTGACGAAAACGAAAGAAGCCATTGCAGGCGAACTGAGCATTCCGAAGCGGGCCCATCCCCTGCACAGGCGCGAGCCTCTTCCCTGGCACCGTCCGAAATCGCTCGACGAAGACCCGCAGGCCCTTCAGCGCGTTTCGGCCATCATGTCGAGCCCAAGTTACCGCTGCGCCGACGACGACCCCAGTTTTCTAGCCACGGACGGAATGCGGGGCGTACGCCTGCAAGTCGACTACCTGAAACCTGAACTGCTGCTCGAACAGCACCAGGTCCAGCACACGATCGTCGTTTTCGGCAGCACACGCATCTGCGAGCCCTATGCCGCGCGCCGCAAAGTGGATGCGCTCGCTGCTGAGCTGGCTGCTAGCCCCGAAAATAGCGAACTCGCGCGCCAGCTTGCCTTGGCCGAGCGCATCCTCGCAAAGAGCCACTACTATGACGCCGCCCGCGAATTCGGCCGCCACGTAAGCCAGGCAAATGCACAAGGGGGCGAGCAGTATGGCGTGATCATGACCGGCGGCGGACCGGGCATTATGGAGGCCGCCAACCGGGGCGCATTCGATGCGGGGGGCCAGTCGGTGGGCCTCAATATCCACCTGCCTCACGAGCAATATCCGAACCCCTACATCACGCCCGGTCTTTGCTTCAACTTCCATTATTTTGCGATGCGCAAGCTCCACTTCCTCTTACGCGCCAGGGCGCTGGTTGCATTTCCCGGCGGGTACGGCACGCTGGACGAACTGTTCGAGGTGCTGACGCTTGTGCAAACGCGCAAGATCAAGCCGATCCCGGTCGTGCTTGTGGGGCAGAGCTATTGGCGCCGGGCTATCGATTTCGATTTTCTCGCAGATGAAGGCGTCATCGATCGCGAGGACCGCGAGCTATTCTGGTTCGCGGAGACGGCCGCGGAGATCTGGGACGGCATTCAGCGTTGGCACAGCGCGGACGCCGAAGACTAGCGCGCCACCTGACGGCCGGCGCGTCCACCTATTGCGCATCGTCGCGCCGGGAAACCCTGCGCCGCCTTTCCGCCTGTTCCAGCTCGCTCTGCCGCACCCGGCGCTTCAGAGTAGCCTCGCGTTGCTGAACCATACGCCGCCTTACGGCCCGTTCCAGCTCGTTTTGCTGGACCCGCCGCCGCGCCACTCCGAGGAGCGTTCGGCTTACCCGGGCGGAAGAGCCCGGTCCCTCCGCCGGCATCGGCAGCGCGCCCAAATAGTCAGGCTTCGGGCTAAAATTTTCCACTGGAACGATTTGAACGACTTTAAAACCGCTGAGCTTTAAACCGGTGAGGATGCTGTCGAGCGCATCGACGGTGACTTTCCGCGTGTCATGAAATTGCACGACGCCCCTGCCTGCTTCACGGATTCTCTCCAGCGTCCTGTTGGCGAGTTTCGACGCCGTGAGGTCAGGCTCGGCGTCGCCGGACGCAATGTCCGTGTACCAAAGGCTTATGCCCCGCTCCTTAAGATAATCGAGGCTTCCGGCTGGCAATTTGCTTCAGCCCGTTCGATAGAAGGGCGCAACCGGCGCATTGGCGCTTTTGGCGATTGCCGCGAAACTCTTTTCGATCCCGGCTTGCGCACCCTCAGCGGACAGGTCTGACCATGGTCCAGCTGCCAGCGTGTGGCCGCGTTGCGCCGTGGCCTGAACCTCAGCCGGATTTGCCAATGCCGCACTTCCCGTGAAGAAAAAGGTCGCCTTGGCGCAGTGATGGTCGAGGATGTCGAGAATGTAACCGGTATAGGTCCGCGTGCGGTCCCTGGTCGAAGGTTAGCACCATTTCCTTCTCGTGCAGATGAAGCTGCGCGGGCGCGCTTGAAGCGGCCCCATCGTCGTTCGCTGGGCGGCAGATCGATCCGCCTGTGGAGTCGATCGCTACGACGCGTGAAAGAAAACTGTTCTGCGCGTCATAGTTGCATTAGGCCGCATAGCCGGCATGGCAGAATAAAGAGAGAATAACCACCCAAAACGCTCGAATGTACATCGTAGCCCCTGGAAGAAAACAGCGGGCAAAGCATCCACTTACCCGTTGCCTCAACGCTTAGATTACGCCCCGAGCCACGATACGCCTTACTTTGAGGCGCTTATTTGATTTTCGCCAATAAGATCGAACTTTTGCAGATCCATATGCTCGGCATAGACCCATCGCACCGTCCGAGTGGCGGACCGCATGATGACCGTATGCGTTTCGATCTGCCCCTCGTAAAACTTGACGCCGCTGAGGAGAGACCCTTCGGTTATGCCTGTCGCCGCGAAGATAATGTCGCCCGAGGCCATATCGGCCGTGGAGTATTTCCGGCTCAGGTCCGTAATGCCGAGCAACGCCGCGCGGCGCACGTGCTCATCGTTCAGCGGGCTCAGCCGGCCCTCTATTTGTCCGCCGGTGCAGCGAAGCGCTGCCGCCGCAAGCACGCCCTCGGGCGCGCCGCCCGTACCGAGATAGATATCTATGCCGGTCTCCTCCGGCTCGCAGGTTTGTATAACGCCAGCAATATCCCCGTCCCCGATCAGGTTCACGGCCGCGCCCGCCGCCCGGATCTCCCCGATCAATTTCGCATGACGGGGGCGGTCGAGAACGCAAGCGGTTATTTCGTGAATCTGGACGCCCTTCGCTTCCGCCAGCCTGTGAAGGTTCTCGGATACCGGATAATTCAAGCTCACGAGGCCGGCCTCGAAACCCGGTCCGATCGCGATCTTCTCCATATACATGTCTGGCGTCTTAAGAAGGCCTCCGCGCTGGGCCACGGCAAGCACTGCAAGCGCACCCGGCAGCGATTTGGCGCATAAAGTTGCCCCTTCGAGGGGATCGACGGCGATGTCGACCTCGGAGCCGCCCCGGCCGATCTCCTCTCCGATATAAAGCACCGGCACTTCGTCCTGCTCGCCCTCGCCGATCACGACAAGGCCCGACACCGGCAGCTCGTGCACCTCGCGCCGCATGGCGGAGGCGGCGGCGATGTCCGCCTTCCTCTCATCTCCCCGGCCCCTGAAAAGCGCTGCGGCTACCGCCGCCGCTTCGGTCACCCGCGCGATCTCCAGCGATAGCGTGCGCATGAGTTCGTTTGCCGGTGCAGCTTGCCGTTCCATGAGCCGTTCCTAACGATTACGTCTGAAAAGCTGTAACACAGAGGTTTAGAGGGCCTCAATCCGGATCATTTGCGCAGCGCCTTCGACATGTCCGTCCTTGACAATCAGTTCGAGTGCGCTCCGCAGTAAATCCTCACGCGTGCGGTGCGTAATCAGAACAACGGGCGTGGGGTCTCCCTCGTGTCCGGGACGGCCGAACCCGGGCAGATCGGGCGCTTCGCGCTTTTGCACGACGCTTTCAAGCGATATGCGCTGCTCGGCCATGCGCGTCGCAATGGCCGCAATCGCGCCGGGCCGGTCGAAGACGGAAAGCCGGATGTAATAGCCGCCTTCGTGGGTACGCATCTGCGAGAGGCTGTGGCTTTTAAGCTTAGCCGCCGGCAGGATGAAGGGCGGGCCCATATGTCCGCGCGCGATATCGATGATGTCGCTTGCCACCGCGGAGGCGGTGGGCCGCGAGCCGGCGCCGGGCCCGGCGAGGATGATCTGGCCCACGAAATCGCCATCTACGGCAACGCAGTTCAGCACGCCATCGACGCTGGCCAGCGCGCTCGATTTCGGGATCATGGTTGGCGAAACGCGAGCCTCGATGCCGCTAGCCGTTCTGGCAGCCACAGCGAGCAGCTTGATGCGGTAGCCAAGCTCGTCTGCGGCCCGGAAGTCGGCGGGCGTGATGCCGCGGATGCCTTCCAGATGCACAGCGCTGAAATCGGGCCGCACCCCGAACGCCAACGCCGCGAGCAGCGATAGCTTATGGCCGGCATCCTGGCCGTCCACGTCGAAGGTTGGGTCCGCCTCGGCATAGCCCAGGGCCTGCGCCTCGGCCAGCACCTCGGCAAACGGCAAGCCCTCGCGCTGCATGCGGGTGAGGATGTAATTGCTCGTGCCGTTCAGGATGCCGTAGACCCGCGAGATGGAGTTGCCGAGCAGGCTCTCCCGCAGCGTTTTCACGATGGGGATGCCGCCGGCCACGGCAGCTTCGAAATTGAGCGCAACGCCGCTCTTTTCCGCGAGCGCCGCAAGCTCCGCTCCATGGCGGGCCAGCAGCGCCTTGTTCGCGGTCACGACATGCTTGCCGGCACCGAGCGCGGCCTTCACGCTTTCCAGCGCCGGCCCCTTGTCGCCGCCCATCAGCTCGACGAAAACGTCGATATCCGCCGACACCGCAAGCGCCACAGGATCGCCGAACCACGGCGCGCCTGTCAGCTTGGCGCCGGGCTCCTCGCGCGAGCGGGCGCACACTCCAGCAATTGCAACCGGCCTGCCGCACTTTTCTGCTATCGCCCCGCTATGCTCGGCCAGCAGCATCAAGAGCCCGGAACCTACCGTTCCCAATCCGGCAATACCAATCCGCAGCGGTTCGTGCGCTTTCATGGTGCTCCTTGCGAGTACGGCCCGCTAGCGGGCCTGGCCTTGTGCAAAGGGTATGACATTGTGGAGGGTCACATCCGCGGACGATAGGAACTTCTTGATCGCACGGGCGGCCTGCCTGATGCGGTGCTCGTTCTCTACAAGCGCGATGCGGATATATCCTTCGCCATATTCGCCGAAGCCCACGCCCGGCGAGACCGCTACCCCCGCTTTTTCCAGGAGAAGCTTGGAGAACTCGAGCGAGCCGAACTGCTCCATGCCGGCAGGCAGGGGCGCCCAAGCGAACATGGTGCCGGGAGGCGAGGGAATGTTCCAGCCCGCCCGGCCGAGCGACTCCACGAGGCAATCGCGGCGGCGCTTATAGGTCTGACGCATGTCCTCGATGCAGTCCTGCGGGCCGTTGAGGGCGGCGGCGGCTGCGACCTGTACCGGCGTAAACGCACCGTAGTCGAGATAGGATTTGACGCGCGCTAGAGCCGCCACCAGGCGCTCGTTGCCAACGCAAAAGCCCATGCGCCAGCCCGGCATGGAGTAGGTCTTCGACAGCGACGAGAACTCGACGGCGACATCCATCGCGCCCGGCACCTGGAGAATGGAGGGCGGCGGGTTGTCGTCGAAATAAATCTCGGCATACGCAACGTCGGACAGCACGATCAAATCGTGCTTCTTCGCCAAGGCCACCGCCTCTTTGTAGAAGTCGAGGCTGGCCATGATCGCCGTCGGATTGGACGGATAGTTCAGCACCAGCGCAAGCGGCTTCGGAATGCTGTGGCGCACCGCCTTATCCACGGAGACCAGAAAATCGTGATCGACGCCCGCGGGCAGATGGCGGATGGCAGCACCCGACATGATGAAGCCGAACTCGTGGATCGGGTAAGTCGGATTCGGCACCAAGATCAGATCGCCAGGCGCGGTGATCGCTTGCGCCATATTGGCGAAGCCTTCTTTCGAGCCAAGCGTCGCGACCACCTGCGTGTCCGGGTTGAGCTTGACGCCGAAACGCCGCTCGTAATAGGCGGCTTGCGCGCGCCTGAGACCCGGAATGCCGCGCGAGGCCGAATAGCGGTTCGTGCGGGGCTTCGTAATCGTCTCTACCATTTTTTCGACGATATGCTCGGGCGTTGGCAGGTCCGGATTGCCCATACCGAAGTCGATAATGTCTTCACCGCGCGCTCGTGCCGCGGCCTTGAGCTTATTCACTTGCTCGAAGACATAGGGCGGCAGGCGTTTGATGCGGTGAAATTCTTCAGCCATGGTTAGGGTGCTTTCCAAATAGAGAATAGACGCCGCTCGCTGAGGCGAAGCGGCCTTCTACGTATAAGGCTTGAGCCGCACCCATGTCTACGAGGCATTGCGCTTTGCGAACAAAGTTGGAGGCTATTCCTCGTAACGTATTCTCTTGCGGCGCGGTCTTGAACGCTATTGCTGAGCTGGCTTAACCGTCGTGGCGGCAGCGTTGCTATTCTGGCCTTGGTCGCTCTTTTGCAGGTCCTGAACGGCCTTCTGACGCTCTTCCGGCGTAAGGATGTTCGTGAGATCGGTCACCTTGGCCATGCTCGGCCAGGTTGGGTCTGACGTGCAGGCTGACAGCCCCGCGCAAAGCGCAAACGCAACCGCCGCAATCTGCGCTACCCGGCGCATTGCCTTGTTCCGGTACACAGGACGCCGCGCAAACCCTTTTGCTTGCTTGTTAGCCATACCTGCCCCTGGCCGCTTTCCAACCTCAGATCCTTACTGGCGGAACTCTTACAGGATTCTATCGAACCGGTACCTTCACAATTTGTAACAAGAATAAGCAAGGTCCCATAAAAAATAAAGACCCATCCCAAAGCGAAGCGTTCGCAATAGCCGCGCTCGAACCTTGCTAACCGGACTATCGGGCGCCTAGCGCTGCCTTCCTTTGCCCATGGAAGCGGAAAGCTAAAATTGTGCGAGCCTCCTACACGCACGCCTAATAATCCTTAAGCGAACCAATTGCTTCGGGTTTCAAAGCCGTGTTCCTCTTATTCAAGCCCGGCCTTCGGCCCGCCGGGGAAACGGCATGCATTTGCGTGCGCAGGTGCACAAAGCAATGCAAGAACAGTTGGAAGCAAAGGTTACAAGCATGACACAGAAAACATCGCGGATGTTGCGAGTTTGCATCGTTACCGCCCTCGGTCTCGGGCTCTTCGCAGGCGTGGCCGATGCCGCTCAAGGTATGAGCAACAGGCAGTGCAGAATGGATTGGCGGGCGCACAAGGCCACCTATAGAGCGCAGGGCCAGTCGCGACGGAAATTCATGCGGGCCTGCCGTTCTGGAACGATGCAGCCCTCTGCCCCCGCGACGACAACGCATTAGCGCGCACGCATTTCGCCTTACGGCGGGTGCCCCGGGGCGGCCCTCGCGGGCGCCGGGCGTAGCCAAAAGGCTCAACCTCATCGACCGGCCGATCAAAGGCGCGGTTGGAGGACACAGCGCAAAGCCGATAGGGCCGAAGGCGGCTGCGCTGAGCTGCGGCCGCCTTTGGCTTTACGCTATTAGTAGCAGAAATTAGCCGCGTAGGTGCTGCAGAAGCCCGGCCCATGACCCGCATTGCGGCAATTCCAATAGCAGCTACCGCCGGCTACACCAACGCCAACGCCAACCGCCGCGGGGCCATACCACCGGCCGTTACGCCAGTACCCGACCCGGCGTCCGCCCGCATAATAACGGCGCCCAGCAACGACGCGCCCGCCCACGACGGCGCGGCGTCTGCCTACGAATGCTCTGTGAGGTCCGCCAATACGGCCGGCGCGGACACCCCGGCCGCCGCGAATGACGCGTATCAGCGTGAACGTACTTTGCGGCGCGGCTGCCGCCTGATGCGGCGCGGGCGCTACACTGTTCTGGGCGGCGGGCTCAGCGAGCGCTGCAGACCCGAGGAAAGCGAAGCCCGCTACCGCTATCGCGGAGACTATGCTTTTTCTGACTTTCATGGCGATACCCAATCTCTTCCAGTTTCAGCTGCCATTTTGTGCTGCATCGCGGGAAAGGTGGCGGCATTCTTCGCTTCGCGGAAAACTTTCTACGTAGGAGGTCCGGATAAATAGCTGCTAATTGAAATAAGTTTGCAGCAGGTGTCTGTTGACGCCGCGGCCCGTAGGCGATTATTGCCCATTCTCCTTCTGCGGCAAGGTCCTGGTTCATGGGGCGGAATTGAGCCCGGAAGCTGTCTCGATGGGGGGGCGCACCCTCTCGATATGATCGTTACCGAATAAAACAAGCCAAGACCTCGATTACCTATTCCTGCCCGTCTTCGGCGGGCTTGTCTTCGCCGGGCCTGGCGGTCTCCGCCTCTGGCGGAATGATCTCGCGGCGGCGGCGCGAAGGCGACCAGGGCCGCACGCCACGCCTTTCGGATGCTGTGTGAAGCATAAGGCCCGCGTCTGTGACTTTGATCGTTGCCGAGCCGCGCTCCCACAGTGCACCGCGATCCAGAATGATCTTCGGCGCGGGGCAAGGCTGGCGGATATCCATCGGAGCAACCATGACAACCGCCCGCTCGCAATCGTCATGGATCGCGTCGGGCTTGGCGATGAAGCTCACGAGCGTGCCCTTCACCAGCGCGAGGCAGCTGTAGGCGTCGCATTGCCAGCCGGCGCCCGTGGACGCGTCTTTCGCCGCGCGCCCGTCGCCATCGGCCTTCAGCCACTGAGTGACGGTGTAGGAGGCGCGCCGCGATTTCGGCGCTTGGAGCTTGCCGTCCTTGTCGCGGATGGCGGCCACCTTCGCGTCGCGGTCCACATAGATATCCGGCCTGTCGTGGATTGACGTGAACGCTACACCCCCGCCTATCACAGCCAGCCCAAAGAGCCGCCAGGGCCGCCGCCAGATGATGAGCCAAAGCCCGCCCAAAATGATGATAAGCAGTGCGGCGAACGGAAAGGCCGGCACGGGGATCAGCGATCCGGGTATCGAGGCCACCCACTTCGCCACCGCCATCATCGCATCGACGCCATAGCCCATGAATTTCAGCGGCCATTCGTCGAGCCCAAACGGCATCGCGATCAGCGCGACGATCATCGCGGGCATGGTGAGCAAATCGACCGGCGGGCCGCCGAGGAGATTGCCGAGCGCGGAGTATACGGTGAGATTGTGAAAGTGGTAGGCCGAGAACGGCTCGACTGCGAGGCCCGCCGTCGCCGTCGTCACCAGCACGCCACCAACGATATACACGGGTTGCCAGGTCAGCCGCTCGCGCACGCTTTTCGCCTCGAAATGCAGATAGCGTCCGAAGCGCTCATAGCCAGCGATCAGCGCGGCTGTTGCCGCAAACGACATCTGGAAGCTGATATCGATCAGGCTATCCGGCAGCACGATCAGGATAACGAGGCCGGCCAGCGCCACGTTGCGCAGCGACAGCGCCTGGCGGTTTAGCAGGATGGCGAGAAACACCACCGCGATCATGAGATAGGACCGCACCGCCGCGATAGAGGCACCCGAGAGCGCGAGATAGACCGTAACGCAGACGAGCGCCGATCCGCCCGCGAGCGCCCGCACAGAGAAGCGCAGCGCGATGGACGGAAACAACGCAAGCAGCCAGCGCAGGAACCAGAACACCGTGCCGGCCACCAGCGACATATGCAGGCCCGAGATCGAGATCACATGCGCCAGGCCCGACCCGCGCAAATCGTTCATGGAGGTCTCGTCGAGACCCGCCGTCTGGCCCACGGTGAGCGCTGCGGCGATCTCGCCCGTCTGGCCGGGAAGCGTGGACGTGATCCGCGTGCCGATCCGCGCCCGCAACTCGGCAAGCCGCGCCCTGAATTTCATATCGAGCGGAAGCTCGCGCCCGTCTAAAAGCTCAGGCTTGGAAAGCGAATAGCCCGAGGCGCCGATGCCCTGATAGTAGCTCATGCGCGCGAAATCGTAACCGCCCGGCATCACGGGCTCGGGCGGCGGGCCCAGGATGGCGCGAATTTTGATCGCGGCGCCGGGCGTGAGCGTCAGCTCGCCGCGCACGCTGACGCGCACACGGAACGGCCTGTTAGCGACGTCCGCGTTGTCATGCTTCATCGCTGTGAGACGGATCACCGCACGGCCACGCTTCGGCGTCTGCCGGTCGAAGCCTTCCACAAAGCCTTCGAGATCGTAGGCGCCATGCCGGTCCAGCACGGGCGCGGCCATGATGTCCGAGCGGACTTTCGCGGCGAAAAAGCCTGCGCTCGCGCAAAGTAGAATGCTCGTGAAAAGAAAGGCGAGCAGGTTCGCCCGCGCCATCATCCTGAGTGCCAGCGCCGCGATGAAAAGCCCAAGCGAAAGCGAGAAGGGCGGCTCTTCCAGGAGTTCGAAATAGATGCCAACGCCCGCCCCGAAAAACACGGGCAGCCACAGAAACCAGCGTCCCTGCTCGGCGTCGAGCTGCGCGGCAAGCGCCCCGCCTACGCGCGTCAAGGCACCGCTGGGTCTCCACCGGCGCGGGACGGCATCCGAACCGGCCGGAACGGCAATACTCAACTTTCCCACCCGCTATCAATTAAAGAGTTCATATATTGTACCAGCTCACTCCCAATCATGCCAGCCTGGCACGTTCTGATTGCAAGAAACAAAAGAAAGCAACCGACACTTAAAGGTTTGAGCGTAAGTAGTATCACCTCGATGGCGGGTTTCCGGCCGCTCGCAACACAAGCCCTAAGAGATGAAGCGCGGTATTTTAAACATAGTTCTCCGTACGGAGAACCGAGGGAGCAAGCAGAGCGGTGGGGCGGCAATCGAATATGCAGCGCTCCTGGCCTCGATCGCTGCCATGATCGTGGTTTCGGTCTCCCTTCTCGGCAGCAATTTGAGCGGGATTTTTGGCAATTTGAACTTCGGCCAGCCCCAGCAGCTGCCGTTTATGGCCACCCTCAATATGTTTGAGACTCGCACAATGAATTTTTACAACGCCAACCATGCTTGGCCCCGCAGCTGGGGCACATATCGATTTTCCGATATCGGTCTCAATCCAGCTGATTACCAAGGCGCGGTCAACGCGGTGATCTGGAATCCCAACGGCGACAAGATAGGTTTAAATTCTACGTCGATCATGTATGTGAACGATCTCTCCGGTGTAGCCCAGCCTGTATATGTGGGGCAGAATATTTGGTGCCAGGCCGCCACGGGCGTATGTAGCTTGAGCAACGGAACAGCCGTTAACATCCAGACGCTCAAACTCTCCAATTAACATCGCTAGCCGCAGGCCCTGGCGGCCACCGCTGTCAATTGAAGATTTCACGTGCTATATCACGCTCCGTAAAGGCTAACCCCATCGTCCGCTTGCAGGCGAAAATCCATCAGAATGAAAGCATTCCAATGACGTCCCCGACCGGCGTGGTAACACGCTTTGCTCCTTCTCCCACAGGATTTTTGCATATCGGCGGCGCGCGCACTGCGCTGTTCAACTGGCTTTACGCAAAGCACACCGGCGGCACCTTCCTTCTGCGCATCGAGGATACCGACCGCGCCCGCTCGACCGAAGCCGCGATTGCCGCCATCATCGACGGGCTGAAATGGCTCGGCCTCGATTGGGACGGCGAGGTTATCCACCAGTTCGCGCGCGCGAAGCGGCATGCCGGGGTGGCGCACGAGCTTTTGGAAGCCGGCAAGGCCTATCGCTGCTATGCGACGCCGGAGGAACTGGCCGCCATGCGGGAGCGCGCCATGAAAGAGGGGCGCGCGCCTGGCTACGATGGCACTTGGCGCGACCGCACCGATTGGCCGGAGGATAAGCCTTATGCCGTACGGCTCAAGGCTCCGCGCGAGGGCGAAACTTCGATCGCCGACCGTGTGCAGGGCCACGTCACCTGGGCGAACAAAGACCTCGACGACATGGTGCTGCTGCGCTCGGACGGCACGCCGACCTACATGCTCGCCGTGGTGGTGGACGATCATGACATGGGCATCACCCATATCATCCGCGGCGACGACCATCTCACCAATGCCGCGCGGCAGACGCAAATCTACCACGCCATGGGCTGGCACGTGCCCACTTTCGCGCATATCCCGCTGATACATGGGCCGGACGGTGCCAAGCTTTCGAAGCGCCACGGCGCGCTCGGCGTGGAAGCTTACCGCGCCATGGGCTATCTGCCGGCCGCGATGCGCAATTATCTCGCCCGGCTCGGCTGGAGCCACGGCGACGACGAGATTTTCTCTACCGAAGAGGCCATCGAATGGTTCGATCTCAACGCGATCGGCCGCTCTCCCTCGCGTTTCGACTTCGCCAAGCTGGAGAACCTCAACGGCGTTTACATTCGCAATACGCCGGACAACGAGCTGGTCGCGCAAATAGAGGCCATCGCACCGGAGATCGAGGCGGCAAAAGAGTTCTCGGGCGCGATCACGAAAGCCGGCTGGACCAAGCTCAGAAAGGCCATGCCGGGGCTCAAGGAGCGCGCGAAAACACTGGTGGAACTGCTGGTCTCGGCCCGCTATCTGTTCGTAAAGCGCCCCATCGATATCGACGAGAAAGCCGCCAAGCTCTTGGAAGGCGACGCGTTGAAACACCTCGCCGCCCTGCATGCGCGCTTCTCTGCGCTTGAGGCGTGGAAGCCGGCCGCGCTCGAAGCTGCGACGCGCGCCTACGCAGAAGAGGCTGGTGCCAAGCTCGGCAATGTCGCCCAGCCGTTGCGCGCCGCACTAACCGGCCGCACCACCTCGCCGCCAATCTTCGACGTGCTGCATGTGCTCGGCCGCCGCGAAAGCCTCGGCCGCATCGCGGATCGATGCGCTGTAGGATCGCGGCCCGCAAAGCAAGAACGCGCATGAGGCTGAGCTACCGGCAATGGAGCGCGATCTCTTCCCCAATAAAACCGGTGTGCATCGTGCGCCACATCGGTCTTGCGCAAACTCAAAGTTCTTTTCTATTTTGATGACAATCCGCCCTCGCCTACGCTACGGTCCAGCTGGTATTTGGGGGGCAGCATGGCTGGCAAGATATTCATCAACTACAGGCGAGCGCAGAATCTCAACGAAGCGCAACATCTGGCAACGCGCTTAGAAACCGCATTCGGCGTTGACCGCGTCTTGATCGACGTGCGGAGCATCGATGGCTTTTCTGAGTGGCTCGGAACGCTTAAAGAGCAGGTGGCAGGCAGTGCCGCCATGATCTGCCTCATCGGCCGGGAGTGGGCGGAGGTAAAAGATAGCGCTGGCCGTCCACGTATCGAAGACCCGAATGATCCGGTGCGCCTCGAGATCGTGGAAGCGCTGAACCGCGGCATTCCCGTACTGCCGGTGCTATGGGACGGCGCGTCCGTACCGGCGCAAGAACGCCTACCCAGCGATATTGCCGATCTTTTCCGGAGGCAGGCCAGAGAGTTGCAAGCCAAGAGCTTCCCCGGCGATGCCGATGTCATCGTAGACGACCTGAAGCGTATCCTTGGAGAGCGGGACCGCCCCAGTATTCCTTGGGCAGCAGGCGCGGCCGCTGCGGCGGCGCTCGTTGTAGGCCTCGCTGCAGGGCCAAAGATTCAAACAGCGTTGGGCTTTTTACCGCCGGCGGAAGAAGTGAAGTTACGGCGCCTGCTCGACGGCACAAAAACGGAATATTTGAAAGCGATTAGCGAGCGCGACCAGGAGCGCGCGGCAAGAACCACTGCGGAGAGAAATCTTCAAGACGCATACGAGAACAAAGGACGTGAAAGCGCAGCAGCGGCCCGCTTGAGCGAGGTAGCGGCGCAGGTCAGAGCATTACAAGATGAACTTCACGCTGAGCAAACGGCCCGCAATGCCGCGGATAGCCGCGCGGAAAAAGCCGAAGAGTCGAAGAACACTTTAAGCGCCGAGATTAAAACCTACCAGTCCCGCTTGAGCGAATTAGGCCAACGTTTTGAAGCCACAAAAGAAGCGCTGATTGAGGCGAACAGCCGCGAAGCGTTAGCAAGGAGCGGCACAGATAAAGCAAGAGCGGAGATTGACGCTTACGTATTACAGACCGCCATTTTGAAGAACCGGCTGAAAGACGCCGAGATTGAAGCCCCCGACACCCAGAATCCAGAGGCTTCCGACAACGAGACGTCTCCCTCGCTGTTATCGATAATTCCCAAGCGCTTTCAACCAATCCCGGCAATACAGAGCACCACGGGACCGCTAAAGCTTGGCAATCCAGCAAGGCTGTCTCTCAATCAGCTTGCTCAGAAGAAGCCTCATGACACCTTCCATGAGTGCGTTAACTGTCCGGAAATGGTGGTTATACCGGCAGACACCTTTGTAATGGGTTCTCCCGACGGCAAGACGAGAGCATTAAACCTCGATGGTACTTTGAAGGCAGGAGCCCCGTCGGGCGCAGAAGAACATCGGAACGACGACGAAGGGCCGCAGCATGATGTGAAATTCTCCAGGCTCTTTGCGGTGGGCCGGTTTCCGGTCACGTTCGCCGAGTGGGACGAATGCGTAAAAGAAAAGGGCTGCGACAATTACAGGCCCAAGGATCAAGGCTGGGGCCGTGGCGGCCAGCCTGTTATCAATGTCAGCTGGATCGATGCTAAAGCTTACGTAAACTGGCTTTCCAAAAAAACCGCTCACACCTACCGCCTGCTTTCAGAAGCCGAGCGCGAATATGCGGCACGGGCGGGCACAGTGACGCCGTTTTGGTTGGGCTCAACGATCCTGACAAAGGACGCAAACTTCAATGGCGGCGACAAGGGGGAGTATCGCAGAAGGACAGCTTCTGTCCAAACATTCGAGCCCAACAACTGGGGGCTCTATCAGGTTCACGGCAATGTTTGGGAGTGGGTCGAGGATTGCTGGCACGACAGCTATAACGGCGCGCCCGCTGACGGTTCGGCCTGGACAACAGAAGGAGATTGCGCAAGGCGCGTGTTACGCGGCGGCTCTTGGGCAAACGCTCAATACTTACTGCGCTCGGCGATGCGCGGCAGCTATGGCCAGGAGAAACGCATAAGCAACGCCGGCTTCCGGGTTGCGATCACTGTTCCAGAAAAGGAGGCGGCTGCGAAATAACCCAGCGCCTATTGCGCCCAACAACCCCGCCATAAATCTTAAGAGAACGCGCGGCAAGCATCCCGCACCGGAATAACCGGTGGGCCCGTTGAACCGCGCCGGTGACAAGCCGCGCAGGCCTCCGTTCACGTGAACGTGTGCAGTGCACATTTATAGTGCACTGCAAAAATGGGGCTAGCAAATTTGGCGGACCCATGTCACTTTCAGGGCAATGGCGCCCTGCGCTCACCGGTGCGTCCCCACCAGGAGAAGAGCATGAGCTCGATCGATCCCAACACCTCGCATAAGAAAGACGCGTCGAAGCCCCACGGCTCGGCAACGCTCACCTTGCATAACAAGCAGTATGAGCTTCCCGTCTTCTCGGGCACAGTTGGCCCGGATGTTATCGATATTTCAAAGCTTTACAGCCAGTCCGGCGTCTTCACCTACGATCCCGGCTTCACCTCTACAGCCGCGTGCAAATCCGACATCACCTATATCGATGGCGATCAAGGCATACTCCTGTACCGGGGCTATCCCATCGATCAGCTGGCCGAGTACGGCAACTTCCTGGAGACGTGCCACATCCTGCTTTACGGCGATCTGCCCACCAAGCAACAATACCTCGATTTCACTAACCGCGTCACCTACCACACAATGACGCATGAGCAGATGAACCGGTTCTTCTCCGGCTTCCGGCGCGACGCGCATCCTATGGCCGTGATGGTCGGAACCGTCGGCGCACTCTCGGCCTTCTATCACGACTCCATCGACATTACCGATCCGATCCAGCGCGACGTCGCCTCCATCCGCATGATCGCGAAGATGCCGACCATCGCCGCGATGGCCTACAAATATTCGATCGGCCAGCCCTTCATCTATCCGCGGAACGAGCTGGATTACGCCTCGAACTTCCTCTACATGACGTTCGCTGTGCCGAGCGAGGAGTACAAGGTCAACCCGGTGCTCAGCCGCGCGATGGACCGCATTTTCATCCTGCACGCCGATCACGAGCAAAATGCCTCGACCTCGACGGTTAGGCTTGCCGGTTCGTCGGGTGCGAACCCTTTCGCCTGCATCGCGGCAGGCATTGCTTGCCTCTGGGGTCCGGCGCATGGCGGGGCGAACGAAGCGGCGCTGAAGATGCTGATGGATATCGGCACCGTCGACCGCATCCCCGAATTCATCAAGCGCGCGAAGGATAAGAACGATAATTTCCGGCTCAGCGGATTTGGGCATCGCGTCTACAAGAACTACGATCCGCGCGCCCGCGTCATGCAGAAGACCTGCAAAGAGGTGCTGGAGATCGTCGGCATCAAGAACGACCCCCTCCTGCAAGTCGCCATGGAGCTGGAACGCATCGCGCTCGAGGACGAATACTTTATCGAGAAGAAGCTCTATCCCAATATCGACTTCTATTCCGGCATCACGCTGAAGGCGCTCGGTTTCCCCATCTCGATGTTCACCGTGCTGTTTGCCATCGCACGCACCGTGGGCTGGATCGCACAGTGGAAGGAAATGATTTCCGACCCCGAGCAAAAAATCGGCCGGCCGCGGCAGCTCTATATCGGCGAGAAGGCGCGCGATTACGTGCCTTTGGCCATGAGGTAACTCGCAAACGAACCGCAATACCGCCTTGGAGGGCGCTAAGGCGCTCTTTTCAGGGCGGTTTTCATTTGCGCCCCTATCTAAGCCTTCGAATTGCCGGTCAGCAAAGACGCGAACGCGCTGAACGCTGCCACAAATCCTGCTGTGCCGAATACCGCGAGCTTGGCTTGATCGCCAACCAGCTGCAAGTAAATTTCCGCGGCAATACCGAGGCCGCCGCCGAGTACTGCCCCGGCCAGGCCGAACGAAATAAATCGCCCTAAGGCGGCGAGCGCTGAGCCCCTCTTGCGCTGCGTGGGCCGCGGCAAAGGCGCTGGCGCTTCCGGAGCGGGCGCAGGAGCGAGCCCAACAGGAGAAGGGTGAGCCTCGGTTCCAGCGGCTGGATGTTGAGGTGCTGCACCCATTGCCCTAAGCAGAGGCTCGTGCGCTTGCCCGCCGGCGTTCGCTGCCGGTTGCGGCACGGTTGACGGAATTTTGCGCTCAGCTCCCAACGGTTTTCTGAGCAAGAGCGCCAAAGCCTCACGCTCGGCCTCTTCTTGCTGGCGCACCATATCCGGGTCCATCGATCGCTCTTTCCGTCTCTGAGCTTCGCGAAAGGCTGAAGCATAAGCACTAAAATGCCAGGCCGTAAATATCTATCCGGTCCCGGCTGTGGATGGCATCGCGGGGTGAAACCGCCTAGGATCTTTTGTTTTCGCAGAGTTTTATCGCAAAACCGGGAGGGCCACTTTTTACGAACTCTGCTCAGCGGACCGGGGGCGCGAACAAGATGCCGCCCTTATTCCAAAGCCGGTTCAGGCCTCTATCGATATTCAAACCGCTTTGTGCCCCAAGATTGCGCTCGAACATATCGCCGTAATTGCCGGCAGCCTCTATAGCCTGAAGCGCCCAATCCTTGCCGAGCCCAATTGGCTTGCCCAAATCGGTTTCCGCACCGAGAAGCCGCTTCACACCGGGCGCCGCGCTGCTCACCGCCATGGATGCGGCGTTGTCTTTGGACACACCAAGCTCCTCTGCATCGATCAGTGCAAAAAGTGTCCAGCTGACAACGCTCAGCCACTGCGGATCGCTCGCGCGTACCGCGGGCGCTAGCGGCTCTTTCGCAATTGGCTCGGGCAATACGATATGATCCTCGGGATTTGCTAGCTTTTGCCGTTGAGATGCCAGGCTCGAAAGACTGGCCGCATAAGCATCGCAACGTCCAACCTCGTAAGCACTAAGCGCCTCGTCGGCCTTCGCGAACGTCACAAACTTGTAAGGCATGCCGTGCGAGCGGAAAAAATCGCCGATATTCGCTTCGGCTGCGGTTCCAGCGGCCGTGCAAACTTCAGCCCCCGAAAGTTCGAGCGCGCTCTGCACCTCGAGCTTTCTGCGAACCATCAGGCCCTGGTTCTCGTAATAGATCACGCCTGCGAAAGAGATCCCGGACGCTGTGGCGTTTTGCATGGTCCACGCGACGCGCGGCAGCACATCGATCTCGCCCGCCTGCAACGCGCTAAAGCGCCCGTCCTTCGAAACCGGGACAAAGCGCACCTTTGCGCCATCGCCGAGTACCGCGCCCGCCACGGCCCTGCAGAAATCGGTGTCGAGCCCGCTCCAATTACCGCTTGCGTCGGCTGCGGAAAATCCTGGCAGGCCGTCCGTGACCCCGCAGTTGAGGTGTCCGCGGTCTCTGACATCGCCAGCGGTCCCCGCATGTGCCGTGGCCACGCAAAGACATAGCAGAGCAATAGCCCATAATACCGCCCCCCGTCTATGGAAGCGTCCCGTCATTTCAGCTCCTACCGCAGGCTTTTCCGTTCCGCAGCATCGCAAGACCCGCTATAGCTTGGCCGCCCCGCGATAAAACGCGAAACCTGGGTGCGCGGTCAATAGTTGACGATGTATCATGACATCGCAGCACAAACGATTTGCCGGGAAAGATCGAATATGGGAACCGATGAAGAGGCGGATGGCGGCTTTGGCGTAGAAACATCGCTGACACGGCTCGGCCGCAACCCGCGAGCTTATTCGGGATTTGTCAACACGCCTATCGTGCGCGGATCGACGGTGCTGTTCCCTGACGCTGAAACCCTTGAATCGCGCGACGTCGAATACACCTACGGCCGCCCCTCCAACCCGACAACGCGCGCGCTCGAAACCGCGCTTGCAGCGCTCGAAGGCGGAGCGCGCACCTTTCTAACCCCCTCCGGGCTCAGCGCCATCGCGGTCACGCTTCTAACCTTTGCTGAATCAGGCGGGCATATGCTGATCGCCGACAGCGTCTATCAGCCAACACGGCGCTTTGCAGCGCGCGTGCTTAAGCGGCTCGGCGTGGAGGTCGAATATTACGATCCGCTTATCGGTTCGCGCATCGCAGCGCAGATCCGGCAAAATACGAAGCTCGTCCTCACAGAATCCCCCGGCTCGCAGACCTTCGAAATCCAAGATATTCCCGCGATCTGCCGGGCCGCACGCGGCGCAGGCGTGCCCGTTGCAATCGACAATACTTGGGGTACGCCGCTCTACTTCCGCGCCTTCGCGCACGGGGTCAACATCTCGATCCAGTCGGCCACGAAATACATCGTCGGCCACGCCGATGCGCTGCTCGGCGCCGTCACTTGCGACGAACCCGCCGCAGCGGCCGTGGCTTCGACCCACGAAGCGCTCGGACTGTGCGCGAACAGCGAAGATTGCTTCCTAGCGCTGCGCGGATTGCGCACGCTCGCCGTCCGCATGGAACGGCATTGGCGTTCGGGGCTTGCCATGGCTGAATGGCTTGCCTCCCGCCCGGAGGTCGCTAAGGTGCTGCATCCGGCGCTGCCCGTCGCTCCCGGCCATGAGCTTTGGAAGCGCGATTTTAGGGGTGCGGCAGGGCTGTTCTCGATCATCCTCAAGCCGTACCCGAAGAAGGCCGTTCACCGCATGCTGAACGCACTGCAAATTTTCGGCATGGGCTATTCCTGGGGCGGGTTCGAAAGCCTCATCGTGCCCTTCGATTGCACGGCGGCGCGCACTGCTACGGTTTGGAAACCGGAAGGCCCGGCGCTGCGCCTGCATATCGGCCTTGAGGACGTGGACGACTTGAAGCGCGATCTTGAAAGAGGCTTTGCCGCGCTTGCCGGAAACGGCACCGTTTGAGCGTATCGCTTCGCTGTCTGTGAGTGCAGCCCAGGACCATTTTCAACCCGCTCGCCTCGACGGTGTTTTCTTGACGCTCCATGCTAGGCAAAAGCGCCTTAGCGAAGCCTTAAGCGGCGGCCGGGGCGATCCGGCATCGCTTGCACATGCAAGCCGGTACAATAGCCGCGATAGGCACCAAGCATAACTCTCAAGAAAACCCGCCATCGAAGAAAATGCAAATGCGGCCGCGCCGGCCCTTCCGCGCGACCCCAATGGAACTCATGCATAATTATTGGACTTAAACGTCGCCGCATTGCATTTTTAAACTGGATACTAACCAATGTTTTCCTGCCAGTGCTGTGCTGTACGTGCTATACGAAATGCGTTTCTCAAGTACTCGTAGTAAAGCCTGCTTTCCGGAGAGTTTTACGCGCCGCCGCGCGCTAACCTATTGATATTACGCGATAATAATTCGCTTGGCGTTAACGGGCTTCGCAACCCCAGATTGGGTGTTACGGCTAACGCGCGCAAGAATCCAGGGCTATGCAGTTGACTCCCGCGCCTACAACATCTTGGGCTAAGTTTTCGGCGCACGCGCCGCCGCCACGTCTAGTCAAGTCCATGAGGCGGTGCAGTTTTTCGTATGGGCGGTAGGTCCAACGCCTAACCCATATATGGTATCCATGGGAGTCAACTGCATAGCCCAGCAAGAATCTATGATTAACGGACTTTTTGAATCCCAGAATCGCGCCCTCAATTGACAAAATCGCGCAAATATGCAGCGGACAAAAAATGCAAGCCACCCCCATTAACCACACCGGAATTAACCATGGTGCCGGCGCGAAAGTGCCTTTTTGTCAAGCGACCGGGAATTTACCATAGGTAGATATCTCTCCAGTTCCTAACCGCTCGCGCGCATCCTGCAGATCGCATCCTTGGATACCGCTGTGGCCATGTCGAGAGGCATGGAGCGCACGAAGAGGACGATTGCCAGCAGAGCGCCACATTCAAGTGCCTTCGAGTTGCCAAAAAGGTTGGGACTTAAAGTGTTGGCACTGGCGTGGGCCGGCACGTTGGCCGATGCGGGCTAAGAACGGCCAGTTGGAACCGGCGCGGGTATCCGGCAAGCTTTCGCGCCTCAGACACCGGAGTTTCGCTTGGGTATAAATATAAGCGGATGGAGAGCAGTCGCGTTATCGGGCGCAATTGGCGTGCTTTTGATGGTGAATAGCGCCCGGGCGGACAGCGCAGAGGAAAAGCAAAAAATCACGCGCTGTGCGAAGGACATTTGCAGCATCATCGTCTCGAAGAATCCGAAAGGCCCCGATCTCAGCTGCGATCTTACCAAAACGTGGGAGAAGGACGAGATTCAAAAGGGAGCCGATGCAAAGAGCCTCAGCTGGGGGCTCGGATCGGCGAGGTGCAGCGTCAAGCTCTATGCAAAACGGGCCGATATCGCCGCCGCTTTGACCTCGCCCCGGTACACGCTCAAGATCGAAAAGCAGTCCATCGCATGCGAGATCGGCGCCAACAAATATCCCGTCAGCCTTACCATGGCTCCCGAATTGAAATTCAAAAACGGGGTTAACGTCGGCGCCGGCCTCCATGTCGATAACATTAAGGGCGCAGTCTTGATAACGGGTGTGGTCTGGACGGCGGCGGCGCTTGAGCGGCATTTCGATATTTTCGAGGGCGACATCCTTCGGGAAGTGAATCGCTTCGTGCAGAAGGAATGCCCGAAATTTGTCAGCGGCGCAAAATAGCCCGGGAAGCGGCATTTTGGGAGCGCGCGGAAGGGCCGGTTTTGGCTAGGTTTTCCGAACCGCCACATTGGAAGCTATTCCGCTGCTGAGCGGTAAGCGGCCTCGTCGAAATCATTCACGAAACCTCGGCTATTGACTCAAGGCGGTTTCTGACGGTCAGAACGCCGCATCATCGCATGGATTCGAGGAGTTTAAGTTGCGCCCCGTGCCAACGCCGCTCAGCTTGCATACATTATTCCGGGCCAGGAGGCGCAGACTGTGCTTTGACATCGATCAACAAGGTTCACGCGCGTTGGGATTACATACTTCCAAAGGCAGGTGCATCAAAAGCCGGCAAGCCGTTAGCTTAACGGCCAAACATCTGGAGGGGATCATGACGGAAAAGAGCAAAGACTTTCGCAAGCACCCCAAGGGCTTTCGCGGAAGTTGGATCGCGCTCGTAATCCTGTCTTGCCTTGGCCTCGCGTTGATCGCGGTATCGCGGGAGGTGAGCGCTCTGAGCGCGTTGGGCTTGGTGCTGATCGCTGGCGCAGCCGGCTACTTCGTTTTCATGTCGCAAAGCCCGCTGCCGAAACTGATAGCCGCCGATCCTGTCGCAACGCCACAGTCCGCGCCCTTGCATCCAGGCCATGTGCTGCGCGTCACATTTGAGCGCCGCCGC
>Ga0326728_10005689_pt1 | contig 34533 bp, 29 predicted proteins | sample MB3enrmetagenome_FD_207602 | JGI IMG/M metagenome (GOLD analysis project Ga0326728, IMG submission 207602) | Lab enriched peat soil microbial communities from McLean, Ithaca, NY, United States - MB31MN | ecosystem: Environmental > Terrestrial > Soil > Wetlands > Peat | place: USA: New York...
CGATATCCCCATTATACAATCATGAGCCTGCTGCCCGACCCAACGTTTTCCGGAAAAGTCCGGGTCAAGAGCTGACAATTCCGGAAAAAGATCGATCGGGCAGCGAAACATTTTGAAAAAAATCCGGACACTTTGCTGTACATTTCAAAAGAAATATAGAGTTTACTCTGTCTTTTTACAATAGCCTTATATAACCCATCGTCGTATATTCGACTATGGCAACCAAAGCACAAACCAAAAAAGGGGGCAAGATTGCCGCGTTCGTTTCACAGTATTCCAACAAGGGCACCGGCAATAACTACCGGAATGCGTGCGAATCGTTTCTCAGGTGCATAAACGACTTGCCCCGGAAAGCCCCGGACGGAAGCAAAGCAACCTATGACTACGAGAGCCTGTTCGATGCGTACCTCACAGACAAGAACCGGGATCACAATAAGGACATGGAGAAATTCGCCGGGTGTTTAAAGGAAGAGTGCGTTTCTCTCTTGTCAGCCCGGCAGATAATGACCTACGCCCGGTGCATTCTCGAAGAGTACGGCGCAACGGTCAGGAAGTCCACGATAAGAACCCTGAAAAGAGAGCTGAAGGGCGGGGCAGGCACTGTCGATAAGGTAATGACGGCCAAGGTGATCGACGCCGCTCTTAAAGAACTGGATGTAAAAGGACGGGCGATAGTCTTAACCCTTGCATCATCCGGGGCGCGATTAAACGAAGTCCTCTCCCTTAAACTATCAGACGTGGATTTTGAGAGCAATCCGGTAAAACTCACGATCCGCCATACAAAAAACAAGCAACCCCGTTATTCCTTTATCAGTTCTGAGGCGGCGCGCAGTGTTCAGGCATGGCTGGCAAAGAGGGATGATTACCTGAAAGGGGCGGCGGGAAGGAACGCCGGGCTCGTGCGTGCCGGTAAGAGCAAGGAAAAAACCACGGATACACCTTACGTTTTCCCCATCTCCGATGCCAGCGTTATTGCAATGTGGGAAAACGCATTAAGGGCGGCGGGCTTGTACTCAGCGGATGAAGAAACCGGGCGCAACCAGTACCGCCTTCATTCGCTCAGAAAATTTTTCATCAGCCAAATGAGTATGGCCGGGCAAAAAGTCCTCGCCGAACACCTCGCCGGACACCTGGGGTACCTTGACGCCTCATACCGGCAAGTGGACAGTGAACAGGCCGGAGCCGAATACCTAAAAGTCCAGCATGTCGTGACAATCGGCATCCCCCCGGAGTTCCGGGAAACGGCGACAGAGCTGACCGGAAAACTCCAATTACAGGGTGAGAGTATCGAAGGGTTAAGGTCGATGAATGAAAAACTCGTTGCACAGATGGCAAAATTGCAGGGTGATATTGAATCGATGAAAGAAACGGAGAAACGCCACCTCGATCTCCTGGAATATATCGATCAATATCCCGATCTCCTCCAGCTTCTTAAAAAAGTTGTAGACGCCGGCGAGAAATAATTAACGAGATTACAAATTTGATTCACTAGACTCCCCGAATAAATACAGAGAACCAATAAATTTTGTTATTTCGACGACGAAAAATGGGTTAGGAATGTACCTCCCAAATATTTTCTTTATTTCATCATCATTTAAGAATTTACAAACAATATCTCTTGACTCTTCAGTCATCAGAGTATCAAAACTCAGGCATGTGTAAACCGTAGCCAGACTAAAAGACTCTAGACTGGTGAATTGATACTCCCAGATATTATTCGTGGTTTTCCGGAATTTTTTCATGAGTTTACTAACTTTGGTTAGTGCCTTTACCGAGAGTTGAACTTCGTTACCTCCGGTTTGAATATAATCCAGTAGCGCAGCATTGAACTGAGATGCATGCAAAGCGGCGGCGATAATAGGCTGAGGAATAAGCATATGCATTTTTAGGTATGGCGATGTTGAGAGTGCCCGAGAATATAGGTTTTTTAAGGCTTCTTTTTCATCATCTGATTCTACCACACTTTTCAAATCAAGATGATATTTTTCTTTGAAACTCTCAAAAAACGGTGGCGAAGATAAAAGACGATCGATAATTTCATTCATTACGGTTTGTTCAAAAAATTTTGTTTGATACAGCATTAGAAGATCAGATGTTATTTCCTTTAGCCTGTTTACCTCGTTTTCATCTTCGATCTCATCTAAATTGATAAAATCTGGCTTTTTCCCCCAAAGCATAGGATCTTGTAAAAGGGCTGGTATTGAATCGATATTTTTTGGAGGAAAGAAATATCTTGGTCCACCTGATTTCCATTCACTACGAATATATTCATTTTCTTCGAGATCATCGAGATGGATTTTTCTCCCTGAATGTTGATGTATTCCATATTCTGTCCAGAGGAAATCCTCTATTTTACCTCCTTTAATGCCCTCTGGTGAATTATAAATTAATAACAGAATTTTCCGTTTTATAAATCCCTCGGGGTATCCTTGCCCTTGTCCCAACTCCAACTTTTCGGGATTATCCAGCATATATCAGTCATTAATCACGCTTGGGAATATCAACCCTGCTATTTGTAATTTTATTCAAATACTGGGGTTATCTCTAATTTGGAAATATAGGGGTTTAAGCAAGAATTAAGACCTATATCTTTTCCTTTCGCAAAAAAATCGCAATAAAACCTAACAGCGCAGATATTACCGGTGAGATTGGTGCGTACAACTCCGGTATTCGAAACATCACAAGATGCCTATGAGCATTTACCTTCGATTTATAAAAAAGTTTGCGCAGAACTCATAAAATTGGGCAAAATCCGAATTGCTGACGCCCCGGGGAATAGCCTCCCCGCCAAATCTTGTCGGAGGCATCGGCAATGATCGGCTATACCCTTTCCCCCAATAGGTCTGCGCTGCCATCCGACGATCGTGTTCTTGCGATCTTTCCGTACGAGGGGATGGTTGCGATGTAAGCAACCCGGCGTGTCTTGCACTTCGCATGCCATGCTTCGGGCGCGGCATCATCGTATAGATCTTCAGAAACTCCCAATATTAAGGAATGAAACTATGAGAAGAAGCAACGAAACAGAATCCAATTCGGGCGGGCAAGATATGCCCCAGACCCCAGCGGGGTCAACCTCTCCATTGCATCAGGAGAGAATCGCACAGCAGGAGAACACGGATGATAAACCCGTTATAATGGCGTGCACGCCGATTCCTGGTCACCCCGGTAAGTTGCTCTGCAACTTCCTGATGCCCGAAACGGAGGTGCAAAAAGCCCTCAGTTCCGTAACCATGCCTGTGGTTGATACACCCCCCGGCAAATCAGACAAGGCTGGTTCAGGAACCCCAGACAGTGGTGTTGAGACCTGGATTCGGGGCGATGGCAAGACCATCGACGTTCGGCGGATCGAGTGCGATAGGAGAGTAGTCTTCGAGCCTATCGATACACCCGTGAAACCACAATCTGGAGATCCACAGGTTCCCCAATCGAACACGAAGCAGGATCCTTCGGCCGGACGAACCCAGTCATCCCAGTTTGGAGGACGGATCAAAACCACCTGCAAACTGCCCAGGATGCACTCTCCAACCCGTGTACGGCAAAACGACCAGAAGGGAGAGGGGATGTAAAATGGCCCTCTCTCCCTCTTTTCCATAAGGAAGTGCGTGAAAATGGTGGAAGAAACAATCAGAACCCTGGAGTCTTGGGGGGGTTGGATTGCATGGGCCATGACCGTATCTTGCCGCAATGATCAGGGTCTTTCCTTTACGATTTTAGACAAGGTAACACTATGGACAGAGAAGGTCATGAACCATGTATTACCTGTCCTTACCCGCCTCCTCAGTTGTGGATCAAAAATTGCACTGCCAAAGTGCAGATTACCCTGTATCGATCACGCTGCAGCTTCCGGAAACGATCGCTGTAACGATCCCTATAGAAGCTGCGATATAGATCGTAACATAATCCCCGTTTGGATTTCTGGAGGCCGCTTATGAAACGAAGTCAACTACCGTCACAGAAAAAGTACCGGCTGAATAATCCTTCTGCATCGTTTAGATTGAAAGCCCCAGATAAGGAAAATCTGGATTTGATTGTAGCGGCATCGGGCAAACCTCTCTCACAGTGGATGACTGATTTCCTTCATGACAAGATGGATCCCAAAGAGGCAATGTCGGACCTGGCTAATAAATTTGCGGCGTGTAAACAGTGGGGGTCCGATTTAGAGGAGGAGACCAAGAAATCAGGGGCGAGGATCAAGGAATTAGAGGCAAGAATCAAGGAATTGGAAACCGAGCAGAGATTTTTTGTTTTCTGTCCCGTTTGCAAAAAGCCCGTAAAATTTTCATCTAAACACTCGGATTGGGCATCCAAAGTGCAGCCCACGTTAAAAGAGGCCTTTGGCAGATGGCATCACACCGAATGCATACCAAAATGATCGGTATCACGAACAACAACTCACTCTAGGGGAGAGGACGATTCCGACCTCCCCCTCGCACAAACGGTTTTTTAAAACATTGATTACGCCGATACCGGAACGGCAGCTGCTGGAGTTACGGTGGTCGTCGCCGGGTGGACATGACGGTAGCCTTTCACGATATCGCGGAACTGGGTGCAGAGTGTTGAGAGCTGCTGGTTTGCAGCCTTGACTGCATTATTGTCCTGGCTGTCGAATGCAGCCTTGAGGGCAGTTCCTTCCTGCTGGATCTGGTTCTCGACTGCCTGTGCCTGCGAGACATCTATCCCTTTTGTGGACAGTTTCCCAAGCAGGTTGTTCCGGTTCTGGTCGTTGGTCGCGAACACATCCATACGGGCGGTCTCGCGGTCCGTCCACCATGTGTTTCTGAGGGTCTGGATTGTTCCTGATTGTGCCATGACCGAGGCGTTGACGCTTTCATGAAGGGCCTTTCCAGTACCGTTGTACTCTGGGAGCGAGCCTTTTGCATCGGTCATGAACTCCTTCCGGTCGGCACCCATCTGCGTTTCGGCAGCCCTGATCTGATCGGCGGTGGTCATCGTCTGCACCGAGGATTCTGTGCCAGTGAACTGTGATTCAAGGGAGGTGAGCTGGCCTGTCCCGGCACCATTGCTTATGGAACCGATATAGGTAATCGCCCCGTTCATCTGTGCCTGCCCGATGGTCCCCACATACGCCACATGTGCCTGCATTGCGGTGATGTGTTCGGGGTTGGTATTCCATGATGTTCCGTTCACGGGAGCAGCGCCAACTGGCATGATTGCCGCAATGAGGCAGACCATGCAAAGGCTGCCGATTAACATTATTCTGGTGTTTTTCATCTTCTTCACCTGGGTATTGTATCAGTATGATGGTCCCGCAACCCTTGCGGGAACGCACCTGCCCCTGATGTTGCCGACCCGGGGGTATATATTTCCATGATTGTCCGGGTTACCCGATCGAACCGCCGGGTTAGAACTGGAACCGGGCAACACGAACCCGTTGATCGTGACGCACAGGTGATTCTGGGAGACCTTTGCTGGATCGGGGCATTTGGTGGAAGCCGGAAAAATAAGGCGAACCGGGGAATGATCGGTGCTGCTGCGTTTACGGTTGGTGACCGAGGTTTTACCAGGGAAGCTCTCTCCTCAACTGCCAATACACCGTAACATTCATTCCAAAGGTTCAATATCCGTAGACAGAGACCGGTGTACCTGATACGGAGAGCGAACATGGATACCTTCTTCCTGACAGCTGCCCTTGCGTGGATCATCTTCTGGGTGTACTGGTTCATCTCTGCGTGGATAACTCGGTCGCCAATGAAACGCCAGCAGTCTCAGTGGTCCTGGATCCTGTTCGCACTGTTGTGATGTTTCTGGGTGCTCTACTCCTCGGGACGTGCACCCGGCTTTCTCGTCCAGAGAGCTATACCTGACGTTCTGGCTGTTGGGCTGACTGGCACGATCATCACCCTGCTGGGTCTTTGTTTTGCGGTCTGGGCGCGGGTTCACCTGGGGCGGAACTGGAGCAGCATGCCTGCGATCAGGGTAGACCACAAACTGATCCGGACCGGTCCGTACAGTATCGTGCGGCACCCCATCTATACCGGAATACTGTTCGCGATTGCCGGTACGGCTATCATCATTGGCGAGCCCCTGGGTCTAATAGCATTTTTCCTGATACTGGTCGTCTATCTCTGGAAGATCCGGATGGAGGAGAAGTACCTGCAGGAAGAGTTCGGCGAGGACTATGCCCAGTACAAAAAAGAGGTTCCGGCACTCATCCCGTTTCTTGTTTGATTCACGGTACTCCTTCTGGGTGATCACTCATTCCACAACCATGGTGGTAGTGCCCCACCATCGCGTTATGTTGGCAAAAGTCTCCGCGTACAGTGAATGGTCTGCGACAAACGAAAGAAGCCGTGTTTTGAGGTAATCTATGCTGTGGTAGTTTCACCCGAGCTCGACACAGGCATGTTCTGGAAGTGTGCTTGAAAAACAACACCCCGGTATCCATCTGGTGCATGAAAAACATTCATCACTGCAGAATGGGGGGAGTGTGGCAGGGAGTACTACAGATGGACACCCCTGCAATCATTGGAAATACAGCGCCAGACTTGGAAGATCTATGAGATAATAACTATTTGTTATTTCGTTTTCTTCGCAACAATCCGCTTCATAACCGATTCGATATATTGCATTCCAGCGTCCGATTCCAGCCATTCAATGACCTGATCTTTCGATGTTTTATCGCGGTTTTCATAATAAAAAGTAAGTGCAGTATTAATTAGGGCTGAAATTGATGAAGCCTCTCCGGCGTCAATCGAGTCATGCATTCTTTTGAAGGGGACGGGATCGCAACTGAAGCTAACTCTCTCCTTCGATTTTCCGGAGATTCTAGGCATAATAGATACAGAGTAGTTGACACATATTTTGGTGGTTGGTTAAAGATACAGCATAGATACATACATTTTTAAAATTGACCTGCGAAATTGAAATCTGTTGAAAGTATCCCGAAAAAGACTCTATATTGGGTTAAGATATGAGCAAGTCTTGAATTTCCCAACGGTGGCTCTTGAGTTTGAACTATAATGTCGAGGTAAAATGTTTTGTCAGAACTGCGGGAAAAAAAATCCAAATGGCGCAGCATTCTGCAATTATTGTGGTGCAAACCTGACAAAAAAATCATCTCCAACGATTGCCCGCAATATCCAATTAAAAGAAAACGAAATCCGGCTATTGCAAAAGAAGTTCAATGACGAGGCTTCACACCGTGAGGCGGTGATCCTAGCCATTGGAGGGTTTTTAGCGATAGTGATTTTTGGATATGCGAGTACCATAAGCGCCGGAGCAGGAATTGGGGTCATTGTAGGACTTGGTGCATTATATCAAGCGTGGAAATTAGACAACTCAAGATTAAAGGCCGCAAACGAGACGGAAATTAAATTGAAGGCGGCCGAAGCCGAGCTGGAAAAGATGAAGCATGCGCAATAGTTCCTCGCTTATTTTATTGATTTTGCTCATCAGCGTGGTCTTTATAGCCGGATGTGCAAGTCAACAAAAAATTGTTGGACATCCCTATGAAGTGAGAGGACAATACTACGATTACGACCCATCGGTTCCTCTCATAGGTAGTATATATATCGATTTACTAAGCGCACCTACAATCGAGAATTATTACGATTACCAAGATCTTTATAATCAGTATTCATATCAATGTTTTTCATTAAAAAACGAAGGAACGGCTGCTTTCACAACAGCTCAATCTGCTGCCGCAGGAACCTCCAGTCAAGAACAGATGCTTAATTACTATAGTATGGCCAAAGACGCTATCCAAAGAGAGGAGAACTGTCAAGCATCCATACAAGTTTTTCAGCAGCATTCGTTGATGATTGTTTCAGAGGTAAACAATTATAACCAAATACTTAATGAATTGAGTCAGAATATGCAAATTAGCAAGAATGACGAAAACACCGAAATAACTAATTATAATAATATTGCATCGGATTTCAATAATGCGATAATAAGTTGTTCAAATAGTAACCAGGTTGTCGGAAGCGACGGTATGTGCCATGATATTTGTGTTGCACCAAATATTTATTGTCAGTAAGTCGTCCGCCCGTTCTCCCGTGACCGGGCAATAACCGCCGTCTCGGAAGGCAAACAGACAACCAGGTTCTGTGCTGAGCATTCCGACATGTCGGAATGCTCAACTCGCGCCATATTGGCTTTGATTAGGATTCGGGTCGATCTTCTAAAAGAAAGAGCAATTTTGCTCGTAAAAAATGCCCTGAATAGCACTACACCGATGTGAGTGAGGGCTGATAATGACTCAAAACATTCCGATCGTAAATTCTTATGATCTGCGGATTATGTCAACTTCACAAAAGATAAGAGCAGGATGCACTTAACTATATAATAAAAACGATATGGAAGTTATTCGTAGTAATCTGGTGGTTCGATGCGACAGGAAAGCGTTCAATATTTTACGGAGAAAGAAGAAGAATTTGCCAACCTACTCATTGAGATTGGAACGAAGAAAAATCTTGCAAAAGTACTGGTATTCCTAGCAAATACCGCCGAGGCTACCTCCCGAGATATCGAGCGCGGGACTGACCTGCGCCAGCCTGAAGTGAGTCTGGCTATGAAGTACCTGATGAATCAAGGATGGATCAGCAGTCGAGATACCTCTACCGAGAGTAAGGGACGCCCGGTCAAGATCTACGAACTTGCAAAACCCATCACAGATATTATGGACAGTATCGAGAAAGAGAAAAAAGACAAAGCCAATAATCAGCTCGCTCTCATCAAGAAATTACGGAATTATCTCCACTAATACCATCAAAACAGACCTCTTTTATGATCTCGATATGTGCGCGGTGCATAGCTCCATACTACCCGACCGTCTGTGATTTGCCTGTGAGAATCGAGAAACGCAAAGAGAAATGCATGGGGACCCCGACGCGGGCAGATGATAGATCGACGACTTCATGCATTACCATCCAGAAGATATCCATAATGGCAAGTAGACGCAAAAGTAAGAAAATAGTCCGGCATTGGAAGCCACAGATCGGGCGCGAAATAAAGATGCTACCGGCAACCGTGATATTCTCCTGCCCTAAGTGCGGACGGCGATATGATATTAGCGTCAGCAAGGAGGACATTCCCCTAGCAAAGTTCCATTGCCCGCACGATAGGGAAGAGTGCGATAAGATCCCAATATCAAAAGAGAGCCACCTTTAGTTGCTATGTAATTATTAATGCCATCTGCCATGAGAAAAGCCCACAGAAACGCAGGGGCGGGGCTCTCAGGGGGTTACACTTAGCGGAACGCGTTGCCTTACAGAACTTTTCGCAAGGCTGCAAGATTCTTTTCCAGTTTGTTGAGGATTTTTTCTCCGGCCTGGTTCTTCTGACCGGAACTACCGGCGCCCGGGCTCCTGAAAAGTTCGTAGTTCACAAAAATCCCGCCATCTTTTTCGAGATAAATATTATGAAGAACCTGCGGGTCCCGGAGATTGTCAAAATCCGTGATTCCTTTCTGAGCCAGAGCCTCGCGAATACGCTTGACTTTTCCGCGTTCATACGCATTCAGGTTCTTTGATCCTTTGGGTCGTCCACGTGGCATGATATATGAAATTATTCGGTAATGAATAAAAATTGTTTCTATTATATCGGAATTAATTTTATGATGTTACTGGCACAAATACCCCGATATTGGTAAGCGAGTACGGTCGTCCCGCTACAGAATCCTTATGATACTCGAATTCCCGTAGGAATGGTTTATACACCGTTCATTGAGGATTATGCTATATTTTTAGCGTGAGTTTTTAGCAATGCCTGAAATCGAGTCGAATATTGATTTCTCATTTGCTCAATCCAATTGTTAAATAAGACACCAGATTTATAATAATCCATCACGTTCAAAATATAAAAAGGAGATTTCACGGGTGTATTATTAATTATTTCTGCAAAAACCGAGTCCCGATCAATCAATGCACCTGAACTGATATCCATTGATTTCATATGAGTTATTTTAACTCTCAAAGTATTCAATTCTTTAATTTTTTCCCATAATTGAGGATTAGCCGTTTCAATTGAAGGTGTGCTGAGAATTTTTGGTAGAATTACCAAAAGTTTCGTAATTATCGAAATATTCGATTTTTGCAATTCAATAGCAGAATAATACTTTGGTTTTTTCTCTAGTTTCAATAAAACAGTTTTTTTCGTTAAAATAGAGCTGATAGTAAAATTGCAAAAAATTTCCAGAGTAAGTAATGAAAAAACTGTAGATATCATATATCGCTCAAAATAATTATACAAATGAGGGAATCCCTCGGGTGTGACCATTACCCCACCACTATGTGGAATAAGTTGCACTCGTTCTTTTGCTATAAGTGCTTCGATGCTTGCCGTTAATGCGATATCATATGCAATTTTTAGAGCACTGGGAGTTCCGAAAAGAAATCGAGTTGAGTCCCATTCAGCAACGGTTGCTGGATATACAGGCGTACCCACAGGGTGATATGATGTTCCCGGACCTGCAGCAGGTAAATCTTGAGTCGTTGTAGTAACGCCATATATTCTCCAATCAAAATCACTAATTTCCATTATTCACCCAACCATTATTCATATAACAAATTTTTGCATATAAGGGATATACAATCGATTATAGTGGGGTCAAGGATCCACATGCTTTCTCAGCTCCGCTTCAAGTTTGTTCAGGCGCTTGAGGATCTCGATCTGCATTAGCACCGGATCCCTGCTGCACTAAAGGGGGTAAATATTCGGCCATGATTGGCGTGGAAGTGACTTGCTCTCGGTGACTGGAGCGTGTTTTCGAAGGGCGGAAGAATACCAATGAATTTTATCTTAAATTTATGTTATATCGGGTTCGCTGCGCCTAGAAAAATTATATGTAAAATAAAATCTTATTTTTTCAATCTTATGTCCAATATTTGGGCTACCTCTTCGAAGAAATCTTTACGTTTGTATACGACAACGCCTTCTACAACAAATTCTCAATCAACCGCTAATGCATTAGCACCTTGAAAAGGTGGTATGCTTTTTCCTTTGTGGTAAAGTAGTGTTAAAATTCTAACCGCTGCTTCCCTCACCTCTAAACTTTCAACATTGAGAAGTCCAACAATGCTATTGATGGTCTCCTGGTCTACTTGATCAGCAAGCAGACTGAGAGCCTCAACCGCTGCCCTCCGCACACTCCATTCTTCATCCTTAAGAAGCCCAGCAATACGGTTGATGGTCAGCGGGTCTACTTGGACAGCTAGATAAAGGAAAGCGTTAACTACCGCTAACCTCACCTCTGAATCTTCATCATGTAAAAGCCCGACAATGCGGTTGATGGTCTCCTGGTCTACTTGGACAGTCAGATAAAGGAAAGCGTTAACCGCCGCTAACCGCACCTTCGAATCTTCATCATTGAAAAACCCGACAATGCGGTTGATGGTCTCTTGATCTACTTTGCCAGCAAGAAGACCGAGTGCCTCAATCGCTGTTAGCCGCACCTTCGAATTTCCATCATTGAGAAGCCCGACAATGCTGTCTACGGGCGCTGGGTTTACTTGGCTAGTAATCTTACTTATAACATCAACCGCTGCCCTCCGCACACTCCATTTTTCATCCTCGAGAAGCACGACAATGTGGTTTACGGTCGCTGGGCCTACTTGGTCGGCAAGCAGACCGAGAACCTCAAGCGCCACCAACCGCACACTCCATTCGTCGTCCTCAAGAAGCCCGACAATGCTGTTGATAGTCTCCTTGTCTACTTGGACAGCAAGCAGACCGAGAGCCTCAACCGCTGCCCTCCGCACACTCCATTCTTCATCCTTGAGAAGTCCGACAACGCGGTTAACGGTTGCCGGGTCTACTTGGTCGGCTAACTTACTGAGAACCTCAACTGCGGCCTCCCGCACGCTCCATTCTTCATCCTTGAGAAGCCCGACAATGCTGTTGATGGTCGCCGGGTCTACTTGGTCGGCTAACTTACTGAGAACCTCAACCGCTGCTCTTCGCACCTCCAAGTTTTCATCCTCGAGAAGCCCGATGATGCGGTTGATGGTCGCCGAGTCTATTTGGCCGGCTAACTTACTGAGAACCTCAACTGCGGCCTCCCGCACGCTCCATTCTTCATCCTTGAGAAGCCCGACAATGCTGTTGATGGTCTCCTTGTCTACTTGGACAGCAAGCAGACCGAGAGCCTCAACCACTGCCAACCGGACATACGAATCTCTATCCTTGAGAAGCCCGACAATGCGGTTGATGATCTCCTTGTCTAATTGGACAGCAAGCAGACCGAGAGCCTTAACCGCTGCCCTCCGCACACTCCATTCTTCATCCTTGAGAAGTCCGACAACGCGGTTAACGGTTGCCGGGTCTATTTGGCCGGCTAACTTACTGAGAACCTCAAGTGCCACCAACCGCACACTCCATTCTTCATTCTCGAGAAGCCCAATGATGCGGTTGACGGTTGCCGGGTCTATTTGGCCGGTTAACTTACTGAGAACCTCAAGTGCCACCAACCGCACACTCCATTCTTCATCCTTGAGAAGCCCGACAATGCGGTTGATGGTCTCCCTGTCTACTTTGTCAGCAAGCTTACTAAGAACCTCAAGCGCCACCAACCGCACACTCCATTCTTCATCCTTGAGAAGCCCGACAATGCGGTTGATGGTCGCCGGGTCTACTTTGTCAGCAAGCAGACCGAGAGCCTTAACTGCTGCCTCCCGCACACCCAATTCTTCATCCTTGAGAAGCCCGACAATGCGGTTGATGGTCGCCGGGTCTACTTTGTCAGCAAGCAGATCGAGAGCCTTAACCGCTGCCTCCCGCACACCCGATTCTTCATCCTTGAGAAGCCCGACAATGTGGTTGATGGTTTCCTTGTCTACTTTGTCAGCAAGCAGACCGAGAGCCTTAACCGCTGCCTCCCGCACACTCCATTCTTCATCCTTGAGAATCTCGACAATGCTGTTGATGGTCGCCGGGTCTACTTTGTCAGCAAGCAGACCGAGAGCCTTAACCGCTGCCTCCCGCACACCCGATTCTTCATCCTTGAGAATCTCGACAATGCTGTTGATGGTCGCCGGGTCTACTTTGTCAGCAAGCTTACTGAGAGCCTCAACCGCGGCCAAACGGACATACGAACTTCCATCCTTGAGAATCCCAACAATGCAATTGACGGTCGCCGGGTCTACTTGATCAGCAAGCAGACCGAGAGCCTTAACCGCTGCCTCCCGCACACCCGATTCTTCATCCTTGAGAATCCCAACAATGCAATTGACGGTCGCCGGGTCTACTTGATCAGCAAGATTACTGAGAACCCAAACCGCGGCCAAACGGACATAAAAATCTCCAGATTTTAATGAGTCAATGATATTCAATATAATAATTAGTTTTTGATCTCTTTTTATTCCATGAAGCTTCCCTAAATATCCTTTCGTCTCTATTAATTCATGTTTGAAAACAGGGTTTTGAATAGATTTAACATCGTTTAATATTTTTTGCCATAATTTCAGATCCGGATTTTTCACCTCACTCAACATCTCTGCTGCGAGAATCAGATTTGAATGAATGATCGTTTCAGGAAATGCAAGAATTTCTTTTATGATTTCGTTTCCCCGCATCCCTGCAAGAAACCGGATGACCTCTTTCCATTTAGGATTCCATCGTTCTGAAAGGACAAGGTCAATATATTCTCTTGACTTCACGCCTAATTTATCTATAAATTCGGCAGCAAGATATTCCTGGAATGATTGATGTGTGAAGAAAAAGAATTGTTTCTTACCGTGACTCTTCTCCTCTTCAAAGACAAGATTCACAAGGCCAAATGAAGGAATTTGGGCTATTGTATCACGATCTACATAAGGAGCATCTAAAGGTATCATCTGGATTGCCGGCTGTCTCTCATTGAGTGCACGAAACGATAATTCCCCTAACCATCTGCGATTTTGCATCGCGCGCTGAATTTCACAAGGCGATTTAGAAGGTTCATGTTCTAGGAAGATATGATCAATAAATCTGCAGTAGAGGTCAGCACGGTTGATGATACCTTCGAGTTCTTCTTTTACCGCAAGTTCCCTAATCATATAGGCAAGCATGGGAACTTTTGTGAGTCCAGGAGAAAGAGTTCGGATAGACTTTGTTGCGGGATAATACGATCCAAAATAGGTTTTTTCATCATTTGGTGAGAATGGCTTTAACCGGAGGAATATCCATTGGCGATCCAATTCATAGGAAATGACCGCGGAGGGTCTTGAAGTAATCATTACCTTGTTCGTATCCGCAATTTCGATCATTTTAGACACCGGATCATCATGTAATGGGTGTCCTAATATGACGTCAAGACCATCATAGAGGAATAGGATCTTGCCTTTATCGAACGATGTTTTGAGATAATATTCCAAATCAGACTTATTCACATAGTAATCAGCATTTTTCAGATTAAGGGATCCATAATTAATATTCACAAGCTTTTCTTTAAGATCATCCCATGTGTCCGGGCTCCATTTCATAAAATCAGAACATTGAATGAAAAGAGCCAGATGCTCTGGAAGGGTGTTTACTCTAGATCCGAGCCAGCGAAGGAATGTGGTCTTCCCCGTACCCACCGATGAGGATAAAATATATGACATGCACGGTGGTTGAAGGGCTTTAATCTCAATATCATCCCATTCCCGTCGGTGTTGCCATTCTTCATATTCTGTTCTTGGTCGCTGCTGTACTACCGATTTCCTTTCCGGCACTTCACCGCGCTGCAGGCCGAGTAGAATATGTTCTGACTGTTGTAATTTTTCCTTAAGCTTGTTGTCAAAATCAGTCGCGATAGTTTTTTGGATATTCCGAAAGACATCATGCCACTCTCTCATCTCTTTCCATGATTTCATAAATTCCGTAATCGGGACGAAAAATGCCTGATTTTCCCTGCCTTTGAACTTCGCATGGATGAGTCCGATTACTTTCTCAGTGCGATCATATAGGACTGGGGAACCGCTGAAACCATGATCGACATTCGGGATACTAAAACCTTCAATTATGATAATTGGGGTAGTGTTATTTTTGGGTGACGGACCTGTTATAACTCCATTAATAGGTAACCCATCTCTTTCAAAATAACCAACCGGATAGCCATAACTGGATATAGGCCTGTTTTTTTCCCAACGTTCCTCGTAAACTTCAAGAGGGAGATAGGGAACAGGTTTTGAAGTGGGAAGTTTCGGATCGTGTTTTATCTTAAGAACTGCGATGTCAGCTTGTTGGTTGCAATAATTTCTAATAATCGTGGCCTCTGCCTTTTGCGGAAGATCACCAGATAAATAACGTATGGAAATTTCTGATTGATTCAGATTTAAAAACGGTTCAATGACATGGTGGCAGGTGAGGAGATATCCATTAGGACTGATAAAGAATCCAGTTCCGCAAACCGAATCACTATTCGGATTCAGGATTTGTATAGTAAAATCCTTAAGTTTTTTAGGGTCCAATTTCATTTTATTTGCCATTCAGCGGTTATTTTTAGGCTAGCTTCGGCGCCTGTTTTCACCATTATAATGTTGCCTGTTCCACTGATTTTAAAACCAAATTCGGTAGTGAACTTGTTCGGTCTCTGTTTTTCAGGTAAATTTGTCATAGTCTTCGTAAAAGATAAACAGATATCGCCAACAAGTTTGGAGAATGTATCAAACGGTACCCCTTTTTTTATGATATCTTGAAATCCTGTAGTCTTAATAGGCATTGGCTCCGTAACTGCTTCTTCATCAGGCTCCATCCAGAATTCCGTTTCACCTAGATTGATTTTGACAAGTTGAGTCATCCATCCCTCCTGAATACAAACACCAGATTATGAAGCCGATTAGATAAAATTATCGTGATTTCAATTCTGTTAGGTTAAAGTGAATTCGGATTTATACTATATCTATGGAGGACAAAATTCCTAAATAATTTTATGTTTAGATAGCCTTTTTGAGAATATATATCAAATACCCCACGCGATTTTTCTAAATTAAATCGTGCTATAGGTAACGAGATTGAAAAGGTTTTGTTAAAGTTCGTTTCCGATGGTAAAATCAAATTAATTCCCGATGAAAAATCATCAAAACCCGCTGCTGACGGTGAGAAAAGAAAAAGAGGCAGGCCGCGCAAGGTCAAGATTAATGAGAAAATCGAACACAAAGAGAAAAGGCCGCGAGGGAGACCACGCAAAGTTAAAACCGACGAGATGAAAACCGCAGATGGTCCTAAACGTAAACGTGGCAGACCGAAAAAAGTTGTGACTCCGGAAGCTGAAAAGTCCGACTGATGAGGATAGAATCTCTCAATGCCCCAACTTTTTTAGTACGGTGTTTGATTTCCTTGCGAACACCTTGGCTCTTCACGGCCGGGCATTCAGGCTGTCTGCGATCATCAAGACCAAATCTCTTCTCAAAAGCATATTTAATAAAGAAGGAGTTTCAGCCCTGATTTCGCGGAGTTTTTTTTGTTAAGTTTCGCCGATGAACTCAAAAGGGGGGGGATTATTTAGCCGGAGCACCTTCCGGTTTCTTTTTCATGAACAATACCATTGCCAGTATAATTACCAAGATACCGGCAACATCAAGGCAATAAGCCGTTAACATACTCGCGAGTCCACCCACCAAGAGACAGAGCCCAACTAAAAACCATAATACAACCATTACGACTTTACTCATGTTCTAACCTCCAACTGTATCTGTGGAAGCCTGGAACTTTCACTAGGTAAAAAGTTCAAAGAACAAGCTACCGGGTAGGCTTATGGATATTCCTATTAAAAAAGATACTTAAAATGTTCCTATGCTAGGTGTTAAAATCTCGCACACACATTAAGCTTAAATTTTCCTTTTTCAAAATAATACACTGTTAACCGTGAATAAAAATAAAAATACCATTTATTACTTGCCAATATGGAATAAGTTTAAAATAAATTGAAATTTTGAATTATCGAAAAAGCTTTTTTTGTTTTTCATCATTTCTTCTTGATGAGTGCTCTCATTTTCTTTGTATTTCTCTATCCCTTGCATAACGGCAAGATGAAAAGATGTGGTAATTGTGTCCAATTTGCGATGAATTTCAGCATATGAATATTTACTCTTTTTAGTATCTTCAAATATTTCCTCAAGGGACGCAAATTTAAAAAAACCGTCAGGTATTTTCTGGACCCCCATTTCTGGATCAAAATATGATATCGAGACTTTGAAAGACCTTTTGTGCTCATTAAAATCCTTAAAATACTCATCTCGTTGTTCCGGAGATACAGGAGTGTTTTTAATCTCTTCGCTTTTCTCATACCAATACTTTACAAACTCATCAATTGGGTCGATTTTTTCCTGTGCTCCAGCCATGCGTAAAACTATAATTGACTGCTGATTTAAGCATCGTGGTATAGCTTAACCGGATGCCGGTAATCCTTCGACAAGATGACGAGATGCGCTGGGTATCCCGTGATGTGCTCCCTGCTGACGAAGTGCAGCTGATTCTTGCGCCGTACCCTGATGAGGGGATGGAGGCATACCCGGTGTCGGAACGGGTGAACAGTACGGCGGATGATGAGCAGATGATTGACATGGTGAGAGGATTTCTGGAATTAACAGGAATAGCAGGAAAGGAAAAGTGAGCTCAATTTAGGCTTATTTTTGTCTATATTGACCCCAACTATAATGAAGTCGAATAACAAAAATACCCGTGATGATCTCATGTCACCAGGCCTCTCTTCTGATGTAATTGAAAATTATATTTTTGAAAAATTGGACAAACAAATACTAAGTAAACTTCCATATTTCCTATTTTTAGCTTTATGTTTTTCGATAGTAATTCAAATTTTAGTGAAACTTCTGAACACTGTATCGATTACTGTTAATTCTACGGTAGTTGAATACTTTTTTTTTATCCTATTATTTGAATGTTTGATTCTCTTCCTATTCTTGACCTATCGGCTAAATATGGAAATAAATACATCGCTTGAAAAAAGGATTGTAAATATTGATTGGCAAACATTTCACGAAAATTTTTCAGATATTTTTGAAGGGCAGAGTTCATTGCAAAAAGATGTCAAAAAATCAATTGACAATAGTTTCATTATAAAATCTGTATTATCGGGTTTACTGTTTGCATATGTCTGTACGTGGGGACTTTTAGAAATTTTGAGTTATCTCAATCTTTCATTTGAAACTATTATCATTGCTTTGATAATTGTCACGGTATATATTTTTCAAGAAGTTTTAAAAGACTCACCGTTAAAAGACCTTCATAAAAATCAACAAGAGCCAGCCATATTTTCAGATATGGCAGAAATGTATACAGTTAACAATTCGATAAAGGATTCAGTATTCACGAAATACCAATCAAGATTTTTATTACACATAACCGCTAGACTTATAGGACCGCTTATTTTTATTAATGAGCCGAACTTTATGGTCGATCGATTGTTGATTTATTGGAATGAGGAGATCAACAAAATAATTTATTTCTATCTTACAAAGGACAATTCAAAATCGGAACATTATTTTGAAATGTCAAACTACCACTTAAAACAACCCAACAGATATGGAGAGCTTGAAACTGATCAAATAATTGATATCTTTCTTAAAAAAAGGACTGGAGAATCAATAAAAAATTTTTTTAATAAAAGTCCAATTGAATTATTCCCTTATCTCTTAAAATCGAGAGATTTAAACTTGGGTATGCCTGATGAAAGATCCAAAACACCTGGAACTAGTTCTACTCAAGAAAATCCACATCAGCAATGGCTTGCATTTAAAGTGCTAAATAAAGAAAATCCACCTGTTATTGTGGGTTATCTAATTCTTCATTCATACAAAGGATTGCCGATTAAGGTGAAATTAAAAACAAGACGAAATAATACTCAACGTCGAATAACCGATCAAGTAGACGTATTTCACATAATTTTTTACGGTGAAAGGGGATTTATGAATTTTTTAAAAACAGAATTTCAATTAAACTCTACACCCTATCCGCTTGATATGCTAATTTATGAACCTGATGATGTGTGAAAATTTATTCGGATGTATAAAAAATACTTGTAATTCATGTAACAAATGTCCCAAGTATCATCACCACCTGCTGAGCTGTCACCGGGTCCAGAACCCGGGCTAGGACCAGCCCGGCCATCGAGGCAAACATAATCCAGAAGACTTTCCTGACCTGCTCATTCTTGCCGAACGTCTCGATCACTGCATCCACATTTGCTTTCATCGCCCGCCGGATCAGCTTGGGCAGGAACACGAAGAGCGGCAGGAAGAGAGCCGTAGCCCCTATGTGCTCAAAGATCACGGGTGGCGGATCCCACGGTCACAGCGGCCCGAACGAGCGCCGCGAAGCGGTACGCGAGGAGCGGGCCGGACAGCCGCTGGCGCCGGAGCAACGCGACAAGCCAGGGGCGTCATCCTACCAACAGGAAACGCCAAAAAACAGCGAGGTGATGTGAAGCGAGCCGGAATGCAGTGAGCGCAAGCGAACGGAGTGAGGACGAGTGAACATGACCGAGTGTTTTCTTGTCACCTGAAACGATAACAATAAGAGCCAATTAGGGTTTGGAAAAATATACCAATATCAATTAGTTGTATTCCAGATCTAGACTCATAATAAATTTTATCGCCTCTGGATCATAGCCCAGGGCATAATTATCAAGTAATTCAGTAAAAGTATCCATCACAGATTTCTCTTCGAGTATATCTCGATGATCCGCAATAAAATGATCAATAAATCTCTGAATCTCTTCTTTTCCTAAATAATTAGATGAATAACCAATTCTATGCCCGAGCTTCAAGGCCTTTAATGTCTGTTCAAGTACATTTTTGGGATTATGGTCTAAACAGGCATTAAGAATTCCCATTAGATATTGCATCTCTTGTGCTCGAAGAGCAATTCTCTTCTCATCCATTTTTAGTAGAGAATCCAAAATCAAAGAAATCGTTTTGTTCTCTAGTCCATATATACGATTTACAGCTCTGGTTTGATCCTCTGGATTGTTGATACCGTTGTATTTTTTATCGAGAACAAAATAGAATCTTGTTATATATTGATCAATAACTCCATATAAATTCTCAAAGAGGATTTTATCATCGTTAAACATTTCAGATTCCGGTTGCAATAATTCCTGAATCTCGTATAAAATTTCTAATAATAATTTGTTTAACCATCTGCTGATTGAGTTTCTTGCAGTATCGAAGTCATTTTTAAAAATACGGGGGGATTTAAAATATTCATCAATTATTAACATCACAATTCTAGGTCGGATTGCTGAAAACATTTCTTTTCTTCGAACTACATCTTCAAAAAATAATCTACCCCAAATGATTTTTTTGACGAATGCAAGATGCCCAACAAATATGATGAAACAAGTATTCTCCAAGATCTTTGAGCCTTTAGGATCTATTTTTTTAGATTTTGCTAAAAGCGATTCTAAGCGTTTCTCAACTTCAGGACGGCATTCAAGGTTATGCAGGTACACCCGTCTTAGGTTAATACAAATAAATTCATGAATCTTGTAATTGTTTTCATTTTCAATGAATTCATCAATGAGTTTCCAGAAATGATTAGGATGATTATTGAAAATGAATATTAAATCTATCACGATTATTGATCGAACTAATGGACTTTTATTATGCGATAAGTCTTCGATGCACCCCCAAATTGTTTCATCATCCTTAATCGAGTAAAGACGAAGTAACCCTTCAGCTGCATCAGTGAGTGGCGTTGGAGACCAGAAGGAAGAATCATAATCCGGAGGATATTGATCAACAATATCCTTTCGAGAAATATTAAGCGCCACTGCTTTAAGTAAAATTTTTCTTGAAATGTTGAATAATTCAGAATCGGGACTTTTTAGACCTCTAGTAATTATTTTTGCACATCTTGCTATTTCATCCCAAGAGTAATCAATAATATTTTGGGAGAATTTCACCTCTTGATCTTCAATAGAAGAGTATAGCTCAATTAAAGGCATTAAGATTGTCGATGCATCTACTTCAGATATTTCTTCGTTAATCCATTTGTCATTAAACGTTTTAACCATGGAGATTTTTGAAATAATTTCTTCATTTCCTTCACGATCTATCCCACGTATCTCCAGAATATCTTCTTCAGACGCATATCCAATTTCAGTTTTACTAAATTCGATCGGTTTATGAGGAGGAGTCGCATTTTCTTGAAGGTATTTATCGATTTCACTCTTCAATTCCTTTGTTGGCAGGTACTCGGAAGGTATCTTCGATAATAGAAAATTTCTATAATCAAGTAAATATTTTTTATTATCTACATTATCGATTTCTTCAAAATTTTTTATGAGGCTTAAAATAATTTTATCTATCTCACTTGACGAGAGATAAGGCAACGACACATCAATAAGCGCCGCCAATTCATGCAAGGTTTCAGAATAAACTTGAAGGGGTTTCGCACATATCAAATCTACAAGAATTGTATCAAACGCCGCCGGATTCAATGAAACTGTTTTGACGAGATCTCTCCATAAAATAGCAACGATAGCGGTATTCCCATATTGATTTAAAGCAATTTTTAATTGAATTTTTTTATCAGGATATTTAGATAATTCCAAGATTTTATTTTCAATAACACTAATTATCTTTGCCTCAGGTTGCATTTGAAAAAATGAATCTCCCCAGATATAACAAGAATCTGATAAAAATCTTGAGTTTTGATTAGAGAATTGAAACGTAATAAATAGGTCTTGAATTGAATACCCCTTCTTGAGGTAGGGTCTGATATACGTTCTGCAAATACTTTGATTTATTGATGATAACAAAATCTCTAAACCTTTTGTCAAATCTGAATCAATAAGTGCTTCTGACTCCTGCCCAAGATGATAGCGTATCGATTCGAAATCCTGTCTTCGATTACTTGTTAATCTGAAAGATCCTGCATTCCCCAATTCAGTCAGTTTTGTGGAGTCTTCTGTAGTTGAGAAAATATATTGATAAAATCTTGAAACTAATTCTAGATCGTAAGGAAATATTTCTTTTATTTCATATCCGATAGAACTTAGATAAGAAAGATCAAAATTCTCTTCACCGGCAATTTCAAATATTTTTTGCAGGCTCTCTCTAGAATGAATGATATCCGTACCATAGGTCCTTATAACTAGGACAATAGGCAAGTGAGATGCAAATCGATCGATATCTTTGACCTTATGACGAAGAGAGAGGCATTCCGCTAGAATTTTTCTACTGATTCTCCCAATCTGGTTTTGAATTTCGGAAGTTTTATCTTGATTCTGAAGTTGATAGAGCCAACCAATAACATTGAATTCATTAGGATTTGATGAATTTTGAACCACTTTCTCAAAGTAATCTACCCAAAATTTAGTGTTTAATCCTCCAGTTAATCCCTCATTTTCAACAGATTCTAAGCATGAGACGATCGTTGCATGGAGCCATTCTCGATAATTATCATTTTTTTCATAAAGATTGCAAATAAAATCTTGATCACTAAGGGCATCGGATTCCCGAACGATCACTTGTGTTGTCATTATTTTTGCTATCAAAGGAATATCAGATGCATTGGCTTCGTATAATTTCAAACATATTTTCTTAAATGCAGTTTTATCCAAATACCAACATTTTGTAAGATAATATCGAATACTTGGTTTCAGGAGGACTATCCTAGATTTGTCTGCTAAAATGAATTTGAATAAACCATCCTTATCATCTTCGATCACATAACGGGAAACGGCGTAGTCAAAAAGGATATTATGCGAATAGGAAATTTTATTCTTATTAATTCCAACTCTGGCAAGAATTCCCGCACTCAGTAGGAAACTTATGTTTGGCTCATCGACCTTTTTTAATTGGGAAACATTTAATGACAGTGAATGTAATTTCACCATCTTTTTTGTTATTCGTGTGAGAAGACGTTCATAAATTAAACTGGAATAATTGGATTCAATTCTTGACCTCCAATACAGGTCAAGTAATTGAACTTCCGAATAAACAGAATTTATTTTGATCGAGTCTTTATCATTCTCAATAAGGAGAAGAATTAACGTGATATAAAAGGGATTTAACAGTAATTTTTTTAGCCGAGGATTGAATTCTCTTTCATATTTCGATAAAATGGGATGCTTACTAACGACATGGCTCAAATCATTTGAATTTAATTCCGGCAAAATAACATGCCGGCAGGGGATATCTTTTGATATTTTTAAGATTGTGACTGGAAAACTTTTAGAATTTTCTTTATCTGGCCTGCATGTGAATATATCTAATAATTCTGAGGACTTTTTTGCATCGAATAATCTCACGGCGACAAGAATATTCCACTCTTCGCTTAAACGAGAAACTATCCGTCGTATTATTTTTATATAGAAACTCCTCTTCTCCCGAGAGCGGGCGGCATCAAAGGCATCAATAATTATAATCCCCTTTTTCGAAGGAGATACTTGATCTTCGGATTTGATATATTCAAAGAGATTTGTTTTGAGTCCCAATTCATCTTGAAGTTCAACATCTGTTTCAGCAACCAATTTGTCAATCGGAAGAAAGAGTACTACATTTCTATCCTTCTGCAGATGTTTGACAAGCTTATTAAGTTCATAGGATTTTCCCACCCCAGGATCTCCCGTGAGGAGTCCATTACCAGCCTGAATAAAATGCGCTAATTCGAGAGTGATTTGATTTGAATCAATTCTAAAATCCAAGATAGAGTCCTTGATTTTAGCCGAAGCGGAATCGAAATTTCCTGAAAATCCCATTATTTCAACCCCATCGTGAAAGAGGTTATGTCATCAATCGTTTTATCATGATGGAGGGATGTCTTTCTCTTCTTGAGAGGAGATTGTTCTTTTTTATCACTTTGAACTTGTGTTTTTAAACTCTCAATTTCCAGAATGAATTCCTGTAGCCCTTGCTCATAATTATGATTTTTCGCAGGGTAAAATATTGGCATAATGCCGCGATTGAGCATTTTATCGCATATTTCCTCTTTTTTTCGATTTATTTCCTCATTTTTTTGTTCATCTGCTTCACTTTCTATTGAATCATAACTTGCAAGGACAAAATGTTCTGGTGGTTTTGGAAGCATGAAATCATTGATTACGACATTCAGAAGGTTCATGAAAAATGTGTCATCTGTGCTAAAGCCCATAAAAAACAGATGATAACGAGCGAATAATGTCCAAATAACTTTTTTATGGAGGGATTGAAGGGTATTATCACTATACATCATTTGGATTCTTCTTTTCATTTCAGATACTTTTCCGAATAACGGTGGGTTATTCTTTAACTCCTTCTCTAAAGTATCTACTAATCTGATTAAATCAGTGACTGAACCATTCAAATACCATTTTTCATATGACGATTGTGTTAAAATAATTGAACTTGGGGCATTATACACGCCGTGCAAGTGTAAAACATATCTGAAGTTATTTTCCTTTTTAGTTGCATTATTCAAGAAATTTCGAATTAAAATTTCACGATCCGATCCACAAAAATTAATAGGCTCTGTTCGATTACCCGGAACATAATTGTCAATTATTATTTCTAATGTGTGATCATAATTAAGCGTTGCAAAACCACAGAAACCTAATAAGATCAAAGTTTGGTAAAAATCATCGATCGGTTTTTTACATTTGCATGGATCAAAACTCTCGGAAACAAAATTAACAAAATTATTTTTATCCGCTTCATCATAAATGGCTTGAGCATATTTAAGACAATTGAGGATGCCATTGAATTTAAGGGTATTTTTATCAATTTTTACATGACAGAACGTTTTCAGATCATCAAGAAATTTTTCCCAAAGTGGATAATTAAAGTTATTACTAAAACCGGCTCCTGTAACGAGAATAAGATTTTCATTAATTAATAAAGTGGCAATTTTTTTCTTAATATCTAATTGCGCCTTTTCAGACCAACAATATTCATAGTGATACTGGGACACTATGATTGTACTTTACCCTATAATACATATAAGTCGCGGTTTTTATTTTAAGGACCGAATCACAAGCCAGGATATCATGCTTCAAAGTTCTAAACCTCGGATTATATCCAAGATAATTTATTTGTGAATGTTTGTTGATAACTCCCCACCACGTTACTTCTTAAGACAGCCATGCAGAAACGTGCCCCCCTTCGGGCCCTTGTCTCTGAAAACGGTGCAGTCCCCGCTCCCCGGAAAAAAAGATCCTCATATTCGCGTTTTTTTGGCCTTTTCGTGTGCCGGATGGGAAAAGCAGGGGTCAAAATTAACCTCGATTCTAGGGCCGTTAGAGGCCCATATCTGACATCGAAATCGGGCGTATTTTGGCAAACAGAGCCATTAAAAGGCGTATTTTCCACACGAACTGAAAAGAACGTTTTGCAGGCGTTTCTGAAATAGGTCAGGATAAGAAAATAGGAATCGGAGCCCAATTTGGGCGTATTTTTCCCCCATAGTAACTACACTGCACCAAGGGGCCTGTTCTGGTTTCCCGAGGAGGTGGCAAACGAGATCTCCCCCCATGCCTTATTGATCAACTCCCGGTAGTACCCAAGATCAAACGATTTCGCCCCCCATGCCGGTTCCACCCGGTACCTCCGGGCATCGGTCACAACGTACTGGATCTTCATTCCAGGTGCGATCTCGACCCTGTGATCCCGGTAAGCCTGCACCGCTGCGCCTTCGATGCACCAGTGGGCGTAGGTAAGCCGGCTGATCCGGCGATTGATCACCATCTGTCGGGGATCTGCAGCAGAAAGGCCGTTTATCGTTCCTCGATAAATTGCTGCAGCCTCTTCCCGTGTCGCTTCGAGTTCTGCGATCGTTTTTGCATGGGCAATGACCTCCAGCATCCGGCGCTGCATCTCCCGCACGTACTCAGGTGTGTCATGCCTCCGGGCAGCAATCCCCCGTATCTTAATGCTGCCATCCGGTTGCCGGCCATAATACCGGTTGTAGGCTCCAAAACCATCCGCGAGCGGAAGGAAGACAATCCAGTCGAAGTGCTCGACTTCGAGAAGCAGGCCGGTTTCATGCTCAACCCGTTCCTTGAGTGTCTCGACCGGCGACCCCTGCACCCAGAGGCAGTCCACATTCCCGTGCAGCACGCGGAAATTCATCTCATCGGCGATATCCTTGGTCTGGAGCAGGATCCCCCGAGACCGACCCGTGATTCCTTCGTGTACCTCGATCTGCCCAAACTTCGCATTCTTGTATCCCGTGTACCCGAAACAGGTGACCAGCATCCATTTCAGGATCGCATCGGAACCCGCGAACCGGGGTTCGGTCTTCTTGAGTTGTTTTGTCTTGATACGGAGTTCGAGCAGTGGCTTGAGCACGGTGGGAAGGAATCCCGCGCGCTCCTGATGTCCGACCGTTTCGGGAGAGAGATTGGCCTGCACGATGATCGAGGGATACATTGAGGTAAAATCGATCTCCTCGACATTCTCAAACGTCCCCGCCACTGGCTGGAACATCATTCCGCCCCGGTCGGCAGCCTGCAGCGCGGAGAGCTTGCGTACCTGCTCCGGGTCGCTCTTCCGGAATGGCACCGCGATCCCTTGCTTCATGGCTTCGTAGCACTCGTAGCTGCTGATGAGCGTGCCGGGCGTAAACCGGGACGCGAGGTTTGGGGAGAGCCCGGAGAGCCGTGCGGCCATGAGTACCCCTTCAAGGCCGCCCTCCCGGTACACGAACGACTGTTCCGTATCGATCAGGATACGCCCGTCCGGTATCAGGGCAGATTCTTTGTGCTCCATCCGGCCGTAACTCCAGTATGAGCGGGAGTCCATCTGCCGGTACTTTCCGTTCCGCGAGAAGGGCATGATGAGCTCATTCTGCTGCGCCAATGTCCGGATCTTCGGCATCCATGTATCGGCATCCGGGATGAGAATTACATCAGGGTCAATCGATTTGACAAGCTCAAAGAGTGCCACGAGTACGTCCCGGGTTTCACCGGTAATCCGTTCTGCGCGCGCTCCTGTCACGTCGATCTCCGTGAACTGGGCGGATAGCGCTGGGTTGCCGTGGATGTGTATATCCATAATAGAGAGATTATGCGCGATCTCCGGGGAGAACCGGTCGTCACTTTCCCCGGCACACGGGAAGATCCCGCGCTCGGCCATGAACCGCTGGTCGCGGCGCACGTCCACGTTGAAGAGATCGACCTCGCACTGTGCCTGCCGCTCGATCGCTTCGGCAATGTCACGGCCGGCAGTAACCGCGTAGCCCGGGAGCTCGCCAAAGATGGTGCGGATGGTGCACTCCTCCGCGCCGTACCGCTCTTCCAGCGCCTCGATCATCTCGTGATGGGAGTACGGGTCATGGAAGTGGACATAAAAGGGCGGATCGTATGCGTGATGGATCTTTGTGACGGACCCCTCCTTGGTCCAGAGATCGATACCGCCGTCCCGGTATGCGGTGTCAAGGATCCACATGCTTTCTCAGGTCCGCTTCGAGTTTGTCCAGGCGCTTGAGGATCTCGATGAACGTGGAGAAGGTCACGCCTTCAAGAGGATCGTCGCAGCCAACAAAAGCTTCGCTCGAATGCATCTTTGCAAGTTTGACGAGATTTTCCCCGTATCTCTGGTCTTCTTTTTTGAGTGCGCGGGCCGACCGGGCCCACCGATCTGCTGTGCTGTTGATACCCTGCCGGACGCTGGGAAACGTCCTGCCCATTTATGATACCTCCAGCGTGCGTTGCCCGGAGGGACGCAGGCCGCACTGCCTCATAAGCCGGGAGGTGCGGATTGGATTGGGGTTCGGTTCGATGGGAATCAGCTCTATGTAGCGATCCGCCTTCCGTGCAAGTGCTGAGAATGTGCGATCGACAACCGGCGTATAGAGAACGACAAGCGACTCTCGGGAGATCTCTTTTAATGCGCCTGAGACCGGTTCGAGCATATCGAATGCCCCATCAAAGAGTGAAGGGTCATGCTCGACAAAGATGACCGTGTGGCCGGCTTCTCGGATTATGGTGAAGAGCTGATTGGCGGTGAATCCCCTGCGGACATCGAAGTTCTTTGATTGCCGGTTGATGCCCGACAGGATCCGGGAATAGTTCCCTCCGATGTAGAGAAACAGGAACCGCTGGAGATCCGTGTTGCTGTTGATGGCGGTGACTATCTCTTTCTCGGGGGCGATCACGGCATTGAATGTTCCCGGGTGGAGTGAAAGCCCCTTTCGGATCTCGATTTGCATAGCACCGGATCACTACCCTGCTGAGGGAGATAAAGAGCCGGACTGAGCGGTGTGAAAGTGAAGGGACGCCGGTGGCCGGCGCAGATTGAGCGTCTAATTCCGCAGGGGTTTTTAGGTTCGAATTCCATCCCTCGTACGTTTATGATGGGTTATAGGTATCTCGCATTTTGCAACCCATCGTCTTCTGATATCACTATCTAAAAATAGTAGGCGGGGGGGTTGGAGATTCATCAGCCTGCTAAAAGCAAATCACGCTGTGTTTTTGCGGATTTAAAGCGATAAAGACAGAGTGCAATCGACACTGAATGAAAAAGGGTTCTGCATAGTACAAGCCAAAAATACACTAAATCCATATATGTGGTTAATTAATATCCAGTCATGGCAACCACGGCCTATATGATTAAAAAGCTGGGTGTGATGAGCATTGCAAAGTTCTGCGCGATTCTTGGTCTCATCTGGGGAATTGTTATGGGAATTGTAGTGGCAATAGGCATGCAGAGATGGGCATCCTACATGGGTGTGTCTCCTGCCGGATCCGGAATTGCTGCATTTATCTTCATGATTATAATTGGTGTAGTTGGCGGGTTTATTGGAGGTGCCATTATTGCATTCATTTACAACATCATACTTGGTGCAACCGGTGGCATTGAGATGGACTTGGAAGTTAAAACCTGAAATCCTACTCTTTTACTTTTAAGAGAATATTGCCCTGCAGGTTGTTTTTCCTACGAGGTGGGAACGATTGGATTTTATCTCCTGAAAGGTTAACTCGGTCATACACCAGATTGATGGGCTCTCTCAAGTCTTTGGGAGTTATGACAAATACTATGTCGAAAAATATATGTCACCTCCCGAAGACTTGACAGAACCAGGCGATCTGTTTTCTTCCGGAGTGAAAAATCTATCACCAAGCCGAAGATGCAACAGCACCGAAATTGGAAGAGATTAAGTATTTATATCATATAATTTTATCAAAGGATATGCTAGATATTGCAACAACTTTTTTAGAAATGGTTGTTATTCTAACTGTAAACCCACTAATCCTTTTTTTAATAATATGTCCTCTGGGTTTTTCAATTTATTACGAATCTAAATGTAGAAAATTTGAGTGGAGAGATACTAAATTTGCTACACTATCAGCGTTTTTACTCGCAAGTGGTTTTGTAATATTTTTTTTAGGGATGGCCGTATCCTCACCTATTTTAAATGTCAGCCCAAATTCTACCGATTCAATTAGTACTGTTATATATCTTAATAATCAAAATTTATCGATATTCAATAATTCTGAAAATATCCAAATTTTTAATGGTACCAATAATTCTACAGTACTAAACATTACTACCACATTAGAACCCAAAACAGCGCCACTTGATTTTGAAAAACTGGGTCTTTATATAGGACTCATGGCATTAGGATTTTCTATAATATTATCAGCAATTTCTTTTATTTTTGCAATTGACAGAAACTACCCACCTGCAAGATTAAGTAACAAAGAAAATCTTACAATAGCAATTATTTGGCTATTTTTCGGCATAATTCTTCTTACATATGGGACTTTATTGTCAGGTTTTATTTCATTTACTACACAATTTTTTGGTATACTTTACATAATATTGGGAGGGATATCATCAATATTTTTAGCTGTCGCAATTCAATTTGAACGAAATTTCCATCAAGTTATTGAAAAGGCTACTTTGGATATAAAATATCCTCCCGCCGGGATAATGTCCTTAATTTCTAGGTCTTTTGGGGGAGTAACTACGATTTTGGGAGTTTTTATGGTAGCTTTGGGGGTAGGGATATTAAAAAGAACAAAAAAATATGATGATACTACTGAAAAAGTGATAAAAAATATAATTGAAGAGTATTTTCCAAAATGAGGTAAAAAATGGCTTTTTCTCAAGAGATTGTGGAACAATTATTGATTGGTTGTCATAGACATTGTTGTATTTGTCACAAACCTGCTGGCAATAAAATAGAAATTCATCATATTGTTCCAAAGTCACAAGGTGGAGACGATTCAGCCGGCAATGGTATCCCATTGTGTTTCGATTGCCATGCCGAAGTCGGATCTTACAATATACAGCACCCAAAAGGTCGACGATTTACATCGTCAGAGCTTAAAAAGCATAAAGAACAGTGGTTTGCAATTTGTGCTAAACCACCTTGGGATTCGACAATTAGTGTACGTCTTACCAATGCTCATGAAACAGTGCACTTAGATGAGAATATTTTCAATTCTCTTCGATGCGATGATCGTCGACCTGCAGAAAGACTTGTTTTTGCAATTATGCAACAAGACAGATCCGTAAGAGCAACTTTTATAAAAAAGGTATTTGAGCGCTTGCAATTTGAAAAAGACGAAGATACACGATGGAAAGCTGCTAATGTCGTTGAAGAAATTTTACTTTGGGACCCTAAAATGGTATCTCAAGAAATTATTGAAAATATGAGCAAAGATCGGTCATTTGCGGTTAGAAGCTCTGCTGCGGTTTGCTATTATTACCTTGCTGTAATTGATCCCGCCTCTGTTTCATTAGATATACTAAGCAAACTTGCCGCTTATAATGAAGACTGGTATGTAGCAACTCCTGCAAAAGGCGCCCTTCTGCGATTGGCACGGGCAAGGCCAGTAGTAATTGACATATTAGCAAGGGACTTAGAAAATAAGGATGTCTCCGCGCAGGAATCCTCTGCAGCTACCATAAAACGGCTTATACAGAAAGATTGGGATTTAATTCCTGAAGAATTACTGACTCGTATGGCACAGAGTTCTGATTCTTTTATAAAGGATATTGGAACAATGGGGTTAAAAAAGATAAAGGATAATGAAAAGGAATCAAAAAAAGATTACAGTTTATTTTAATCTGAATTAAAAGAATAACGATACGATCCTCCCATATTTTCCTTTTATTACATTAAAACAGCAAGACTGTTGTTAGGTAACGGTGATTCTCACTATGAGGGGATTCCTGCTGACCCAATCAAGAAGCCCCTCGGAGGTCTATAAGAAATAAAAAATACTTTGGGGGTTTCCCCCCGCTGGGGCACCACCACGGAGCGCCAACCCGTGGAATCTGTGCCAAACCTTGCCGCGACAAAGATTGCGGAGCCACATGGCCGCAATTCCATGATCACATATTTTGGCGCAATGGCGTGTGATTCGCAATAATCTATTCCATTTGTAGGATAGTAAAACTTTTGATATTGGACAAAAATTCCTTCTCAAATTTAAGGAAAATTTCTGCAATTTACATTGTGAAAATTTGCAATCCCCTCGATTTTCTCCATGAAGTCTCGTCACCTTATCTTCATATCGGGGATCCTTTTATTGCTATAAAATGAAAAAGAAAATAAAACCGTATTTTTTTGAACTTGTCCCCTCTCCTATTATTCGTATAAAGAAAATACATAGGAAAATAAACGGGAATTCTAAAGGAACCCTTGAACACATTGAGTTTCCGGATTGGCCGTATTGACGATAAAACTCGTTGCGGTAAAGGTGTAAATACGCGTGCACCGGCATTCGATGCAGATACAGTAAAGGCTTTTGTTATAAAAATAAGGAGGAGGAACCTTTCGGTTCCGGTTCAATTATGGTATTCCTCCTTTCACTTCATCGATTTACGTTACTGTTGGTACTACATATACGTGAACTGGTCAGCTGGTGAAGTCGCAGATGTGGCGCTCGCGGTGACGACAGTGACATCAACGGTTCCTGTACCGGCCGGGCTGGTGACGGTGATCGAATTATAGGTGGGGGAACCAACAATAGTTCCGAGATTGCCGGAGCCAAAGTCTACTCCAGTTACACCGTTAAAGCCGTATCCGGTAATGGTTACCGATGTCCCCCCGGCGGTCGTGCCGGATGTCGGTGAGATGCCGGTGACGGTCGGTGGCCAATAAACGGGTGTATCGAACAGGTATGCGGTGACTACGGTAACGCAATCTGTCTCGGATAACGTGCCATTGAATAGATAATCGGTAACAGCTTGGACCGCTGCAGATTTCGATATGAAACCAGTGTGGGTGGGGTCGTACGTCTGTAATGGGTTTTGTTTTACCGTCAACGATACTGCTCCGACAACCGTGCCAGTATCCTTATTGCCATCAATGTATGTTCCGTTGAAGGTATAGGCACCGGGTGTTGCTGGCGCGGTGACCGTGTAGGTAATGGGAGTTGTACTTAATTCAGTGAATTGATACGCTCCACCCACCGCCGATTGACTGTCTGCTGTTGTGCTGACAAACGTCCATCCTGCCGGCAGGGTTTCCGTCACACCCCAGCCCGGGGATGTTGCAAAGGTTGTGCCGGGTGCCAGAGTCACTATGATAGATGCTCCCGGCGCAGCGGTCGCTGGCATGGATCTTGTTACTGCTGTTGAAGATTGTGTACTTCCTGTATAGGTGAACTGGTCGGCAGGTACAATCGCGGATGTGCCGCTGGGTGTGGTGACGGTTACGGCATCAACGGGTCCTGATTGCTCGGCCGGAGATTTTGCGGTGATTGAAGTAGCACTGGTAATGGTATATGACGTTGCCGGTATACCGCCAAAGTATACGTTGGTCGCTCCGGTAAAGCCGGTTCCGGTGATGGTTACCGCAGTTCCACCGGCAGCCGGGCCGGTGTTCGGGTTGACTTTGGTGACGGTCGGCGGGCCTTCAAAGGTAAATTGGTCTGTTGCTGATGTCGCGGAGGTGCCGCCGGGTGTGGTGACTGTGACGTCAACGGTTCCGGCTCCATCACCCGGGCTGGTTGTGGTGATCTGCGTAGGGCCGTTAACAACATACGATGTTGCCGGGATTCCGCCGAAGTATACATTGGTCGCTAAGTTGAAGTTTGTCCCGGTGATGGTGACCGAGGTGCCGCCGCCAAGCGGGCCGGTGTTCGGATTGACGGCAGTCACCGCCGGAACTGTTGTGGGGAATTCCATCACCGTGGCTTTACTGCCGTTGGCGCCATCCATGTATGCCACGTAGAACGTATCGCTATAGACATAGAAGGATTCATAATTCGTCATGCCGCTGGAGAAGTCGGGGCTCCCCAACGGCTGCCACAAACCGCCGGTATACTCCATCACCGTGGCTTCAAAGCCGTTGGCGACATCCTGGTATGCCACATAGGGGATACCGTTATAGACATAGAGGGATTCATGATATGCTTCGTTGCTGGAGAACCCGGGGCTCCCCACCGGCTGCCATAAACCGCCGGTATACTTCATCACCGTGGCTTTATAGCTGTTGGCGACATCCTCGTATGCCACATAGGGGATGCCGTTATAGACATAAAGGGATTCATATGCCGTCTGGCCAGCGGAGAACCCGGGGCTCCCCACCGGCTGCCACAAACCGCCGGTATACTCCATCACTGTGGCGTTACCACCGTTGGCGATATCCTGGTATGCCACGTAGGGGATGCCGTTATAGACATAGAGGGATTCAAATTGCGCCCCGCCGGCGGAGAACCCGGCAGTGCCCACCGGCTGCCACTTACCGCCGGTATACTCCATCACCGTGGCTTTAGAACTGTTGGCGAGATCCTCGTATGCCACGTAGGGGAAGCCGTTATAGACATAAAGGGATTCATAATACGCCGTGCCGGCGGAGAACCCGGGGCTGCCCACCGGCTGCCACTTACCGCCGGTATACTCCATCACCGTGGCTCTATTGCCGTTGCCGAAATCCGAGTATGCCACATAGGGGATACCGTTATAGACATAGAGGGATTCATATGCCGTCGAGCTAGCGGAGAACCCGGGGGTACCCACCACCTGCCACTTACCGCCGGTATACTCCATCACCGTGGCGTTACTACCGTTGGCGATATCCGCGTATGCCACGTAGGGGATACCGTTATAGACGTAGAGGGATTCATACATCGTCACGCCGGCGGAGAACCCGGCGCTGCCCACCGGCTGCCAGATATAGAGCGGAGAGGCACTGACCGGTGCACCGATACCGATCGCTAACGTCACAATAACTACTATGCACAGGATGAATACGATCCTGTTTCCGAATGACCAGAATGGTTTTATCATGTTTTTTCACACCTGATATTCAGATAGTTGGCGCATTCCATTGATATCACATCCTGCTTTCTTGCGTCTTGCAATCCGTGATTTCGAGCGCCGGTGCTCAGGCACCATCATCCCAAGAATTGGAAAGCTGAAATCCTGATACACTGATGTTGTAGCTACCCCGGCAGGTAGTTCAAACTCACTTAGGATATCGTAGAATGATATGAATTATATAAATAAATATTTCGAAATGATTTTCAGTTCTGGTATAGTTAGGTACAAACAAAGTGAAATCGAGTACACTTTTTAAGCATTAATGTTATTTTGGCTCTGTAGAAATCATTTTTCCGAGAGGAGAGACCCTTCAGTAAGCCGAAAGATCTAAGGTACAGTGCCTCCTTATTTTGTTATGTTCAGTAACCACAAGGAGGCAAAATAGTGTCAGCAA
>Ga0326728_10005690_pt1 | contig 34526 bp, 41 predicted proteins | sample MB3enrmetagenome_FD_207602 | JGI IMG/M metagenome (GOLD analysis project Ga0326728, IMG submission 207602) | Lab enriched peat soil microbial communities from McLean, Ithaca, NY, United States - MB31MN | ecosystem: Environmental > Terrestrial > Soil > Wetlands > Peat | place: USA: New York...
CGAAAGGCTCATCCCCCGGCTGAACGCGGCGGGCGCGATCTTTGTGGGACCGTACACGCCGGTGGCCTTGGGCGACTTTTTGGCCGGACCAAGCCACGTGCTGCCCACGGGCCAGACCGCCCGTTTCGGCAACGGGCTGGGGGTCGAGGATTTCATGACCCGCAGTTCGGTGATCCGTTACGACAAGGCCGCCCTCAAGGCCGCGCTTCCCCAGTTGGAAGCCATCGGCGGGGCCGAAGGCCTGGGCGCCCACGTGCACACGGGCCGCATCCGCCTGGGCAAGGCGCGCTGAAATGGCCGCGCCCTTGCGTCCGGTCCTGGCCGAACTGAAAGCCTACGAACCCGAGGAGGCGCTCGGGGACGCGCCCCTGGACGCCAACGAGAACCCCTGGGCGCCTCCGGCGGCGTGGCGCCGGGCGGCGGCGGCGGCGGCGGCGGCGGTGCCCTTCCAGCGCTATCCCGATCCCCAGGCCACGGCGCTTCGGCGCCGTTTGGCGGCGTTCCACGGACTCCCCCCGGAGGCCCTGCTTTTCGGCAACGGTTCCGACGAATTGATCGCCCTCTTGTTCACGGCCTTCGGCGGCGGCGATCCGCTCTGCCTGCTGCCGACCCCCACCTTTTCGATGTACCGCCTGGCGGCTTTGGCCCAGGGGTGGAGGGTCCATGAGGAACCCTTGGACGCCCAATGGGGATTGACGGGGGCTTTTGTGGACTTGGCCTTGCGCCTGCGTCCGCGCCTGATTATCCTGGCCGACCCCAACAATCCCACGGGCAACGCCCTGGATCCGGAGAAGGTCGACGCCCTGCGCCGCATCGAAGGGGTGACCCTGGTGCACGACGAGGCCTACGGCGAGTTCGGGGGACGGCCCCTGCTCAAGGCCGCGCCCACGGAGCCGGGGCTGGTGGTGCTGAAGACCTTCAGCAAAGCCTGGGGCCTGGCGGGCCTGCGCCTGGGCTATCTTGTCGCCGATCCCGCCTTGGTCCGCGAGTTGGACAAGGTGCGCCAGCCGTATAACGTCGACGCCATGACCCAGGCCTTGGCCGCGGCGGCGGTGGATTTGGCTCCGGAATTCCTGGGGCGCGTGCCCGGGCTGCTCGCCTTGAGGGCCCGGCTCGAGGAGGCCTTGAAGGGCCTGGAAGGCGCCGAGGTCTGGCCGAGCGACTCCAATTTTGTGCTCGTCCGCCATCCCCGCGCCGAAGCCCTGCATGCCCATCTGCTGAAGGCCGGTTTGAGGGTGCGCCGTTTCGGGGGCGGCCGCCTGGAGAAGTGCCTGCGCATCAACGCCGGCGACGAGCCCCAGACCCGGCGCCTGGAAGCGGCGCTGAAGCAGTTCACCCCCTTGGGGAGCGCCGCGTGACCCACCGACGCGCCAAGTACGAACGCAAGACCCGGGAGACCGATATCCGTCTGGAGCTGGATTTGGACGGGGAGGGGCGCACGTCCTTCGAGACGGGCCTGCCTTTTCTGGACCACATGCTCGACGTGTGCTGCCGCCAGGCTCTGTTCGACCTGAGCGTGCGGGCCAAGGGCGACCTGGAGGTCGACGACCACCACCTGGCCGAGGATCTGGGGATCGCGCTGGGCGAGACGCTGGGCAAGGCCCTCGGCGACAAGGCCGGAATCCGCCGTTACGGCTGGGCCGAAGCGCCCCTGGACGAGGCGCGCGTGCGCTGCGTCCTGGACGCGAGCGGCCGGCCCTATCTGGCCTGGGGCCTGGGCTTCAGCCAAAAGCGCCTCAAGAATTTCGAGCTGCAACTGCTGGAGGAGTTCGCCCGGGCCTTCAGCGACCGCTCACGGATCACGCTGCACCTGGAACAGGCCGCGGGCAAAAACGACCACCATATCGCCGAGGCGGGTTTCAAGGCCCTGGGTCTGGCCCTGCGCCAGGCCTGCGAGGTCGATCCCCGCCGCAAGGGGCAGCCGGCCTCCACCAAAGGGACCCTCAAGCGCTGACATGGCCAAGAAACCTTTTATCGGCGTCGTCGATTACGGACGCGGCAACCTGCGCAGCGTCGCCAAGGCCCTGGAAAAGGTCGGGGCGAGCGTGCGCGTGGCCGACGCGCCCGGCCCCTTGGAAGGGGCCGCGGGTATTTTGGTGCCGGGCGTGGGCGCCTTTGGGGACGCCATGAGCGCCCTGCGCAAACGGGGGTTCGCGCCGTTCCTGAAGGAATGGGCCGCCCAGGACAAGCCGCTGTTGGGGGTCTGCCTGGGCCTCCAGCTGATGTGCCGGGATTCCGACGAGTTCGGCCTGCACCGGGGATTCGGCTTTTTTGACGCCCCGGTCCGGCGCTTCGGCGCCCGGCTCAAGGTCCCCCATATGGGCTGGAACGCGGTGCGCCACGACGCGGCCTGCCCGCTTTTCGAGGGCGTGGCCCAGGGAGCGCCGTTCTATTTCCTGCATTCCTACCGCGCGAAGCTGAAAGGGGCGGGGCTGGCCGCCGAGGCCGAATACGCCTCCGACCGTTTCGCCGCGGCGTTGTGGCGGGGGAACGTGTTCGCCACCCAGTTCCATCCCGAGAAAAGCCAGGCCGACGGCCTGAAGCTTTACGGGAACTTCTGGGGGATCTGCCGCGAGCGGATCCCGAAGAAAGGGAAGACGCGATGATCATTTTTCCGGCGATCGACCTCCGCAAGGGGCGCTGTGTGCGCCTGATCCGGGGCGACGTGCGCGACGAGACCGTGTACTCCGAGAATCCCGTGTCGATGGCGAAGCATTGGCAGGGCCTGGGCGCGGAATGGCTGCATTTGGTGGATCTGGACGGCGCCATCGAAGGCGTCCCCCGCAACCACGAGCATATTTTCGGCATCGTCAAGGCCGTGAAGATTCCCGTGCAGGTCGGCGGCGGCATCCGCGACTTTGAGACCCTCAAAAAGCTGCTGGATAAAGGGGTGCGGCGGGTGATCCTCGGGACCTCGGCCGCCCAGGACGAGAAGTTCCTCAAGAAGGCCCTGGATAAGTACGGCGACCGCATCGTCATCGGCATCGACGCCAAGGACGGGTTCGTCGCCGTCAAAGGCTGGGTCGAGAAGAGCAAGCTCAAGGCGGTGGAGTTCGCCAAGTCCATGCAGGATCTCGGGGCGGGCACGGTGATCTACACGGACATCTCCAAGGACGGGATGCTGGCCGGCCCCAACGTCAAGGCCTGCGGCGAGATGGTCAAGGCCTTGAAGATTCCGGTGATCGCCTCCGGAGGGGTCACGACCCTCAAGGACATCGAGCGCCTGCGCCGCCTGGAACCCAAAGGGCTGGCCGGTGCCATCGTCGGCAAGGCCCTGTATTCCGGGGCCCTGGATCTCAAGGCGGCGATCGCCGCCGGCGGCCCTTCCGCCTCCAAAAAAAAGGCCCCGGTCCGTCCGGGCAAGAAGACCCGCCGCAAGGCCGCGACCAAGCGCCTGCGCACCGTCAAAAAGTGACATGCTGCTGAAACGCGTCATTCCCTGCCTGGACGTCAAGAAAGGCCGCGTGGTCAAGGGCGTGCGTTTCGAAGGCCTGCGCGACGCCGGCGATCCGGTCGAGGCGGCGCGGGCCTACGACGCCCAGGGCGCCGACGAGCTGGTCTTTCTGGACATCACCGCCAGCCATGAACGCCGGGGGACCCTCGTCGACGTGGTGCGGCGCACGGCCGAGCAATGCTTCATGCCCCTGACCGTGGGCGGCGGGGTGCGCAAGCCCGAAGACGTCCGGACGCTGCTGCTGGCCGGCGCCGACAAGGTCAGCATGAACACCGCGGCGGTGCTCAAACCCTCCCTGATCGCCCGCTCCGCCAAGGCTTTCGGCTCCAGCACCATCGTGCTGGCGATCGACGCCAAGCGCCGTTCGGGCGGGGGCTGGGAGGTCTTTTTGCACGGCGGTCGGACCGCGACCGGCTTGGACGCGGTGGCCTGGGCCCGCAAGGGCGCCCAACTCGGGGCGGGGGAAATCCTGCTGACGAGCATGGACGCCGACGGGACGCGCAAGGGCTACGACCTGGAACTCACCCGAGCCGTCAGCCGGGCCGTCCGGATTCCCGTGGTCGCCTCCGGCGGCGTGGGCAACCTGGCGCATCTGGCGGACGGCCTGGACAAGGGCGAGGCGGACGCGGTGCTCGCCGCCAGCATCTTCCATTTCGGCACCTACACCATCCCGCAAGCCAAGCGCTATCTCAAACGCCGGGGCATCCCGGTGCGGATCTGACTTGGGACTTTCACACGGAGGAAGCATGGACACCGCCTGGGTGGACAGCCTGAAGTACGACGCCAACGGACTGATCCCCGCGATCATCCAGGACCACAAGGACAACGAGGTGCTGATGGTGGCCTGGATGAACCGGGATTCGCTGTTGGACACCCTGAAGACGGGCAAGACCCACTTTTGGAGCCGTTCCCGCAAAAAGTATTGGATGAAGGGCGAAGAAAGCGGGAACGTCCAGAACGTCCAATCCGTCTATTTCGACTGCGACAACGACGTGCTGCTGTTCAAGGTCGAGCAGGTCGGCAACGCGGCCTGCCACACCGGGCACCGCAGCTGTTTCTACATGCAAGCCACGCCGGACGGCCTCAAGGACACCGGAGCCAAGGTTTTCGATCCTTCCCAGGTGTACAAGAAATAGCCGATGGGGAATGGGCGGGCCCTTTGGGGCCCGCCCCGTTCCGTCCTCCGGTCCACCCCTTTTCCCTCCCCCGCATGCGCATCGCGCCCCTTCGCCGTTTCGTCGCGCCGCTTTTGGCGCTTTGGGCGTGCGCATTGGGCGCGGCGAGCGCCCCTAATGCGGGAATTTCCACCCCGACTTCAACGGGGACGCCGAGCCCCGCGCCCGCCCTTTCTCCGGCGGCGGCGGCCGCCGGACTGAGCGCTGTCGCCGCCCCCGTTTCCCCGGCCGCCGCTTCTTTGAGCGGCTCCGCGTCCGCCTTAAGTCCGACCGCGGCCACGCCCGCCCCGACCCCGACGTCCACCCCCGTTCCCGTGGCCCTGCCCCAGGCGCCCCAGGCCTTGGCGTGGCAATTCGTCGTCCTCACGCCCACCGCCAAGACGCCTGCGCCCGCCGTGAACCTGAAATGGGAGGCGGCGGATCCGGGCGATTACCTGGTGAAGGGCTACCGCATCTATCGGGCCACCCACGGCGCCGCCGAATGGCAGCGCGTGGGGATGGGACCGGCCGACGCTTCCGGCACCGCCTATACCGACCCCGAGCCCGTCGGCGCGCTCCTCGACTACAAAGTCTCCGCCGTCGATTCCAGGGGCGTGGAAGGGCCGAGCTCCGAAGCGGTGACGGCGGATTTGCAGAAACTGCCCGCCGCCGCGCTGGCCCCGCCGGCCCCGAGGGACGTGACGGCCACTTCCCGGCGCTACGACGTGCGCCTGCACTGGCGTAAGGCGCCGGACTGGATCGCGGAGTGGTCGGCCTACCGCGTGTACCGGGCCACCACGGTGGCGGGCCTAAAGGGCGGCTTTTTGGCTTCGGTCACGGTCAGCGCGGACGATCCCTATGCGGTCACGACCACGGCCCAGGGCCTGAGCGCTTCCGCCCAGGCCCTCAGCGGGACTCCGGGGGCCCCGGGCGCCGCGCCGCAGGGCGCCAGCGGCACGGCCCAACCCAGCTTCCTCGGCGACAAGCCCTCGCCGACGGCGACCCCGGGTGCGGGATCGTTCTCCTGGTTCTCGGGTTCCGACACCCCGACCCCGGTATCGGGATCGGCGACGGCGCTTTCGGGATCCGCGGCGGCCCTGAGCAGTTCGGCGCAGCTGCGCCCCACGGCGACCCCGGACGGATTTTATTTCTACGACAGTCCGCCCGCCTCGGCCGTCGATTACTACTACGCCGTGACCAGCCTGGACGTTTCAGGGCATGAGTCGCCCCTGGGAGTGACGCTTTCGGGACGCGCCACGGGCACGCTGGCTCCGGCCCTGCCCGCGGGCCTGACCGCCACCCCCAAGACCGAACGGGTGGATCTGGAATGGAAAGCGTCCGCTCCCGGCACGGCGCCCATCAGCGCCTATCTGCTGCACCGCCGCGAGGCGGACGCGGAGCACTGGCGTAAAGTCGCCTTTTTGAACGCCTCCACGACGGCCTACACCGACAGCGTGGACGGCGGCTCCTACGTCTACCGACTGGCGGCCGTGGACACCGAGGGCAACACGGGCGAAGCCGCTTATGTGGGGGCGACCCCCTCGGCCAAGATCATGAACAATACCTTGATCCTGTTGATGCCGACGGCCTACGCGGGCAATCCGGGAAGGGACACCGGGGTCAACCTGAACGTCCTTTTCGATTTTTACGTCGGAAGCCTTTACGAGGACATTTCGGGAACGGCGACGATTTTCACGCCCCTGGAAATCGGGACCATGACGGCCGACCTCAAATACGCCTTCCTGAACGACAGGGGCTGGGTCCCGGGCTTCGCGGTGGGCTTGTATTCCACGGCGGACATCGGGTTCGGGTCGGGCACCCAGAGCGTGGGCTTGAGCACCAGCAACGGAAGCCTGGCGACGATGGGCGACGCCTATGCGGTGTTGAGCAAGCATTTCATGCCCAGCAAGCCCGACGCCGCGATCCACGCGGGCCTGATGATCGGCAAGCTCGCCGACGATCTGAGCCAGGAACCGGTGCCGAGCTGGATGTGGCCGACCCTGCATCACCTGATGCCGGCCGAGGACTTTCCGGACATCTTCACCAAATTCGTGGACCCGGCGCGGGACATGGAAATCGCTCAGTCCCCCAACATGGCCTATTTCGGGTTCCAGTACCCTTTCACCGTCCCCCTGGGCTTCACGCGCTGGCGCACGGGCCTGCGGATGGAGGGCTGTTTCCCCCTGCAATGGGGGGCCGAATACGAGGCCTTGCCTGCGGGAAGCTCCATCGCCACGCCGACCAAACCGGCGGCCGACAATCTGCCCTATCTCATCAATATCCACATCGACAACCTGCCCTTGTTCGGCTTCGAATTCGGGCTTTTTGAGTTTTCGAACGGATATGAGGTGATCGCCTTCTACCACATTCCGGATCTTTCCTGGGCGTGGTGACGCTGACGGCGACCGCCGACGACCTCACCGGCGCCAACGGGCTGGCGGGACGCTGGTCCGGACGCGGTGGGGCCGTGTGGGTGGCGCGGACCGAAGGCGCTTTGCGCGGATTGGACGGCTGCCGGATTCTGGATTTGGAATCCCGTTTTCTGGCCCCCGGGGCGGCCCGCTCCGCGGCCCGCGCGGCCTGGGGACTCCTGGCCGGGCCGGGTCCACGCTTCCACAAGATCGATTCGACCCTGCGCGGAAACCCCGGCGCCGAAATCGAGGGTTTTTTGGCGGCGACCTCGGCGCCCTGGGTCGCCTTGTTGCCCGCCTATCCCGCCTTGGGGCGCACGGTCCGGGGCGGCGACCTCTTCGTCCACGGTCTGCGCCTGGACCGCAGCGAATACGCCTTTGATCCCCTGACTCCGGCGAGGGTGCACCGCGTCGCGGATCTGTTTTCGGGCGGCTTGTGCGCGCAGATTCCCCTCGCAGAAGTGGCGGCGGGCGGGGCGCGTCTGCGCCGAAGCCTGAGGGAGGCCCGGGCGAAGGGCGCCCGGATCCTGTCTTTCGATTGCACCGAAGCCTCCCACACGGCGGCCATCGTCGGCGCCTGTCTGGCGGAGGGCTGCCGCCATTACGCCGGGGCCGCCGATCTGGGCGCGGCCCTGGCCGCGGGCGTTTTGGGGCCTTCCCGACCGGTCGTCCGTCCGGCGGTCCCCTGGTTGCTGCTGGCCGGGAGCGTCAGCGCCGTGACTTTCGGGCAACTGAGGGCTTTCCGGGAACGGGGGGGCGTATGGGCTCCCCGCCTGCGCCGTTTCGGCCGGGGCGCCTGGTCCGACGCGGCGGCTTCCCCAAGGGAACTCGGGCGTTTAAGGGAGGCCCTGCGGCGCGAAGGCGTGGCGGCCCTTTCGAGCCTGGAGCGCCGGGAGGATCTCGAAGCCTGGCGCAAGCGCGAAGCGGCCCGCGGACGGGACGCCGCGCGGTCGGCGGAAGAGGCTATGCGCGCGCTGGTGGAGTGGGCCCTGCGCGTCGCCGGTGGCCCGGGGGCCTGCGGATGGTTCGTGACCGGGGGGCACACGCTCCAGGCCCTGGATACGGCCGCCGGTTTCCGCCGCTTGCGCGTCGACGGCGAGATTCTTCCCGAGGTCCCCTTGGGGAGGGCCGAGGGGCCGCAGGGTTCGGCCTGGATTTGCTCCAAGCCGGGAGGCTTCGGCGCGGCGGATTGCTTCAACGTTTTTTCGGGGTTGGGAGATGGCCGCTAGCGCTGATTTCACCTGCGCCTCCTGCGGCGCGGCCTTGGCGCCGGCGGACGCCGTCTGCGCCGCCTGCGGCAAGGCGGTGGAGAAGGAACGCCGTCTGGCCGTGCTCAAGGCGCGGGCCGAAGCCCAGGCCGAAGCCGGAATGCCCGCCGACGCCGCGCGCACGGCCGCGTTCGCTCTGGGGCTCGCCCCGGAAAAGACCGAAGCCGTGGCCTGGCTGCGCCGCCGCAGCGAGTGGCTGCGCAAGACCGGCGACCCCGCCCAGTTGGGGAAGGCGGCGGACGCCCTGAAAGAGGCCCTGCTGTTGGAGGACGGGGACGCCTTGGGCCACCAGGTCTGGCTGGATTTGATGGGCCGTTTGGGGCGGCTGGACGAGGCGCGGGCCTGGTACCAGGGCCGGCTCAAGGCCGATCCCGAGGACGCCACGGCGAAACGCCAGATCGAGGCCCTGCGGCTGATGGCGGATTTCCGCCTGGCCCCGCCGCCCAAGCTCGCCATCGAGGACGCCAAACCCGGACCCCTGGGGCGTCTGTTCGAACCGACCACCTGGAAGCTGTTCAGCGCGGCGCTGGGGCTGCTCTCCAGCCTGCTGGCGCTTTCGGTCAGCGTGTTCGCCCCGGGGGCGGTGGGCGCGGGCGCCGCCGGGCTCCAGGATTCCGGGGATTCCATGCAGTCGATCCTGAAGATGGCGTCGGATCCCTGGCTCAACGGCATTCAAGGCGGCCTCTGCGCCGTCTATCTCATCTGGGGCATCCGGAGGCGGCGGCATGGGAGCTGAACGCGCCCTGCTCGTCGGCGTGGTGGCGCCGGAGGGGGAAGCGGACGCCGAAGGCTCCATCGCCGAACTCGGACGCCTGGCGGAAAGCGCGGGGGCCGAGGTCGTCGGCGTGAGCCTGCAGGCCCGCAAGGCGCCCGATCCGGCGACCTACATCGGCTCGGGCAAGGTCCGGGATCTGAAGGAGCTGGCCGCCGAACGCGGCGCCGGTCTTGTGGTCTTTGACGACGAATTGAGGCCCGGCCAGCAGCGCAACCTGGAGGAGGCCCTGGAACTGAAGGTCCTCGACCGGACCCAGCTGATTCTGGACGTCTTCGCCAGCCGGGCGGCGACCAAAGAGGGCCGCCTGCAGGTCGAACTCGCCCAGCTGAGCTATCTGCTGCCGCGCCTGGTGGGCTTCGGCAAGACCCTGTCCCGCCTGGGGGGAGGCATCGGCACCCGCGGCCCCGGCGAAAGCAAGCTGGAGGCCGACCGCCGGCGTCTGCGCGACCGCATCGCGCTTTTGAAGGCCGAGATCGACGACGTGGCCCGGACCCGGGCGCTCCAACGGGAACGGCGGCGGCGGCGGCGCGCCCAGGTGGCCTCGCTGGCGGGCTACACCAACGCCGGCAAGTCCTCGCTGTTCAACGCCCTGACCGCGGCGGAGGTCTACGTCGAGGACCGCCTGTTCGCGACCCTGGATCCGACGGTCCGGGCCCTGCCCGGCCAAGGCGCCTCGGCGGGCGATCTGCTGCTGGTGGACACGGTCGGCTTCGTCCGCAAGCTGCCCCACGCCCTGGTGGCGGCGTTCAGGGCGACGCTGGAGGAGGTCGCCGAGGCCGATCTGGTCCTGCGGGTGGTCGACTGCGGCGACGCCGGATGGCCCGGCCAGCTCGCCTCGGTGGACGAGGTGCTCGCCGAGGTCTACCGCATGTTCCTGGCGGAGCGTCCGGAACCGGAGGCCTGGCTGGTCTTCAACAAGACCGACCTGCTGGGGCCCAGCGCGCTCAAGGCGCTGAAAGAGGCGCATCCGGGGGCGCATTTTGTCTCGGCCAAGGGCGGCCAGGGGCTGGAAGCCCTGCGCAAGGCGCTCAAGACCCGCCTGGAATCCGGGCGGGGAACCGAACATTATCTGGTGCCCCATTCCGCGTTGGGGCAGCTGTCGCGGCATTTCAGCCGCCTGCGCGTCAAGGAGCAGCGCTGGACCGCCGAGGGCCTCCGCCTGGAGGCTTTCGTGGGAGAGGGTGTCGAGGCCTTGGAACCCTATCGCCTCAAAAAAAGCAAAGGGGTCAAGCAATGATTCGTGTCGGTGTCATCGGGGTGGGAAGTTTGGGCCAGCACCACGCCCGCAACTACGCCGCGTTGAAGGGATGCACGCTGGTCGGCGTGGCCGATCCCGACGAGGCCCGCGCCAAGGAGATCGCCAAGAAGAACGGTTGCGCCGCTTTCGGCCGGCCCGAGGAGCTCCTGGGCAAGGTGGACGCGGTCTCCGTGGCCTCGCCCACCGCGCTGCACTACCAGACCGCCCTGCCCTTTTTGGAGCGGGGCGTGCATTGCCTGATCGAAAAGCCGCTGTCGACGGACCTGGCCGAGGCCGACGCGCTGATCGCCGCCGCCCACAAGGGCAAGGCGGTGCTCCAGGTCGGGCACATCGAACGTTTCAATCCGGCCATCCTGGCGATCCGCGAGCACCGCAGCCAGCCGCTGTTCATCGAGGCCGACCGCCTGGGGCCCTATTCCCCGCGCAACACCGACGTCGACGTGGTCCTGGAGCTGATGATCCACGACCTCGACATCGTGCTGGCCCTGGTCGGGCGCAAGATCGAGACCGTGCAGGCCGTCGGCCTGCCGGTGCTTTCGCGCACCGAGGACATCGCCAATGTGCGCCTGAGCTTCGAAGGCGGCTGCGTCGCCAACCTGACGGCCAGCCGCGTCACGGTGGATAAGCGGCGCAAGATCCGCATCTTCACCCGCGACGCCTACCTGAGCGTGGACTACCTGGCCAAACAGGTGGCCATCCACCGTCTCAAGGAGGGCGCCGACCCCAGCCAGGCCGGTTCGCTGATCGGGCTGGCGCGCATGGTGGAGATCGAAAAGCTGAAAATCCGCGACGAGGAGCAGCTGAAGCTGGAGCTGGAAAGCTTTTTGGAGACGGTGGCCTCCGGGGGCAAGCCCGTGGTCACCGGCGAGGACGGCCGGGACGCGGTGGCGCTGGGCCTGGAAATCCGCCGCCAGATGGCCGAGCATCGCCGCCGGGTGCTGGGCGCTTGAGGCCGCGCGCAAAACGCCCCCGCCTGATGTTCGTGGCGGGGGAAACCTCGGGCGACCACCACGCCGCGGCGGTTCTCCGGGCCTTGAAGGGCCGGGCCGAGTGCTTCGGCTTCGGCGGTCCCGCCATGGCCGCGGCGGGCCTGCGGCTGGACCTGGATTTGGCGTCGCGTTCGGTCATCGGGTTCGTCGAGGTGCTCCGGCATCTGGGGTATTTCCGCCGGGCCTTTGCCCAGGCCGAACGCCTGCTCAAGGACGAGCGCCCGGATCTGCTGGTGTTGGTGGACTATCCCGGTTTCAACCTGAGGCTGGCCAAACGCGCCCGGGCCCTGGGCGTGCCGGTGGCCTATTACATCAGCCCCCAGGTCTGGGCCTGGAAGCGGGGCCGGGTGCGCACCATGGCCCGCGTCCTCAGGAAAATGCTGGTGACTTTCCCCTTTGAGAAGCCCATCTACGACGCGGCGGGCCTGGACTGCGCGCAGGTGGGCAACCCGCTGTTGGACGCCATTCCGCCGAAGCTGCTGCACCGCGGCGCGTCCGATCCGACGCCCGCGCGGCGCAAGGCGGCGCGGCAGGGCTTTCCCTGGCGAAACGCCCGCCGGGTGGCCGGACTTTTGCCGGGCAGCCGGGAGCAGGAGGTCGCCTGGCTTTTGCCGGTGATGCTGGAGACCGCGGCCTTGGTCGCGCGGGGCCGGGAGGATCTGCGTTTCGTGGTGGTCAAGCCGCCCGCGGCGCCGGAGTCCTGGTACGCCCCGGCGCGGGACGCGGCCCGGGCGGGGCTGAAGGTCGAAGTCTTCGAGGACGCGTCCCCGGCCCGCGCCTACGCGGCCCGGGCGGGCTTTGACGCCGCCCTGGTGGCCTCGGGTACGGCCACGCTGGAGACGGCCCTGCTGGGGACGCCCCAATGCATCCTGTACCGGCTCAATCCCCTGACCTACGCCATCGGCCGGAGGCTGGTGAAGATCCATTCCATCGGCCTGGCCAATGTGGTGGCGGGCCGGAGGGTGGCCCCGGAATTTTTGCAGGAAGGCCTGGTCCCCGCCGACATCGCGGGCGCTTTCGGGCGCCTGCTGGACGATCCCGCGGAGCGTCGGGCCCAACGCGAAGGGTTGGCGGCGGGGCTGATGTCCCTGGGGAAACCCGGCGTGGCGCGGCGGGTCTCGGAGGAACTGTTGACCTTGGCCGGGGAACGCCATGCGGCCTGAACGGGTGCGGGCCCTGGGGTTGGCGGCGGGGCTGGCCTTGGGGCTGGCCGGGCGCCTGGGCGCTTCCGGCGGGGGCACCCTGGATTGGCTGTCCGGGACCCCGGCCTGGGATACCACGCCGTATTGCGAGGCGGATCTGCAGGCGAGCGCCTGCGCGCAGGGGGATTCGGTTTGGGCCGGGCTGGGGGCCCAAGCCGGCGTCACGGATTGGGCGCAGGTGTCGGCGCTGTGGAATCGCCCGCCGGGGCCGGGGGACGCCCTGGGGGAATTGGGTCTGCGCCTGCGCGAACCCGTTTTCCCGCGCTACCGTCCGGCCTTTTCCGCCTATGGCCGTTTGGACGACGCCGGCAACACCTGGGCGTGGTGGGACGGCGTCGCGGCGGACTGGGAACCCCTGGACGCCACGTTGGCGGCGGCCGCCGAAGCCGGGGCCGGGCACGTCCGCCAGCGTCTGGCCGGATGGACGCCCTATGTCTTGCCGACGCTGAGGCTGGGCGTGGAGACGTCCTGGCTAGACGCCCGCGCGGAAGCCTGGACTCCCCAGATCGAAGTCAACGCCCCGGGCGATTTGAGCCTGCAAGTCGGCGCGCGCCTTTCCGCCGCGGGCGGGTCCCCCCTGTGGACCCTGCGCCTCAGCTACGAGCTGTTCCCGAATCCTTAAGCGACGCACGGAGCGCGCATGTTCCTTTGGATGTACACCCTCCTGCTTTCCGCCCTCGGGGTGCTGGCCCTGCCGTTCGCCTGCGCGGGCGCCCTGGTGTTTCCGCGTGTGCGCAAGGGCCTGCCCCAGCGCCTGGGCCTGCTCCCCAAGGATTTGCTGGAGCAGGCCGCGCTCTCGGAGGGCTGTGTGTGGGTGCACGCCGCCAGCCTCGGCGAGGTCAACGCGGTGGCCCCGGTGGTCCGCGAGCTGGTGCCGCGCCTGCCCCGCCAGGCCTTGGTGATCACCTGCACGACGGCCGCGGGCCGCGAACAGGCGCGCCGCCTGTTCCCCCAGGCCGCCTGCCTGATGATGCCGCTGGATCTGCCCTTTTTGGTGGCGCCCTGGATTCGGCGCTTCCGCCCGCGCCTGGCGGTGATCGCCGAGACCGAGCTTTGGCCCAACTTTTTGGCCCAGTTGAAGGCGCACGGGGTGCAGATCCTGGTGGCCAACGGCCGCCTGACCGAACGTTCCCGCCGCCGCTATGGCCGCCTGGGCCGGGCTTTCGCCGGAGTGCTGGAGCACGTCGATCTCTTCGCCATGCAAAGCCAGGCCGACGCCGAACGGGTGATTTCCCTGGGAGCCCGTCCCGCGCGGGTGGTGACCGTGGGGAACACCAAGTTCGACCTGGCCGGGGACCTCGGGGCCTTGCGCATCGACGGGGCCAATCGGCGCCGCGAACTCGGCTGGAAGGCCGGAGCGCCCGTGGTGGTGGCCGGGTCCACGCGGCCGGGCGAGGAAAAAGGCCTGTTGGAGGCCTTCGCCGAAGTCCAGCGCCGCGTGCCCACGGCGCGCTTGGTGCTGGCGCCGCGCCATCTGGAGCGCGTGCTGGAGGTCGAGGGCCTGCTCAAGGCCGGCAAATGGCAATGGGCGCGCCGCAGCACGGGCGCCGACGCCGCGGACGCGGACGTGCTGTTGCTGGACACTTTGGGCGAGTTGCGCAGCTTTTATGCGCTGGCCTGCGACGCGGGCGTGGCCTGGGTGGGGGGGAGCTTCGGCGACTTCGGCGGCCAGAATCCGCTGGAGCCGGCGGCCCTGGGCGTTCCGGTGCTGTTCGGGCCCCACATGGAGCATTTCGCGGAGTCGTCCGCGGCCCTGTTGGAGTGCGGGGGAGCCAAGCAGGTGGCGATGGGGGAATTGGCGGGGGCGACGATCGCCTTTCTGCGGGACGCGACCCTGCGCAAGGCGGCGGGCCTGCAGGCGGAGCAGTGCGTGCTGTCGCGCGCCGGGGCCTCCAAGGCGACGGCGGACTTGGCGATGCGCCTGTTGCTGGTCACCCGCATGCTGCGCGAAGGCCACCTGTGGCGCGGCGAAGGCCTGGAGAGCTTCCGCAAGGTCAGCGAATTCGGGTCGGCTTCGGCCGAACCGGAGTGGGTGGACGAGCGCCACGAAGGCGCGCTGGGCGGCCGGGAATTCGGGACCGGTTTGGAGGGAGGCCGTGACGGGGAGGTTTGAGCCCTGGAATGGCCGCGGTCCCCTGGGCCGGGCCCTGTTGCGGGCGGCTTCCGGCCTGTATGGGCTGGGATGGCGGCTGAACCAGGCCTTGGCTCCGCGGCGTCCGACCCAGGCCGGGCTTCCCGTCGTTTCCGTGGGGAACTTGAGCGTCGGCGGCACCGGCAAAAGCCTGGTGGTGCGCCTGGTCGCCGGGCGGGCCCGGGAGCTCGGCTTGGAACCCGCCGTGCTTTTGCGGGGCTACAAGGCGGTGCGCGGCCCGAGACCTTTGAACGCCGCGGATCCGGCGGCGCAGGCGGGCTTGGACGAGGCCGGAGACGAGGCCCTGGAGCACGTGGCCGAGGGTATCCGGCAGGTGTGGGTCGATCCGGAGCGGCGCCGTTCCGCCGCCGCCGCCCGCTTAGCCGGGGCCGCTTGCCTGATTTTGGACGACGGCTTCCAGCGGCGGCGCCATCTGGCCCGGGATTTGGAGGTGCTGTTGGCCGATTTTGGGCAACTGGCGCTGGGGGAACATCTGCTTCCGGCCGGACCCTGGCGGGAGCCCTGGAGCCAAGCCGCCTTGGCCGGGGCCGTGCTCGTGGGGGGAGCGCCTTCCGGGCTCGAAGGCGCGGCCCTGGAAGCCGTTTTGCCCCCGGCTTGGCGTGGAAAGCCGACTTTTCGGCTGGATCGCGTTCCGGTTTCGTTAAGGTCGTGGGGGGATTCTGCCGAAATTCCCTTGGTGGACTTGAAGGGCCGCCGCGTGCTCGCCCTGAGCGGCTTGGGTTCGCCCGAAGGGTTTGAGGCGAGCCTGGCCGGGCTGGGGGCGGAAGTCCTGCCCTGGCGCTTTGCCGACCACCACCGCTACCGTTTGGACGAGCTGAAAAAAATTCCGGGGACCGCGGACTTCGTCGTGACCACCGCGAAGGACGCGGTGCGCCTGCCGCAGGGGTTCCAGCCGGGGATGCCGGTGCGGGTCCTGCGGGTCCGGGCCGAAGTCCGGCCTCTGGCCCCCTTTATCGCCCTTGTCGACGCCGCGCTACGCCGGCCCGCCGCCGGGAGAGAGCCATGAACGCCTGGAAAAAATTCCGCTACCGTTTGGAATACGCCTCCACGCTGGCCGCCGCGGCCGCTTTGCAGCGCTGCCGCCTGGAAACGGCCCAGGGGCTGGGCCGGGGCGTGGGGAGCATCGCCTATGCCCTGGGCGTGGCCCGCAAGGCCGCCTTGGACAATCTGGCGGAGCGCATGGGCGATGTGCCCGAGGCCCGGCGCCGGGAGATCGCCCGCGCCGCCTACCGCAATTTCGCCCAGACCTTCGCCGAGATCGCCTGGAGTCCGAGCCTCAAGCCCGAGGAACTGGATCGCCTTTTCCGTTTTGAAGGCTTGGAACGCCTGGAGGAGGCGCGCGCCGCCGGCAAGGGCATCGTGTGCATGAGCGCCCATTTCGGCAACTGGGAATGGATGGGCGCGGCGCTGATCCGGCGGGGCATTCCGGTGACCTTTTTGATCGGCACCCAGTCCAATCCCCACGTCGACAAGCTTTTCAACGACTATCGCGCCCGGATGGGCATCCAGTTCGTGCGTATCCACGCTATCCGCGACGCGCTCAAGGTGCTCAAAGGCCGCGGAATGGTGGCCCTGCTGGGCGACCAGGACGGCGACCGTTGGGGCACCTATGCGCCCTTCTTTGGCGTGCCGGCGTCGACGCACAGCATCGGCGAACTGCTGGCGCGGCGCAGCGGTTCGCTCCTGGCTTTTGGCGTGCCCGTGCGCTTGGGACCCCGGAGCCACCACCTCAAGGTCGAGATCATCCCCGAGGCGCCCCAGGGGCTCTCCGAAATCCAGGCCACGGCCTGGACCCTCACCGAGTACAACCGCTTGCTCGAAGCCGCCATCCGCGAGCATCCCGACCAATGGCTGTGGATGCACCATCGCTGGAGGTCCAAGGCGTTCCACCGGATCGCGGGCGAGGATCGGGCCAAGGCGGAACGCGGGGAGATCGTCTTTGACACGGCGGTCCAGGTGTGGCGGGACGCCCACAGCGGGGCCGAAGTGGCGGTGGAGGCGAAGCATTGAGGACGCGAACCAAAGCGGGCTTGGCCCTGGCGAGCGGGATGCTGCTGTGGCTGAGCTTTCCCAATCCCTGGGCCATGCATTTCGAAGCTTGGCCGGGTTATCTGGCTTATATCGCCCTGGTGCCCTTGGTGGCGGCGCTCGAAACGGCGGAGACCAAGGAAGGCTTCGGCCTCGGTTTTGTGGCGGGGTCGGCGTTCTTTTTGCCCGGCTTGCTGTGGCTGACGAACGTCAAGCCCCTGGGCCTGGGCGCCTTTCCAGCCTGGTGCGGTCTGGCCGCCTGGTGCGCCCTGTTCGTCGGCGCTTTCGGCGCCGGGGCGGCGTACGGCTTGCGGCGGCGCTGGCCCCTGCCGGTGCTGTGGCTTCCGGCGCTGTGGACGGTGCTGGAGTGCCTGCGGGCCTGGCTGTTCACGGGTTTCCCCTGGCTGGGCCTGGGCACGACCCAGGCGTTTCATCCGAGGGTGGCGGCGCTGGCGGCCTTCGCCGGGCTTCCGGGCCTGGACTACGCCGTGGTTCTGGCCAACGGCGTGGCCTTCGCCCTGTTGGTGCGGCCGAGCTGGCTGTTGCCGTGGCGCCGCGGATTGGCGGTGTTGGCGGTGATCGGGCTTTTGGCCTGGGGCGCGGGGGAGCAGATCCACGCCCAAAAGCTTTGGAGCGCGGGCGAGCCCGTCGGCGGGCTGTCGCCGCGTTTTTTGAACCTGAAGGTCGGCGTGGCCCAGGGCGGGATCGACGAGGACCAGGCCTGGACCCAGGAATACCGCGACCACCTTTTGCGGATGTACTTCACCCTGACCACGTCGGCGGTCGCCCAAGGCGCGCGCCTGGTGATCTGGCCGGAGAGCAGCTTTCCGGGATTCTTTAACGAGAACGCGCCCGAGGCCCTGTTGGTGAAGGAGTACGCGCGCCGCGAAAAGGTGTATCTGCTGTTGGGTTCGACCCTGTCCGAGGGCGGGGCCTACACCAATTCCGCGGTGCTGGTCGATCCCGACGGCAACACCCGCAGTTACGCCAAACGCCATCTGGTGCCATTCGGCGAGTATGTGCCTTTCCGGCACTGGGTGGGGGTGCTGGACTTGGCCCTGCAGAAGATGGGGGTGGAGGATTTCCGGGCCGGGGACAGTCCGGCGGACTTCGGCGTGGCGGATACGACCGTGGCGCCCTTGATCTGCTACGAGAGCGTCTTTCCGGAATTGGCCCGGGGGCCCCAGCCAGCGGACGTTCTGGCGATCCTGACGGTGGACACCTGGTACGGCGTGTCCCCGGGACCGGTCTGGCACGCGGCCCAGGCCTCGCTGCGGGCGATCGAGAACGGATGTTGGGTGGCGCGGTCCGCGGCCACCGGCATTTCGCTGTTCGCCGCGCCGGACGGCAGTGTGCCGATGCTGATCGATCTGAACGAGGCGGGTGTGCTGGTCCATTACGTAGAACAAGCGCGTCCGACCCCCTGGAAAACCTATGGGAATTGGTTCCTCTGGGTGTGCTGCGGCCTGCTCGGGATTCTGGCCGTTTACGATAAAATGCAGTCCAAGACGTTTTTTGCTTTTTTTGGAAGGCATTTCAGCGGAGAATAACCTACAAAGGGGCGCTGACGCCTCTTTTTTGGCTCCGAAACCGGCTTAAAGCGAGAAAACGCCCGTGAGCGACGCTCCGCTTAAAATCCTGCTGATTTCGGCCGAAGTGGCGCCCTTCGCCAAGACAGGGAGCCTCGCCGATATGGCCGCGGAACTCCCGCGAGCCTTGACGCATATGGGCCACGACGTCCGCGTGCTGATGCCGTGGTACCGCAAGGTGGCCGAGGCCGGCACCCAGGCGACGATCCTGCGGGGCGCGGTCCAGCTCGAAGGCGGCGGCCTGCCCGACGAGATGCCGCGCATGTTCACCCTGCGGCAGGGCTGGCTTCCTTCGACGCGTATTCCCGTTTATTTCATCGATCAGCCCGCGTACTTCGACCGCGACGGCTTTTACGGCGATTCCACCGGCGACTTTAGGGACAACGGCGACCGCTTCGCGTTCTTCGCGCGGGCGGCGCTGGCCGTCGCCAAGACCATGGCGTTCAAGCCGGACGTGATCCACCTGAACGAGTGGCACACGGGCCTGGTGCCGGTCTATCTGCGCAATACCTTCCGCGAAGATCCCTTTTTCCGCCGGTCGGGCACCCTTTTTACGATCCACAATCTGGCGTTCCAGGGCTTGTTCCCGGATTGGCAGTTCGGCCGCACGGGTCTCGACTGGAGCCTGTTCAACACCCAGGGCCTGGAATTCTACGGCCAGTTGAACACGCTCAAGGGCGCCCTGCTCTTCAGCGATAAAATCAACACGCTCAGCCCGCACTACGCCGAGGAGATTCGCAACCCGGAATACGGGTGCGGCCTTGAAGGCGTGCTGCGCGGGCGTTCCGCCGACCTGACGGGCATCGTCAGCGGCTTGAACGTCGAAGAGTGGAACCCGACGACCGATCCGCATCTGAGCGTGCACTACGGCCCCGACAGCATCGAAAAAAAGCTGCTGGCCCGCCGGGCCCTCAAGGAAGAGCTGGGCCTGCCCGTCGACGATATGCCCGTGGTGGCGATGGTCTCCCGCCTGGAAAGCCGCAAGGGCCTGGGCCTGCTCGAAGAGATCGTCGATTATCTGATGCATTTGGACTTGCAGTTCGTCCTGCTGGGCACGGGCGAGCCCCGCTACCACGAGAACTTCGGGCGGCTGGCGGACACCTATCCCGAAAAGGCCGCGGTGATGCTGCGCTACGACACCGGGCTGGCCCACCGCATCGCCGCGGGCGCGGACATTTCGCTGATGCCCAGCCGCTTTGAGCCGGGCGGCCAGAACCAATTGGTGGCCCTGCGCTACGGCACGGTGCCGGTGGTCCGCGCCGTGGGCGGCCTGGCCGACACCGTCCGGGAATACGACCCGCGCACGGGCAAGGGCAACGGCTTTGTGTTCCACGAGTACAATTCGATGGCGCTGTTCAACTCGATCCAGCGCGCCCTCGAAATCCGCAAAGACGCCACGGCCTGGCGGAAACTGCAGCTCGCCGGCATGGCGGAGGACCACTCCTGGCTCGCCAGCGCCCGTTCCTATGAAAAGCTCTATCGGGACGTGGTTCAACTGCACGCCTGAACATATTTTCTTGCCAAGCGGCCGACTTCGTTCTATGATTTTTGCCCCGTGGAACCCAAACACGGACGCACGACCCCATCGTCCAGCGGCCTAGGACACCGCCCTTTCACGGCGGTAACACGAGTTCAAATCTCGTTGGGGTCAAAACTTAAAAGCCCTCTCCTGACTACTCGGAGGGGGCTTTTTCTTTGGGAAGTTATACTTTGAAGGGGTGAAAACAGGGTGTAAGGAATACTTGTTTTCATTGGGGTTCTTGAACCTGAAGCAAAAGCCGTTACGCTGGCACTGACACTGGCATCCCAAGGTTTTGAGGAGGGGCGGACATGGGCGGGACGCTGGCACTGGCGAAGGTAGGGCGGTAGAATGTTGCGATTGAAATCCAACACTCGGGTTGGGGAGGGGCTGTGTCCGAAGAGAACAAGTCAATTTTTGAACGCATTGGCAAGGCGGTTGTGGTGGTGTTGGCGGGACTCGGGTTACTGGTAGTCATTGCCTGGGTTATTTCGGGTGGGCACATCAAGCCCGTAGCGCCCCAACCCGACTTGCCCGTTTCGGTCATCACCCGCAACGCACTTCTTGGACCTGGACGGGTGATGCGACTGGTGAATCACTCAGCGGCGGCGACACTGGATGTTATTGTTACGCTCAAGAATCCGACTACCCAGGAGGAGCGCAAATACAACGTGACCATAAGCCCTGGCAGGTGGCAGGAGATTGGATATGGGGCTGGGTGGATTATTCACACAGGCGACCAAGCCACCCTTTACAGCGCTGGTTACAGAAAGATGACCTATACGCTTCAATAGAAAGGCGGCGCATTAGGCGCTGCAAACCAATGGGGGACTGGATGAACGATTTTGGCTCAGCGTTCGGCGGGCTGGTGGCGCTGACCGTGTTCCTGGCATTCGTGGTGCTGCTGTTCGTTGTGCTGCGGAAGTTTGTCCTGTGGTATTGGAAGTTGGACAAGATTGAGGAACATCTCAGCGCCATTCGGAAAGCGCTGGAGAAGTAGAGGCAACGGCGGCGCATTGAGCGTTGCTGTCAGCGGGTTTCGGTAGCATAGGTTTTCGGGGGTTCCAAATGCCTTTGGGCGATGTTCGCTCGATACACCTTCCGTATTGCATGCAGAAACAGGCTGACGGGCGCTATGTCATTCTGAACAGGGAATACAAGCCGCTGGGCTTCAAGACTAATGCCCATGTGAAATATGAAGACTACCCGATTGCGGTGAAGTTCAAGCGGTTCACGAAAGCCCAAGCAAAAAGCATATCGTGTTCGGGCAGTGAGGACTTGGATACGGTCTCTTTCTATAATGATGGCTGCATTCCCACGGCAAGCGAGAAACACATGGCAGCCTATTTGAAGAGACTGGCGGCGTTGGCGAAACTTCAGGTCGCTTGATTGCTTCACGATGGGGGGGAGCGTGGACTGGAATGCGGTGTCTCTACTCGTTGGTGGTCTGGGTGTTGGTAGCCTGCTGACTACGGCTCTGCAGACTTGGATGCAGCGGAAGGCGGACGCCAAAGCGAAGGCGTTCATCGAAAAGCGGGACTGCTACCTGGGGGTGATTGAGACCATCAAAGATTCCAGACTTGGTGCCAAACCCGACAGGGACACGCTTGTTCAATATGCCTACTGGAAGGCAAGGGCGGCGCTGGTGGCTTCACCTGAAGTGTTTCGCCTGGCGCAATTAGTTTCGGATACCAAGGGCGGGACAAGGGAGAACAACGAAGCCCACGGCAACCTCTTAACTGAAATGCGGAAAGACCTTGGAATTGATACCAGGCGCCTTAAATAACGGTACATTGGACCAGCGCAGAAAGAGAGCGACATGAAGAAGTTACCAGAAGGGGAAGCCCTCCGAAAACGGGCAAAAGAACTGGGCATCGACGTGGACAACGAATGGAACCCGTCAGCGATGTCCCACGCTGTATCGGACGGGGAAATCCAAGCCCGTATCCTGGCGTTTGAGGAGCAAAGGCGGCAAGACCGCCTTTGGATAGTGGCGGTGGTGTCCTCGGCGGCTGCGGTCATCAGTTCGGTCACGGCTCTGGTGGCGCTGTTTTTGCATAGGTGAAGAACGCCGTTTTTGGGGGTCGGGAATGAGTCTCTTGCAAGGGTGGATTTCGTGGGTGGCATTGACTGTATCTGCGTTGACTTTTTTCTATTCAAGGCACGAAGCCCGTCGCCGCAAGAAATGGCTCATTCATCGGTTGATTCAATTTCGCAGCGACATCCAGGGATATAGGACTGAAATCGACGAAGCAGCCAAAAAGACAGATACGTACTTTCCTTTGGGGCTGATTGCCCACGTCCCACTTTGGACCGAGATGCAGTTGGATACAGTTGATGTGTCGCTTCTTGCCGAGTTGGACAACAGAGTTGAAATAGCGAAGGGCGAGGCTTCACTGGGATTCATCAAGTATCAACTTGAACGTTGGTATAGCCAGCCGTTGCATTCGGTAGAGGAACAACCCCACGCCTGCTTCATCATTGGGGAGCGTTCTGAAGTTCCGTTCAATCTCAAAAAACTGGATGACCTATTGGAGATGATTGACAAGGCTCTCGGTAAATTGGACAGGTGGTATCGCAAACTTTGGTGACCGTATATGGCGAGGACGGCTGCGCAAAGGGCGTACCCTGTAGTGGAGGTTCGATGAACAAGGTGAAGGTACGGCTTGTCCAACTTGGGACGCCTCCTGTGACGCTCAAAAATCTGCTCGGCTGGAAGTCCGAGATATTCGAGATAGTCGGCATACATCACGTCCCTGAGTTGCCGAAATCGGATTTGAATGACCCCAAAGACACGAACAACCCTCCCTGGGCTTACAGCAAAGGGCTGCTAACGGGACTCATGGACGGTGGGGAACCTGCGGACGTAAAGATGGGGGTGATAAACGTCCCACTTGAGCATGACTACTTCATGCATCGTCTTTCCGACCATACCTGTGTGCTCACACTGCATGACATGGGCGAGATATTGACGGGGGCAAACATCCCGCTGGAAACTTTTGTTATCCGAAATCTCTATGAAATGGTGGTCATGTATCTTGAGTTGGGCGGTTCCTTGAAATCTGAGGGTTATCAGTTGCCGCATGAAGATACCCGAGGTTGCCTTTTTGATTTCAGCGCCTATAAATCCAATGTGATTTGGTCCACTGAAAACGTGAACCTCTGCAGTTCCTGCAAAAGCCGCTTGAAACAAAAACAGTTGCCGTTGGGTTTCATCGATGGACTTGAACATGAATTGAAAGGGATACGTAAGCCGCTAATCTTCACGGTTCTTGATTGGGTGAAAAGGCATCCGATTTGGTCAATGGCGATTTCCGCTCTTGTCGGCTTGGCGCTCAGCATACTTGGAAACATCGGGTATGCCGTCTGGCTCAAGAAGATTTTCGAGCCGCTGCCCAAGCCTTAACTACCTGGGTCAAAAAAAGCGTGGAAAAAATTGAACCCGCCCTCGCCCTCAGCCTAAAATGATCTTGTGAGTGACGAATGGGCGTCGCTCTTGAAAGTGGAGGTTGTTATGGCAATGGGCGACCTAGAAAGACAGTCCGCACGGTCTCGGGCACAACGTTACAGTGGAAATCTTATGACCGATTTTTTGGGACTCTTTCCTGGTGGTAAACCTAGCGGCATTCAAGAGGGGTGGCTTGAACACACGCGCCAGAGGATTGAAGACGAGATGTACGAAGCCGACAGGGGCGAGAGGGCGGGCGGCGGTGGACCAATAGAAAGGCTGGCTACGCTGAAAGAACACGTATATGTGTGCGTCATGGATGAAGTCAATGGAAAGGCTCGGTCTTGGTTCGACGAGAAGCATCAGCAAATTCGGAAAATGGTGTCTGACTACTGCGAACTTGCAATGAACAGCAAGTAGTCCGAGGAGAGGTCTGGGATGACGGCAACGGCTCAAGCGGCAGCGGCTGTTTCAGGGGCAGCCAAGGTGGCGGTTCTCAAATGCGTTTCTGTTTCTGTGTCCGCCGTTGCGTCAGTATCGGTAACTGCGGTCACCGTGACGCCGCAAGTCTTGGGTGCTACCGTCCAGCCCGCTTCCGACCACGCTGGGTTTATAGACACGTTGATGCTTGGTTCGTTTTGGGCAGGTGCGTTGCTGCAGGTTCTCATTGCGGTTGGCACAGTTGGATTTGCCTATTGGCTTTTTATGCAAGGGCGGTGGGATGACAGGACGGAGAGAAAGGAGGAAGCAAAGCGGAATGTCGCAAAGTTTCTTGACCTGATTTTCATTGTTAGGAGTGAAATCGAAGATGGAAAACTTGCAACCCAGAAAGGAGTAATCGCAACTCCCGCCGACTTCTTGAACAGAGATATATTGGACGACATGATGGCGGTGTGGACATTGCTTTCGGATGACTCCCAGAAAGCCCTGATTGAAGCGAGGGCAAAGATGCGCAACTTCAGGGGGCACCAGATTTATCGGAATTCGAAGCATATGGAAGAATCCCTTGAAGACTTGAACGGTGACCTTGGTGTGTGTGCTACGGAACTTCAAAAAGATTTGGCGAAATTGGGCAAGGTGGTCATAGTGTAAGATTTCAATGTCCGCACCAACCCAGAGCCAGAATGCACCAGAGCCATTTTAAGCCGCCCTTTCTGACCGCCCCTATGTTCCCACCCCCAAGCGGCGGAAGCCCCATGGTATAAGTTTCACCTTGCGGAACAAACGAGTCTTTGGGTGCCTGTATGGATTAGGTTGCAGGCACTTTGTTGTAGGCACCGACCTGTCGTATGGAGCATAATTAGGACATACACAGGAGGAAAGTCATGGAACGCAAGGTCTACGGATACATCAGGGTCTCCACCACCATGCAGAGCGAAGACGGGGTGTCCCTCCAAAACCAGCGGGAGCGGGTTGAGGGCTGGGCTAAGGCTAATGGGCTGACCGTGGCTGAGGTCTTCACGGACGCAGGCATCAGCGGCAAGCGGGCTGACAACCGCCCCGCCCTTTTGGAAGCCCTGGACGCGGTCAGCAAAGCCAAGGGCATCCTGGTGGTCTACAGCCTGTCCCGTATGTCCCGCTCGGTGAAGGACGCCATCACCATCAGCGAGCGGCTGGACAAGGCTGGGGCTGACCTGGTGAGCCTGTCGGAGCGGCTGGACACGTCCACAGCTTCGGGCAAGATGACCTTCCGAATGATGGCTGTCCTGGCGGAGTTCGAGCGGGACCAGTTGAGCGAGCGGGTGGCTTCCGCAATGGGGCATTTGAAAGCCCAGGGCAAGCGGGTGGGTAAGGTTCCCTTTGGCTGGGACTTGCTGGCTGACGGCGAGACGCTGGAGCCCAATGCCCAGGAGCAAGCGGTGATCAGCAGCATCGTTGGGCTTCACGCCGAAGGGCAAAGCCTGCGGACCATCGCTGCGACGCTTAACGGCAAGGGCGTGGCGGCTAAGACGGGAAGCCACTGGCATCCCGAGACCATCAGGGGCATCCTCAAGCGGTCTGCCTTGCAGGTAGCGGCATGACCCCCCAAGAGCGGCTGGCGAAGATGACCAAGAAGCAGTTGACCGACTCCATAGCCAAGAAGGGCGTGGTGACGTTCAGGGTGTCGGTGGAAGACAAAGCCACCATGCAAGCCACCGCCAAGGGGTTGAAGTTGACCCTGACGGAATACCTCTGCAGCCTCCACGCCTTAGCCGTCAAAAAACTGAAGTAGGCACAGCGTCCCGTTTCATGCACCAATGCGCCCCTTCTCAGGGGGCGAGCATGGGCAACTTTAAACGGCTACTGCGGCAACACGGGGACTGGAAGACCTTCGAAGCCTGGATGCGGCGTTGCGAAAGGGACGGTGGGCAGGGTAAGCGGGCTCTTGATGCCTATGAGCGGTCCTTACGCCGCTGTGAACTGGCGGAAATGGAGTTGGAAGTCTGGACCTTCCGCCATATTGACGATGAGTTCTACGAAGCGGCGGCGGTCATCAAGCGTAAGGGGCTGGAACACCTGCAAGCCCTGTCCCTGAAGCGGCTGGAGCGGGTCTTTGCCCAGTTCAAGCGGGACTCAAGGAAGTAGGTCTTTGACGGTGACCTCAAGCCCGTCGGCAAGCCTGTGGAGCGTGTTCAGGCTGATGTTGCCGTGCTTGGCGTCACCCTTTAGGTATCCGTAGATGAAGCCTTTGGACACACCGACTTCGTAAGCCAACTTTTCGGCAGAGATAGCCCGTTGGCGTAGCAGCGCCTTGATGCGTGACCGAATGTGGGCATGAAGTTTTTTCATACCCACGATGATAGGAGTCTTTTATACTGGACTAGTCCGATATATCTTACTTTATGGGAGGGCAAAGGATGGCTCTACAGTGTTCAAAATGCGGCAAAGAAAAAGGTCTGATGGCAGCGAGGTGGTACCAATGTACAGCCGCTCCATGCAACAAGCCCCTTTGCCCCAAGTGTGCAGGGGTGACGAGTATCAAGGCTATCCTGGCGTACCTGCTCAACGGCGGGCTCAAGGTGGGGGCTACCCATCCAGCGGGTTCCTGTCCGCATTGCCACAGCAACGTCAAGATGGTCTAACCTAAAGGAGGTCCGCCCCGTGAAAATATCGATGCTCGGTTTGTCCCTGGTCCTGTCCTTAGTTTTGACCGCACCTCTGAGCGCCTTTTTTGGGGGTTGCAGTTGCGTTGGGGAGGTCTGGAAACTGGTCCCTCAACATGCCCCTGTGGTCAACAAAGGAGTCCATACCCAAAGGGTTTATCATGGCGGCAATCGGCTAAAACGCCCCGACCCAACTCCAGTTCCAGGTTCGGATGGATATGTATTCACTAACGCCTACCCAGGAACCACTCCCAAGTCAGCCCTCAAGCCCGTCAACCTCCCGTTCGGAACCACGGTCAGGGTGGTGAAGCAATACAAGTTCTATGATTCCTACGGACGAGAAGGCTACCCCATCGACGAACTTGAAGTGCTGTCGGGCAAGAAGAAGGGGAAGCACGTTTTTCTTGGGGACCAAGACGTGATGATGATGAACTTAGCATACAAAAGTTCGGTGACAGGGGTTTATCCTGTGATGCATTGAACCAAAAATCAGTAGATTCTAGGCGCCCTCGCCAACACGGGAGGGCGTTTCTATGCGCGGAGACCCTTGAACCATGCCAAGCGGCGACTCCTGCGGTCCCTGGCTTGGCGTTGGCGGTCGGATTTGTCCAGGGCGGCTATGTAGCCCACGGGGTCTTCAACGCCCTGATGGTTTCGCAGGAAGTCCAAGACGTAGAGCACCAGTTGGTCGGCGTCGGTCGGCTCGACAAGACCCGCTTCGACCCAACGCCAACGGTAGTCCCTCGCCTCGGAATCGTTCATCTCATAGGGGTGGGGTGGACGGGTCGAGGGCGTGGGTGGGGTCTTTGGTTTGGTAGGCGGGGTCGGGGGCTTTGGTGGGGCAGCGGGAGCCGTTAGCGGGGCTCCTGGTGTGGGTGTTTCGAGTTGCTTGGACTTCGTGCGTTCAACTTTCTGCCATGACATTGGGTGTTCCTCCTTGGGGTGTGGCGCTGTCTTAATGCTTTTTTATGAAAGACGGTCGGTCCTGGGACGGCGCGGAGCATCGTTTGCATCACCGCGCATACCTGGGACGGCTTCCCAAGGCTTTTTCTGCGTTGTCTTTGCCCCAACGGGATAGGCGAGCAGGGGCTACGCCAAGGGTTTGTATCACGGTTTCTATCACCAGCTGGACATATTCTAGGTGCGAAGGTCTGGGGCAAAAAATCAGCCCGTAAAAAAAATCGGAGACCACATTTGGGGGAACCCCGCCCCCTCGCCACCGTTGGATAACCCTCGTCAATGTGCACGGTCGGGCGTTCTAGCGCTGCCGTGGGGTGTTTGTTTTTGGTTCTCTGGCAGGATGGCGCCCACGGAGAGGGGTGGCGCGGAATCAGCGGAGGGGTGCGCAGAATGCACGGCTGACCCGCACGGACACCCCTTTGAAAAACCCGTGTACAAAGGGGCTGTCTCCTACGGGGTGCCAACCTGAAGACCCTGGGTACAAGCGGGCTACCCACCAACGGGGCACCCACACTGAAGACCCTGGGTAAACGGGGTTGTCCTGCGGGCTACCTAACCCAGAGCACACCCACTTTTTAAGAAACCCGTGTACAAAGGGGCTTCCTCCAACGGGCTACTCATCAAGAGCCTGGGTACATTGGGGGTGTCCCTGCCCTGCGGGCTTTAAGATTTAGACCCCCAGAATTAACCCCTTTGTACCCAGTCTTTAAAAACCCCTCTATTTAAAGGGTTTTATACATATTCATATACATATACTCATACATATCCATATACATATAGGGGTTGTGCCGTTTTCCCTTTGGCGCGCTTGAGGAAATCGGCGCGGGCTTTCCCGCCACCTTCCCACGGGTTTCCCACGACCTTCCCAACCTTTTCCGTGGGTTTCCCGCGCCTTTCCCAACCTTTCCCGAGACCTTCCGCACCTTTCCCACGGTGGGACAGTTGCTAGAAAGCCAGGACATATTGCCGACCCCGCGTGACGAGGAAGACCTCGGTGATGTCGGCGGGTACGTGGTGACGGGTGTGAAGGGTGGCGAAGTCGGCGGTGACCACCTGGTTTTCCGTGATGGTGACGGGGTACAGTCGAATGGCGACCGAGGGGCTGTCGGAACGTTTCACTTTGCGCAACAGCATCTGCAGGAGCCGCTTCTTGCCCTTGGCGGGGAGTCCCTGCTCAGCATTGGACAGCGCCGCGTAGGTGGTGTCGGTCCTGCCCCTGAAGGCGGCGTAGAGGGTGTTGAGCACCATGTAGACCCCGTGGACGCGGATGAACTGGTATTCTTTGCCCAGGTCTACCGTCACGTACCCCGACACCTTGATGCCATACTCCGCCCTGATGCGGGCGACCTCGGCAAAGTAGTCGTCTGCGGGAGTGTCCAAGGTTGGGCAGGGTGTTTCCACTTCTGGGAATGGCGTGGAGGGAGCGGCTGCGGCCGCGACAGCAAGGACGGGGCTGGGTTCCGCGACTGGCAGGGGCGTGGGCGTGACGGTTGGCGAGGAAGTCTCCACTGACACGGCGGAAGGGGCTGCCACGGGCGCGGGCATGACGGCTGCTGGAGAAGTCTCAACCACAAGGGGGGAAGAGTCCACTTCGGGCAACGGCGTGACGGCGGGCTCCATCACTTCCCCAAACAGCATTGCAGGTTCCGCAACTGCACTCCGCCCACTGGTGACACGATAAATGATGCCTACCCAAGTCTCGCATCCCTCGTCGTAGGAGTTGGGAACATACCAGGTCTCGATGCTGCTCCACAGCCGTTCCACATCCTCAACGCTGAACATTTTAAGTGCATCTTCTGCATATCGCTCATGTCCCCGCACAGTTTTGATTTTGTCATCACCCACGCGCTTGGATTCATAGATTTTTTTGAGCCCACGTAACACCTTCAGGCTGACTGGTCCGTCCGTTCGTGAAAAATAAGCCTTCTTTTCTTCCTTGGTCTTGCCAGCGAGCGACTTGCAAAGAGTGGCTTCCACCGAATCCCATGCAACGGTGAAGGGCTTTTTTTGCTCCATGTCGAACATTGTTCTGACCTCCGTAAATAGTTACGCCGCTGTGCCCAGCCCCCACGGCAAGACACAACGGCGCGACTATCACGGACCACCTAAACAGGGGACCGAAGTCAAAGGGTGTGTGGGGGTGGTTTTGGGGTGCTCAAACCAAGGGCTACAGCAGAACGCGGCAACGTGGAACCAACGCCGACAACAGGGACGCCCAGCAACAGGTGGTACATCGACCGCGAGGACAGGAACTTTAGACAGCGCCTCGCTACCATCATTATACCCTTTTTCCTCCGACCATCCCACAAGAGGTGGAAACCCCAACGCCCACGGGCTTTTCCAGCCAAAAATTAAAGTTCGTATGTATTACAATTCGTGCAGGCACCGTCTCCTGGGTGCGCCAGTATTGGACATACCCAAACAAGGAGACACACCATGCAGACCAAGACCCCGCTCTTCGCCCTCGGACAGACCGTAGCCACCTCCGCTTGCCTGGACGCCATCGGGTCCAGTGGCGTAACCCCTGACCATTACCTGCGGCAACACCAGCACGGGGACTTCGGTGACCTGGACGCCGCTGACATTGCCGAGAACCACCTGAGCATCAAGCAGGGCTTCCGCATCCTGTCCGCCTACGTCCTGCCCAGCGGGGAGCGAATCTACGTCATCACCGAGGCTGACCGTTCCGTGACCACCCTCCTGCTTTGTGAGGAGTACTGAGCAAGGCTTGTCAGTGGGCAAAGGCTTCCAATACAATTGGAACAGCCATTCTCTCGGTGCCAAAATGAATGAGAAAGTTGGACCTCCAGTCTTTACCAAAGTCAAAAAGTTTAAGCGTCGCAAGAAGACGCTTTTGGGACAGGTGAGGAAGGAAGTCAAAAATATTGAAACCCTGCGTTCTGCCTCGGAAAAGTTAGCAGAGGTGGCACATAAACTTGAATATCTAAAAAAGCCCAAGTCATTTGCGGCTGTCGAGGAGGTACGGGCTGACCTTAGGCGAGAACGTCATAGGTCAGGGAAAAGTCTGGACGCAAGTCTTTCCGTTTTGCCCGATGAACTCTTGGCGAAGGTTGAACGCTTACTTAATCACTACATCTATAATTTGGCGCGGCACAAGACCAATCAAAAAAAGCGTTTAAACGAAATCTATAACGGCGCGATAAGGACCGATACGCGGTTCAAGCGCCAATACGAAAAGGTCATGGAACAATATCGAGAAGGGCATCTATCGGTGAAGCGGGTCGAGAAGTGGCATCGAGAGTGTGAAAAAATTTGGGATTGGAATGACAAACATCCCGACAATCCAAAGAATCATCCGCCACAGCCGACGATTCATAGAAAGAAGGGCTCTTCCAAAGAAAGACGGTGGGATGGCGTCAATAGCAGACTTGGCTACTATAGGTATATGCGAACACAAAATGGCATTGATAATCCGCATTTGACATTCAAAATCTGGTTGCAGTTTGTCAGCAGGGTTTTTCAAGCCTTTCAAAGCGAGCACGAGGCTTGGAAGGCGAGAATAAAAACTTTACCGCCTGTTGTTTACCCTATTAGTGGCGCGGAATTAAGGAAGCGGGATTTTAAATTTGTGGGAGCCAAGGCAATTTTTGAAGAGTTTAAGGTTAAGTGGGACCCTGAACTTGAATACGGTCCGTTTGGATACTTTGAACGACTATTTAAGCGGTAAGCATTTGCCTCTTTTTGTATGTAAGATTTAGCCCCGTTTTTCGGGGCTTTTTTGTTGTTTCCCTCTATGGTGTTCAAAAAGAAATAAGTCGCCATCGATGTATTGTCAAGTTAACAGATTCGCCAACAGGCGATTCTAATCCACGGAGGACATCATGGCGAAGCACCCAGAGTTGACCAAAGTCGAGAACTGGTTCCTGCAGAACTGGATGGAGCGTGTCGAACGCATTCAGGAAGCCATGGACACGGACTTGTTCTCGAAGGAATGCCAAGAAGGTTTCGCCGAATTGCATCGGTGGATTGGCAAGCACAACACCAACCCCAAACTGAAGAACATCCAACTGCCAGTTCAGATGATGACCGTCCCAAGAGGAGTCTTCATCAGAATGGCGTTCTGCAAGAACGATGAAGTCTTTGCAGAAATACAGGCTATGCCGAAGTAGTCACGACGAACGGCAGCCAACCATTTCGGTTGACTGAAACCAAGAAAGGGAAAGTGAGCCATGGCGGACGTCATTCGTTTTCCAGACAGCGGAGGGGCGGCAGATTTTGTCGAGCGCCTCAAGAAGGGTCCAACGGAAATCAAACAAGGCAAGTGGGATGGGGCAGTCCTTGTCGTCAAGGAGCACGTCATTCAGAACCTCGCCAAGTATGCGAGGAGGAAAGACCTCCTCTGTGTGGTGGTGAAGTTGCAGGTTGACGGCTTCAGCGACTGCACGGGCGTCATCCTCCACAACAACGAGACTGTCAATTTGGACGTGTCTCGCTGGGGCAAGTCGATGGATGACCTGATGAGCCAGCAGGAGAAAGACGTTTACCTCGACAAACTGGAACAGGCGTTCGTCCAGTTGAAGGAGCACTGCCAGCCCTTCCCGAAGGTCATCAAGAGCATCCAGAGCAAGTGGGGCTGGGAGTCAGATGTCGCCTACTCCATCGACAGAGCACTACGTCTGTCCAACTACTGATAGTCTCGCATGAAACCTGACCGCGTAGCCTGGTCACCGAGTACGTATGAATGGCTGACCAGGTGAGACCGCCCAAGGGGTTGATGAAACCTCGCAGCCCTTTGGGCGGTTCTTTCCTCCTGCGAAACGTCAACCCGTTCTCCTTCAAACGAGGTGAGACATGAACAACGACACGGACCAACTCTTGGAAAGGCTCGATGAAGTTCAGGCGCAGATGGGCAGCATTACCCACGAAAGCATCGTGCTCGCCCACTACGTTGACCCTGACCGCTACCCCGACTACGCGACGGTCTACAGGCGGCTGGGAGGCATCAGGAATGTGCGGCACGTCATGGCGAAGAACAGGGTCAAGGGTTTGGCGCTGGAAGCCTACCTCCAGACCTGTATTTCCACCTGATACGCGGCTGCACCAGGTCAGTGGCGGTGCCAAGCCCCTTGTCCGCGACCCCACCGAATGGTACAGGCACCGCATCCGTGGCGCAGAAAATGAATTGGACGGCAACACTTCCATGAACGGCTTTCGGGGCAAGAGATGGCATTCGTGAGGAAACGAGGCAAAACCTACGTGCTGGGCTGGCATGAGTCGGTCCCCTTTGACCCGACAAAGCCCCCGCTCACCAAGGCTGGCACCGTGTCTGTGGCGGTCAAGCGGGCTATGGCGGCTGGGCGCTGTTACTACGCTGGCGTCCAGTGGAAAGATTTGGGCGTGTCAACGGAAAGGGAAGCCTTACGCCTGCTCGCCGACTTTGAAGCCAAGAACGTGAAGGGGAAGCGGCAGTCCTACGATGACATCCTCTTCACTGACGCCGTGAAGCGTGTCCTGGACGCCTACGTGACCCGTCCTGGCTTCCACATGAGGGATGCCCACACCGTCGCTGCGTTCCAGAAGTTCTTTAAAGGGCGATACCTGGGCTCCATCACCGTGCGAGACCTTAAGAGATACGAAGCGGAACAGGTAGCGGTGGGCAAGACCGTATCCACCATTGACCGCAAGTTGACCGTCCTGCGCTCCCTCTACCGACTGTTCACCGAGGCGGAACTGTTCAAGGGCATCAGCCCCTTCAAAGCCTTCAAGTTGAACAATGCCGACTCCCTGGACAAGCCCCGTGAAATCACGCTGGAGGACACCCAGCAGCAGGCACTCCTACGGGCTTGCTATGACCCAGACCTTCACGCTGTCTACGCCGACTGCAGGGAAGCGGTGAAGTTCGACTTCAAGGACGAGACCTGGCTTGCCCAAGGGCTGGTCCATGGGCGTCACTACGAATACCAGAAGGCACTGTGGGCAGCGTTCAAAGCCCGTGGACAACGGCTGGAGGAACTGGGCTACGGCGGCAACGAGAAAGCCCTGAAGCGAACCTTTGACCATGTTCACTTTCAGAATCAGCGGGAGGCAACGGACTGCAGGGTGTTGAGGGACTTGGTGGTGTTGGAACTGACCTACGGGCTTCGGCGAGGGGAGTTGGTCGGGGTACCAGTCAACAAGGATGGCGAGATTGTCTTTGAGGGCGGGCTGAAGGTCGGGAACTGGGATAGCGAGAAGCGGACTTTGACAGTCATGCGAACCAAGCAGATGTCGGGCAGCACCAAGCAGTCCCAGTGGATTGTGACCCCCTTCATTGCCACCCTGCTTGACCGTCACTGCGAGGGGCGTTATCCCCACGAACTTGTCTTTCGGGGTCTGGGCAACAACGTCCATTCGTTCCGCAACGCCTTTGCCGAGGCGGTAGACTTCGCTGACATCATGGTCGATACCACCAACGAAGAGGGTATGAAGACCAAGGTCTATCCCCAGTTCCGTGACCTGCGGCATGTGGCTTGCTGCAACATGCTGGATTCGGGACTGACCGTAGACCAGGTGGCGCACATCCTCGGACACACGACGACTATGCAAATCAGCAGAGTCTACGGCAATAGGCAGAAGGCGACTACACAACAGCGGCAAGCGGATATAGTGGCGGCGGGCATGGACCGAATTCTGGGCGAGCAGGTGACGGCAAGTCATGGGATGGAAATGGCGCAAATTCGAGAGAAGCGGTAGAATGAAATATGACCTATACCGAACGAAAATCTAAAGGCACTGCGAGACGAATCAAAAATCCATTTTTGAATGGGTTAGGAATTATTTCGGCTGTTGGGCTCGGTCTTTACTGTACACCATGGGTACAGGTGCCCCACCCCCTGTTCCCTGAGGGCTTTTTTAGAGACCAAAGACTGGCTGCGGTTGCTGTTCCGATTTGTGGCTTGGCGACTGGGGTTGTAGGTTTCTATGTCTTATACTTAATTGATTGTTTGGTTCGTAAGAACCCTGTAGAGGGTGAAAAGACTCTTTCGGAATAGTAATTGGTTTAGAGTTAAAGGCTACGCCTGCACTGACGCTGGCACTGACTAACTTCTGAGGGCTGAGAAAAGCCTTGGGGCGCAAGGTTGCTTTGGGCATACTTTACTTTTGTGTAGCCTTTCACGGCGGTAACACGAGTTCAAATCTCGTTGGGGTCAAAACTTAAAAGCCCTCTCCTGACTACTCGGAGGGGGCTTTTTCTTTGGGAAGTTATACTTTGAAGGGGTGAAAACAGGGTGTAAG
>Ga0326728_10005691_pt1 | contig 34526 bp, 32 predicted proteins | sample MB3enrmetagenome_FD_207602 | JGI IMG/M metagenome (GOLD analysis project Ga0326728, IMG submission 207602) | Lab enriched peat soil microbial communities from McLean, Ithaca, NY, United States - MB31MN | ecosystem: Environmental > Terrestrial > Soil > Wetlands > Peat | place: USA: New York...
TGGCCAGCCGCCTTCTCGGTTTCTTCCGCGAATGGACCGTCGCCCACCAGATCGGCTCGAACGCCATCACCGATGCGTATTACGCCGCTTTCACCCTGCCGGACTTCCTGAACTACCTGGTGGCGGGAGGTTCGCTGAGCATCACCTTTATTCCGGTTTTCACCAAGTTCGTCGCGGAGAACCGCGAGGATGAAGGGTGGCATGTTTTCTCCACCGTCGTGACTTCCATGGGGGTGTTGTTGACAGCCCTCGTCGTGGTGGGAGAAATCTATGCCGCGCAGTTGGTGGAACTGATTGCTCCTGGCTTCAGTCCGGGAGAGAAAGCCCGCGTCATTTTCCTGACGCGCTTGATGATGCCGGCGCAGATTTGCTTTTATCAGGGCAGCATCCTGAGCGCCGTCCAGTATGCCAAGGGACAGTTTGTGGTGCCCTCGCTGGCCCCCGTGGTTTATAACCTGGGGATTATTTTGGGCGGCGTGCTGCTTTCTCCGCGAATCGGGATCACCGGATTCGCCGTTGGCGTTCTTGGCGGAGCCGTGGCCGGAAACTTCCTTCTCCAGGTTTATGGCGCAAGGCGCGCCGGCGCCCGCTTCTCCCCCAATCTGGACGTTCGACACCCGGGTTTTTGGCTGTTCATCAAGCTCACCGTCCCCATCATGCTGGCGCTCTCGCTGGTGTTCACCGATGACTGGATAATCCGCTGGTTTGGCTCCTATCTGGTCCCCGCCTCGATCACCTGGCTGAGTTACGCCAAAACCTTGATGAGGGTGCCGCTCGGAGTCGTCGGACAGGCGGTGGGCGTCGCGTCCTTTCCTTTCCTGGCGCAGCTTTATTCGGAAGGCAAGCTGGAAGAATTGAACCGCACCCTGAACGCCACGATGAAGGCGCTGATCCTGCTGCTCATGCCCATTTCCGCGCTCACGATTGCCCAGGCGACGCCGCTGGTTTATCTTGTGTTCTCCCACACGCGCCTGCGGGCGCCCGATCTTCAAGCCACGGCCGCCACCTTGGCCGTCTTTTCCCTGGGCATGTTTGCCTGGGGCGCGCAGAACATCCTGGCGCGCGGATTCTACGCGGCGCGCGACACGCTGACGCCGGCCATTGTCGGAACGGCGCTCACCTTCCTGAATCTGCCGCTTTATTGGTTGCTGGTCCGGCACTATCAGCATCTGGGATTAGCCGCGGCGAGTTCCGCTGGAATCATCGTGTACACGCTGCTGCTCTTTGTCCTCCTGAACCGCCGCACGAAGAATCCGGAGTCAGCCGACATGGTCTGGTTCTTCCTCAAGGTCACCGCCGCATCGGTGACTGCCGCGGGGGTGTGCTTCAAGCTGACGCGAGCATTGCAGGTGCGTATCGGTTGGCAAACCACTCTGCGCGCCCTGGCAGTGTTGGTGATCGTGAGCTCGGTGGGATTGGTCCTTACCGGAGTGCTCATCAAGCTTTTCCGCGTGCGCGAGCTGGACTCCTACCTGGCCAAGCTGCGGTGGGGGTGAAGGTTCCGGTGGCGGGATTGTACAACTCCGCACTGGCTAAGTGACTGCCGTTGTAGAAGCCTCCCGCAATCAGCGCCAAGCCGTTCTTCAGCAGTGTCGCGGTGTGCTCGAGGCGCGCGACGTTCAGGCTGCCGGGGGTCTCGAAGCTCCCATAAGCGGGATCGTAGAGCTCGGCGCTGGCTAAGTAGGCGCCGCTTGAGCCCCAGCGGCAGCCCCTGTCGTTAGAAACAGGGTGATGTAGGCCCCTGACCGAGGCGCGCCCAAGCGCCCTTGGTCATTTCTTGCCGAAATGAAAGACCACTCCGGCGGTAATCCGGAGGTTGTTTTGAACGTCGTTGGAGGAATTGGGCAGGCGCGTATTCAGATATTCCACCTGAAACAGGCGCACCGACACGTGTCGCGTGGCCTTCCAGTCAAGTCCTCCGCCCGTACTCAGGGCGAAGCCGTTGGCGCTTCCCGAGGCGCCGGTGGAGGAACCATACAGCGTCCCGCTGCCATGCGCCCCGCCCACTAGGAACTGTGCAAACGGAGTCCAGTGCTTCGAGCGGCGATAGGAAAGGCGCGGGCCGAAAAGATAATTCACCACCCAGAGCGACAGCCCGCTGCTGTCCACGTTGCCCTGGTGATAGCCGCCCAGATCGGCGACCACGCTAAATCCATGGCCCAGACCTGTGGCAAACTCACCGCTTAAGCCATTCATGTTGAAGCAGCCGCACTGTCCCGGCGGGGCATTGGCACGCATGTAGCTATAGCCCAGCGAGACCTCCGCACCGCCTAAACCTTGACCGTGCGCGGCGGCGGCGCTCAACAGCAGTGCAGCCAAAAAGTAACCGAGCCTTCGGCGATAAACGGTGATCATGTCCTCTCCTCCTCTTCTCAAGATCCGGTGACAGTCAGGGTGACGGTGGTGGAATGCTGCACCGATCCGGAAGTTCCGGTTATGGTGATCGTGTAGGTGCCGACAGGAGTGCCGCCGACGTTCCCCAACGGGAAGCCACCTCCCCCGCAGGCTGCCAGGAAGGTTGTGGCGATCAGCACGCCCAAGAGGAAGCAGGCCGCCGCCCAGCGCGGTGACTGGCGGCGCACTCGCCACCAGCCCACCAGTATCAGCAGCGTCGTGGCCAGGAGCAGGGGCAGCGGCGCGGCGGGCGGTCGCCTGGGGGAAGGTGGAAGCATCCCGGCTTTAGTCGGCGCCTGGGTGGCGATGGTCAACGTGCTGGTGGCGCCGCTCGCTCCCGGGGTAACCGGGTTCGTGCCAAACGTACAAGTTGCCCGCGCCGGCAAGTTGGAGCACGCCAGCGTTACCGCAGTGGAATCCGTGCCCCCCACGGACGTTAGATTGATCGTGTACGTCGCCGACGCGCCCTGCGCGACCGTCTGCGTTCCCGTGGGTGAAGCCATGGCAAAGTCTACGCCCGTCCCGGACAGACTCACCGCCTGCGTGCTGCCCGTCACCCCATTGTTGTTGTCGGTGATGGTCAGGGTGCCAGTGAGGGAGCCGGGGGTCGCAGGTGTGAAGGTCACGTTGATCGTGCAGGAACCACCGGCCGCGACACTGCCCGCGCAGGTGTTCGTCTGCCCGAAGTTGGTGCTCGCGGCGATGCTGGCGATAGTGAGCGTGGCCGTGCCCGTGTTGCTGAGGGTGACCACCTGCGCCGCGCTGGTGGTCACCACGTTCTGACTGCTGAAGGTCAGGGAAGCGGGCGAGACGCCGGCCACGGGAGCCGTGCCCGTCCCGCTCAAGGTTACCGTCTGTGTGCTGCCCGTCACCCCATTGTTGTTGTCGGGGAAGGTCAATGCTCCGCTGAGTGCACCTGTCGTCACGGGCGTGAATGTTACGCTGACCGTGCAGGTGCCGTTGGGGATCACCGCGACCCCCGTGCAGGTGTCGGCGCTCTTGGCAAAGTCGCTGGCATTCGTGCCGCCCAGCGCGACCGTCGCGATGGTGAGGTTGGCCGCGCCGGTGTTGGTGACGGTCACCGTCTGGGCGGTGCTGGTGGTGTTGAGGAGCTGATTGCCGAAGCTCAAACTGGCGGCGGACAGGCTCACCACGGGCACCCCGCCGGTGCCGCTGAGATTCACCGTCTGGGTGCTGCCGGTCACGCCATTGTTGTTGTCGGTGAAGGTCAGTGTGGCGCTGAGCGCACCGGTGGCAGCGGGTGTAAACGTCACGCTGAGCGTGCAGGTGTTATAGGGCGTGACCGTTGCACCCGTGCAGATGTCGGCACTCTTGGCAAAATCGCTGGCATTGGCGCCGCCCAGCGCGACCGTCGCGATGGTGAGGTTGGCCGTGCCCGTGTTCGTTACGGTTACCGTCTGGGCGGTGCTGGTGGTGTTGAGGAGCTCACTGCCGAAGCTCAAACTGGTGGCGGACAGGCTCACCACGGGCACCACGCCAGTGCCGCTGAGATTCAGCGTCTGGGTGCTGCCGGTCACGCCATTGTTGTTGTCGGTGAAGGTCAGTGTGGCGCTGAGCGCGCCGGTGGCGGCGGGTGTAAACGTCACGCTGAGCGTGCAGGTGTTATTGGGCGTGACCGTGGCGCCCGTGCAGGTGTCGGCGCTCTTGGCAAAGGCGCTGGCATTGGTGCCGCCCAGCGTGGCGGTCGCGATGCTAAGGTTGCCCGTGCCGGTGTTGGTGACGGTCACCGTCTGGGCAGAGCTCGTGGTGTTGAGGAGCTGATTACCGAAGCTCAAACTGGTGGCGGACAGGCTCACCACGGGCACCACGCCGGTGCCGCTCAAGTTCACATTCTGCGGGCTGTTGCTGGCGTTGTCAGTGATGGTCAAGGTGCCGTTGCGCGTGCCCGTCGCCGTAGGTGTGAAGGTGACACTGATGGAGCAATTTCCTCCCCCGGCGACGCTCGGGATGCACGTGTCGGTCTCCGCAAAGTCCCCGCTCACGGCGATACTGGAAATCGTCAGGGTGCCCGTGCCGGTATTCGTCAGCGTGAGGCTCTGCACGGCGCTCGTGGTGTTTACGAGCTGGTTACCAAAGCTGAGGCTGGTCGGCGAGAGGTTGACTACGGGTGCGCCCAGCACGGTCTGCGTCCACACCGCCGAGGTGCTGCCGGTGAAGTTGCTGTCGCCGCCGTAAACGGCGGTCATGGAGTGGGGGCCGGCGGTGAGCGAGGAGGTGGAGAAAGTCGCGATGCCGCCACTCAAGGCGCCTACACCCACGCTCGCGCCGCCGTCCTCGAAAGTCACGCTTCCGGTGGGTGTTCCTCCGGAGGCGGTGACCGTGGCGGTGAAGGTCACGGACTGACCGACCGTAGACGGGTCAGGAGATGAAGTTAGCGAAGTTGACGTGCCCGGCTTGGTATCGTTCAATAACACCGTAACTTCATCGAAACTGGAGTACGCGGGCTGGGTCACCAGGGCGATGTCCGGCTTGCCGTCGCCGTTAAAGTCGGCCACGGCAAGCGCTTTGGCGTTGGAGCCCGGAGGATAGATCAGCGCGGTTTGGAGGGTGCCGTCGCCATTGCCCAGCAGCACGTTGACTTTGCCGCCGCCGGTCGCCACATCCAGTTTGCCGTCGCCATTGAAATCGCCGAGCGCGAGCGCCCAGTACCCGAAAGACGTGGCGTAGCCCAGGGGCGACTGGAAAGTGCCATCGCCGTTACCCAAGAGCACGTCGACCCCACTGGAGTTCGTCATCACCGCCAAGTCGGGGATTCCACTGCCAGTGAAGTCGCCTACGGCGATACCCCAGCCACTCACGTAGTTCAGGGAGTAGTTCACCGCGGGTTGAAACGTGCCGTCGCCGTTCCCCAACAGGATGCTGACGTCGTCCCCCCCCTCGTTTGCCGTGGCTAAGTCCAGCTTGCCGTTGCCCCGGAAGTCGCCCACCGCTACCGCGTAAGGGTACTTGTCGGTGGCATAGTTCACCGCCGGCTGGAACGTGCCGTCACCGTTGCCTAGCAGCACGCTCACGTTGTTGGTGACGCTATTCGCCACGGCCAAGTCCAGGTAGCCGTCGCCATTGAAATCGCCCACGGCGATCGAAACGGGCTGCGAGTTTGACGGGAGGGCGTAGTTCACCGCGGTTTGAAACGTGCCGTCGCCGTTCCCCAACAGGATGCTGACGTTGTAGCCGAACTTGTTTGCCACGGCTAAGTCCAGCTTGCCGTCGCCATTGAAGTCGCCCACTGCCACCGCCTCGGGCCACGAGCCCGAGGGAACGGAGTAGCTCACCGCCGGCTGGAAGGTCCCGTTCGCGTTGCCCAACAACACGCTCACCGTGTCGGTCAGCGAATCCGTGACCGCCAAGTCCGGCTTACCGTCGCCATTGAAGTCGCCCAGAGCGATGGACGTGGCACCCTGGCCGGCGCTGTAATCCCTCGCCGCTTGAAATGTGCCGTCACCGTTGCCCAGCAGCACGCTGCCATCGAAGCCACCGTTATTGGCCACCACCAAGTCCAGCTTGCCGTCGCCATTAACGTCGCCCACGGCCACCCCGGCAGGATTCGAGTCTGCGACATAGTTTACCGGCGCCTGGAAGGTGCCGTCGCCATTGTTGATGAGCACGCTCACGTCACTGCTGCCAATATTGGCCACCACCAAGTCCGGCTTGCCGTCGCCTTTAAAGTCGCCGAAGGCGACGTGGTAAGGATTCACGCCGGCGGCATAGTTCACCGCCGCTTGGAAGGTGCCGTCGCCGTTGCCCAGCAAGACGCTCACGCTGCTGCCCCCCGGAACGCCGTAGGTGCCGTAATTGGCCACCGCTAGGTCCGGTATGCCGTCGCCATTGAAGTCAGCGACAGTAACCGACCAGGGCTCGGTGCCTGCGGCGTAGCTCACGGCGGCTTGGAAGGTGCCATCGCCGTTGCCCAGCAGGATGCTCACCTTGTTGCTGCCAACATCGCCTACCGCCAAGTCGAGCTTACCGTCGCCATTGAAGTCGCCCACGGCGACTGATATGGATCCGGAGCCCGCGGCGTAAGTCACCGCCGTCTGGAAGGTACCGTCCCCGTTGCCTAAAAGCACGCTTACCGTGTTGTCGCTGTCATTGGCCACGACCAAGTCCAACTTGTGGTCACCATTAAAATCGCCCACCGCGATGCTCATGGGCAGGTTGCCTACCGCATAGGTCGTACTTGACCCGAAGGTGCCGTCGCCGTTGCCCAGGAAAACGGACACCGTACCCGAGCTCCGGTTCGCCACCGCCATGTCCAAGTGGCCATCGCCATTGAAGTCGCCCACGGCGATGGCGTAAGGCGACGTACCTCCCCCCGTGGGGTAGTTCACCACCGGTTGGAAGGTGCCATCGCCGTTGCCCAGCAGCACGCTTACGTAGTTATTGTTGCTGGTCATGGCCACGTCCAGCACGCCGTTACCACGGAAGTCGGCCAGCACAACGGAAACAGGGCTCGGCTGTGAATTCGTGTTGATAGTCTTCGCTACAACAAAGGACGCGGGCGGAGGAGTTTGCGCAAAGCTCGTCGCCGCCCACATGCAGAAGCAAAGGCTGCTCAACAAACTCACCAACCAAGGTCGGGTATTAGGCCTCATGACTCACCTCCAGGTTCATAGCGCTCTGCAGTTTCCTTTTTCGGACTTCGTGTCCCTTTCCCCAAGAAGTTGTCAAAAAACTTTCGCCGCATCATTCCGATCAGCTTAAGTTCATGACTTGCCCTCGCCTGACTTCTGGCTGACGGTTCCGGCTGGGTTTTCACACGCCGGCCGCACGGCCGGCGAGGCCGTTGGTTGCACTGGCGGCAACTCCGGGCATGGCGCCTCGGTCTTGCTTTTTCCGCTGGCCGTCCCACCGGCGCGTTCGGCGGTTTGGCCTGGCACCAGCACTGAGATCGATTCCCGCTCCACCGTCACCTCGACACGCCGATGCGCCATGGGCTTGGCATCAATTTCCTTCCCATGCGCTCTCGTTGCTGGTACAATGCGCGATAGAATTCTGACGCACAGGCTCCTCAGCTTTTGGATCATGTGCTGGGCTCCTTCTCGCCTGCGCGCCAACAAAGCACAATTAGGAATTAGGTGTCTTGAACTTGAGCTTAATTCTTTTGAAGAAATGTGAAGGCCGCTATGGCCTTATGCTTCAAGAGCATGTATCGGTTCGGTGAGTTTGAACTGACTCCCTCCGAGCGGGCATTTGGGCGAAACGGCGAACCCATTTCGGTCTCGCCCAAAGCCTTCGAAGTGCTCACCTACCTGGTTACCAACCCCGGGCGGGTGGTGACCAAGGACGAATTGCTCAAGGCGGTCTGGCCTGATTCCTTTGTGGAAGAAAGCAATCTTACCCAGCATATCTCCTGGTTACGTAAGGCGCTCGCGGACCGATCGAACTACATTGTGACCGTTCCGGGCCGCGGATATCAGTTCACGGCGACGGTGCAGACGGAATCTCCCGAAGAACTGGTTCGGGAGAAGCAACCTGGGGATATCCTCGTTCAGCGCGTACGTGAACGCACGCATGTGGTCATCGATGAGTCGTCGCCGACGCCAATGCCCCTTCTAGAATCCGTAACCACTTCATTCCAACACAACCTTCTGGGTTTTTCCTCAACTCCACTGGGTGCTGCAAAGGCCCAGGCCTGGAGATTCATCGCGGTAATCAGTGCCCTGGCGGTGGTGGCCATGGTGGTGGGCTATTTCAGCTATGAGCGATTTGGAAAGGGACCGTCTCACCGCGCTGTCTCCATTGCCGTTCTGCCCTTTGCAAATCTGACCGGTGACCCCGCCAAAGAATACATGTCCGATGGAGTTACCGAGGAGATGATTAATGGCCTGACGCGATCCGGGGGTGGCCAATTGCGAGTGATCGCACGCACCTCGTCAATGTCCTATAAGGACACGCGCAAAGCCGTCCGCAAAATCGCCCAGGAACTGGGTGTGCAATATGTCCTCGAAGGCAGCCTCCAATGCCAGGGAAGCCATCTTCATGTTACGGCACAGCTCATTCGCGGCGATGATCAGACCTATCTCTGGGCTGATACCTTTGATGGAGACGGCGGTCAGATTCTGGAATTTGAAAACCACCTGACCGGGTCCGTCGCGCGTTCCCTGTCGCTGACCTTGCTCGCCGGAAATTCGCAGGAGCACACCCCTAGCAACTCCGCCGCGCACGATGCCTACCTGCAAGGGCTCTATTTCTTGTCGCAGCGGTCCCCATCGGGATTTCAGAATGCTTTATGCAGTTTCGGAAAGGCGGTTGCTCAGGATCCCAAGTATGCGCGCGCTTACGCAGGGCTCGCCGTCACCTACAATCTGATGGGCCAATACAACTGGATGGACACCCCCCAGGCGCGGAGCCAGGCGCAAGCCGCCGCTCAGCAAGCCATTGCCGCGGACGACAGCCTCGCGGAAGCCCATGCCGCATTGGGATTTAACCAATGGTTCTATGACTGGAATTCTGCGGCGGCGGAAAAAGAACTGCTTCAGGCCATTCAGTTGGAACCCACCAATGTGGACGCTCGCCACTGGTACGCTTCGGTGCTGATGACCAGCGGACAACGGGAGGGTGCCGAGAAGCAGATGCGCACAGCTCTGGCGCTGGATCCCAAGGCCCTGATCCTGCGCACTAATCTGGGCTGGCTGCATTATTTGCACCGGCAATATCCGATGGCGATTGAGGAAATGCAATCGGTCGTAAAAGACAATCCTGCTTTTATCCCCGCGCATTACAAACTCTGGTGGGCCTATTCGGTGACGGGAGACGTCCCCCGGGCGTGGAATGAACTTAGGACGCTCGCGCACTTGATGTTTACCCCTGAGCATGAAAAAAGCATCGTCACGGTGTATGAGAAACAGGGATATGCGGCAGCGCTCAAAGCCCTGGTGTTTTTCAGCGGTGGGAATTACTGGGAAAGCTTGGTCGATGACGCGCGGTGCATGACTTTTGCCGGCGATAAGGCGGCAGCTTTGGAATTCCTCGGGCGCGCTCTTAAGAACCGGGAAGGCTGGATGGTTCTGGTAGAAAGCGACCCGGCTTTTGATCCGCTGCACTCCGATCCGGCCTACGCGCGGCTGGCGCGGGAACTCCATACCGTGTCGGGCCTGTCTTACTGATCGCTTCAGCTTACAAATGCAGTGACGAGTGACGAGTGACGAGAAAAAGAGTCCGAGGTCCGAGGTGCAGGATCGCAAATCCAAAATCCAAAATCTAAAATCCAAAATGGCCCGATGACCCAATGATCCGATGAATCGATGGCCCGGTGGCCCGATGGCCTGATGACCCGATTCCCCTACTTTCCCACGCAAAAGGTTTTGAAGATGATATCGAGGACGTCGTCGGCGTAGGTGGCGCCGGTGATGAGGTCGAGGGGCCGCAGTGCATCGTAGAGATCCAGCAGGAGCATTTCGTGGTGCATTCGCTGCTCGGCAGCTTGGTGGGCCTTGGCCAGACCCGCGAGTGAATTCTTAATAAGCTGCTGGTGGCGCAGGTTGGTAATGAATTCGCCTTCCGGTCCGGCGTCGCGCGCAGGGGCCGCTAGAGCGAGAATCTTCTCTTTGAGTTCGTGAATTCCCTCTCCCGTCAGCGCCGATGTGCGGACAATCTGTGGCGCGGGGATTCCCGTGTCCAAATCCGCTTGCCCGAATCTTGCGGCATCCCCAGGCAATGTAGCGCCGCCCTTTAGTGCGGCATGTGCCGGGCTGAAGCCCGGCGCTACATCTGTAACTTGCGGCGGCAGGTCCGATTTGTTCAGGGCGACGAGCAGCGCGCCCAGAGGGCGCAACTTCTCGAGCAGGAGAGTGTCATCCTCGGTCCATGGTTCTGAGGCATCCACCACCAGGAGCCGCAAATCCGAATCGGCGATGGCGGAAAAGGTGCGCGCCACTCCGATCTTCTCAACTTCATCCAGGGCTTCGCGGACGCCCGCCGTGTCCACAAAGCGCAAAGGGATGCCGCCGAGGTTGGCCGTCTCAGCCACGAGGTCGCGGGTAGTTCCGGGAATGGGGGTCACGATGGCGCGCTCTTCATTCAGGAGGCGATTGAACAAGCTTGACTTGCCGACGTTGGGCCGCCCCACAATGGCCAGCGTCAGCCCTTCGCGCACAATGCGGCCGTACTCGTAGCCCTCCACAAGCCTTTCGAGATCAGCGCTGATTCGATCGAGGCGAGTGAGAATTTCCGGCCACCCGATCACCGCCACGTCGTCTTCGGCAAAGTCGATGCCGGCTTCGAGGCGCGCGATGAGATCGAGCAGCACCTGCTTGTGAGGTTTCAGACGCGTGGAGACGGAGCCCCCGAGTTGCTGCGCGGCGACGCGCGCCTGGTAGAGCGTCTGCGACTCGATCAAGTCGCGAACCGCTTCCGCCTGGGTCAGGTCCATGCGCCCGTTCAAGAAGGCGCGCAGGGTGAACTCACCCGGCTCCGCCGCGCGCGCGCCTTGAGCAAGGCAGCACTCCTCGAGATACCGCAGGATGATGGGGGCGCCGTGGCAGGAAATTTCCACCACGTCTTCCGCCGTGTAGGAATGCGGCGCGCGAAAGCAGGTCACCACCACCTGATCGAGCACCCGGCCCGATTCCACTGGCGCGAAGGCGCCGAGCGTCGCGCGTTGAGTTTCGATCGGCAGCTTGGGCAGTTTGATCAGGCGGGTAGCGATCTCGATGGCGCGGACGCCCGAGAGCCGCACCACTCCCAAACCGCCTCGGCCCGGAGGGGTGGAAATGGCGACGATGGTGTCTTCGGAAACCATAGGATCGGATGATCGGGTGATCGGGTGAACAGATAATCGGGTGATCCGATGATCGGGTGATCGGGTGAACAAAGAACAATTCACACCCGACCGGATAACTGGGTAGTCCGATGATCGGGTGAACAAGGCACCAGATGATCGGTTTTTCCGTTGTTCACCCGATCACCCGATCATTTGGCTGGGAAAATCACGACCTTCCGCTCGGGTCCCATTCCTTCACTCTGGGTCCGGACCTCGGGCCGGTCTCGCAAAGCCAAGTGGACGATGCGCCGCTCGCGTGGGTTCATGGGGTTCAGAGTAAAGGGGTCGCCGGTATCGATCACCCGTTCCGCCGCCACCTGCGCCATCAGGCGCAACTCCTCCATTCGCATTCGCCGCCAATCCTGGCAATCGAAGGAAATCCTCCGGAAATGATCCTCATCCAACCGGATGGCCTTCAGCACCACGTATTCGATGGCATGCAAGAGTGTGGCATTCTTTTCCAGCAGCAGATCGGCGTCCGGCCCGGAAAAATCCACGACGTATTCCGGCGCCTCCGGGTCTTCCGCCTGGGCCGCAGCCTTCCGCATGGAAAAAGTCAGTTCAAAGGGGCTGCGGTCAATGAATTCGTGGAGCAAGGATTCCATCGAGCTTAAGTATTTCTCGATGGCGTGTTCAGCAGGGGGGTTGTCGGTATCCATGTTTCACCCCTTGACCTCAGCGGGCTTGCGCGTAACGGGAAGAGGGGTTGAATGCGGCATGCGGCGATTAATGAAAACCTGCTGGAGAATCTGCACCACACTACTGGTGAGCCAGTAGAGGACCATGCCGCTGGCAAGACGATAGAACATGAAGGCGAAAAAGAGCGGCATCAACATCATCATGCGCTGCTGGGCAGGGTCGGCGGTAGCCATGGGCGTCATTTTCTGCATGATAAACGAAGCGATGGTCATCAGAATCACTAAAACCGGCACGGAAACACCCATAATCGTGAGCCGGTCCGGTGCGGAGAGGTCCTTGACCCACCAGATCCAAGGCGCGTGGCGAAGTTCAATGGCAAGGTCGAGCACACGATAGAAACCATAGAGAATAGGCATCTGTAAGAGCATGGGGAGGCAGCCACCCAGCGGATTGATGCCGTGCTCGCTGTAAACCTTCATGACTTCTTCGTTCATCTTCTGTTTGCGCGGATCGTTGAACTTGTAATTCTTGTACTTGTCCTGGATGCCCTTGATGATCGGCTGAACCTTCTGCATTTCCTGCGCGGAACGAAGACTCTTGAGCTTGAGCGGGAACATCGCCGTAGTGATAATGACAGTCAGCAGGACTATGGCCCAGCCCCAATTGTGAATCCAGTGCTCCTCGATATATCGCAAGCCCATGAACAGAGGCTTGGCAATGATGCTGAACCAGCCAAAGTCCACCAGAGAATCCAGGGGAGGACTCACGGACTTGAGCACGTCCAAGTTCTTGGGGCCGATAAACACGCGAAATCGCAGAGCCTTGGGCTGCGTTCCCACCAGGGTAGCGGCAAGGGGCTTGGGCTTGTCCTTTTCGGTCCAATCGGGCGGGGACCACTCCTGCCGTGCCAGCCGGAAGGAAACCTGATCGGGCGAATCGGGAAGGAATATCTCGGCGAAGAATTTATCCTCGAGTCCCGCCACTTGCAGCGGGCCGGGAATTGTGCGGTCCTCCTTCACTTTGCTTTGGGCGACGGTGGTAAGGTCGCCAATCGAACCGTACACCGCCACGCGGTAGTTCTCGATGGCGGCGGAAGCGAGCGAGTGATCGCCGAATCCGCCCGGCCAAGTGACCTCGACCGGCAGGTAATTTTGGCCGTCGAAGAGGCTAACCTCAACCTTGGCGAGGTACTCTGCGCCAAAGGAAAATTGCTTCTTCACTTGCACCTTGCCGTCGCTATAAGTGAAGGTAAGAGTGACGGGAGGAGAGTAGGCCGTCCCGGAGTGCTCCACCGGTTCAGGCTCGGAGGCGGCAGGATGCCCGTAATCGGCCTTGGTGATGTAGATCCCCTGGTTGACTTGCGCCTTGAGCGACGGATCCGGTAAGTTCAAGCTCATGGGGAAGCCCAGGCTTTCACATGCCGGAGCGTTGACGGTATCGAGCAGTTGGTCCTTGGCGTCGCGATAATTCTTCAGCACCAAACTCTTGAGCACTGCTCCCTGGGTCGAAAGGGTCACGCGGTAGACCTTGTTTTCCACCACAATATCTTCGGGTTTGGCGCCTTGCAATACCGGCAGTGCCACGTGTGCAGGCGGCGCGGCGGGCGCAGCGGCGGTTGTCGCTTTGGGGGCTCCCGGCTGAGCGGCGGGAGTGGTCGTACTGGCCGCCGGGGGCGCGGCCTTCTTGGCCTCCGGAGGCGGCTCCTTGACGACGTAGACGCGATACAGGATAAGCATCACAATGGAGAGTGCGAAGGCGAGCATCACGCGTTTTTCTTGGTCAAGGTTCATAGGAATAAGAAGCCAGGAGCTAGAAGTTAGGAGCTAGAATCCAGGAGTCACGAGCCAGGAATCAGAATACGACCGTCTTTCTCCTGACTTCTAACTTCTAACTCCTGACTCCTTCTCTTTCCGGCACGGGGTCGTACCCGTAACTGCCCCAAGGTCGACAGCGAAGTAATCGTCCCAAAGCCAGGCGTCCGCCCCTCCACACTCCCCATTTTTCAACCGCTTCGAAGGCGTAAGCTGAGCAGGAAGGGTAGAAGCGGCAAGCCAAAGGCATTATGGGCGAAAAACACGCCTGGTAAAAGCGGATCAACCCCAAAACCGGAAGCTTCACAAGCCCGCTGAAGGTTACAGGTGGCCCGCCGAAGGTCACAGGTGACGGGTTATAGGGCACAGCCCCTTGCTTAGTGATTTCCCTGTTCTCTGTTCCCTGTAACTTGTAACCCACTCTGTCCCCTACGCCGGCGGCTGCTGGGGAAACAGCCGCAGCACTTCCCGTTGGAGCGTGTCGAAGGATACTTTCCCCACCGCCTCGCGGGGATTGACCAGGATATCCCAACCGCCCGGAAGGTTGGCGCGATTCAGCCGGAACACTTCGCGCAGCCGCCGGCGCAGGCGATTGCGCCGGACAGCATTCCCCAGACGCACCGGCGTGGTGATCCCCAAGCGTGAATGTGGTAACCCGTTGGGTCGGCAAAAGACCGTGCATAGTGACGCGCTGCGGCGCTGCCCTTCGTCGTAAACCCGCCGAAACTCGCTTCGGCGCAGCAGCCGAAAAGTCTTGGGGAAAGCTTGAGAGGTCAAACGAGCTCTTTAGGGAATCAAGCGATGACGGCTCTTCTGACGGCGGCGCCGTAACACATTGCGCCCCCCCGGAGTTCTCATACGAATACGAAAGCCGTGCGTTTTTGCCCGGCGCCGGCGGTTGGGTTGAAAGGTACGTTTCAAGACGCAATGCTCCCCGCTTGGATTTCCTCCGCTACAGTCGAATTACTAAGATACCTTGCGCGAAGGAGTTAAGTCAAGCTGAGCGCGACGGCGGTAGTGTCCTAATCTGAATGCAGCGCCAAAGTGTGATTCATCCACCGCTGGAATGGGTAGTGGCAAGTTCGAGTTCGAGAGCCCGCCTCGCGTAACCTTTCACCGGCATCCCGGCTTTGAACTGGAAGGATTGCACAAGTTTATCGAGCGACGCCTCGAGCGGTGTGTATTTCATTCCCAGTTCCGCCTTGCTCTTTGCATTATCGAGTGCGGACATCCAAGGATCACTGAAGGGCGAACAATCCGGCAACAGGTATGCTTCTTCCAGTTCGGCTCGGGGAATTCGCACGAGGCGCAAGTGTGCCCGAGCGCGCGCAGCCAGCATCTCGAGAAACTCTTCCAGCGAGACAGTTTCGTCTTGCGAAATATTGTAGGCCTCGCCTTTGCCCAGGGAGGCTTTGGCAAGATGCAAAACGGCCTGCACGACATCCTCTCCGTAAACATGGCGGAGCGGCAGGTCCGTTCCTTGAGGCAAGAGAATCGGTCCGCCATCTCGCAAACGTAGTAAACACCCATGGATGCGATGGAAGTGGTCCCTTTCGCTGTTCACCATGGGCAAGCGCAGGATCGTCACCGGAAATCTCTGCTCTTTCCATCCGCCGGTGAGGACATCTTCAGCCGCCCGTTTCTCGATTCCGTACTTCCAGTTCTCATGGTCGGACACAGCAGACTGCGGCGGCTCCGGGATGAGGGGCCCTGCGTAGTCTTCTTCTTTGTACGGGCGCACAGGACCTTCCCGCACCAGGTACACCTGCCCCGTACTGATAAAAATGTAACGAGCCGTGCGATTCTGGAAGAGACTGAGGACCGCCTGAGCATCCCGTCCATTGTAGAGGGTCGTATCTACCACGAACTCGAACTCGCGCCCGCCAATGGCGCTTCGGAGCTGTTCAGGTTTGGTGCGATCTCCGTATTGCCTTTCCACCTGTTGGGGCAAATCGGCATGTGTCTTGCCCCGATTGAAGACTGTCACCTGGAATCCAGATTCGAACAGTGCCTTCACCAACGGCGGCCCGAGGTTCCGAGTTCCACCAATCACGAGGGCGCGCATGCCCATAGTGTAGCTCCAGATTTACAATGCGCAATGGCCTGCGCTGTGTCCACTATCAAACTTGAGCCATGTGGGCAATGCGAACACACTGTTCCCCATGTCCGTATTTGGTACTGTCCTAATTTGACAAGGTATCCTCAAGAAGAAAACTGTAACCTTTTTGCTTCTTAACTTGTGTTCTTCCTTTACTCTCCCAAGAGAAAACTCAATTCAGGACAGCACCGGAACCGCCAAGGCCGACGCCCCCCGCCGGAGCAGATAATAGCAGCGCCCCTCGGTGGCTGGTTGGGGTGAAAAGAAATCCTCCACGCGATATCCCCTGGCAAGATAATTTTGAAAGATGCGGCGCGCTTCCATCCGCCAGCGGCGCGCCAGGGGCATGGCTTCGGACCGCATGGCGTCGGTTTGGGCGGGAATTTCCACCAGCAAGCGGCAATGGGCAAGGTCCAGCCGAATCCTGCGGTTCTGGGGAAAGCCTTGGGCGTTCAGCCGAGTCTCGTTCACGCGCGGCAGCGCTGGCTCAAACGCCGGAGTTTCCCCGCGCAGCCGCGCTTCGACCCGGACGGTGGTGATTCGCCAATTCGCCACCCAGCGATCGCTGGGCAAGCCTTTTTCCAGCAGACTGGGAAAGCGCCCGTAACAATCCGGCACGTATTCTTCCGCAAGCGCGCCCAAGCGCGAGATGTTTAACCGGGCGTTCCGGCTTTGCAACGGGTCAAACGTCCAACAGATGGACTTGAGGCGGCGCTCCAGAGCGATTCGGCGGTGAACCAGTTTCATCCGGAAGCCAAATCCCCGGTCCCGGTACTTCGCTTCCACCGCCATCATATGTGACCAGTGGACCAGGCGGCCATGATATTGGGCGAGGAACGCGTAGATGAAACCCACCACCCTGCCATCGATCAGGGTTCCAATCAGCGCGCCACCGTATTTCTGCGTCGCCGTTAGGGCCTCGCGCGTGACGCCCGGCGCGCCCCAAACGCGCGTCTGGACAATCTCGCATTGACGGTACTCATCGACATTCTTCAGCAGCCTGACCTCGACTCGAGGCATCGGCATCTCCAGCCTTACTCAGATGGAAAGAAGAGCATCCTCACGCGAGGTCGCTGTCGCTAACGAGGCACCGGAATCAAGCCAACACCGCGGCCGATTTCATAATTCACAATTCATACTTCCTTCATGCTCTCCCAGACTTTGCCAAACAGTTCGATGGACCCGGGCCCGAAGCCGGCGTAATGATTGTTGAAATACCCCATCACTTGAATTCTCCGCTTGAGAAGCTGGCGGACGATCGGAATCCAGAGGTGCATTTCATCTTCGCGGTCAATGATGATCTGGTCCCAGTGCTGGGTTTTTTCTTCAATGCCTTTGCGGTCGCCGAGCCAGCGGATGTATGCAAAGCCGGCGGTGGCCACATCCAGCTTGTTGACAAGTTGTGAAATAGAGGTCATCCAGGGGTGATCGATCAAGGCCAGAGCCACACGCTTGTTGCGCAGGATGTCGAGCAGCCGCGCGTTCACCCAGTACTTATTGCGGACCTCCAGGGCGTATTGGAATCCGCCGGGCAACTCATCCAAAAAGGGAGTGAGCCGCGCCAGGAAATCCTCCGGCCGCGCAAAGGCCTTTTTGTTGAAGTAGGGGAACTGCAAGAGCAGCGGGCCCAGGCGGTCTTCCAGCAAGCTCATGGTGCGCAGGAAATTGGCCAACTCCTCGCGGCAATCCTGCAATACCTTTTCGTGCGTGATCACTTGCGGGAACTTGGCAGCGAAAGTGAATCCCGGCGGGGTACGGGCGCGCCAGTTCCGCACCATGGACTCGGAAGGAATCCGGTAGTAAGTGGAATCCACTTCGACGGTGTCAAAATGCCGGGCGTAAGCGCCGAGGAAGTCGGCCGGCGCCGTGCCGGGCGGGTAAAACGTTCCCACCCAATCTTCACTGGACCAGCTCGAAGTTCCGAGGCGCAGGTTGGGAATGCGCAGGTAAGTCATAGGTGCCAGGTGTTAGGAGAAACCGAAACTCGAAAATCGAAATTCGAAACTCGTGGGCCACGCATCGAATTTCGAGTTTCCAATTTCGAGTTTCGTCCTTTCCTGACATCTACTCCATTCCGCACATTCCGCGTTGAGCAGCGCCACAAGCGCCGCAGGGCCCCGGTTCATAGGAGGCCGCCGAGCGCGACGATGCCCCCACGGCAAACACTGACAAAAGCTTTTCCACCTTGAGGCTTTCGCACTTCTTGCAAGCCACCTGGGTGGTGGAAGAGGGCACGATCTTTTCAAAGGTCGTCCCGCAATCCCGGCACTTGAATTCAAAAAGCGGCATTCGAACCTCCTGTTGGAAATATAGCCAAACCTCCGCCGGTTTGCAATCGCCCTCCCGCGAATTTGGCGGGTCCTCCACCGGAGGGCTCCACCATCGGTGCATTTTTTGTGGCTTTTCCGGGTGCGTCCCCGCTAAAATCACTTGACAGGTTGATTTTAATTGTCTACATTGTGGCTCCGGTATCCATGACACGGTCTCATTCCAATAAAACACGCAGTGCGGAGAGGAGCAGCAAATGGCGAAAGTCATGACCAAATCTCAGGTTGTATCTCACCTGGCAGAGAAGGCGGGGATTCAGAAGAAGGCGGCGGCGGGGGTTCTCGAGGAGCTCGTCGCACTCGCAACCAAGGAAGCTAAGGCCTCGGGCCAATTTGTAGTCCCGGGGTTGGGTAAAGCCGTAAAGGCGAACCGGAAAGCGCGCGTGGGCCGCAACCCACAAACCGGCGAGCCGATCAAGATTCCGGCCAAGGTCGTCGTAAAGTTCCGTCTGGCCAAAGCGTTCAAGGACGCTGTTGTGCCTCCCAAGAAGAAATAGTGTTTGAGCCGCGGGCCGCCCACGCGACCCGCGGCGCCTCCCCAACGGCGGTAGTCACACGACGAATCCGATGAGGGGGAGGACTCTTTACTCCTCGCGCGGCGAGAAGGCAGGGAGTCTTCCGCAAAGGCGGTATTCGCCTCTGCGCGGGAGTGTGCCTGGATATCTCTAGAAGCTTGGGGATAATCCCTGGGTGAGCAAAGGCGTTTCTCGCAAAGGCGCGAAGTCGTAAACGGCGCAAAGAAAACCGTTGTTCTTTGCGAGCCTTGGCGTCTTGGCGTGAGATTGTCTATTCTTAACAGCTTCTCTAGCAGTAAAACGTCCTGGCAGGCTTTCGCGGTGCGTCCGCTCTGGCTTCTGACTTCTTCTATCGGCTTAGCTACCTCGTATAGCGCGCCGGCTGAGGCCCTTCCTCCAGCGCTTGCCGGTCCCAGATCATGCCCTCGCGCGAATAGTTGGCGATCTCAAAGTCCTGCGTCAGCTCCAGCGCGTCCACCGGACAAGCGTCCTCGCACAACCCGCAGAACATGCAGCGCGAAAGGTCGTAGGTGAACGTCGTGAGCCGCTTCTTGCGGTCTTCCGTGCGCGCCCAGCCCACCACAATCAGGTTCTCCGGGCAGGCGATCGAGCACAAATTGCAGGCGATGCACAGCGTCTCGCCCGATTCGGGATGATTGTTCAGGCGCGGCGCTCCCCGATAGCGCTCTGCCACCGGCGGCCGCTCCAGGGGATACTGCTCCGTATAGGTGGCGTCCGGGCGCTGATAGGAAAACGTCAAGCGCAAGCCTTTGATCAGGTCGATCAGAAAAATCCGCCGGAGAAAATCTTTCCAGTCCATATTCACAACCCCTCAGGGCCGCAGGAGGGAGGCTCATCCATACTGAGCCGCGGCCGGTGAGCGCAATCCTGCCAGAATCCGCTCACCTTGAAGCGTACAATCCAATTTCGGGGAGACCAAAGACATAAGTCGGGGGGGGGGCGACTGCGACCTTTTTCACCGCAGAGTCGAGGAGGCGCAGAGAGTTGATACCAAAAGGATTTTTCTCTGCGCCTCAGCGCCTCCGCGGTAAAGATTGCTCTTTCTTCACTTCCCCAGCACAATCTTGGCGATGGTCTGAAGCTGCATAAACGACGTGCCCTCGTAGATCTTTCCGATCTTCGAGTCGCGCAGGTATTTCTCCGCGGGGTAATCGCGCGTGAAGCCGTAACCGCCGTAAACTTCCAGGCACTCGGACGCCACCCGCTCCGCCACCTGCGAGCAAAAGTACTTGGCCATGGCAGCTTCTTTCAGGAAGGATTTTTTCGCGTCCTTGAGCCGCGCGGCGTTATAGGCCATCAGGCGCGCTGCCTCCACGTCCGTAGCCAGCCGGGCCAATTGGAACTGGATGGCCTGGAACTCGGCAATGGGCTTGCCGAACTGTTGGCGTTCCTGCGCGTAGCGGACGGCGTTCTCGAGCGCCCCGCGCGCCACTCCCACCATCTGCGCGGCGATGCCGATGCGGCCTTCGTTCAGCGTCTCGATCGCCACCTTGTAACCCTTGCCGATCTCGCCCAGCACGTTCTCCTTGGGTACCCGGCAGTCTTCCAGAATGAGCTCGCAGGTGGAGGAAGCGCGAATGCCGTACTTGTCCTCTTTCTTGCCCACGGTGAAGCCGGGCGTGCTGCATTCGATCAGGAAAGCCGTGATGCCGCGATAGCCCGCCTCGGGATTCACGTTGGCAAAGACGATGAAGAGGCCCGCTTCCTTGGCGTTGGTGATCCAAAGCTTCCGGCCATTCAGAATGAAGTGGTCGCCGTCCTCACGAGCGCGCGTGGCCAGCGCGAAGGCGTCGCTGCCGGAGTTCGCCTCGGAGAGGGCGTAGGCGCCCAGCGTGTCGCGCACCAGAAGGGGGAGGAATTTCTGCTTCTGCCCCTCGGTTCCCCATTTCTGGAGCGCGTTGTTCACCAGCGTGTTCTGAACGTCGATCACCACGCCCGCCGAAGCGTCCACGCGCGAGAATTCCTCGATGGCCAGAATCGCCAGGAAAAATGAGCCGCCGCTGCCCCCATAAGCCTCGGAGACTTCAATCCCCATGAAACCCTGCGCGAAGAACTTCTCCAGCAGTCCATGGTTAAAGATGCCTTCGCGGTCCATTTCTTCGACATGGGGAAGAATTTCGTTCATGGCGAATTCGCGAGACATCGCCTGGAACATGCCTTCTTCTTCAGTAAGCGCGGTGAGCGGCCCATTCGCAAGATTGTCACCAGATTCAGCCATCGCAACCTCCCAGCCCGGATATAGGATAGGGGCGGTTCGCGAACCGCCCAACTTCCATCGCCGCCCCGATCGGTATGTTTCACCCAAGTCTAATGATATTCCTCCCCTGCGGGGAGGGCCGGAGACAGGGAAATGCTACAGGGTTCCCCGTAGGGATACAAGAAGGTAGGACGGCGCGGAGTCACTCATTCTCTAAAGTACAAGGCTGCGCTGCTTCCACGCTCATTCCCCTCGCTTGAGCCTGGGTCAGTAGTCCGCTTCAACTTCCGGCTTGAAATTCAGAGTAACCGTCATTGGTTCTCCCCGCCCCTTAGCTAGCTTGCCGGTTCACGAGAGCCATGCTGAAGATGGAGAATTTCCACAAAGTTCGGGGATTCGTTCACGCGGTAATAGACCAAAATCGGTGTATGCACCAACTGGCGCACCCCGGGACGCCCCTTGACCAGGCTACCGATGTAAGGGAAACTTTTGAGAAGCTCAATATGGTTGAGGATGGCGTTGCCGAACCGCTCGGCGCGGGCGGGAAATTTAGCCCAGGAATAGGCGAGGATTCCCTCAAAGTCTGCTAACGCGGCTTCGGTGATTCGAATTTGGAAATCCACTGGGGAACGAGCTTCCGAACTTCCTCGAGAGGTATGACCCGGCCCTCATCAGCGTCAGCGACGCCGCGGTCGATGGCCGCCAAGGTCTTGGCGTCGACTTCAACTTCCTCGGTCACCGGTACTTCCAGCTTTAGATCCGCCATAGCACTACAATATCCCAGACTGGTGCGGAATGCAATCGCGGGGCGCAGGCTGGGCGTGCTGCCGAAGCCAAGGTTCCAGCCGCTCCCAGCGGAACTGGTTGCTCTCGTAAAAGGGAAGGGTAGAGTGTCACTGGGCGAGCCGGCGCAGCAACTCGGGATGAGCGGCAATAAATTCGTCAATCGCCGCCTGGAAGGAGGTCTCCGGTGACTTTCCGTTTCGCTCCTTCAGGAAGGTAATGAACTCTTTCACCGCGGATTGCTCCCCCGGGGAAAGCTCCGAAACGAGTTGACTAAGGTCTTCAGGACTCATGTGCCACCCGAACAAGAAAAGTATACTCCGGCGATAAGCCGCGAGCAACGAGGATGAAGAGCGGGTAGTGGGTCAAGATGTAGTGGCGGCTTTATGCCGCCATTTGGCGAGGTAAACTCGCCGCTACGGAATCAAATGCACACGGCGCAGTCGAAGAGTCGAAAGTTGAAAGTCGAAAGCTACTGCCTGCCCCAGCCTCTATAGGGTAGTGGCGAGTGACGAGCAAGCAGTTCAATGATCCGATGGTCCGATGCCCCGATTCTCTTCGCCCCTCGTCCCTGTTCTTAACCTGGATTCTCAGCGCGTGGCGCGGGTTGCGGTTCTGTGCCCGGGGATCGAAACGGGCTTGACCCGTCGCAGTCTCCCATGCACTGGCCGGGCCTTATGTGCGGAGGTGGCCGCGAGGCTCTTTTTCAGGGCCGTCGTGATGTCGATTACAGGCGCTCGGCGGCGCTCGGGGACGGCGGCGATGGCTTTGCCCTTGCGCTTGGCCTCAATGAGCGCCTTGAGCCGGTCCTCAAATTCGTCATGGTATTGCTCGACATGGAAATCCTCGGACAGCGAATCGACGAGTTGTTCCGCCAGCTTGATCTCCTGCGGCTTGAGTTTGACGTCCTCGGTCTTTCCATACCCCGGGGCTTCGCGTATTTCGCTCGCGAAATGCATGGTGTGCAGTGCCAGGCCGTGGTCGTATGGCCGAATAAACACCACGTACTCGCGCTGGAACATGGCGAGCTTGGCGATCCCCACGCGTTTCGAAGCTTCGAGGGCCCTCAGCAGGAGTTCATATGCTTTCCGGCCTTCCTCCTCCGGCACCACGAAATAGGACGAATCGAAATAAAGCGGATCGATTTGCGACTCGTCCACAAAACCCAGAATGTCCATGGTGCGGGCCGAGGCGGGCTCGATCTTCTTGATTTCCTCCGGATCAATGAGCACGTAGCTGCCATCTTCGTTCTCGTAGCCCTTCACGACTTCCAATCGGTCCACGATACGATTGCACTTTGGGCAAAACAGAGGCTGTCGCAGGCGCGTGTGGCAGACGCTATGCAATTGATGCAGGCCGATGCGATCGCTCCGCGCCGCTGGATAGAGGCGTACGTGGATTGAAACTAATCCGAACGAGATGAATCCTTTCCAGGCTGAAGCCATCGTCGGTTCTCCCTCCCCAGCGTGCCCATCTTGAGTGTCTCACTTCCAAGGTCCACTCGAACTTCATCGTCGCACTTCGAGAGTCTGCCGTCAACTTTCGCCCCGTCGCTCAAACTCTTTCGGAGATTGGTCTCTCTTGTTCGAGCTTGGCGGCGCCCCGCCGGGCGTGCTAATCTCGCAATGAGATGGAACAGCCTGGCAATGTCGAATTCGAAAACTTGCTCGCGGGGATCAGGTCCCTGGCGGCAGCCGAAGCCTTGCAGGTAACCCCGCACGCGCAGCAGGAAATGGTGGAGGAAGAGATTACCCTGGACGAAGTCCTGCAATCCATCCGGCATGGAGAAATCTTGGAGGATTATCCTGAACACTGGCGCGGGGCTTGTTGCCGGGTTGACGGGTTCACGGATGAAGACCGCACGCTCGACATCGTTTGCACTACCGGCCAGCCGCTGCTCATCTTGATTGCAGCCTACCCAACCCCGGCCGCCGAAGTGGTTAATGCCTCGGGAGAGGAGAAGCCAGCCATGAAATGCACCATTGCGGGATGCCCCGGCGTCTATGAGCCCCTGGCGATCGTCCACACCGTCAAACACCAGGGTGAGGTGATAGTCATCGACCACGTTCCCGCCGAGGTCTGCAACCTCTGCGGCGATGTCCTGCTCGCTCCCGAAACCGTACGCCGCATCGAAACCTTCCTCAAAGCCCCTCCCCCACCCACCCGCGCCGTGCCGCTCTATGAGTTCGCCTGAACGCTGAAGAGCGGTCGAAGAGTTGAAAGTTGAAAGTCGAAAGCTACCCCCTGCTTTCCGAAATCACCCCTTCCGACCTCGGCCCCCGGACATCGGATTTAATCTTACCGCCCACAGCCTCCAATCCCTTTCTTTCCCCTGTCTCGCCCCGTCTCGTTTTCCTGTTGACAGTCAAATGATAAGCGAGCACTATTTCCGCAATCGGCCAAGCTCGTTAGCGAAGCCAAGAGGGAGGGCATCACGCAACAACGTGTCCACTCCCGTCTTGTGTTGCGCACGCTCCTCAAGTTGCGAACATGCGCTAAGGGGTGGTTTGCCCGCGAGTGGACTTGCTGGAAGCCCCATCGTAAAAGCCACGGCAGAACAGCCGCAGATAGACCTCCAACAGTCAACACGACATGTGGGAGAACCGTCGCACTGCATGACTAGATGCCCTCCCTCAACTTTCTATGGCGTGCCGCCGGCGGGCTTCATCCGGCGCCACCGACAAAAGCCAAAAGGAGGTAAGTCATGAAATCCAGGATATTGACGTGCATTATCGCAATCACAATATTTGCTGCGCTGGCGATTCCCGTTCGGCTCGCCGCGCAGGAACAGAAGCAAGGCCTCCCTCGCTACACCGTCATCGACCTCGGCACGCTCGGCGGGACGTATAGTCTTGCCGGGGGCCTCAGCAATAGCGGCTGGGTGGAGGGATATTCGTTTCTGACCGACGAAACATACAAGCGTCCGTTTCTTTGGCGCAACGGCGTGATGACCGACCTCGGCACACTGGGCGGGCCGAACGCCGATGCGGGATACCGGCCCAACGACAGCGGCAATGTCGGGGGTGCTTCAGAGAATGGCACTGTAGACCCGTACGCGGAAAATTTTTGCGGTTATGGTACTGACCTCATATGTCTCCCGATCGTTTGGTGGAACGACATAAAGAAAATGACTCCGCTGCCCACGCTGGGCGGCAATAACGGCTGGGCCGCGGGAATCAACGACCAAAACGAGGTGGCTGGGATAGCGGAGAATACCACCGAAGAGCCAACCTGCGCGGGCACCAGCCAGGTCTTTCAGTTTAAGCCTGTCACCTGGAAAGAGGGCCAGGTCCACGAACTCCGTACGTTTCCTGGCGACCCGGTCGGAATGGCCTGGGGGATTAATTACTGGGGCAAAGCCACAGGGTACTCGGGTAATTGCACAACGGCTCTTCACGCCCTGCTCTGGCAAGACGGCAGGGTGACTGACCTCGGCAACCTCGGGGGCGCGATGAACAACGCCGGCGAAGACATCAATATCCAAGGTCAAGTGGTCGGTTATTCCGACCTGCCTGGCGACACAACCTTTCACGCCTTCCTCTGGGAGAAAGGTCTGATGCACGACCTCGGCACGCTTCCCGGCGACGTTGGGAGCGACGGCGACGGCATTAACAGCGAAGGCCAAGTGGTAGGCGGGTCGTGGGATGCAGACGGCAACGAGCGTGCCTACCTCTGGCAGAACGGCGTGATGACGGACCTCAACACTCTGATTCCCGCTGACTCCCCTTTGTATCTGATCGAGGCAACGGGCACCATCAATGATCAGGGGCAGATCGCCGGCATTGCCTTGCAGATCAGCACGGGCGAGGTGCATGCCTTCTTGGCAACCCCCACAACGGAGCGCTGGCCTATCAACGAAAGGCCCAAGGTGGTTCTCCCGGAGAATGTTCACAAGCTGCTTCAGCAGCGACCGTGCTTCCGACGACCCGGAGGTGGGTTTATAGGACCGCAATGACCGTTACAGGGAGAGGAGCAGGCTGCCAGGGCGAAAACCCAGCCGGACGGACTCAGAATAGTCCTGCGCTTGGCGGGCCTTTCCGCCCGCTGAAGAAGCCCTTCTGAGCCGCATGCTTGGTTGTTCCGCTGGTGTTATCGGCCCCAGGTCTCGCGGCTCTTCGAGGGGGCGGGCTTTTGCCGTGCCGCCCAATGCGCGTCGCGGTGGAAGGGCCGTCCGTCGGCTGACAGACTGGAGAGCGAGCCTTGCGCTACATTTTCCTTTCGGCGCGGGACTCGCCGCGTCGCGGTACAATAAGGCGCACGGGTCAGAGGAGGTGCGCATGGCGGAAATGATCATCCGTCCGACGATGAAATTCATCTACATGGGATACGCGTTGGTGATTGTGATCGTGGTGGCTTTGGTGGTGGCGCTGGAGCGCATCGAATGGTCGCCCGACGTCCCGTTGTCCTTGCAGCATTGGATTCCCTGGTTGCCCGTGCTCCTTCTGCTGTGGCCCGCGAGATGCCATCTCCGCCAGCACTTTATCAAGTTAACGATCCTCGAAGACACGCTGCGGTATGAGAGGGGCATTCTCGGGAGGACTACGCGCACCATCCTGATTTCGAAAGTGCAGGACGTAACGGTACATCAGCGGATTGCCCAAAGAATCTTCGGTGTGGGCGATCTTTCCATTGAGACGGCGGGCAAGTCGAGCTGGGAGGCCTTTGTCGATTTCGACCGGCCGCAGGAAATCGCCGACCACATCAACGAACACTCCCAGAAGGGGCCAGCAAAAGACCAACTCACTTGACCGCGCGCCGCCACGGCGCAGGAAGCTGCGAAACAGTCCTTCCTGCTCACCGCCGAGGCGCGGCGCCGCGCCGCAGAGATTTGAAAACCAAAGGCCTTTTCCCTGCGTCTCCGCCCCCTGACGGATTTTTTCCGCCGGCGGGAAAGCATGCTGCCATTTTGCCGTGATTTACACCTTTTCCAGTGTAGCCTCTGTTTTCCATTGACAAGTGAAATAGCCGTGTTAGACTAGCTTAGGGAGAAAGCGCCCGCTGGCGGGCGTAAGGCAGTAGGCAGGAGACGGTAGAAAGCAGGCATTACACTGGCTCCTGACTCCTGGCTCCTAATTCCCATGTCCGCGGCAAAAGGACCGCGAATGACCGAGGAGAAACTGGCCACACTGGGGGCGGGATTCGGGGCTGGGGACTGAGGGCTAGGTGCCGGGTGCCGGGTGCGGGGTGCGAAATACTGCGGGCTGGGGAAAACCCCCAAGAGGGGCTGAACGCTGATTGCTGAACTAAAGTTCGGCGCTAGAATGGCCGTAGGTCCCACGATCTGCCAGAAACAAAAGGAGTTAACGCTGATATGGTGAAAACCTTGCAACAATCTATATCGTTGAAATTAAGAGGTTTAGCTGATTCCACGCTGGGGCGGGTGGAAAAAATCCCCCAAGAAATCGACGAGCGAAGCCTGAAGGTTATTGAAAACACACGGAGCAAAGGATGTTGTTTTTCCGGCACCCCACGATGTTGATGAAAACAAGCAAGTTACATGTCGCATCCCACGATATTATTGAAAATAAATGGCTTAGAGAAGATGCCAGGTGTCAGGGGAGAAGGGAGTCGGGCCCTCGGACCATCGGGTCACTGCATTGCTTGCTCGTCACTCGCCACTTCGCACTTGCCACTACCCTAATGACCTAGGGGCTGGGGGAGGGAAGAGCGGGTCCGATGTTCGAAGTCCAAAGTCCGAAGTCGAAAGAGCAGGCTCCGGGTGCAAGCTTTCGACTTTCAGCTTTCGACTCTTCGCCTGCTCTTCAGGGGTGGGACTCAGCGGGATCCTCGACATCGCGGCGCCCGTACCGCTGGCGCAGCAGAAACACATAATGGATGGCCGAGGCCAGCGTCAGAGCGGCAGTAAGGTAAATGAAAAAGGCAACCACCTCCGCCGTGACGTGGGGGACGCCAGCCCGGCGGCCCACCGCCAAAAAGATGGTTGCCATCTGTGCGGCGGTGGAAGCCTTTCCCAACAGGGAGGGGTAGAACGGCCGGTACCCCGCCACCAGGGAGATCACGAGAGCCGTCATGACGATGGCCACATCCCGGCTCAGCACGATAATCGTCAGCCACCAGGGCAAGGCGCCGCGAAACGCCAGGGTGATATACGCGGTCGTCATGAGAATCTTGTCGGCAATCGGGTCGAGCGCCACACCCAGCGGGCTCTCCTGCTTCAGCAGGCGCGCGACCATGCCATCCAGAACATCGGAGAGGGCCGCCACCGTCAGCACCGCCAGCGCCGCGCGATAGTGCCGGTCCAGGACCAGGATCGCGAACACCGGCACAAACACTAAGCGCAGAAGCGTGATCTGATTCGAGGGCGTTAAGAGTCGAGTAGCCATAACTGTTCAGTTAATATAGCGGCTCCGATTGAAAACTGTCAATCAGGGCGCAAGCAAGGGGGAGGAGTGGGATCACGGAAGCCGGATATCTCCCGAACCACCCACCCTCAAACGTCCCGAGGTTTCCTGCCGGCCGCCGTGCATTGCGAACCCGTCATTTCTCGTTTTCTGAGCAAGGATTTTTGGAGGTACGGCCTTTCACTTCTATCCTCTGCCATTTGCCCTATGCCTTTTGATTTTCTTTTGCGTCTCGGCCGTCCTGCTCATCTTCAATCTTCCTTGCACGGCGGGGCTTTCAAGCTCGCGCCGAGCGTCGGAGGCAATCCAGCGGGCGGGGCGCGAATCCAGGCGGTGAATCTCGCGGCACGCAGCGAGGGCGGCCCGGTTCAGTGGCGCGTTCCGTTTTCCGATCTGCCGCAGCGCCCAGTTCACACCTTTCTTCACCATGTTTCTCTCGTCCGCTGCCGCGCGTTTGATCAGGGGCAGGAACTTCCGAAAGGCATCGTCGCTCGCCGCTTTGTCGGCCACGGCCAAGCCTGCCATCAGAGCAAACGCCGCCCTTTTGACGAACTCTTCCGGCCGCGCACTCCACTCCACGCATTTCTGATGAGCAAACCGCGTGTAGCGGAAAACGTTGATGCAGGCGCCGTCGCACACCGCCCAACTGTCAAAGTCTTTCGCCCATCGGTTCATTTGACGCGGGGTCACCTTTTCCGGCTCCTCGATCAGCGTGGCCAGAGCGCGCGCCTCGTAAATTTCCGCGGCCCACAATTGCTGCGCCAGGGCGTGGTCGCGGCCGATTTCGCGCGCCAGTTTCTTCAGCGCCGGAGTCGACCACCCGCCGTAAACCTGCTTCGCCACAATCCCGAACCGCGCCATTCCCTCCACCGCGTGGGGGTCAGGGCGAGAGGCAAGCCGCTGAAGAATCTCTGCACCATTCATGGCAAAATCTCGCAAGTCGCTCCAAGCCCCATGCGATCCTCCGGGGTTTTCTCGCCGATGGGAGAACGATCAGGCTGCACAGCGAGAGAGGTTTTAAGATACACGGATTGCAGTCAGGGAGGTGATTGCGTCCCCCGACGGGTAGTCTTCAATACTATCACAACCAAGGAACACCGCTTGAAAAGCAGCTTGGCACCGAGTATCATTTGATCCGATGTCCCACATATAAGTCATGTTTCGGATTTGTTGGCTCCTCTGCTCGAAATCGTTCACGCAACAGGGCAGGCAGGAGCACGGTCGCTTCTTTCCATCGAACCGTCTGGTCGTCCGAGGGTAGTCGGACAGGGCCGGAGGCAACAAGAATTAAATATCAAATCCAATCCCGGAGGGATTCCGCTATGTCATCACACAGCAGAAGGATTCTCTTGACGTTGCTTGTTCTGAGCGCGTGCCTGGTATTCACGGCCCCTCAAGCTGGTAATTCGGCTCAACATGGGCGGGTGACAGAGATGCGCTTGGAGGCATCACCGAATGATTGGCATGGAGCTTGCCCGGTTACAATAAATTTCAATGGCTTGATCAGAGTTGATGGCCCCAATACCGTCGTCTATGGCATTAAGCGGTCCGATGGCGGCACAGGCGAAGGACCTCAGACGCTCCACTTTACGTCCGCAGGATCGAAACACGTTCATTTCACTTGGAGGCTGGGAGCGCCGGGCGAGAACTTTAGAGGATGGGCACAGATTGGAAGCGGCAACACGCGCTCGGATAAAGCCGAATTCCAGATCCATTGCCGGAGGTAGTCGGCCGTCGCAGGATGTTTAATCAATCCCCGTTGGTCAATTGGGGCGTGGTGGGGGCAGGTACGTTCCTGCCCCACCCTGCCATGTCAGGAATTATCCAGCTGTTATCAGAACCACATCTTGGGTTCCCGCCCCGGTTTTGCGGGCAAGCTCGATGCCTGCCGACGCGGGGCTTGCCGAAGAAGAAGCGTCGTCCGTGCTTTGTGCCCTCCGGCCCGGCGACTTGATCGGCCTTCGGCGCCTTTAACTCAAATCCGAGGGACGTCGATGCCGAGATACTCCTGAATGGTCAGCCCGACTTTGGCGTGGAATCGCTGCGAGAGCGAGGGGATGGAACCGCTGGGCTCGTCGACAATGATGCGCTCCACCCGATGCATGGGGAAGAAAACGGTGTTCAAGCCGACCGCGGTTTCCTCCTGCTGAATGACCTGGCGGATAAAGTCGTCAAAGGCCTCGAGTTCGATTCCCCGCACGGTGGCGCCCTTCGACTCCAGCAGCAGAAGTTGCCCCCACACTTTTTCTTTGGGTGAGATGAGGCTGACAATGACGATATTGTTGATTTCCACGCGCGCCTCCTCCCGAACGCGGTTGCGCCTGGCGGCCCCGCACCCCGCGGTCCCTCTTCAGGGAGAATCCGCTAAGAGTTCTGCATGCAGCTTAGCGCCCGCCACTTCGTAAAGCAATCTTGTCGCGGGCGAACCCGGCAGCTTGAAGCGATTTTGCGGGCGACGCCTCCGGCTGGGGGAGTCCTCTTCAATGGCCGTAGCGCAACTCTCCCGCTTCGATGCGGACGGGCAGATGATTCTGCGCGGGTGGGAGCGGGCAGGTGGCATAAGGCGTAAAGGCACAGGGCGGATTCACCGCTTGGTTGAAATCCAGGACCACTTCGCCGTTTTGCGGCAAATCTGTGGACAGAAATCGCCCGGACGGATATGTTTCCTTACCCCCGGTCAGGTCCTTGAAAATGAAGAAGAGGCCATCGCCTTCGCTGACCGGATCGAGCCGGAACTGCCGCCCCTCGAGCGTGAACTCCACATAGCCTGGACTGTCTTCTTGCTCCACGTCGCCCAGGATGTTGGGAACGGCAATCTTCTTGGGGGGAGAGTAAGGAACGAACTTCGCCGTCACCCGATACTCCTCCGCGATCGGAAACCAGTGGGTGCCCGCGAACTTTCGGCGCGCTTCGCTGTCCTTGTCCTTCAAACGAACTCCGAAACGGCTCCCGCGCTGGATGACGAACAGGGAGAGATTTCGAATGCGCAGGACGTCGGGCGATCCCGCCGAGTCCGCGGCGAGCGAGGCTCGGGTCACCGGCTTGCCATTCACGGTCACCGTAACACCGGGCGCCGCCTGAAAAACCGTTTTGCCGCCATGGAAATCAAACCTTCCCACTTTTTCCGGAGCGGAACCTGGCGGGAGCACAAGATTATTCTCCCGGCTGGTGCCGATGGTGCTTTCGCCCTCTTTCAGCCAGAAGAGCCCCGCCAGCGTGAGCCACCCATTTTCCGCTTTCAGGTTTTCTTCCCGCTGCTGCCGCCATTTCTCCATCTGCGCGCGATAGCTCGCGGGGTCGGCGGGCAAAATCGCTAAAGCTAAAACCCCAACCAGAACTCTCGAAATCAGCATGGCGTTAGAATCCTTCCTGCCATTCTTGGCAATTCACTTCAGCGGGGGAACGGAGTCCGGATTTCTCGCCCGCCTCAGCGGTTCTCTCTGGATGGCGTCGCTTTCGAGCCCCAAAGGGGCGCCCTATCACAGCCCAGGCCAACGGCCGGGTTTCACGGACCAGGCTGTATGCCAAGCCCTGAAGGGGCGAGCTAACACCTGCCGCAATTTCTTTCCCAATTCTCGGTTCATCCCCAGCGGTGGGGCGGAACCATGGTTTCGTCGATCGCCCTTTCAGGGCTCAGCCGGAAAACATTCTGTATACCGGCCGTTGGCCTGGGCTGAGTTAGCACGCCCCTTTGGGGCTCGCCCAGAATCAATGCAACGGCATAGTAACGGCGGGGCTAAAGCCCCGCCCTTCCAAATCCGTGGTGAGAAACCGGCGCCCGCCGCGCTTACCTCACCTCGTAGAAGGCGCGCATGTTTCCCATTCGCGGGTAAAGGGCGTAGCGCTTGATTTCCAAAATCTGCTTCAGATGGCCCAAATCGTGAAAGGCCCACTCGGTGATCAGTTCCTCCGCCGTAATCTCCCCGACTTGCTGATGAACCCCCTTGCGTTTCAATTGTGCGGGACGAAGTTTTCGCAGCCACTTCACGTTGGCTCGACGCTGCCGCTCCAAGCGAGCCAGGCTCCGCCGCGGGTCGATCGCGTTGTATTCGAATTGGGCCACACGTGCCTCGTGATCGACCGGCAGCAGCGTGGGGTTTTCCTGCTCGATCATCGCTGCCACTCGCGCCCGCATACCGACTTCTTCCACATCCGCCAAATGCGCCAACACTTCCTGCACCGACCACTTGTCAGGGGCTGGCCGGGCCAGCATCTCCCGCCGCGAGAAGATGGAAATCTCCCGTCTCAGCTTCTCGGGAGTTGTAGCCAGTATCTCCAAAACGGCTTTCAGCATCAGATCCTCCTCTCGTGCCGGGTCAGCTCATCTCGCGCAGCTTGTCGCGAAGGCGGTGGGCGGCAAGAAACTCGCGCTCCAGTTCACGGTCGCACAGGTGCACCTTGATGGACTCCAATTTTTGGATTAGCGCGTCGAATGCCATTTGGATATTCTCGGTGTTGGTCAGACAAATGTCGCGCCAGACCGAGTAGGGGCTGTCGGCCAGGCGCGTTACATCGCGGAATCCCGAGGCCGCCACTTCCAGAGACAGGTCACCGGCTGCGTGCTTCTCCTCCATCAGGCTGGCCAGGCCCGAGGAGAGCAATTGGGGGAGATGGGAAAGGTAGGCGACGGCCAAGTCATGGGTCGCCGGATCGCTCGAGAGGGGACGCGCCCCGACGGCCTCGACGAGCGCGCGAAACGCCTGCACGCGGGCGTCGTCGAGATGTTCCGGCTTGAAGGGGGTCAGAATGTAACGGGCGTTTTCAAAAAGCCGCGCGTCAGCGTTCTCCAGTCCTGAGCGCTCCTTGCCCGCCATCGGGTGCCCGCCCAGAAACAGCGGCCGCTGGGTATAGAGCTCCGCCGCGCGCTCGCAGATCCGCTGCTTGGTGCTGCCCACATCGGTGATGAGCGCCTGCGGCGAGAAGTGTGGTTGCAGGCGTGGGAGGTGGTCGAGAATCACCGCGACCGGCGTCGCCAGGATCACCAGATCGGCCCCGTGCACGGCCTCGGTTACATCGGCGAATACCTCGTCAACCGCGCCTTCCCCGAGAGCCTGCTCGCGCGTTTCGGCGCGCCGCGCGTAGCCCACGATGCGGCCGGTGAATCCGGCTCTTTTCAAAGCCAGCCCCCACGATCCGCCCAGCAGGCCCAGGCCGACAATCGCCACACGCCGAAATAGAGGTTCTGCGTTTACGTTTTCCAGAGAATGATCTCGCATCCTGCGTCAAGCGAAACTCGAAATTTGAAACTCGAAACTGGAAACTGGAAACTGGAAACTCGAAACTCGAAACGGAAGTATGTATCTTACGCAATGAGAGAATCTTGCACCATAGCATAGTACGGCCTGCTAATAAACGCCCGCAGCATTAAGAATTAGATTGGCGTCCCGCGGCTTAGGGATTAGGGGTCAGGGATTCGGGGTTAGGGATTCGGAATACGGAACACGGGGCGGCAGATTGTCGATTGACGATTTTCGATTGTCGATTAGGGCCGATATAAGCAAAATGTCGAATGAGGTCGCGCCGAGCGGCAGGCCTCACCGTAGCTCGGCTCACGCGAGACTAAGCCTTCTTCCTGGCGCGCATGAGGGTAAGCCCGGCGCGCTCGACCTCCGCCCAATCGTGGTCTGTCATTTCCGTAGCTTCTCCGCTGGCTTAGGCCTCTTCGATGAAAGCCTCCACGCTGTAACGCCGGGCTTTCAATGCCTTGCTGCCTTCTCGAATGTCCGCTTCTGGTCCTGAGCGCCATGGAAGATGTGGAGAATATCTGTTACTCGCCTGGTATGCCGGTAGTAGATCAGGTATTTCCCGGCCGGAAAGCATCTCACGCCGGGGGCGATGTCCTCCGCGGACCTACCGGCGTCGGGGTATTCCCCCAGCAGCCAGAAACGCTCCGTGATGCTGTCCATCAGGCGGTCTGCGGCTTTCAGCCCGGCGCGCTTTGCCCAATACAGAAAAATCTCGTCGAGATCTTGCTCCGCGGCGCCGCTGACACGATAGCGCATCATTGGCCGGAGGCTTCCTGGGCCAGCAGCTTACGCCCCCGCGCCTTCGCCCCGTCGGCCAGTTTCTTCAGCCCTTCGCGCCCCTCATATTCCCGGTATTCACCCGCAGCGATGGACTCGATGCCGGCCCGAACACGCCGCCGAATGCCGGCAAGCTGTTCCGCCGTCAGGTCTGAGACGATATCCTCGGCGCTGGGACTTGCCAGGCGCAGGGCTCGGGCGTCCTCATCTTCCATCCTCCGCAAGGCATCCCGCACCACCTCGCTGGCATTGTTGTAGCGCCCGCTCTTCACCTTTTTGCGAACATATCCGGCAAGACGATCCGTAATCGACACATTCATCTGATCCATCCGTTACCCCCCCCACGACCGTGGCGTTGACCGACTCCACATCTCCAACCTACCGGAAAATTGAACGCATGTCAATCTTTGACACTTGACTTGCATCTGACAATGTGGTATATCCCACCACGTGGTATTCATCGAATCGGCTGCCTTCACACGGCGTTTACGAGAGTTGGCGGGTGACTACGCGGAGGGAGTCCTGAGTGCCATACAGGATGACTTACTCGCGAATCCCGGGCGGGGAAGCATGGTTC
>Ga0326728_10005692_pt1 | contig 34524 bp, 29 predicted proteins | sample MB3enrmetagenome_FD_207602 | JGI IMG/M metagenome (GOLD analysis project Ga0326728, IMG submission 207602) | Lab enriched peat soil microbial communities from McLean, Ithaca, NY, United States - MB31MN | ecosystem: Environmental > Terrestrial > Soil > Wetlands > Peat | place: USA: New York...
TTTTTTAATCATTTCCGGTGTAACTTTTTCCCAAAACCGATCTACCATTCTTTTCATAATCTGGCGCGTGTTCATAGAACGGTTGAAATAATAAGTGTCCGGGAAAAGATAGCCTTCTATGGATTCCGCTTTAATATTTAAAGATTTTAGAAAATCTTTATCCCTTGCCAGTTCAAAAAATATTTCTTTATTAATCAGCTTTTCACTATACAAGCGATCGGCAATCTCCTTCATGGAAAAATCTTCCGGAATCAGAATTATATATTCTTTAATTTCTCCGTGTATCAGTTTGTTGATCATTGCTATAGGAGTCATGGAAGTGTTAAATTCATATTCACCGGCTCGAATGTGACGTCTGGCATTCTTAATTATTGTCAAACTGTAAAAGAAAATACGATGTTTTACTAACCCGGCCTGATTAAGTATTTCCGTAACCTCTAAAAAACTGGAACCTGTCGGTATATCAACCAGCACATTAATATTTTTCTTATCAATGGAACTAATTGAATAATTTAACAGAAAAACACAAAAGACAAAAAATACTGCAATAAAATATAAAATAGCGCGGCGAATTGCTCTGCCCGTAAAAGACGACTTCTTAAAAAAACTGAACAAAAATATCCGTTTTATCCATGGATCTTCTTGTCTTTTATTTATATCTGTAGAATTGCTTTTTTTGATGGATTTATTATGATTTTTTTTGTCAGATTTATTCATATTCTTTGCAGAATTTATTTAAATTATTTTGCGGGAGAATCCAGATAACCTTGAAGAATCAGGCAGGCTGCCAGTTTATCCACCATTTTTTTTCTTTTTTCCCAACGAACACCGGAGTTTATAAGTATTTCTTCAGCCTCTTTGGTAGAAAGGGTTTCAGGCCATTTAATAACAGGAAGAGAAAAAGTTTTCTTCAATAAAATTACAAAACGATTTACTTTTTCACACTGGATACCCTCGGAACCGTCCAACCTCACGGGATAACCTATTACAATTTTATCAACTTTGTAGTTTTTGATCAAACCTGTTAAAATTTCCCAATCGTGCTTTTTAGTTTTTCTTATTATCGTAGGTAAACCTTGAGCCGTAAGACCCAGTTCATCGCAAATAGCCACACCTATTCTTTTTTCACCATAATCCAAACCAAGTATGCGCAAGAACAACTCCTTTGCGGGGTTTTCTAACAATTCCCCCTGCCTTTTTCAAGGATTAATTTATTGGGTATTTTTCACTGTTCGAAAAAAATCTGTTTAAACTTGATCAATGATAAATATAATCTTGTGAAAAAATGAAGAGTTTGTTACTTTTCAATGACATTCTATCAGGGTAAACAAATGAAACATTTTGTTCTCGGTACAGCTGGTCATGTCGATCATGGGAAAACCGCTTTAATCAAAGCGCTTACAGGGATTGACACTGATCGTTTGAAAGAGGAAAAAGAAAGAGGCATTACCATTGAACTGGGATTTGCCTCACTAACACTTCCTTCCGGTCAGACACTTGGCGTCGTGGATGTTCCCGGACATGAAAAATTCATCAAAAACATGGTTTCCGGTGCCGCAGGCATTGATTTAGTCATGATGGTCATTGCTGCTGATGAGGGAATAATGCCTCAAACGAAAGAACATTTAAACATTTGCTCGGTACTGGGAATCTCCAAAGGTATCATTGCACTGACAAAAATTGATCTTGTTGAGAAAGACTGGCTAAAGCTTGTCCAATCAGAAATTATTGAATTTCTTCAGGGAACTTTTTTAGAAGACGCACCCATTGTACCCGTCTCAGCCATTAAACAAGAAGGCCTGACCGATCTCATCGAGGCCATGGAAGCTACTACCAGTCATATTAACGAAAAAATAGACGACGGTATTTTTCGCCTGCCTGTGGATCGCGTATTTACGATGAAAGGCTTTGGCACCGTCGTTACCGGCACACTGGTTTCTGACCACATTAAAACCGGAGAGGATATTCAAATACTCCCAAAAAATATTACCACCCGCATCAGAGGCATTCAGGTGCATAATCAGACCGTGGAAGAAGCATGGTCTGGCCAACGCACAGCGATAAATTTGCAGGGGATTGAAAAATCAGCCATTGAACGCGGCGATGTACTTGTACGCCCGCAAACTATCTGGCCGTCACAACGGCTGGATGTCTTTGTTGAATTTCTTGCATCTAATTCTAAAAACCTTAAAAACAGGGCTCTGGTCCGTCTGCACACAGGCACAAGCGAAATTATCGCGCGAATAATTCTATTAGAAAAAGATGAACTTGCACCAGGCCAAAAAAACTTTGCTCAGCTTGTTTTATCTGATAAAGACGTTGTCGTTTCCGGCGACCATTTCGTTTTGCGAAGCTATTCTCCGATTACAACAATTGGCGGTGGTCAAATAATTGATCCGCTTCCGGACAAACACAAAAGACTCAACGAGAAAATTATTGAAGAGTTGAACTTATTACAAAAAGGAACTCTAGCGGAAAAAATTCCTGTGATTCTTGAAAGAGCCGGTTTTACAGGCATCAGTTTACGATGCCTGGCTTTTCGTTTGGGTATAAACGCCAAAAAAATCAGGGAAGCGTTGGAAAATTTATTTTCCGGCAAGAAAGCCTTCCTTCTGGATAATGATGATACAACTGTTATTTCAGCCAACTTTTTTCATCAGTTCGAAGAGCTTATCATCAAAAACATTTCCGTTTATCATAAGAAATATTCTCTAAAGGAAGGCATATCCAGAGAAGAACTTAAAGCATCATCGGGAAATATAATTTCTTCAAAGCTTTTCAACATGGCCTTAAATTCTCTAAATAAAAATGGGGTTATTGTAAGCGATAAAGACAATGTACACTTGACCGGATATCAGGTAGAATTCTCAGAAGAGCTGGATTCTCTGCGCAGTGATATAGCCGGAGTTTATAATGACGCAGGCCTGACACCTTCTTCGCTGACTGAAGTTATGAACAAATTTAAAAACCAGAAAACAAAAGCGCAAAGCATTATCAAATTGATGCTCAAAGAAGGAGATTTAATACAAATAAATGAAGAGTTATGTTTCGCCCGCGAAACTTTGGAAAAACTGCGTAACAATTACAAGGCACAATTGATAAAAGAAGGTAAAGCTACGCCGGCAAATTTTAAAGAATTAACCGGCCTTTCGCGCAAATATATAATTCCATTAATGGAATATTTCGACATGAGCAAACTTACCGTCAGAGTAGGCGACCACCGCATTCTAAGAGAAAAAATATGAGCAATTTTGATGAAAATATAAAAATATTAGTTGTTTATAAAGTCTGGAATCCGGGCATAGCGGTAATAATTTCACATTTCTCGCCCGCGGCAAAAGCTATCGAATCGTTACACAAAGCAAATATTATGTTAATCTGTTATGTGCATAACGGCAGAATGAATATTTATTTTCATGAAAGGCGGATAATAATTTGAAGACTAAAGAAATTTATCTCAAGGACGTCAAACAAGGCGATAAGGTTGCTTCTTCTTTTCTGGTTACGGAAAAAAACATGGCCTTTTCTCAAAAAGGGTTCCCTTATTTAACCGTGCAGTTAAAAGATAAAAGCGGTAGAATCGAAGGTAAGGTTTGGGACAATGCGCTGGATTTTGATCGTCAATTTAAAAAAGGCGATATAATTTTCATTGAAGGAAGAGCCGCAAGTTACAAGAACTCAATCCAAATATCAATCATTGATATTAAAAAAATTGCATGGGAAGAAGTCGAACCAGCCGATTATCTACCCGCCGTAAATGCAGATGTCAATGTAATGTTCAATGAAATGATTTGCTACATCGAAAAAGTAAACGATAAATATTTGCGGGCCTTGCTCAACTCTTTTTTTCAGGAAGAAAAGACCATCTCTCTTTTCAAAAGAGCTCCCGCGGCCAAAGGTTTTCATCATATTTATCTGGGCGGTCTTTTAGAACACACACTCTCAGTTGTGCGCTTATTAGAAAAAGTGTCTGATCATTACCCTAACCTCAACAAAGATATGATTATTGCCGGAGGTATTCTTCACGACATCGGTAAAATTTATGAATTCTCTTATGATAATATAATTGATTACAGCGACGAGGGAAGATTAATCGGTCATATTGTCATGGGCGTGGAAATGATTAATAAAAATATTGCCGTTATTCCTGACTTTCCTGTGCAATTAGCTTTGGAATTACGACATATTATTTTGAGTCATCATGGAGAGTTTGAATTTGGTTCTCCTAAACGTCCGAAAACTCTGGAAGCTTTAGTCGTCCATTACATTGATGACATGGATGCCAAGTTTAACGCTTTTCACACATTGCTTACTGATTCTACTAATCCTGATTCTGATTGGACAAGCTACAATCGCTTTTTAGAACGTTTTCTTTATAAGAAAAAAAATGTTGAATAAAATCTTTCAGACTAAATACAAATTTCATGAAGAAGTAACCTAAGCTATATTAGCTGACTTCAACTGGCAAAATTCATTCGAAGGGGAATAATGGAATTATGACTTACAAGACAGATACTTTATGCGGAATATTTCATACTCAGGCTCTACGTTATGGAGACCGGATTGAGCTTCTACGAGCTAAGTTTGATAAAAACGGCAACCCTAGCAATGAGTGGCATTCGCGAACATGGAAAGAAACTCGTGATGAAGTCATAGATCTTGCCAAGGGCCTGATGGTTTTAGGCTTAAATAAGGGCGACAGGGTCGTCATTTTTTCCGAAAGCAGACCAAGATGGATCATCGCCGATCAGGCTATTCAGGCCTGTGGTGCAATTGGAGTTCCTCTTTATCCCACATTAACACTGGAAGAATTGAAATATATGACGCAGGACAGCGGAGCCAGAATCGTTATCGTTTCTGATCAGGATAAGGGAGAGATGACTCTCCAGGCAAAGGCGCAAGGAGTTCCCATAGAAAATATTATTACGATGTGCTCGTGGAGAGGCGCCAAACCGGAAGATGTTTACACTTTTAGTGACGCAATGGTTTTAGGCAAACAAAAGATAAGCAATCAGGATGTAGAAAAGAAAATAAATACGGTCGTCCCCGAAGACGTTGCTTCCATAATCTATACATCGGGAACCACTGGATTGCAGAAAGGCGCTATTCTTACCCAGAAAAACTGGATGTCAAACCTTCATCAGTGTTCCAATTCCACGCTTCTGCTCCGTCAAAGGGAATTGGAGCTTCATATGACGCATCTTGTCCATCTGCCCTTGTGTCATGTTTTCGGTAGGACAAGCGACTACCACGTAGGAGCGCTTCAACAGGGGAGCATTCTTGTTTTTGCTGAAAGTTTCGAAAAAATAGCAAAAAACATTCTGGAAGTCAGGCCCAATGTGTTAGTCAGCATTCCCCGGTTATGGGAAAAAATATATGACACCACTAAATCCATTGTCTCCCGGCAAAACAAGACCACTCAGTCTATTTTTTGCTGGGCAACTAAACTTGGCGGGAAATATTCCGATGCCATGGCAACCGCCACAAAAATGGGTCAATTTGATTTGATTCAATTCGCTATGGCCAACATGCTGGTTTTTAATAACATTAAAAAAACAGCCGGCCTGGATCGCGTCGTATTAGGTGTATCAGGCGGAGGCAAACTTTCCAAAGATGTTTGCATATTTATTCGCTCACTGGGTATTCAACTCAGCGAAGGCTACGGGCTCACGGAAACTTCGCCGGTCGTTAACTTCAATGAACCGGAATTTAACGGCTTCGACCCGGGTAAAGCCGGATGGTTCGACAAAAAGATGATAGATTTAACCGTGGATATTATGGTTGCCAAACAGGCTAAAGGACTGTCGCCTTATACGAATCCGGTACGTGCATTAGGTCTTTCTCTGGCCTATAATACTGTTGCTCATAAACTGCAGATCAAGCCCGGCACTGTCGGAAAACCGGTTCTATGGACGGAAGAAAAAATAGCCGAAGACGGTGAAATTCTTGTCAAGGGTCCCCAGGTATCTAAGGGATACTGGAATTTGCCTGAGGCGACAGCCGAAGCCTTTACTGACGATGGTTGGTTCAAAACAGGCGATATCGGAGAATTTGATAAAGACGGTTTTCTTCTGATTACGGACCGCAAAAAGGAACTATTTGTTTCTTCCGGTGGCAAGAATATAGCCCCGCATCCCATTGAACTGGCAATAACGGCCAAGCCTTATATAGATCAGGTCTGCCTCTTAGGCGATGCCAGGAAGTATATCACCGCGCTTATAGTTCCCGATTTTCAGGAACTCCACCGTTTTTCCAAACACAACGGCATTCCGGCATGTTCAGATAAAGACCTTGTCGAAAATGAAAAGATCAAGGAATTAATAAAGAAACAGGTGGATGAAGTTAACGAAACGTTACCTCGCTACGAACAGATTAAGTACTATAAGGTACTGGACAAAGCATTCAGTGTCGAGACGGGTGAATTAACACCGACTCTGAAACTTAAACGCAGAATCGTTTTCGAAAAATATAAAGATGAAATCGAAAGTTTGTATGCCAACTAATATACACCTCTTCGGGATTTCCTGCTTTTAAATACCGGAAAATACTAAAAAAGTCTGGGTATAATTCTGTCACTGTCCAATATTTTTCTCAGCGGTTACAGGAGGATTGGACAATCCAGTATATTTCTCCGTAATTAAGTGTTATATTCTTTAAATTCGCCCTGAATTCCGGCTCATTAAGATTGCGTGGATTTCAAACAGTATTCCTTTTAATTAAAAAATAGTTGTGATAAATTGATGTTAACTTTGCTGGAAGAACAAAGTTCGTCTATTAATTGATTAAAAACAAGCAGACAAGAAAATAAAGGCTAAGCAAATGAAATTTCGCTGTAATTCATTGCTATTCATCTTAGCGGCATTACTAATAACAGTTGGTTGCGCACTTAATAGCATCACAGAGGAAATCAATACTAATACAAATGCTGACATCAATACTATTGATTGGTATCAAATAGGCCGTCAGGCTCTTATGGATAATCGCCTGGATAAGGCACTGGATGCTTATAATAAAGCAATAGAGTCAAATTCGAAAATTGCAGAAGCCTATAATGGCCGTGGAGTTACCTATGTTAAGCTTGGCAACAGCAATCAGGCCATTGCGGATTACAGCAAGGCCATTGAATTAAATCCGAAGTATGCACAAGCCTATTATAACCGTGGAAACGCCTACTATCGGTCTGCCGGCTACAATCAGGCAATCGCGGATTACAACAAGGCCATTGAGCTAAATCCGAAAATTGCAGAGGCGTTTAATAGCCGCGGAGTGACCTATGATGAGATTGGCAACGATAATCAGGCCATTGCGGATTACAGCAAGGCCATTGAGATAAATCCGAAAATTGCAGAGGCCTATTCTAACCGTGGATATGCCTATTACAGATTTGGCAACTACCATCAGGCTATCGTGGATTACAACAGGGCCATCGAGTTAAATCCGAAATATACTGAAGCCTATCATAACCGTGGAAACGCCTTCTATAGCTCTGCCGACTACAATCAGGCAATCGCGGATTATAACAAGGCCATTGAGCTAAATCCGAAACTTGCAGAGACCTATAATAGCCGTGGAGTGACCTATGATGAGATTGGCAATGATGATCAGGCCATTGCGGATTACAGTAAGGCCATTGAATTAAATCCGAAGTATGCACAAGCCTATCATAACCGTGGAATCACCTACGGCAGTCTTGGCAATTACAATCAGGAAATTGCGGATATAAAAAAGGCGGCCAGACTAGGTTTAAAAGAAGCACAGGATTATTTATCAAAGCAAAGGATTGTCTGGTAAGACATTTGCCATTTTTCTTTAAAAAAATAATGTGTGAAGTCAATAATCAACTTCTGCCTGAATTCAAGCTCTTTTAATTAGAAATGGTGCATGATATCGTTCTACCTGACGTAGGAACAACAATAGTCCGTAAGACTCTTCACTTTCAAACTGAATTTGGATTGAGCCGGTACTTCAAAGACTCCTCCTCCTTTAACAGTTATCCAGCTTGCGGCACGGGGCAACATTACATCCAGTTCACCTGCAAGAATTTCCATAATTTCCATCTCAGCCGTGCTGAATTCATAATCTCCGGGAAACATGATGCCCAGTGTTTTTTTTGAACCATCGGAGAAAATTACAGTGCGGCTGGTAACCTTGCCGTCAAAGTATATATTTGCTTTTTTAATAATTGTTACATTCTTGAATTCCGACATAATATATTTCCTTCCATAGTGTATAAATTTAGTGTGATCAAACTACAGCAACCTTACGTAAAGCGGCAAGAAGGTTATCCTCTACATTGATCAGGCCTGTTTCCTGACGTTCTCTGGCTAGTCTGCTTTCCTTTTCCCCCGGTACGAATATTTCTTCCACCCCTTGCAGTTTCTTTGTGGACTTTACTTTGCGAACCATCGCGGAAACATTTTTAGCAAGCTCGCGGCGATCCGTTAAGAGCTCCGGATCGATGGCGAAGATGAGATGTCCCCAATTTCCCTTACTGTCACCAAGACCGCAGAAAGCAGCGCCCACCAGCGGCCCGGCTAGTATCTCACCGATCAGAGCAAGACCTGATCCTTTGTAACTCCGGTCAAAGGAACGGATAGCCCCTGCAATTGCTTTTTTCGGATCAGTAGTGGGAATGCCCTGGTTATCATAGGCAAAGTCAGCGGGAATATCACTCCCTGCCGTCACAGCTTCTACCAAACCGAAATAGGATGTCGCCGCTGTTGACATATCCAAAACTATGGGATCCGCCTCCGTCGGAATGGCCACAGCCAGAGGATTGGTTCCAAAGACCGGCTCGTAGGAACCGTGAACGGCAACGCGCTCCGGCGACCGGCTGAAAGTGAAACCGATCAGCCCCTGCTTAGCCAGTCGGGATGCATAATAGCCGATAGCCCCGGAGGAAGTGTTGGTGTTAAATGTTCCGGCAATGGCAAAGCCGCGTGTGCGGGCCTTCTCCTCCACAATATCGACAGCCCTGCTAACAACTATCATGGCGTGATTCTTATTGCCGTTGATCCGCGCAGAAATGGGGGTCTCCTTTTCAATTACAATCTCCCCGGCTTTTGGATCTTTGGGAATCCCCTTGTCGATGAGCTTCACTACGCCCTGATTATTGTCACGCATCTGGGCATAAAGTAATACATCCATGATGACGTGAACCTCTTTGTCCCTATAGCCGTAATTTTCTATCGCCCGGCTGGTCAGTTCCTCAAGTTCTTTAATTGATATCTTCATAAACATCCTTAAGAATGTGTTACTCCCGTTTCCCTGATCAATATCAAAATTTTAAACTGTTTTTACCAATACTGTTTCCGCATGTCAATCTAATATCAATTTCCCCATCATATCTTAACCCGGCGGGCTGCTGTCAGTGATGTAAGATTGGATATTGCTCTTAAAATCCGGCGCTGTTCCGGCAAAAAGTTCTTATAATTATCCCGCTCATTCTTTCCTTTCTCAAGAAGTTATACATCACTTAAAAACCATTTCATTTTCCATATAAAACGATTCGCCGAAATCATTGCGTTGGCGGCATCCCATATTTTTTACAAAGCGCAAGATTTACTTCAAGCACATTAATATATTTTTCGCCGATAATTCCATTCCAGGGCGCCGAAGCATTTTCCTGAACTATTTGCTCGATCTCTTTCCTGACGTCATTTGGATTGCGCTTCATGTCAGCTGCCCATTTAGAGACAACCCTATTCATTTGAAACTCGGCATTTTGAAGCGTTATATGGGGATCGAGTCCGGAAGCGGAGGCGGTTACCATATCTCCGGGGACATCCTGGAGCTGAACATCAGGATGCTCTTGTCTCCACATATCGAAAAAGATTGATTGTATATCGGTTCCTGTGTTAACAGGCTCAATTGTCGTTACGTCCTTACCGTCAGCCCCTTTTTTCGTGACGGTTGAAGGAAATTTTCCGGGGTTTTCTGTCGAAATACTTTCAAAGAAGACCACGGCCAGATCAGCGGCCTTGGGTTGAGGTGTGCCGGGATTGTCTTTTATCCACTTGGCCACAACGGCAGGATGTTTTTTCGTCCAATCGTCCACATACGCGCCGTTTTTCGGGTCAGCGCTAACCCAGGCCTGAGCAAGGGAGTTGTGCAAATCCGCCCACTGCGCCACAATATGAGGATTGCCCTGAAACTTGTCCTGCCCAAACCAGCCCTCTATGTCCGGCGCAACAGCTTGGCCAGCCTTAGGACCGCTTTTATACATCGCGATCGGACCAATCACCCGGGCGACACGATCGCGCAAGGCGTAGTTGGACGCAGCCAGGGATGATGATGCCGATGCCGCCGCGTTGTAAGAAGCCGCAGAGGGGCGGGGCTGAAAGTACTCATCTTTAGTAAACGGCTGCGCAATGAGCAGCGATCCCACTACTTTCCCGTCCGGGCCCTTCAGCAAGCTGCCATTGGCCTGGAAGGGAAAAGCGGCCTGTCCGATGGCCCACAACACCAGCGGATAGAGAATACAGCAGATCACGACTGAAAAAAACAATAGCCAGAAGCTTTTGGCAATATTACGTAACATAATAGAAACCTCCTTTTTTTAAAAAATATCAACTGACCAGATGCAAGCTCGCCATAGTAAGGTCAATAAGTTTGATGCCGATGAAGGGAAGAATCACGCCTCCCAGTCCCCAGATCAGCAAATTTCTGCGCAGCAGCGCATTGGCGCCAAGCGGCTGGTATTTGACCCCTTTCAGCGCGACGGGGATGAGCGCCGGAATGATGAGGGCATTGAAGATCACCGCCGACAGAATGGCCGAGGTTGGCGAATGCAACTGCATAACATCCATCACCTTCATCCAGGGCAAGGTGCCGGCAAAAAGCGCCGGGATAATGGCAAAATATTTGGCCACATCGTTGGCAATCGAAAAGGTTGTCAGAGATCCCCTTGTCACAAGGAGTTGCTTGCCTACTTCCACAACTTCTATCAATTTCGTGGGGTCGCTGTCCAGATCGACCATATTGGCGGCTTCTTTGGCCGCCTGCGTTCCGGCGTTCATGGCCACACCTACGTCCGCCTGAGCCAGAGCCGGCGCATCATTTGTGCCGTCGCCCATCATGGCCACAAGTTTTCCCTCCGCTTGTTCCTTCCGGATGTAAGCGAGTTTTGTCTCTGGAGTAGCTTGAGCAAGAAAGTCATCGACCCCCGCCTGCTTTGCGATGGCCGCGGCGGTAAGCGGGTTGTCCCCGGTAATCATGACGGTTCGTAGTCCCATCCTGCGCAAGCGCTCGAAACGCTCGCTCATGTGGGGCTTTAAAATATCCTCCAGAGAAATCACGCCGACAATCGTGCCGCCGTCCACCACAGCAAGCGGCGTGGCGCCCTGGGAAGCGACGGAATCAACTAATTCGCTGAATCCCTTCGGAACGTTGCCTTGATTGGTCTCAACAAATTTAATAATAGCATCAGGTGCGCCTTTGCGAATGCGTTGTCCGCTGGCAAGATCTATGCCGCTCATCCGTGTTTGGGCGGTAAAATGGACAAACTTCGCATCCGCCGGCACATCGATGGTATCCTTGCTCTGCTCCTCGTATAGCTGCACGATGCTTTTCCCCTCCGGGGTTTCATCGGCAGCCGAGGCCAGAGCAGCCAATCTTCCTACGTAGGTGGCGGAATACGCTCCGATGGGGTGGAAGGTTGTCGCTTTCCGGTTGCCTATCGTAATTGTGCCGGTCTTATCGAGCATCACGATATCGATGTCGCCGGCCAATTCCACGGCCTTGCCGCTCTTGGCGATAATGTTGGCCTGAAGGGCTCGATCCATACCGGCAATGCCGATGGCGGCAAGCAGAGCGCCAATGGTGGTGGGAATCAGGCAAACCACCAGGGCAATAAGAGTGGGAATGTCAGTGCCCAGACTTTTCAGGGGGGCACTCAGGCCGAGGTAGGCCGTCATATAATGCTCGGCATGCCAGGCCATGGCCCACAGGGGAATCACAACGATCAAAAAAACCAGCGTAAAGCCGGACAGGAACAGGGTAAGGGCTATCTCATTCGGTGTGCGCTGGCGAATGGCGCCTTCCACCAAAGCAATCATCCGGTCCAGAAACGATTCACCAGGACTGCTGGTAATCTCCACAATGATACTGTCGGATAGAACAATTGTGCCGCCGGTTACACTGGAGCGGTCGCCGCCCTTTTCCCGAATGACCGGCGCGCTTTCGCCGGTTATCGCCGACTCATCGATGGAAGCAACGCCTTCGATAATGTCTCCGTCGCCGGGGATTGTTTGTCCCGCCTGAACGACGACCCGGTCGCCGGCCCGCAAAGCTGCGGAGGAAACCTCTTCAACGGCGCCGGCCGCATTCAGGCGATAGGCCATCGTGTCATGCCGTGCCCGCCGAAGCGAGTCTGCCTGGGCTTTGCCGCGGGCCTCCGCGAGGGCGGTAGCGAAATTGGCAAACAATACCGTCAAAAAAAGCCAGATATCAAGGGCGATAAAATAGGTAATCGGCACTTGGCTGGCCACGTTTCCCCAAGCCTTCTGCACAATAAACAAAAGTGTCAGGATAGCTCCGATCTCGACCACAAACATGACTGGATTATTCCACTGTTTATCCGGCCGTAACATGGCGAAGGCCTGCTTCAACGCCGCGAGCGCTGTTTCTTTCTCCAGTATGCGGTGCGCTTTTACACGGCGCACCGGCTGCGCCTGTTCTAAAGGCGAATGGTGCGCTTGCAGGTTTTTTATATTTTTTGGTGCTTTATTCATTTCGTAATTCCTCCATAGGACTCAAATGAGTTTCCATAATTAATCATCAATAACCACTACGGTCAGCCCCCGAAAGGGATGGGACCAAGATGCTCAGCCACCGGTCCGAGTGCGGCAACAGGCAGGAAGAGCAATGCCCCAACAATCAAAATCGTCCCGAACAGGAGAATGCCGAAGGTGAGACTGTCGTCGCGCAGTGTTCCCAAACCGAAGGGGCTGGCTTTCTTGGCTCCCAGATAGGCCGCCATGGCTATCGGAGCAACAATCGGCAGATAGCGGCTAAAGATCATCACCAGCCCTGTCGCGATATCCCAGGGGATGGCCATGGGCGAAGGACTCGTATTGCCGACAAGGCCGTAGGTCACACCCAAACCATCGAAGGCTGCACCATTATTGGCGGAAGCCGAGGAGAACTGGAACAACATCTGGGAGAAACCGTGAGCACCGGGATTGCTGATTGCCTGAAGTCCCCAATCCATGGCCGCAAAAAGCCCCGTAGGAAACAAGATCATAAAAGGATGAACGAGTAGGGCAACAACGGCAAGCTTTACCTCCCGGGCCCCGATCTTCTTTCCCAGATATTCGGGCGTCCGTCCCACCATCTGACCTGCAATGAATATTCCGACGATGATGTACAAGAGCATGTTGATCATGCCCACGCCCTTGCCGCCGAAGATGCAGTTCAGCCACATCCCCACCATGGGCGCCAGAGCGGCAAGCGGATTAAGGCTGTCCATTTCGGCGTTCACCGCGCCGCAGGTTACGTCCGTCGTTATGGCATCAAAGGTCGCGCCGGCCGAGGTGCCGAAGCGCATTTCCTTGCCCTCGAGGTTGCCCATATGCTGATCCACAGGCAGGCCCGCCACCGCCGGCAACGTTATTGACAGTAGCCCGCCCTTGGCCGAGGCGCTGGAGATCTCGTAGGTGCGGGACGCATTGTGCGCGGTCAAGCCTGGATTCGGACGCAATGTATCCCAGTAAACTGACCAGACGACGGTGCCGGCCATTAAGACAATCATAACGGAAAAAATAACGAGGGAATGTCGAAACCGTCCCAGCATCCGGCCATACATCAGCACGAGCGCAAAGGGAAAGATCATCATGGCCAGAGTGACAAAAAAGTTCGTCAATGCAGTGGGATTCTCAAAAGGATGCGCTGAATTCATGCCGAAAAATCCGCCACCGTTGGTCCCGAGCATCTTGATGGACTCCAGAGCGGCCACCGGCCCGACCACGATGTTCTGAGGCTTGGCCTCACCCTTGTCCGTTGTCCCCATGGACGATTGTTCAAGCGTTGAGACATTATGAGAGCTTTGAAGAGTCATGGGACTGCCCAGCACCAGGAAGATAAAGGCGAAGATCAGAGCAACAGGCAGAAACGCATAGACCATGACGCGCCACATATCCACAAAATAATTACCGAGTTTGGCCGCGCCGCGAAAAGCCCGGATGATGGCTAGGAGCGCGCAGAAGCCGACGGCGGCCGATACGAACATATTCCAGATGCAAAAGAAAATCTGGCTGAAGTTCGATAAGTGCTGATCTCCGGCGTAGTGCTGGAGGTTAGTATTTGTCATAAACGATATCACGCTGTGAAAAATGGTGGTGGGAAACAGCATGCCCTTGCCATCGGAATTCAACGGCATCCAGGGCTGAATGGCCAACACCAGATAGCCGAAGATAAACATCACAACAGCGAAGAACAGCAGGGAGCCGACATACTGCTTCCAGTCCTGAGGGCCGCTGTCCAGGCGTTTTTCGCACCAGCCCAGTACCGGCAATGGCCGGTATTTTCCATCCATGATCCAAGCCAGGTACTTGCTTAAGGGAAATGCTATAATCGTTGCTGCTGCCATGAGCGCAACGGGAAGCAACCAAGTTTGTATAATCATTATTCTATCTCCTTTCGAACTTTCCTTTACTGCCTGACTTTCTCAGAACCATTCCGGTCTGACCAGAGCCACGCAGAGATAAACAAACAAAAACACAGCTACAACCACTGTCAAATAAATCATTGTTACACCTCATTTCTTATATTTTTTCGCACGCTTTCAGGAACAGAAAGCACAGTCCCATACCAGCAAAACCCAAGACCACCGTCACCGCTACCCACAACCCAACGCTCATAATATTTTTTCCTCCATAAGCATAAAAATTTTGTAAACAATTTACTCTCGTCTAAATTATCTTCAAAAGAGAAGGAAAAGGTTGTTCCTGTTTCCCCCTATTATTTTAAAAAGTATAGCTTAAAGTCATTCCGCCATAAAGATCTGCACCATCTCTATCGGATGGATTATCGCCTTGCAGTCCATGCGCTCTCATTTCATATCTGGCGTCATCGCAAAGCGGAAAAATATAGGATATTATCGGAGCAACCGATAATGTCTTATAAACCGCTATGGGCAGGGAGACGGACGCTGTCCCATCGTGGAAATTATTATACTTATCTGTCGTGGCTACTGAATCGCTGTCATATTTTGCATAGGTGCTTGCATCGGTAGACAGCAGGTAACTTGCCGAAGCAGCCAGCTTTAAACTGACGATCTTATTAACTTCGATGGTATGAGAAACCCCCAGCAAAAAATACCACTGATGGTAATGATCAATTTCTTTATAAGCAGTCAATGTCGGCTGCAAAATGGTATCCAGACCCAGGGTGAGAAAGAGCTCCTGAGAATCAAGCGGGGCTGTTCCTCCGGCATAAGGCGCACCCAGACCGTAGTAAATATAGCCGGGAGTCACCTGTAAAATTCCAAATTTCTTAGAATAGGAAATAGTGTAGTCAGTTTCCGTGTAGTTGGCGGCATAATTGGAATCATTAGCGGAATATGGTCTTGTATCAAAGTTTCCCCAAACATTCAGTGAAAATCCTTTATAGTTTGCCGTAACCGCCGGTTGTAAGACAACACTGTTGCGCGTCTGCTCATATCCTCGCCAGATATAGGCGCTCAGTACACTTAAATCTATTTCACCAGTAACCGTGTCTTCCGCTGGCGGTTGTATGGCGGGCTTCTGTTCCGGAATGGTCACAGGAACTGCTTGATTCACAGCAGGTGTTTGCTCCGGCGCGGCCGATTTCTGTTCATCTGCCTGTGCATTCACGGGCAGTATGGCAATTATCAGTAAAAGCAAAACTGCTGTAATGATTTTCTTTACAAAGCTTTTCATAATTCTTAATTCTCCTTCTTTAGCATAGTATTTCTTTTTTTATTTACCCCCTGCAAAAAGCCGTAGGTCCTACTGCAAGGGCTCCATTTACAACTATATATTTTATTCATTCATTTCCCTGTTATCCTGGTCTGATTCCCAATTTTCAATCGCACTCATCACATCATCCGCTGTTGAAGCAATCCGCAGGTTTTTCATGAGTTGACGATCCCGAAAAGCTTTGCTGACCAAAGCCAGAATCTGGATCATATCGTTGGGGCGAGACGCTGGCGAAAGAATAAGGAATACAGACTCAATGGCTTTTTCGGTTGCAACATCGGCAATCCCTTTCCTGGTTAATCCGACAGCCACATAAGACTTTACAAGTCCTTCAAGTCTCGCATGTGGAAAAGCAACACCTTCATTAAGAAACGTGGAACCTTGTTTTTCTCTTTCCAGTACGGCATCAAGGATCAGCGCCGGCGACAATATTTTGATCTCATCCCAAATCAAGCCGGCCAGTTCCCGCAACAGTTCTTCCTTTAAAAGCGGTTTATTCCAAACGATAATACTTCCCCTGGAAACAACCTGGCTTAAGTGCAATTCTTTTAAAACTTCCGAGGACTGTGGAACTTTCTCCATCTCCGGTTCTATTTCGGATGAAGACCGCATTGCAACATCAGGAGCATACTCTTCATGAGACGTGTTTAAGACAACAATATTGATGCCGCGGGAATCATCGATCAACTGATCCACAACCGTACGGCGTCCTATCAATATTTGCCAGAAAGGCAATTTGCGGGGACTGCCGATTACAATGTGTCCCACTCGGTATTCCTTCGCCACTTGTAAAATTGTCCCAGCAATATCCTTGCCTTTAAAAGTGAAAACGACTGCACCCAGTTGTTTGGCCAGTGAAAGAGTATCGGAGAGCATGCGCTGCGTTGCGGCTTCAATCGCTGTCGGCTCTTCCGAAGGCGTCTGAACATAAACGGCATACCAGTTTCTGTTGAGCCTCCCCGCAAGCCGTGATGCATAACGTAAAAGTTTCTCACTATTGGGACCTCGTGAACTTAAACAAACCATCACCTGGTCTGGCGTAGCGGATATTTCTTCCTGAAGGCGATCACGATACCGCAAATCAATGTGCGCTGCCATTTCCCGCAGGGCAAGCTCTCGAAGCTGATCAAGATTGGTTTTCTTGAAAAAATTCTGCAGGGCTGCGGCAATGCGTTCCTTGGAGTATATTTTCCCTTCCTTGAGCCTCTCCTGGAGATCCTGATAAGTCAGATCAACATTAACCAGTTGATCCGCTTCAGCAAGAACACAATCGGGAATTCTCTCCCGCACCTTAACGCCTGTTGCCTGTTCCACGACATCGTAAAGGCTTTCTAAATGCTGAATGTTGAGCGTGCTGATTACATGGATGCCTGCATCCAGAATTTCTTGCACATCTTCAAAGCGCTTGGCGTTGCGGCTTCCCGGAACATTGGTATGCGCCAATTCGTCAACCAGGACTATTTGTGGTTTACGCGCCAGAATAGCATCGACATCCATTTCATCCAGAACAACTCCGCGATACTCGATCCGCCGGCGGGGAACCACTTCCAGCCCCTCCACAAGTTTTGCCGTATCGGCGCGGCCATGTGTTTCTACCAGACCGACTACGGCATCGATACCTTCCTTTTTCAATCGGTGCGCTTCCTGGAGCATTTCATATGTTTTTCCGACACCAGCAACATAGCCCAGATATATTTTTAATTTCCCCCGCTGACTGCGCTTGATCATTTTCAAGAATGCGTCGGCTCTATCTTCACTCATAATTCCTCTTCGGCTTCATTAATTTTTCTTATCCATATCCCGATTAAGGAGCAAAACATAACCTGCATCATAAAAGTTCTTGTGCCAGCCAATACGTCTGCTATTAATTTACCAGGCCCAAAAGCTGGAATTATTAAAATTGTGTAAAACAATACGAGGCACAACCAATCGTTTAATGTCATATAAACCTCCATAGATTATAAAACATATCAAAGGAAAGCTAAACGATCATATACGACAAGTAGTAGGGATCCGTGCCGGATGAAGACTGGCATATAAAATTGGTTTTGTTTTTTTATGGAAATGACAGGACGAAATAAAGACAACTTGAAAATTGGCAGTCGATGAAATGAGTTCTTCGCCAACGTCTGATAAAAATATTGGCAATAGCAATAATAGAAGAATAAACATCTTCTGTGTTCCTCCCAAATGCCGACGAGGTTAGCTGACGGGCTTGGACATGGAAGTGTCCTATTCCTAAGAAATTCGCCCCAAAATACCGGTTCCCCCGTATCTATCTTTGAATAGATTTAGGCGTCGTTAAAATATTGTCGTGCTAGCTATGCCCTTTTATAAAAGTTGTCAAGAGTTTTTTTGCTAAACATTATTGTCTGGCTACAACGACAATTATGACGTTGCTGATCATTTTTTATTACTCTTTTGTATTAACATATAGGATGTTCTCAGGCACCCCTTTTCTTCCTTTCATCGATATCGTTGGGATACATCATCGCATCCTGTCCTCTCTCGCGAGTACGGATACGGATTACCTCATCAACGGGATAGATAAAGATAATTCCATCTCCAGGTTCGCCGGTTCTGGCGGAATTGAGAATGGCTTCTATCGTATTCTCAAGATTATTTTCGCTCAGGATGATATTAATCTGTATTTTGGTCAACATGTCCACCTGATAGGAGCCCGCACGACCCACCAAGCTAATGCCGCCTTGTCGTCCATGTCCACGAATCTCAATCATATTCATCCCGACAATACCGATTTTCTTTAGAGCTTCTCTGACATCATTGACCTTATCTTCACGAATGATGGCTTCGATCTTTTTTAGCATAATTTGTTTCTCCCTGTAAAATTATTTCACTTTGCTTTACGAATACGACCTTTCTCCGTGGGAAGTTATATCCAAACCTATTTCCTCTTCTATTGGGGTTACCCGCAAGCCAATGCTCCAATTCAGCAGCTTGGCAAGAACATAGGTTCCACCGAAACTGAAACAAATTGTAACTACTACCGCTATAATCTGGATACTGAGTTGATTTGGATTACCTAGAAACATACCGTTAGCGCCGCTACTATTGACGGCAACTGTGGCAAATAAGCCTGTGGCGATCATGCCCCAGGTGCTGGCCATGCCATGACATGCCCATACATCCAGAGACTCATCCAAATTTCGTTTATCGCGCAAACGCATAGAATAGTAAGATATAGGCGCCGCCACGGCTCCGATAAACATGGCTGTCAGAGGGGTCACAAAGCCTGAAGCAGGAGTGACTGCAGCCAAACCGACTACCATACCTGTAGCAATGCCCAAGGTGCTTGGACGGCCATCCAGCCAGGAAAGCATCATCCAGACAAGTCCTGCCATTGCCGCGGAAGTGTTGGTGGTTATAAGAGCGTTGACCGCGACACCATTGGCGGCCAGTGCGCTGCCTGCATTAAAGCCGAACCAGCCTACCCACAGTAGTCCTGCTCCCAACACCGTCAGAGGGATATTGTTCGGCTCCATTGGAGATTTGCCGAATCCTTTTCGCGGTCCGATAACCATTGCAAAGGCCAAAGCGGAAAATCCGGCTGCAATATGAACCACAGTACCGCCGGCAAAGTCGAGAACCCCCATTTCCTTCAGCCATCCACCCTGCCCCCATACCCAGTGACACAGTGGATCATATATCAGAGTTGCCCAAAGCAAGCCAAACAGGAGAAAAGCCTTGAACTTAATTCTTTCCACAAAGGCGCCGGTAATGAGTGCAGGCGTAATTACAGCGAACATCATTTGAAAGGCTGCAAAAAGCGCGTGGGGTATTGTTTGGCTATAGGCTCCATTAGGCAGAGCATCTACGCCGATAAAACCTAAATAGTTAAGGCCGCCTATTAATCCTTTGATATCAGAGCCGAAAGAAAGTGAATAACCGTAAAGGACCCACTGGACGCTGATGAGGGCCATAAAGATAAAACTTAAGGTTAAGGTGGAAAGAAGATTCTTTTTGCGAACCATTCCGCCATAGAAAAGCGCCAGGGCCGGCGTCATTAGCAGAACGAGGGAACAACAAACAAGAACCCAAGCTGTATCGCCCGAATTCATATAAATACCTCCTGTACATATTTGTTGAAATAGTTAACAGCAATTAAGATGCCACAAATATGTCACAGAAGTGATAAAAATGTATATATATGATATTAATGATATTTATATGGAAAAAGTGTTAAAATAGAAATAAATTATTAAACAAATATGTTCTACTTAATATATTGCTAGAACAATAATGCACTTTTAAAGTTGCAAATATTTGAAGTTATCCGCATGCGCTCGAGCCCAAATTAAAACAACAGTTTAAAAAAGAACCTGTCTTTCACTATGATTTTGTTTCACAAAACCAGGCTAGACAGAGTATCTTTTTATATAATGAGCAATTTTACAATTAGAAGCGTAGCCTTTCTGCTCTTGGATATAGAACGCCAAACGAAATGGAAGAATTTAAACTTGCAGCACAACGACCTGTTAAGTAAACGGGGGCAAGTCCAAAATTAGGCATAAAGGGTCCGTAGAATAAAAGAGTCAGGTGAAAAGGGGAAATTTAAAACTACCACCATAATCATTTTCAACGCTATGATCTGTTCAAAGAAAATGATTGATATCTTTCTTAGAAGAGGAAGAAAATAATTCGTTTTCGATGTTTTTTATATCACCTGTCGCAAGCAGCCGCAGTGTTAGTGCCTCTGCCTGCGCCACATCGATCCCGCTGATTATTTTCTGGTTTTCCGCCAGGTATATGGTATTCATGCTCAGAGTACGGATACCGCATCCGATCAGGAATTGCAGGTAAGCGGCCCGATTAGCCATATCACCGCAAATTGACACATCCTTCCCTGCGGCTCTCGCGGCATCGGCAACCCGTTTGATCGCCCGCAGGACCGACGGATGATGGGGGATGTAATACTCTGCCACTTCTTCGTTCGTACGATCGACGGCCAGCATGTATTGAACAAGGTCGTTAGTCCCGATGGAAAAGAAATCTACAACCCGTGCGAATTCCTCGATGATTTCAATCACCGCAGGAACTTCGACCATCATGCCGATTTTCGGGTGGTTGTTAAAAACGCTACCCGGTTTTTCAAGCTCTGCCACGCACTCCATCACGATGTCTCTTGCCTGCAGAAATTCATCCAGAGAGAAGATCATGGGAAACATGATCTTCAGATCGCAGTCGGAGCCCGCGCGCAGAATAGCCCTGACCTGTTGGGTAAAGATATCTTCATGCTTTAATGAAAATCTGATGGAGCGCAGGCCTAAAAAGGAATTGTCTTTGTTCACCGGTTCCCAGTATGCGGGCATTTTATCGCCGCCAATATCAAGCGTGCGGAACGTGACATCCTTGGACGGAGAACCCTCGACAAGTTTCCTATAAATGAAAAACTGTTCTTCTTCGGTAGGGAAATTCTTTCGTATAATGAACGGGAACTCGGAACGGTACAACCCGACACCGTCGCAGGATAGCTCTCTTAGCAGCTCCAGGTCTTTTAACAAATTGACGTTCGCCATCAGCTTAATGCGCACCCCGTCTTTTGTTTCCGTGAACTGTTTCATAATGGGCGGCGCTTTTACTGCCATTTGTTCATCGATACGATCTTTAAATTCCTGTAATATATCCCTGACCGGGTTGATGAAAATATTGCCGATCTCTGCGTCGATGAGGATGCGATCGCTGTCAGAAATATTGCCGGCCAGAGGATCATTGACGATGACCATGGGTATCTGCAAAGAGCGGGCAAGGATGGAGACATGCGAGGTGACTCCGCCGCTCAAAAGCACGATGCCCTTCACCCCTTCTGAAGAAAGTTTTAACAGGTCGGACGGATACATGTCCGTCGCGACCATTATCCGACGATGTACCGATGGCAACTTTGCCTCTTTTCCGGCAAGATTTCTGATGAGCCGCATTACCAGATCCTCGATATCATGTACCTTCTCTCTCAAATAAGGATCGGGACTCGCCGAAAGCAGGGAAATGTATTTCTGACCCGCGGCAATCACCGCATCGGGCGCGTTTTTCCCCTTTTGCACCGGTACGGTCATCGCCGCAATAAAACTCTTGTCTTTCAATATGAGCAGATGCGCGTTGAAAATCATGGAGGCGGCATCACTGAGTTTGTCCTCCACCGCCTTTTGCAATACAGCAAGTTCTTTTTCCGTTTTCTTTAGCGCTTTTTGCAGAGCAACCAGACCATACTTTTTCCCGAAGGTACGCCCTGCGATCTCATGGAACCGTTGGGTGCCGATCGCAAGCGTTGCTCTCCCGTAAGCATAACCCCGTGACGCCGCCTTGCCTTTCAGGAAAACGCCCTCAAGTTGTTCTTTTTTTCCGCGGGTCATCTCATGCGGCGTTGCACTTTGCAGAGAAATGATCATCTTAATATTCTCAAGCACTGAGGCAAGCTGGGATGCGACGATCTGCAGAGCCTTGATATCGCTGTTCTCAAAACGGTTGTTTTCCTGCCGTTGCAGCATCATAACACCCACAGGGTTTTCGCCGCTGACAATTGGCACAGAAAGAAATGATTTATATCGCTCTTCCCCTGTGCCCTTAAAATAGCGAAAATTAGAATGAGTAAAACCGTCAGATAAGCAGACCGGTTCGTTTTTCTCAAAAACCGCGCCGGCGATGCCCTCGCCGGGCTTAAGTCTTATTTTACCAATGATCTGTGGCTTGAATCCGGTATTTGCCCGCAGCACCAACTCGCCTTTAACATCATCATAAATGTAAATGGAACAGACATCTGCCTGCATATGCCTGGCCACCATGACAACGATATTGTTAAGCAGTTTTTCAATACTTGAACTGCCTTTAAACACCCAATCCAATTGGCCGATGTTAAGCAGTAAATTTAAGTGATCCATTATTGTACCTTGTCTATATTATTCACCTGGTAATATTTATTATATAATTTATCGTTGTCCGGTGCAAACAAATTGCGGTCTTTGTTTAATGATGATCGTTCTTTGTCCCGGAAGTTTTAGTTTCAGGATGAACGCATTACGCTGCGATGAGCATTTATCGGGGCGGGCAAACAGGCGACGATTCTAATCAATTGGCAGAAGGAGGATGAATCTAACAAAATAATCAGAATCGTCGCTTCGGGGGTCCATTTACCGGCTGGGTAATCCGCCAATTTGATTTAAGAAGGATCAGACGTAGAACTGTTAATATATTTTACAACGGAATGCTTCTGTACATTTATCTTAGCTGGTCCAAACTGGATTATTAATGCTCCCAAAATAATAATCATCAATCCAACCCAGGTTATATTTGGTATGTTTTCCTTAAATACAAAACGGCCAAACAATATACTTATCAGAGCAAAGATTGCGACGTAAACGCCGAGCAACTTTGAAAAATCCCAATTTACGATATTAACAACTACGCCATAGGCGCCCAGCATAGAGCACCCTGTCATTATGATAATTAGATTGCTTCCACGCAGCCCTTTACGAACAACTGCGTCACCACCAATTTCAAGTATTGCCGCACCAATGAAAATTATCCAGGCAACATATGATCTCATTTATATTTCCCTTTATTATCTGTATTTGTCCGCATGTGTTTTCTAAAATTTGTGCTTCAGTTAAAAGATCCCGGGAGGTTACCTGGGCCTCCCGGGGGTTAAAAAGTTTAATAAGGATTATATTAGAAGCTGAGGGTCAGTTTGTTGATAAGCATGTAGTCATCATCAACTTTATTGCTTCCATCAGTCCCCTTGAAGTAATCACCGGTAAAGAGGTAAGCACCTCCAACCATGTAAGACAGGTTGTCGGTAATTTTGTAAGTAGCGGTGAGGTCAACTTCCGTACCGTAGGTGCCGCCTGTAAAACCTGCCGGTTTCTTGTCGGCCTGCGCGTAGGATAATGACAGCAGAACATCCCACTTGCTAGTCGGCTTCACACCAGCTCTACCCTGGAAAAACCAGGCGTTGGACATTGTGCTGTCAAAAGCGGAGTTATTGTAGCCATACAGGTATCCCGCCCAGTAGTACAAATCCGCGTTGAACAGAATCAGGCAGGGTTCCCAATCAACGCCGCCATTATTGATTCCGCCTTCGATTTTATTGGGGGTATTGGGATCATCGCCGGAGAGATAAGCGAAAGTACCGCCCGCATAAAACTGACCGAAAGTAGCTGTGGCATCAACAAAGAGGCTCAGAGCGCCAACGGAAACATTTGTTGGGTTGGTAACGTAACCTTCATATTTTTTCGCGTCGCCAAACCAGTACTCGGCTTCCGCCTGCAAATCGACTGGACCAATCTTGGCTTTGACATAAGGGTCTATCACGTATATGTTTGACAGATAAGAACCGCATGCATTGCCTCTGCATGTTGCGTCACGATTCCACAGGAACATGGCCCCGGCTTCGCCATTCTTGAAGTTGTAAATACCTGCAATTCTATATGAATCCAAGTCTCTGTCGGTCTTTGTTGCATTGAGTCTGTTAAGCCAGTACCAGGAGTCGGAACTGACAGCGCTATAGCTGTTGTCTATTTCCTTGGCATAACCGAGGATACCAGTAAAAGGTCCTCTCTGCAGATAATACTGAATTTGGCCCGCGGTAGCGCCGGTGCTGTTATCGGCGAAAACGGTCCCGAATGTATAATCCTCCATATAACCGACCTTGAACAATCCGATAGGCGAAGTATAATCAACATGAACCTGCCGGAAGGATATATTTTCAGCTTCCGCCAATGTTCCCGGACCGTTTGGATCCGAAACGCCTAAATTTGCTCTTGCCCCGCCCCAGATTCTTTCCATCGCGTCAAATTGAGTTACCAGTTTCAGGCTTGGTGATATGATAAAATCCGCTCCCACGCGCAGATCCTGAAAGAAAAAGGCTGTGCTGGGATTTGGAGAACCGGAATCATCAGCTAAACTGATTTTGTTTAAATACAATCCGCCGACATTATAATCGGCGCCGACTTTGACGTCAACCGCGAAGGCCGACATACTGAAGACCATAACCATCCCGAGTGATAACAAAACTAACCAAAATCTCTTCATTCTTTTCTCCTTGTTCAATGAAAGTTAATATTTCCGTCTTTAAAAAACGGGCATTCTCTAAAAACGACTAATTCGCTTCTTGTTTTGCGTTTACATTATTTTCCATAGATTGCCTGAGCGGATATAGGCACTCAACTTTTTATAATCCCTTTCATTTGACAATATTATCCTTTAGTTGTTCACAATCAATCCCGTATTTATTAACTTTATATGTCAAAATACGTTTTGTTGTTCCCAGCAACATGGCAGCAGCTGACTGATTGCCCCTGGTTTTCATCAGCGCCTGAAAAATCATCGTTCTTTCACAGTCGGACACACAGCGCTCCAATATGTTTTCTTTGCTTTCGTATTTTACAGTTTCCATAAGATTACCCCCACTCTATAGTTACACGGCGTTTTCACCCCGTTCACCGGTGCGGACCCGCATGGCGTCATCCACCGGATGGACGAATATTTTCCCGTCCCCGATTTCACCGGTATAAGCCGCCTTGCGAATCGCGTTGACGATGGCATCTGTTTCATTTTCCTTTACAATCACCTCCAGTCTTGCCTTGGTAACCATGTCCACCTTATAGGTATTGCCGCGCACCTGTAGTTTCAGGCCTTCCTGATTGCCATGGCCTTCGATCTCGGAAATCATCACGCCCGGATGACCGATCTTTTTCAACGCGGCAAACACGCCCCCGACCTTATCAGGCCTTATTATAGCTTCTATTCTTTTCATCGCGATTCTCCTTTGTCTCATTTGTATTATTATATAGTGTTATTCGATTAGAGGGCATAAACCCCTTTTTCACCTGTGCGGACTCTCATGGCATCTTGAGCGTCGAGCACAAAGATCTTGCCGTCTCCCACATTACCGGTGAAAAGTGCATTGCGCATGACATCCATAACACCTGGGACATCCCAATCATTCACCACAAGATCGACCCTTACCTTGGGTATGAAGGAAATCCTGTCGTTGATAGGCTCCGCATCTTTGTCCATTTGACCTTTTTGCCTGCCGAATCCCTTGATCTTGGTCACGGTCATTCCCAGAATGAGTTCTTCATCTTTCAGGATATCCACCAGGACATTCAGCATATCAGGACGAATCATGGCGGAAATCATTTTCATGCTGTATGACCGCTTTATGTTAGTAATCGCCACGTAGGCAAGGCTGATAAGTGCCCAGGCACCGGCGATGAGGAAACAGATATCCACTTCGGCCTTGGAATCGGCATTGCCTATGGAATACAGATAAACGATGGCGACAATCATAATCACATTGCCGATGACGCCCAGCACCGGAATAAGGCCGTGCTTGAGGATGCTGAAATCTTCTCTTTTTTTGAAGGCGATGATGGTCCACACGCAGGTTAGGCCGTAAAGCACGAAGGTTCCGAAGTTGGAAGCCAGCGTGATACCGGTCAGTCCCACTACCGACCGCACGCCGATTGCAGCGATGATTGAAGAAATGATAACCATGGCGCCGATAGCCACATGCGGGGTACTGAATTTCTGATGGATGAAACCCATCATCTTCGGCAGTTCCCGGCCTCCGGCCATACCCGCGCTTACACGGATGGCTGTATTCATACAGCTCAGGGTCGTGCCGATGATTGCGATAACTACTGTAACCGCCATGGTGATCATAAGGCCGAATCCTATGCCAGGGAGCACATTGTTGCCTATAAGCACTGCCAGATCGCCGATGGGCGCGGAAGAAGCGGCCGCCGCGGCCATTCCTGTAGTAAGAGTCTTCCCGCTGCCGTTTATCAGTTTTTCACTGATCATGGTGCCGGCGGCAAAATATTCGATCAGATAGGCAAACAAACCCTGAACAATCAGAGAAATGATGATAGCCTTCGGAATATTCTTCGACGGTTCTTTGGTTTCGGCAGCAAGCGCAGTGCAGCTCTCAAAGCCGACCAATATAAGGATGGCAAGAGTGGATTGGACAAGAACGCCGTTGAGCGAATGCGGCATGATGATATCCCATCCGCTGCTGAATGCCCATGTAGTGGCTCCTTGCGGGTTTCCCAGTCTATACATTATGGCAAGGCCGCTAAAAATAACGAGCGTAACAAGCTGAATTATATTGATCCAGATGGAGGTCATGGTGGACCCGGTCACGCCGCGGTATGCAATATATCCGATCACCACCGCAATTACGACCCCGATAACCGTAAGGGAAATATTGGATAAGGTTCCGCCGGAGAATTGGGTATAGATGTATCCTATCATTGTGGCGAACATGGCCACCATGACACCCGGATAGACCCAGTAAAACAAATGCGCGGCCCAGCCCGTCGCCAGCTTGGAGAGGCGGGCCATCGAATTGGGAGCCGCCCTTTTTGTTCCTGAATTATCGAGGAAAGCCTTTTCCGCAAAATAAGTAACGCTGGCAAAGCCCGCCTCCGGATAAATCTTCGCCAACTGCGAATAGGAAAGGGCTGTGAGTAAGCAAATAATCAAGGCAACCACAATCCCTGCCCAGATATCGCTTGCCACCGATGCCCCGCTTGGAGCTGTAGCGGCAGCCTGCATTTGATAAGTAATCCATAAAAATGCTCCGGGTGCAATCAATGCCATTGCATTCATGGTCGCACCCATTAAACCGAGCGTAGGTTTGACTAGTGGGGAGCTTTTTGCTTCTGTTGTCTTTTCTTTCATACCTTACCTCCTTTTACGAATAAACTATGTTCCGTTTATCCTTTCCAATTATGATTTCGATCTATGATTTATGATAAGGCATATAGTGTGCCAAACCCGGCAATGAATAGTTTTGACAGGCATTAAGATAAATAAAAACAGATAGTTAAAAATATAATAAGTTGATGATGATAGCTTTGGATGCAGATATCGGGGAATATTGTTAGCGTTAATAAAAGACAAAAATGAATTAAAATATATATCATTAATCATTCTTATCCGAATTAGTACAAGATTATGAAGATGAATATTGTATACTTTCAATGCGTTAAGATATTTACATTCTGCGAGGCTACCAAAAGGTATGATAATAGATCTGACCTACATAGATGTAGGATTGTTTTTGAAAGAATTGATATCGATGCCGTGTTTCGCAATCCTTAATCCCATTGTCCTTTCGGTTATGCCGAGGAAGCGTGCCGCCTTGGCCATATTCCCATGGGCACGTTTGAGTTCTTCAAGAAGAAGTTCTATTTCTATGGTCGCCAATGTTTCGTTGAGTTTTCCCCGGAATTTTTTCCGGGAGCCGGTATCATCGCGCTTGATGCTCGGCGGCAGGTGATGACGGTGAATGATCCCGTCCGTGCATAAAATGATCGCTCTCTCAATACAATTTTCCAACTCCCGCACATTGCCGGGCCAGTGATGATTCATCAGCAGATCAACAGCCGGAGCGGAGATGCCGGAAACGTTTTTTCTGAATTCCCTGCTGTACTTTTCGGTAAAATAATTGGCCAGCAAAATGATGTCCGTTTTGCGCTCCCGCAGTGGTGGCACAACGATGGGAAAAGCATTGAGGCGATAATAAAGATCTTCCCGGAACTTTCCTTCCTGAATTAGTTTTTCCAGGTTCCGGTTGGTCGCCGCAATAATCCTGACCTCCGCTTTAATGGTCGCGTTTCCGCCTACGCGTTCAAAAGTCTTTTCCTGAAGAACCCTTAATAATTTCGCCTGCAACGCAAGCGACAGTTCGCCGATTTCATCGAGAAAGATGGTTCCGCCTTCCGCCATTTCAAAGCGGCCTTTATGGAAAGACGTGGCTCCGGTGAAGGCTCCTTTCTCATGTCCGAAAAGTTCGCTTTCAATGAGATTCTCCGGCAGAGCCGCGCAATTGACCTCTATGTAGGGATTGTTCACGCGGCTGGAATTATAGTGAATGGCATGAGCGACCCTTTCCTTTCCAACTCCGCTCTCTCCGAGGATGAGCACGGTTGTGTTTGTACGACTGACTTTATCGATGAGGGCGAATATCTCGAGCATGCTTTTTGAGTTGCCAATAATCGTTTTCTTCCCGTACTTGATTTTCAGTTCATCATGGAGACGCTGGTTTTCTTCCCTGACTTTTTCCAGTTCTTCCTGAACCAATTGACGAAGACGCACAGCCTGGGATATGCTTGAGGCTATGATCGTGAGCAGACGCACATCATCCGCGAAGGAAACATTCTCATCAAAAGGCCGGTCTAAAGAAAGCGCGCCGATTACTTCGTTGCCGATTTTAATGGGTACGCAAATGAAAGTGACATCGCTCTTATCGATATTTTTTCTTGCGCCTGTTCTGTCCAAAAAGCGGGGTTCTTCGGAAATACGGGGAATGATCGCCAGACGGCCCGTGTCTATGACCTGGCCGGTAATCCCTTCTCCGAGACGGTATTTCCCCTTTGCCTGTTCTTCCGGCAGCAGACCATAGGCCTCTTCAATAAATATCTCCCCTCTGCTTCTGTTAAGAATAGTCAGGGTGCCGCGAAGCATTTCCATATTGTCCGCCATCATCTGGAGAATCGGTTTCAGCACCGTATTAAGGTCCAGCGCTTCGCTGAGCTTTTTGCTTATTTCAAAGAGAAGAGACAGCTCTTTTATTTCACGGGATGCCCTGTAATCATGATCCGGCATATAAGCATATCCAGTTAACCGGTTATTTTTCAGCGTTATCTACAATACTGCAATGGAGCTTGTTTCATAAAAAACCGCCGCACTTCTAAGTATAAGAATTGCGGCGGCGGCAAAACAAACATTACCTCTTAGAAAGTACAACTTAAAGTTGCTCCGCCATATAGATAGGTGCTGTTCCTTTGGGTGGGATCAACTCCCTCCAAACCTTTCGCTTTCATTTCGTACCTAGCATCATCCGAAAGAGGAAATAAATACGATACTGCTGGCGTAATGCTTAGCGATTTGTATACCGCTACAGGATAAGAGATAATCCGTCTCCGTATATCGTAAAGCATATTGGGCATCACCTACCGAATAGGGCCTCATATCCATATTCCCTCATACATTCAGAGAAAATCCTTTATAGTCTATTATTACAACCGGCTCACTAATCACGTCGGCTCGGGTTTGCTCATAGTCACGCCATATATAAGCGCTCAGTACGCTTAAATCCATTTCGCCCATAACCTTGTCTTCATCCGGCTTTTGTTCAGCAGATTGCCGAACTTGCTTTTAGTTGAGTTTTTTGCTCCGGCGTTTGTTCTTCGGCTCGGGAAATTATTGGCAAAGCGGCAACCATCAGCAGAAGCAAAACCGCGGTTATTACCTGCTTGATATGGTTTTTCATTGCGCTTAATTCTTCGTTACATCTTCTGATTCCTCTTTGAATTGCTCGCAGTCAATTCCATACTTATGAACTTTATATGCCAAAATACGTTTGGTTGTTCCTAACAATTCGGCTGCGGCTGACTGATTGCCTTTAGTTCTTGTTAGAGCATGAATGATAACTGTTTTTTCACAGTCAGATACACAACGTTCCAATACATTTTCTCCGTTGTAAGGTTTGTCTTTATTCATAAGACAACCTCAGCCGACGGCTTTACTACCGCGTTCGGCGCTGCTGATGCGCACACATTCCGCAAGATCAACGACAAATATCTTGCCATCGCCGACAGAGCCTGTATGAGCGCCTTTGGTAATTGCTTTGATCGTCGGTTCAACAAAATCCTCATTTACGGCAATATCAAGTCTGACTTTAGTAAGCAGACCGCCTGCTTCTTTCGCGCCTCTATATATTTCCGTATGGCCTTTTTGCCTGCCCTGACCAAGGACACTGGTAACTGTCATTAAATTTACGTTTACATCTTCCAGCGCCGCTTTCACAGCGTCAAGTTTATGCGGCTGGATAATAGCTATGATTAGTTTCATGATTATTTCCTCCTATTCAATCACGGTGTAAGCGGCTTCGCTTTGCTGTGTTAAATCCAATCCAATAATTTCGTTCTTTTCTTCAACTCGCATGCCGATAATTGCATCCACTATCTTAAAGATGATGAAGGTCATGATTACAGCAAAAGCAACTGTGGCTAAAAGCGATAAAGATTGAACTGCAAGCTGATGCGCGTTGCCGAAGAGCAGGCCGTTCGCTCCACCTGCATTAACCGCCTTCTCAGCGAAGAGACCGGTAGCAATTGTTCCTACCGTACCACCAACACCATGCACGCCGAACGCGTCCAGAGAGTCGTCATAGCCCAGTTTGCCTTTAATGACAGCAACAGCAAAATAACAAACCATCGCGACAATGATGCCGATAAACATCGCATTCATCGGGTTGACAAAACCGCAGGCCGGGGTGATGGCGACGAGCCCGGCCACTGCACCGGTTGCGACACCCAGAACAGTCGGCGATCCATTGTGCCACCATTCAATGAGCGCCCAGGCTAATCCTGCGGCAGCGGTTGCTGTATTGGTTGTCACAAAAGCATTGGCGGCATTGCCATCAGCAGCCAGAGCACTGCCGGCATTGAATCCAAACCAGCCGAACCATAAAAGAGCGGCGCCAAGCACAGTAAAAGGCAAATTATGCGGACGAATAGGATTGTGATTTAAACCGACTCTTTTTCCCAGCAACAAAGCCAGTACCAGAGCTGAAACTCCCGAACTGATATGAACAACCATGCCGCCGGCAAAATCGAGCGCGCCCATATTTTTCAACCAGCCGCCTGTTCCCCAAACCCAATGCGCCAGAGGATCATAAACAAAGGTTGCCCAAAGCAAAGTAAAAAGCAAGAAGGCCGGAAACTTCACTCTTTCCGCATAAGCACCGATGATCAAAGCCGGAGTAATAACGGCAAACATCATTTGAAAGGCCATAAAAACACTGTGCGGAATAGTCGCGGCGTAATCCGGATTCGGCGTAGCCCCTACATGGTTCAGTCCTGCCCAGTTCAAATTGCCGATCAGTCCGTGAAAATCAGGGCCGAAAGCCAGAGAATAACCGAACAGAACCCACTGCAAACTGATTACGCACAAAATAATAAAACATTGCATTAAAATTGAAAGGACGTTCTTTCGGCGAACAAGGCCCCCATAAAAAAACGCCAATCCCGGCATGGTCATTAGCAACACTAGCGCCGTGGACATCAAAACCCACGCTGTATCCCCCGAATTCATTTTTTATACCTCCTGAAAAAAAATTTCTTTGGTTGTTCTAAACGCAAGGAGAGTGCCAAAAAAATATATTATATGTAAGCATATGATATATAAAATATTTTATACAAATTCGTACACATAGCCGAAGAAGAAATTTTCTACATTTATGATAAGGAATATTTATAATCGGACAAAAAAGTATTGTTTTGAGCAGGCAAAAGAAGGGTTGGTCTGGATCAATAGATTTTCATTTACGCAAATAAAAAGCCCCTTGTCTGTTTAGACAAGGGGCTTTAAGTTTATCATTTAATACTTGGTTTTAAACCGCTTCGCATGGGATTCACACCATTATGTCTTGAATTCCCGGTAAGGAAATTTCCTAGTGAATGCCGAAGTGGCTACATGCCCATGCCGGGATATCCGCCACCGGGAGGCATACCGGGCATACCGCCGCCTGCGCCCTTCTCTTCGGGTTTATCGGCGATCATGCACTGAGTTGTAAGCAGTAGGGCCGCAACTGAGGCCGCATTCTGCAGTGCAAAACGGGTAACCTTGGTCGGATCAATAACACCGGCGGCAATCATGTCTTCATATACATCGGTGCGGGCGTTAAAACCAAAGGATCCCTTCTTCTCTTTTACTTTCTCGACTACAATGCTGCCTTCCAAGCCGGCATTGCAGGCAATCATTTTAATCGGCTCTTCAATGGCTTTCTTTATAATATTGACGCCTATTTGCTCGTCGCCTTCCAAAGTCATTTTAGCCAACATAGGAAGGGTCCGCAGATAAGCTACACCGCCGCCGGGAACGATGCCTTCTTCAACAGCGGCGCGGGTGGCATGCAGCGCGTCTTCGACGCGGGCTTTCTTTTCCTTCATTTCTGTTTCGGTGGCTGCGCCGACTTTAATTACGGCAACACCACCAACCAGTTTGGCCAGTCTTTCCTGAAGTTTCTCTTTATCATAGTCGGAAGTTGTCTCTTCTATCTGAGCGCGGATTTGTTTGACACGGCCTTCCAGATCAGCACGCTTTCCGGCGCCGTCAATAATTGTGGTGTTGTCTTTATCGATGGTGATTTTTTTGGCGCGTCCCAAGTCTTCCAGTTTCACGTTTTCGAGCTTGTAGCCCATGTCTTCGGAAATCATCTTGCCGCCGGTAAGAATGGCGATATCTTCAAGCATTGCCTTGCGGCGATCACCGAAACCGGGAGCTTTAACGGCTGCCACATGCAGGGTGCCGCGAATCTTGTTAACTACCAGAGTGGCCAGCGCTTCGCCTTCGATATCTTCGGCGATAATTAAAAGCGGGCGGCTCATTTTAGCAATTTGTTCCAAAATAGGAAGCAGGTCTTTCATGCCGGTGATTTTCTTTTCGTAAATCAGAATTAAAACGTCTTCCAGAGCAACCAGCATCTTGTCGGCATTGGTAACAAAGTAAGGAGAGAGATAGCCGCGGTCAAACTGCATACCTTCGACGATTTCCAGTTCAGTCTCCAAGCCTTTTGCTTCTTCCACGGTAATGACACCTTCTTTGCCGACTTTATCCATCGCGCCGGCTATGATGTTGCCGATGGTTTCATCGTTGTTGGCGGAAATGGTGCCAACCTGGGCGATTTCTTTCTGATCTTTGGTGGGTTTGCTCATCTTACTGAGTTCTTTGACAACGGTTTCGACAGCTTTGTCTATACCGCGTTTAATATCCATGGGGTTGCTGCCTGCCGCGACTGCTTTAACGCCTTCGCGATAAATGGCCTGTGCCAGAAGGGTTGCTGTGGTAGTACCGTCACCGGCGACGTCGCTTGTTTTGCTGGCGACTTCTTTGACCATTTGAGCGCCCATGTTTTCAAATTTATCTTCGAGTTCGATTTCTTTGGCTACAGTAACGCCGTCTTTTGTAACGGTGGGGGAACCATAACTTTTATCAATAATAACATTGCGTCCTTTGGGGCCGAGAGTTACTTTTACAGCGTCGGCCAGAGTGTTGACTCCCTTCAGCATAGATTTTCTTGCTTCTTCATCATAAAGAAGTATTTTTGCTCCCATTTTATATATTCCTCCTTAATAGTTTCTTATTTTTCAATAATGCCGAGAATATCGTCTTCTCTCATAATCAGGTATTCTTCACCGTCTATTTTAATTTCATTGCCGCCGTATTTGCTGAAAAGGACTTTATCGCCCACGCTGACTTCAGGTTTTATAAGCTTGCCGTCATCTGCGACTTTGCCCTTGCCCACGGCAATAACTTTGCCCTCAATCGGTTTTTCCTTGGCTGTATCGGGAATGATGATTCCTCCCTTTGTCTTTGTCTCCTCTTCCAAACGTTTTACAATAATTCTATCCTGTAAAGGTCTGATTTTCATATTATTTTCTCTCCTTTCCACTTTTTTTAAAATTGTATTATAGTTATTATAGATGATCAAGTGGCGCTATATTATGCACTATTTCTCAGATGTCAAGGGATTGCGGACATTTTTATTTTTAAATTGAGC